>Ga0115000_10001283_pt1 | contig 22484 bp, 21 predicted proteins | sample ArcticOcean_MG_C_6_FD_89690 | JGI IMG/M metagenome (GOLD analysis project Ga0115000, IMG submission 89690) | Marine microbial communities from western Arctic Ocean - ArcticOcean_MG_CB8_128 | ecosystem: Environmental > Aquatic > Marine > Oceanic | place: Arctic Ocean: Canada Basin | collected... | reverse complement strand
TGTCTCCTGTTGCCATAATTCGCCGAACTACTTCGAAGGGTCGCTCGCTTCTGTCACCCTCGGTATCAACCGCCACCAGGAGACCGGTTGCTGCCGTTTCTCCCCGTATAAACGGCGCAGGTACTAGGCCAGCTTGTTCAATTCGCAACAAGCCCAGGTCACGGTTGGCGTCAAAGCCAACGACTTCGACCGGCACCAACTCGCCGCCCGGAAAGCGAACTTCAACCATTTTCATACCAGCGATCACATGGGCATTGGTGACGATGAGGTTGGGGGCGATAACGACCCCACCTCCAATGACAAGGGCCGCGCAACTCTCTCCTTGAACGTGCACAACGGTCCGGTTACTGACCTCTTGCGGCTCAACGTTGACGGTCGCAACAGAGGGCGCCTGCTCGGCGTGGACCACAACGTTCGCTCCGCAACTCGTCAGCACAATCACAACGAGGGCTAGACGCAAAAGATGGTGCATACCTGGCGATATTACTGGAGTGGAAACCAATGAACTACAAGCCATGGGAGGTATTAGCGCGCCAGTCCTGGTTGCTCTTTTTTCTCACGGCAAAACAACTCCCACCTCGACCATTTTTGCAAGCGTTTGACCGGGAATCAAGCGGGGAATTTACCGAGACCGAGTCGGGAGAACTTCGGGGTTCACGCACGTTGTTGGCTGGTCACCCGAAATAACGCCAAGTGCATTATCGATTGCGTGTTCATAAAGGCGCAGTTTGCCTCGGTCGCTAGATGACGCTATGTGCGGTGTAACGACCACGTCGTCGCGGGAAAGCAGTGGATGATCAAGGGGCAACGGTTCGGGGTCAGTTACGTCGAGACCGGCGCCGCCCAAGTGACCAGATTCGAGTGCCGCAACAAGAGCAGTGTGATCGACAAGAACGCCCCGCGCGGTGTTCACCAAGATTGCCCCGGGGCGCATGGCCGCCATCGCATTGGCATCGATCATTCCCCGGGTGGCATCAGTGGCCGGCGCATGGAGGGACACCACGTCAGCTTGGGCTAACAACTCATCAAAGCTCACGACGTTTACGTCGGCCGATGCCGGATCGACATATGGGTCGGCGGCTATGACGTTCATGCCGAGTGCAGTGGCCACCGCCCCGACGCGCCGTGAGATACGGCCATAACCGATCAGTCCTAGCGTGCGTCCTTCAAGCTCCATGGCCGTGTTTGCTGCCGCATAGCCACCCACACCATCGCGTTGGCGACGTTGGTTGGCAGACAACGTTTTTGCGCAGGCCATCATGAGCGCCACTGCGTGCTCGGCAGTAGACACGGTGGGAGCTTCCGGCGCGTTACAGACCACAATTCCGCGTTCGGTTGCGGCCTTAAGATCGACAGCATCGAAGCCGATGCCCGCTCGCGAAATGACTTGGAGATCGTCGTAAAGGTCCATCATGTCACCGCCCCACACCGCGGCTCCGGCCACCGCGCCGTTGGCGCTAGCAACGGAACCATCTGGTCCGAGTACGTGGGCCTTGCCCACAAACAGTTCCTGGTAGGCCGGGCCTAGAGGAATATCGACTGACAACGTGGGGAGGTAGTTCGTAGTACTCATTGGCCCTTACGATACTGCTGCTTCTCGTATCAGTTACGCGCAATGTCAGGTAAGCCAATAGGTTCGTTGCTCCAGGCCGCTATGAGGACCCACGGAAGACTCCGCCGCCCCACCTCGGTGAGCAGTCCCTGTGCGTCAACAAAACCGAGTTCCCGCCACGATTCGACGACTGTTGCAAAAACCCATTCGAACCATTGTCTCTCGGCTTTGGGGATCTGTGACGTTACTTCAGGGCATTGATTCACCCGATCGACAAGGATGGGACCCGATATCTCGGTGGCTGCGCCGCCACGAACGGTCCCGATGATTGCCCCCAACCAGTCGGCCCACTCCAACGTTGCCAGGCCCTCTAGTTCGGTGATGGGTCGGCCAACCGCTCCATCCCAGCGCACTAGTTCTGCCGCGCTGCGCACATGTCGGGATTCGTCGTCACTGAGCTCTTCGAACTTGCCTTTGAGCGCAGCGCGGAGTGTGGATAGTCCATGCCGGTCAGCCAGATCGTCGGTGGGTGGCTCGGGGATTTCTGACGAGAACACTGGATCGACCGTGCCGAATCCTGCTGTGCCAAGGCGCGCCCGCACCAGGCAAATGCTGCTCAATACTCGATCGTCGGGTTCGCCCGGGTTAGCGGCCAACTCATCAACGGATTTTGCGACACGGTTCATCGCGTCCTGTGGCTCGACCGCCACGAACGCCGTACCGTCTTCGGCTGCGGTAGCAATCAGCGGCTCGATGTCGATGGCGAAGTGGATGTCAACCAGTTCGCCTCGTGAGCCACTTCCGATAAGCAATGCATGAGCGACAGGTGATTCGGTTTGTCCAGCTACTTTCTGCGCGTCGGATCCATTGTCGAACTCGAGAATCACGAGCCTTACATCTTCGGGGTCGACCCAGGCTCGGAGACACTGTGGCTCGTTCGTCGGGTCGGTCCAGAAGTCTCGGAGCGCGGCAGCCATTGCCTTGGCCGTGGGCTGGTCGTGGCGAGAATCGAGCCACCGCTGGAATGACGCATCATCGGCCGCAGCATTGTCCGCTACACCCGGTTCGCGCCACAATCCGAGGGCACTGGACAGCCAGGCATCGCGTTCGCCGCGTGTCTCGAGCATCGGGAACTCGTCTTGAGCCGCGACCAACACCGATTGGAAGAGTTCTTCGATTGTCGTCTGGTCGTGTTCCACCTAACGAAGCTACCTTGGTCCCATGCCCGAGCTACCGGAAGTCGAAACGATCCGCCGTGCTTTGGAACCACGTCTTACCGGAGCCCGCTTTGTCGCTGCTGAAACCCACCCTTCGGGCAAGTTCACCGACGCCAGGTTGGCGGTGGGAACGACGGTCACCAACGTTGGCCGTCGCGCCAAATTTCTGTTGGTCGGTCTCGACAACGACCACGAGTTAGTCATCCACCTAGGAATGACCGGAGCCCTCTATTTGGGCGACCCGTTGGCTAATGAAAAGTATGTTCGGGCGTCCTGGGAACTCGACGACGGTCGCACGCTTACCTTTGACGACACGCGCCGGTTCGGACGTGTTCGCTACGTTCGAACCGGCGACTATTCGTCGATGCCCACCTTGCATAATGCTGGCCCTGAACCCTTCGACCCGTCGTTCGATGGACCCCACCTATGGCAGGCAGTACACAACAGTAAGCGGCACATAAAGACGCAGTTGCTTAGTCAGAAGCCGGTTGCCGGGGTGGGTAACATTTATGCCGACGAAGCGTTGTGGTTGGCGCAGGTCAACCCCGCCAAGCGCTCAATCACCAAAGCACAAGCAACCATGTTGGCTGAGGCGATAACCGAGGTCATGGAGTCGGCCCTCGCCAACGGTGGCACAACCCTGCGCGACTATAAGAATCTCGATGGCGGCGAAGGGTCCAATCAGTTCCAGCTGCATTGCTATGGACGGTCGGGATCTCAATGTGATCGGTGTGCAACCGTGCTGCGACTTCGAGTACTCGATGCTCGAAGCACCACATGGTGTCCACAGTGCCAACCGGCCTAGCCCTACCGACACAAATGGCATCGATGTAGTTTAAAAAGGTTGACATTTCAATAGTTTTGAGGTTGCGCTACCCCCCAAACATCGGCTACGAATGTAGGTTCAAGAACGCAGCGGGCGGAGTACCGCTGACCACCGCGGGTCCGGTTTTCGAACCGGGCCCGTTGCGCGCCCGCACTTATATCGCCTCAACCCGCTCAAGAGGCCCGTCGTATATTGTCCCGACTCGACATAGGCTAATGGGCGGCCAAAATCGGGCTACCACAAGCGACCGAACAGCGCGACCGGCACATATGTGTCGAAAGAAATCCCCCACAGAAACCAGAGACTCATCATGGCCTCAAGTAGAACCACCTTTGAGAAGCTCCAGCGAGATCGGGCCAAGGCCGCCAAAGCCGTTGCCAAACGTGAAAAACGGTTGGAACGCAAAGTCCAAGCTGCCGCTGAGGACGTAACCCCCATCGATACAAGCGAACTTGTTCCCACCAAAGAAAAGCTCGATGCCGGCGAACTTCTTGCCACGGTCGAACGCCTCCACAAGAGCTATGCGAACGATGAGATCAGCTTCGAGGAATTCGAAGAAGCCAAAGCCGAACTCATGGCCATGATCCAGGTCAACTAGCCGGTACGGTCATAGAAAGTTCTGCTGGCCCGTCGGGGGGCGTGGCCAGCATTCACCAGATTCTGCCGCTAGCAATTGCTGGCGGCAGTTTCTTTTTCACGGTGAGGTCCGATATCGAACGGCTCGGGAGCTAGGACAACTCGTGGGGCGGCGGCGCTAACAGCAGACGTGACGTCTCATCGACGACTACGTCGAACCCCACACCTTGGTGGGGTTCACCATCTACGCTCACGACCAGTTGCCAAGCGTTCTCAGCCAACCGATCCTGATCGTCGGGGTCAGTTCCGAGGGGCAGATCGATGGTGATGTCCAGTTCAATCGTTGTGCCTTGCGAGTAGTCCGCGATGGGCATTACTTCGTCGTAGGTCAACCGGCCATCGCCCGCCCGCGCTTGAAGCCGAGCTTCGAGCTCAACAGATTCGGCGCTTCGACCATCGCCTGCTCGGCAGCGATACCGAGCAACTTGGGTACTCCCAAAAGTCAGCGCTGCATCAGTGGGCAAAAACAGGTCGGAATTCTCCCAGGTCATAGATGGACCCTAGTCGCTGTTGTGTTCCACTAATCGACGCTGCTGCCGGTCGACGCCTCAAGCCCAACACCTCGCCATTGATCGTGGGCCGCCACTTCCACCAGTCCCCAGAGCGTTAGTCTCATAGACGTATGGAGCGACTCGACTTCCACGACCTACAACGACTCAACCGGCGTCGGACCTGGATTCTTCTTATCGGCACGTTTGTGCTGCTCGGATTGGTTGGCATTGCGGCCGGAGCAGCAATGGGAATTCCCACCATTGGCGCGGTTGGCATCGCAGCTGGAGCACTGGTACTCACGTGGTTCATGTCCAAGAGCGCTCCCGGTGTGGCATTGCGCGCCACACGAGCTCAGCCAGCCAACCGGTCCGAACACCAACAGCTCCACAACCTTGTCGAAGGCCTAGCGCTGGCCGCGGGTATCCCTAAGCCTGCTGTTTACGTCGTCGATGACCCGGCCCCCAACGCATTCGCTACCGGCCACGACCCCGAGGACGCCGCAATCGCTGTCACGACCGGCCTGCTCGCCAAGCTGGAACGTTCCGAACTCGAGGGTGTTCTTGCTCACGAGCTGGCCCACATTCGCAACCACGACATTCGCATCATGACCTTGGCCGTGGCCACCGCTGGTGCGATCGCCCTCATCGCCGACATGTTCTGGCGCGCATTGTGGTGGGGTGGCATCAACGGTGGCCGTAGCAGTCGTCGCAAGAACGACAATGGCGGAGCGCAAGTCATCATGATCATCGGTTTCCTTGTTGTTTTGGTCCTCGCTCCGCTGGCTGCCGCGATGCTGCGAGCAGCCATCAGTCGTAGCCGCGAAGGTCTCGCCGACGCGTCGGCTGTTGAAATAACCCGTAACCCAGCGGGCTTGCGACGAGCGCTAGAGAAACTCCAGGCCGACGTCACGGTGGTTCGCCACACGTCGCACGCCACCGCCCATTTGTGGATCGAAGCTCCTAATGACCACGAGACCAAGCACAAGGGATCGTGGTTCAATGGCCTATTCGCCACGCACCCACCCCTGAGCGAGCGCATCGATGCCCTGCTCCGGATCGAAGGATTAGAACCAGAACATCATGATCAAGTTGTCGGTTCCCACGCTCCCGGCGCAGGTTGGTACGGCGACCCATTAGGCAAAGCCGAGCTCCGCTGGTGGGACGGCGCTAGTTGGACCTCGAACACCAGCCAACACGAGGCTTCGTAGTCGACGTATGGGCTCCTTACGCTTCCCTGGTTGGCTCCTTGCCATTGCAATGCTCGCCGCGGCATGTTCGAACGCCCCATCATCTGCTCCGGCGTCAACCGATCTACCGGCCGACCAGCAACCAACAAGTCAACCCACACCGGGCGTTGGACACGACCTTCCACCTGCTTCCAATCCCGTCGAACAAGACAACTCTCCCGGCGCACGTATCGCGGTGCAGACCGCTAGCGCCACGCTGTTTACGGTTGCTCCCGATGGCTCAGATCCGTTGCCACTCTCGCCCGACGACGGGGCCAAACACACGCAGCCAACATGGTCACCTGACTCGTCGTTGCTTGCTTGGGCAACCCAGGAAACGGACGGCACTGCACTGGTTAGGGCCGATCGCTTTGACCAGTCAGCATCGCTCGGCATAGTTACCTCGGGGCCGCCGGAATTGTTGAGTTGGTCGCCGACTTCGACAGATGTGGCATTCGTTTCCGAAAGCCCGCGAGGGCGGCAACTATCCACGATTAGTATCGGCGAGACCCTCGGCCACGAACACCTCCTCGACTCGGGTGAACCGTTGTGGTTCACGTGGGGTCCCAACGCTGACGAAATTTTGGTTCACGCCGACAATTTCCGGCTCGACCGCGTGGCGCTCGACGGCACAACAATCACTATCGAATCCGAGCCAGGGCGTTTCCAGACTCCCGTGTGGTCGACCGATGATCGGGCCCTAGTTTTTGCCGATCGAGATGGTCAAACAGACACGCTGATCAGCACCGGAGATTTGGGCCAAGGCCGACTACCACTCGGCACCTATGAGGGTTACCTGCGGGTGGTGCCGAACCCCGATCTCAACCGTATGGCGATTGCCGTTACCAAACGGCCGCCGGCACAGGCGTCTATTATCACCGCCTCACTGCAACTCGACGAAGAGCCGGTAACTCCGATACCTCAAGATCAACTATTTGTCGTATCCGTCTATGGCGGCTCCCCGCAACCAATCGACCGAGTCCCTATCAGCTCGATGTATTGGAGTACCAGCGGCGACACGCTCGCCTACCTTGTGCAGGTCACCGCGGGAGAAAACCCGTGGTACGAGTGGCGTTTCTTCTCCCAATTCGCCACCACATCCAGCCCACTGTTTCGCCCCACTGACGAGTTCATGGCGCAGTACGCGCCGTTCTTCGACCAACTTGCTGCGGATGTTTCGTTCTTCTCGCCCGATGATGAGCAATTTGTCTTCACTGGCGAACTCCTTTCCGGCGAGAGTGGCGTGTGGGTGCTCGATATTGCCACACCGCGGGTTCCAACGAACATTGCCGATGGGGTGGTAGCCGTATGGTCTCCCGGACCGGCCGGCGGGAATGCGCAGGTGATTGTGTGAAATCCTCAAAGCAGTGGACCGCGGTGCTTGTTGTTTTAGTCGTGATGTGCTCTTGGTTCGCATCGACGGCCTCAGCTCAACTCGATGTCGATCAACTCGAAACCGACGAAGCATTAATACTGGCCGAGCAAGTTCGTCTCGACGGCGAGATTGTTCAGCTAATCAACGAACTTGCTTCGATACGCGACTCCATCAGTCGAAACCAGGTAGCTATTCGGATTTACGAACGCGATTATGCCGAGGTCGTCGAGACCCACAGGGCCGCTGTGGCCGTGCTGCAGTCCATCGCCGTGCAGCGGTTCCGAAATGGGGATCCACTGCTCGACGGGCTGGTGCAGGAGTTACTGGAAGAACGCGCCGCGGTTAAGCCGGCGATTGAACGCTCTCTTTATGCCCAAATTATCGATGGGCGCATTGCCTTCATTGACGAACTCGCCCAGCGTGTTGCGCCCGCCAGAGAAGCCCGAGACGCGGCGAATGCCGAACTCCAACGACTCCGTGACCTCGAACCCATTCTCGTCGACGCCGTTGCTGCGGCTCGGTTGGCACGGACCGCTTCTGACCCTCAACTCGCGGCGCTGCAGGATGAATTGTCTTGGGAACGTTCGTTGCAGCTTCGCTCCCATCTCACGGGTATCGAGAACGGCACCGACAACACTCGCCCAGTGCTCGCTATCAAGATCGACAATGTCGGTCGGGCTCGACCCCAAGCGGGTATAAACCAGGCCGATGTTGTGATCGAGGAACTCGTCGAAGGGAACCTCACTCGACTGATCGGTTTGTTTCACTCGACTCCATCGAATCCCATTGGTCCGATTCGCTCGGTCCGGCTCAGCGACGTAGCCATCTTGTCGAATCTCAATCGTCCGTTGCTGGCGAACTCGGGCGCCAACCCCGGAACAATGGCGGCACTGAATAATTCGCCAATTATCGACATCGGCGCATTGTCACAGACCCCCGCGCGGTTCTACCGGTCCTCCGATCGCCCGGCCCCCGCCAATTTATTTTCTACCACTGATGATCTGTGGGCGGCGGGTGAAGGAAGCGATGCGGGTGCTGCGCCTGCACTGTTCTCTTTTCGTCGACCCGATCGGGCCGGGCCACCCGGTGCCGAAATTGTCAGTGGGGTTGATATTAACTTTGGCTCGACCTTCGTGAACTATCGGTGGAGCGAATCCCGCCAGGGTTGGCTTCGGCGTCAAGATGGGTCGCCGCACGTGGACACCAGTGGTGTCCAGGTAGCCCCCACCAACCTGATCGTGCAAATGGTCGAATACACACCGACCCCGTTTGCGGCGATAACTCCCGAAGCACACGTTGTAGGCGAAGGTAAAGCCTGGGTGTTTAGCGAAGGCGAAATGCGCCGTGGCCGCTGGGTCCGACCCGACCTCGTGGCACCTACCCGATTCATCGATGATGCGGGCACCGAAATCGAGTTGCTCCCTGGCACGACTTGGATCGCGCTGGCTCCACTCGACTCCGCAACACTCCGCAACTAGCTCACCGCTTGGTCGTGATTTAGTTGGCGCGCGAGACTCCGGAACCAGTCGAGATCGTTGACACCAACGACCTCAACCAGCGAGTTTGGGCCCGCATCTGTCATTCCGATCGCCGGTAGATGTACCGTCAAAAGCAATGAGTTCCTCTCCCCTGACCCAGGGCCGTCTCACGCAGTACAGTCACGGAGCTGGTTGAGCGTGCAAACTCGGTCCTGGTGACCTGGCGCAGGTTCTGCGCCATACCGAAAGTTCTGATCGACCCGACCAGCTATTAGTCGGAACCGAAACCGGCGACGATGCCGCCGTCTGGCTTCGGTCAGATGGGCGCGCTCTTGTTTCAACGGCAGACTTCTTCACTCCTATTGTCGATGACCCCTTTGTCTGGGGTCGAATCGCCGCGGCGAATGCCGCTAGCGATGTTTATGCCATGGGTGGCGTTCCGCTGTTCGCGCTCAACCTGGTTGCTTGGCCCCAAGATCTCTTGTCGCTCGAAATTTTGGCGCTGGTCATGGATGGCGGCCGGTCTATGTCCAGCGAGGGCGACTGGGTCATAGCAGGCGGCCATACCGTCGATGGCCCCGAGCCCATGTACGGACAGTCGGTTACCGGCGAGGTACTGGTGGACGAACTCATGACCAACGCCGCAGCTTCGGCGGGAGAAACACTGATCCTCACGAAACCGATCGGTACCGGCCTGATAGCAACCGCGGTCAAGAATTGCGACGAGGTGGCGATTGTCGCTGGGGGCAAGCTTCATGATTCCTATGTTGCCGCCGTGCGCGAAATGACTCGACTCAACGATCAAGCAGCCCGAATCGCCCGTACTGCCGGGGCCCGTGCTGCCACCGATGTCACCGGGTTCGGACTATTGGGCCACCTCCAAAAGATGGCCGCATCCAGCGGTGTCGGTGCGGTAGTCGAAACCACTGCCGTTCCAATCTTGCCCGGCGCCTGGGACCTGTACGACCAAGGGTTTATTCCCGGCGGCACGCAACGCAACCTCGACTACGTAAGCCCCTGGCTTAGTGGCGATGTCGACCTTCGCACCAAAGTCATGTTGGCCGATGCGCAAACATCAGGTGGGCTGTTGTTTGGTTGCGCCCCAGAGAAAGCAGCCGATGCGTTGGCAGCTTTGGTCGACAGCGGGCATGACGCGGCGATCGTCGGCCAATTTGTCGGCGAACATGCCGGAACCGTCCGCCTGACCTGATGCGATGAACGAACTCATTGCCCTTGCCCTAACCCCGGGTGATGATTTCGTGTCAGAGCTCGTTCGAGCCTGGGATAACGGCGATGCGGTGCTTCCGCTGGATCCTGCGTCACCCGCGCCCGTCCGAGAGCGAATCCTTTTGACCATGGCGCCGTCCAAAGTCATTGAACCGGGCGCTGTCCACGTTCGTCACGGAATACCGACCGAACCCGGTGATGCGATTGTGGTGACAACGAGCGGAACTACCGGCCACCCAAAGGGCGCCGTCCTTACCCACGATGCGATTGCGGCATCGGCGGTCGCCACCTCAAATCGTCTCGGAGTCGATCCGGATTCGGATCATTGGCTTGCTTGTTTGCCGGTTCACCATGTGGGTGGGCTGAGTGTCATTACCCGGGCCCTGGCGACCAACACTGCTCTCACCGTCCTTCCGAGATTCGATGTCGATGCTGTCAATCAGGCCGCCAGCAACGGAGCAACATTGGTTTCCATGGTCACCACCATGTTGGCGCGAATGGACACTGCTGGGTTTCGCAAGATCTTGCTGGGCGGCTCAGCGATACCCGTCGATCGACCGTCCAACACCGTCGCGTCCTACGGCATGACGGAGTCAGGCAGCGGCGTCATTTATGACCACCTAGCGCTCGATGGTGTGCAGGTGAGAGTAGTCAACGGCGAGATTCAACTACGCGCACCCATGTTGTTGCGTAGCTATCGCGATGGCACCGATCCCTTCAATGCTGACGGCTGGTTTGCGACGGGTGACGGCGGTTCATGGGATGGTGAACGCCTCGAAGTCTTCGGCCGGCGGGGCGACATGATCATCACCGGAGGAGAGAACGTTTGGCCCACAGCGGTCGAGAAAGTTCTGGCTGCGGACCCAGCGGTTGCCGAGGTGGCCGTCGTAGGGAGGCCAGATGCCGAATGGGGTCAAGTCGTCACCGCAATCATCGTTCCCAGCGGTTGTGGTCTGGCCACCCTCGACCAGCTGCGCGACGCAGTGAAGGCAGTGTTGCCTGCCGCGTGGGCCCCGCGGGCCCTCGAAGTAACCGATGCGTTACCGCGCACCAGCATTGGCAAGATAGTCCGGAGCAAGTTGTAATGGAGGTGGAGGTCCGGCTGCTGTCGCTGCCTCTGCGCGAGGCCCTTGAGGCCGCCCACGGCGCTTCAGCGTCGGTCCGAGAGTTGGTAGTGATACGTGTCGTCGAAGACGATGGCACCGAAGGCTGGGGGGAATGTAGTGCCCTCACCAACCCTGGCTACACCAGTGAATGGGCGCGTGGTGCATTTGATATTCTCGTCTCGGGCGGGTCCGTCGATCCCGACGTTCACCCGATGGCTGCCTCTGCGGTCGAAATGGCCGATCTCGATGTCCAGTTACGTCGCCAGAACCAATCGTTGGCATCGTGGCTTGAAGTAACCGATACCCATGTTGGCGCTGGGGCGACCGTCGGTTTTGCTTCAGTCCCCGAGACCATCGCTCGATGTGTCGCTCTAGCCGAAACCGGATTTCGCCGAATCAAATTGAAGATCGAGCCCGGATATGACCTTGATGTTGTCGGTCCAGTTTCCAAGGCACTCGCCGACTTCGACGTGGCGCTTCACGTCGATGCCAATGGTTCTTACGATGCCGGAGATGACGCTCCGCTGCACCGGCTTCACGAGTTTGGTGTCACGGTTATTGAGCAACCGTATGCCCCGGGCACGATTGAACCGTTGCTCAACCTGATTGAATCGGGTCCGGCTCTGGTAATTGCCGACGAAGCAATCGACACCATTGCCGATGCCCAATGGCACCTTGAAAACGGGTTACTGGGCGGGATTTCTATAAAACCACCGCGGGTCGGAGGCTTAGCTAACGCTCGCAAATTGGCGCAGTGGTGCTCCACTCATAACGTGCCCGCCTCAGCGGGCGGAATGCTCGAGTCCGGCCTGGGTCGCCACGCCTTGGCCGCCTTTGCGGGCCAAGACGCAATAACTGTTACCGGAGATTTGTCGCCTGCTAGCCGCTGGCTGGCGGTTGATCCGTGGCCCGATTTGGCGATGAACGAAGGCCGCATCGCTGTTCCCACTGCCGCGGGAATAGCACCGTCGCCTAACCTTGACCTGCTAGATCAAGTCACGGTACAAATTGCCACCCTGCGCTAGAGCTGCGTGAAACGTCGAATCTGTTGGGCGACCGCCACCGGGTTGACCAGATGGGCAGCATGACGTGCTCCCAATATCACCGGGGCCGTCGCTACCGCTGCGGTTTCAGAAGGAAGACGGTTGGAGTGCGATGCCATACGTTCTGCCAAATCGCGGAACTTCTGATCATCTTCTCCTGCCAGAAACTGACAGGGCATCGACAGTTGGTCCAGTCGGTCCCAAAGCGGTTCTTGGCGACCTGAACCGCACCTGCGCAGGCTCGCCGCCAAGCCTGCCGCTCGATTAGTGAGTCGCTCATTCCGACCCCACATTTCGTCGGTGAGGTCACCAAACATTGGCATCTCCTCCCACCCGTGCAAGAAATCTGCCAAGCCATCGCTCAGTAACCTGAGTGCTATTTCTTCGTCGGCGGCTATGCGCTCGCTGCGATCGGATTGGTCTTCAGTCCCGGCTGTTGCTCCAATTGTGGTCAGCGACTGCACAAGTTCAGAGTTGGCGAGAGCAAGGTGCACCAGCATCCGACCCCCCATGGAGTACCCGAAGTAGTGCGCCGGCCCCGCGATGTCCGCTAGCAACTGAGCACTTTCCCAGAGGTCGGCGTCGTCGTGCTGCGACTCACCGTGACCTGGCGCGTCAAGCAAAACGAGTTCGTGATCTGTAGCCAGGTCGTCGACCAGTTTTCCCCAACAAAGGCGATTTTGCGCAAAGCCGTGCACCATCGCTAGGCGTGGCCCCTGCCCACGCAGCTCGAAGGCTAAAGCCATCGGGCGGCGATTTCGTGCCAGCTATAGGGAAGGTTGCTCACGCTTCCGTTGCCTTATCGCGACGCATTCCTGCGCTCATGATGCCGAGGAGCGTCGCCATCTCGTCATCGGTGAGGAAGGTAAAGATCGGATGATTTTCGACCATTTGGGCCTGGAGTTTTGCTGCGGTTGCCTCACCAAGTGGCGTGATCACCAGGCGTCGAACTCGGCGATCGCCCGGATCGGGTTCGCGACTGACGAGTCCTCGTTCTTCAAGTTGATCTGCCAAGCCAGTGATATAGGAAGCATCACAGGACAATTTTTCAGCCAACGCCCCCATTGGCATTGGTTGGGTGAGTTCACGGAGCGCATGTGCCATGGGCAAAGACAAGTTGAGTTCAGCCATGTACCCAGCAAACATCGCGTTAGTAAGGGCTCCGATCTCGCGCGTGAAGAGATCCAATTCGATCATCATTTCGGCGCGGGTGCGTTGAGGTGGGCTGGGTGACATGAGACACATTATACTCCATCAGTTAAATATTTGCTAGAGTCAATACTTTATAAACTAAAGTATTCATTTGGCTCCAGCAAAGAAGACTCACTATGACGACGACTCCCATCGTCTCAGCCGAAAATGTGTTCAAGTATTTCGGCGACGTTCACGCCCTTGACGGCGTTTCCCTCGAATTCGAATCCGGCATCATTTACGGCCTTCTTGGGCCTAATGGCGCAGGCAAAACGACGCTTATACGCGTGCTTACCACGCTCCTTCGCGCCGACAGCGGCAAAGCATTCGTCGCTGGCATCGACGTTCACGCCGATCCCAGTGGCGCTCGACGACGCATGGGACTCGCCGGTCAATCCGCCGCCGTAGACGGGTTTCTGACTGGTTACGAAAATCTCCAGATGATTGGTCAGCTCTATGGCCTGTCCAAAATTGATGCCCGCAGCCGCGCCGACGAAGTACTCGAGCGCATGTCACTCACCGAGGCCAGTGGCCGACAGGTCAAGACGTACTCCGGTGGCATGCAACGACGTCTCGACCTCGCAGCTTCCATGGTCGGACGACCCGAGGTTCTCTTCCTCGACGAACCCACCACCGGAATCGATCCGGGTAGCCGCATTGAGATTTGGGGACTCATCACCGACCTCGTGGACCAAGGCACAACCATCTTGATGACCACGCAATACCTCGAAGAAGCCGATCAACTTGCCAACCGCATCGGCGTTATTGATTCGGGCAAACTTATTGCCGAAGGCACCTCCGCTGATCTCAAGGATCAACTCGGTGGATCTATCGTCGAAATTAAGGTCACCGCCGCCGACCTCGATGCCACGCTCGTGGCCCTGCGTGAGACCTTTGACGGCACACCTGACTATGACTCCGGTCGCAACGTCATCTCTATTCCCGCAGCTAATGGTCCAGCGGACCTCATGGCAGCAGCGCGGACACTCGAGTCGCTCGGCGTAATGCCGACCGCCCTCGAAATTCACAAACCAACATTGGACGACGTCTTCCTCGCAATAACCGGCCCGCAAGGAGGCGAATCATGACTAGCACCGCCGTTCCAACCGCAGCATCATCGCGTTCAACCGTTGCCCAAACAGTCCATGACATTGGACTGATTACCAAGCGCAACCTCATTCGCAACATACGTGTTCCTGAGCTCATACTGTTTGCCACAATTCAACCGGTGATGTTCTTGTTCTTGTTCAACTTCGTCTTCGGTGGCTCGATCGGCCAGTCGCTCGGAGACGCTTTCGGCGGCAAGTACGTCAACTATCTGCTGCCCGGCATGTTGGTGCAAACGGCACTGTTCTCCTCGATTGGTACGGCCGTGGGCCTTACCGAAGATCTCGCGAACGGGGTTATTGATCGGTTTCGCTCACTTCCAATAGCTCGATCTGCGGTTCTCGCAGGCCGAACTATTGCCGACATGGTGCGCACGATTGCCGTCATCATATTGCTCATTGGCACCGGCTTCCTTTTGGGTTTCGAAGCTCCTGGAGGGTTTTTTGGAGTGGTTCTGGCCGTCTTGCTCTGTGGCTTATTTGGTTTCGCTATGGCGTGGATAATGGCTCTCGTTGGGTTAATCGTCAAGTCACCTGAGGTAGCAAACTCGGCGGGGTTCTTGCCGATGTTCCCGCTGATGTTTGCCAGCACAATCTTTGTTCCACCCGAGACCTTGCCTTCATGGCTTGAGGGCTTCGCCAGCAACCAACCCATCAGCATTCTTTCTGACACGGTCCGGGCGTTGGTGATCGGCGACGAGTTCACCGCCCAAAATGGTCGATCCCTTGGTGCCCTGGTCGGCTACTCGTTCTTCTGGATAGCCGCAATCTTGCTGGTGTTCGTACCGTTGGCTGTTCGCAAGTACCGCCGCACCGTCGCCTAGCGAACCCGTACCGCCCACCCACCCATCCCGACCTCGAACCTTTCTCGTTCTGGGCGTGTCAGAGCGGCGTTCCGCCGCTCTGACACGCCCAGAACAGGGATGGGTGAGGGAATGGGTGAAGATCGGAGCGCGACGCGTCACAATGGTGGGGTGCTTGACTCCACTTCCGAAGTTTCGGTGACCGCCGCAGCTACATTTTGCGCCACGTTGGTGGACGAATGGGTCCGTCGTGGGCTAACCGAGGCCTTTGTCTCACCCGGTTCGCGCCACACACCCCTGCTCTTGGCGCTCGATAATCACCCCAAATTTCGCCTTCATATCTTTCACGACGAACGGTCGACAGCATTTGCCGCACTCGGCTACGCCCAAGTTTCTGGCCTACCCGGAATCGTGCTCTGCACCTCGGGCACCGCGGCGGCCCATTTCCATGCCGCCGTCATTGAGGCCGACCTTTCAGCCGTGCCCATGATCGTCTGCACGGCGGACCGCCCACCCGAGGCCTGGGATCGCGGATCTCCCCAGACGATTAATCAAACCAAGCTCTACGGCGATGCCGTGCGATCCTTCGTCGAACCAGGCCCGGCCCAAGACGACGACGCCGAGCTCTGGCGTCCGCTCGCGACCAAACTGCTGAGCGACGCTCTGGGTCATACCGGCAACCGACCCGGCCCAGTGCATGCCAATCTTTCCTTCCGCGACCCACTCGTCGGCCAGCCGGGACAATTGCCGCCAACAATCGCTGTCGATCCCCCAACCAACGGCGCCATCTCCGACGACGAGATCGCCGACGTATGTCGCCTCATGGCAGGCAAATCCGGAGTCATCATCACCGGCAAGGGCGTTAGTCACCCTGGGGCACTGCATTCACTCGCCCGTTTTGTCGGCTGGCCGATCGTGGCTGATCACCAATCGGGTTCCCGCACTGCTGCCACCATTAACCATGCCGACGCGCTTCTTCGTAGTCCCGATTTAGCCGCCGACTTACGCCCGCAGCTAGTCCTGCGCTTTGGCGAAGCTCTCTCCTCGAAGGCACTCAGTCAATGGTGCCAAGCCGCGGCGGACGCCGGGACATTGGTAATTGGCTTACATCAACCGGGTCGGCTCATTGACCCCGAGGACATCTGCACGCTCACGGTGCCCGAAGCTGGCGCGGCTTCCGGCATCGAAGCAGCACTAGCCGCTCACCAACCCTCTGCTCACCCAACAAGATCACCGCTGGCAGAGCGCTGGTTGCAAGCCAACACCGCCGCGGGCGAAGCCATCACCGCTGCACTGGCCACCGACACTAAATCGGAGATTTCCGTCACCCTGCAAGCCCTCCACGCCGCCGGACCACACGGTGTCGTCGTCGCCGCATCCTCCATGGCTATCCGACACCTCGAATGGTTCGATACCAACCCGCCGCTGGGCACCCGGGTCCTTTCCAATCGGGGCGCCAACGGCATCGACGGCACGATGGCCACAGCAGTCGGTGTCGCTCTCACCGGTGTCCCAACCGTATGCATCGTCGGCGACATCGCCTTCCTGCACGATGCCACATCACTCACCGCCCTGGCCCAACGCGCCATCGACCTAACCATCGTGGTGGTCGATAACGACGGAGGCGGCATTTTCTCGTTCCTCCCCCAAGCAAAACAGCTCGATCCGTCCCAATTCGAAACCCTGTTCGGTACCCCCCATGGCACCGATCTCAGTGCACTCGCCCAAGCCCACGGGCTCTCCGTAGGGTCCGCCGATGACCTCAAACCCGAGGGCATCAAAATAGTTGTCGCCCAGACGGTCCGGCCGCATGACGTCGACCACATCGCCACAATCGTTGCAGCAGTAGCTAGCGCCCTAGAGGGATCAAGGTACGGTTAGGTCCATGAGCAAAACCCAGGTATCCGCCATTTTCGATGCGTCCGAATGGACCGAAGTTGCTGGCTTCGAATTCACCGATATCACCTATCACCGTGCTGTTCGTGTCGGCGCAGTGCGTATTGCGTTCAACCGGCCAGAAATTCGCAACGCTTTCCGCCCCCATACGGTCGATGAGCTTTACCAGGCTCTCGATCATGCCCGCCAGTCTCCCGACGTTGGCTGCGTCATCCTTACCGGCAATGGCCCGTCACCCAAGGACGGCGGTTGGGCCTTCTGCTCCGGCGGCGATCAACGTATCCGTGGCAGGGATGGCTACAAGTACACGACCGACAACGCCGAAACGGCCGCCGACATCGACCCGGTCCGCAACGGCCGCCTCCACATCCTGGAATGCCAGCGCCTTATCCGCTTCATGCCCAAGGTGGTCATCGCCGTGGTCCCCGGCTGGGCTGCCGGTGGGGGTCACAGCCTGCATGTGGTCGCCGATCTCACCATTGCTTCTCGCGAACACGCTCGCTTCAAACAGACCGACACCGATGTCGCCAGCTTCGACGGCGGATTTGGCTCGGCGTATCTAGCCCGTCAGGTTGGCCAAAAAGTCGCCCGTGAAATCTTCTTCCTCGGCCTCACCTACACCGCCGATGAGGCTTTCGCTCAAGGGGCGGTCAACAAGGTTGTCGACCACGCCGATCTCGAAAAGGTCGCGCTCGAGTGGGCCAACGAAATCTGCAAGAAGAGCCCCACTGCTCAGCGCATGTCCAAGTACGCCCTCAACCTCATCGACGACGGTCTGGTTGGCCAACAGATATTTGCCGGCGAAGCCACCCGTCTTGCCTACGGCACCGACGAAGCAGTCGAGGGCCGCGATGCCTTCTTAGAAAAGCGCGACCCCGACTGGGACAAGTTCCCCTACCACTACTAGCGCTACCTACTCCGAAACGGCCGCACTTGGCTTGGTCATGGTGTCCCCGCCAAAATCATGGCGTGACCGTGTTACTCGTTGACCCCAAGCGCCCACAGTAGGGCTTGGGCCTTCGCCTCGGTTTCGGCGAGTTCGGATGCCGGATCGCTAGCCGCGACGACCCCAACCCCGGCAAACATCGTGGCTACCGATCCTTCGACCTGCGCGGACCGGATGCCAACACCAAACTCGCCGTTGCCTTGCGCATCAACCCAACCCACCGGCCCGGCGTAGCGACCCCGGTCGGCGCCCTCAAGTTCAGCAATGACCTGCAGTGCCACCGCCTGCGGATCGCCGCCGACCGCGGGAGTGGGATGGAGTGCAGCCACCAGGTCAAGAATTGATGCCGCCGGTTGGGAAAGTTGACCCTCAACGCGGGTGGCGAGGTGGTGCACGTTGGCCAAACTCATAATGCCAGGTTCGGGTTCTGCATCGACAAACGAGCAGAACGGCAACAGGTTGTTGAGTAGCCATTCAATAGTGATGCGGTGTTCATGCTGGTTCTTAGTTGATGCCAGCAATTCGGCCACCAGCGCGGCATCGACCTTGGGATCATCGGCGTGCGGAGCCGTACCAGCGAGCGGGTGAGCCCGAACAGTACGACCTAAACGGCCGACCAGTAACTCGGGGGTGGCGCCGAGAAAACCATCGACCGCGAAAATATTCGCGGTCGGGAAACGTTCCAGCAGGCGATCGAGAACCACCGTGGTATCGATCGTCTGAGTGGCATGGACTCGGAACTCTCGGGCCATAACAGCTTTGGAGAAATTGCCCTGTTTGATGCGGCGAACGGTCTCGCCCACCACATCGTCCCGCCATGTTTCGGGACTGAGCACAGACTCGACGGTGCGTTCCCCCACCGGACAGGCCGCTACCGGAGCAGCACAAATCGCTTCGATTTCGCCCACCGCAGCAGACAAATCAGTTTGATCAACATCAATGGTGAGCCAACGGCGCTCGCCCATCTGTCCGACGACAATTCGAGGGAGCACAAGCTCGCCCGGCAGTTCGCGGTCGAAAGGGAAAGCGCCAAAGCCAACCGGGCCTGCCCCAGGACCGGCAACTTCGTCGTCGATCTGATGATCGGTATTGCGCAGTTCGGTCTGGGCGGTTGCCGCACCGTCGGGGCGCGCAACGCTCAATCGAGTCCGCTCCCCCACACCGGCAATCCGCATCTCTTCGCCTACCCACAAAATGCCGGAGCGTATGCCGATCGCCACAGGGTCGATCTGCGGGTGCTCAGCTAGGGAATAGGTACGAAGATGCACACCATTGATCGTACGAGACGCCAGACTAAGCAGGTGGATATTGCCGCGAACGCCAGCACGACAGCCCGGCCCGAGGTTCTTTTCGCCGTTATGAGCGACCTAACGACGTATCCGAAATGGCTCGATCTGGTGCAATTGGTTGCACCAGTTCCTTCGGTAGATACCGATCCGGGTCCTGCGTTTGATGTCACCTTGCGGGCCACGGTGGGGCCGTTCGCTCGGTCTAAGCGGTTGCGAATGTCGCAAACCGAGAGCACCGACCAATCGACGGTGTCGTTCGTTCGCTCCGAGGTTGACGGACGTGATCACGCCAACTGGCAGCTGAACTCCGTGGTAACCGAAACAACCACAGGCAGCCAGGTTGAGGTAACGCTTCGTTACGACGGGTCACTATGGTCGCCCATCATTGAACGAGTGCTCCGCAAGCAGATCGAAGCGGCCACCCCCCGACTCCAAGCGCTCGCCGAGAACCGCTAAAAGTTATTGCCAGGGTGCTGGCAACGTAACCCAGGCCGCAGGTAGCGAAAGCCACTGCAGTGATGCCTCGATTGCGTCGTGACGATCGGTGTCGGCACTAACAAACAAAATCCGGTCGGGTTCTTCGCGGCCAACCAACGACGCCGCAAAAGCGGTCACACTGGTGTCGAGACCGGCACTGAATACGACAAGAACCTTGTTGCCATCGGCATCGTCACCCAGAGCCGCATCGGGCACATTGGTGTGCAGTCCCGGACGCAAGAATGGGCCGGGAATGGCTTCGAGCGAAACGAGACCAACCATCGATGGATCTTGGGTTGCAACACAACGCAGCCATCGTTCATGGACAAGGCGGTTGAGCAAATGCGGTGTCGCGCCGGCATAACGATAACCCGCAACCATGTCGATCACCCGAGGAAGCTCATCCACAGGCGAAGAATTAGGAAACAGGGCGTCAAAGGCGCCACGGTCATAGGCCCCGACTCCCAATTTAATGACCGGGCCAGTGCTGTCGGTTGTAAGGCGGGCTACTTCGAGCCCCCATAACTCGCCCAGCCAAATCCCATGGTCGGGCACAATATCGAGATCCGCATCGACCAACGCCGACCGCAGTGGATGATCAGCCGGGCTGGGAGTCACCGGATCGAGGTCCGATGCCGAAACCGGAATCAATGTGCGTTCACTGGCTTGCCAAACCTGGACCGACTCGCTCAGTCCAGAAAGCGCATTGGCGGCCAACTGGGAGTCGTCGACCACGATGTTCACGGCGGCTACCTGGCGGGCCGCGGCCCATACCAAGGCCGGGCCCACTGCATCAATGTCGTCACCGGGCTGATATAGCCAAGCTCGATCCTCGATGATTGCGGCAGCTCCCACACCAGCGGAGACGACTTCGAAGGTCGTTTCCGGTAGGTGCTCACTCAGCAAGCCACGCAGCTTTATTGCCGCGAGCGCGCTGAGGCGTTCGTTATCCATTGTTCGCACTCCATGCACTGACCGACACGGTCAGCACCGGCGATTAGCTTTCGGCGGTCTGGCCCTTGCGGCGACCGTAGCGACGTTCGAAGCGCTCGACGCGACCAGCGGTATCGACGATGGTCATCGTACCCGTAAAGAACGGGTGACTCGAGCTCGAGATTTCGACCTTTTTGAGGGGGTATTCGACATCATCGATGGTGATGGATTCGTTGGTCGTGATTGTCGAACCGGTTACGAATACCTCACCCGAGGTGATGTCTTCAAAAGCGACCTGGCGGTATGTGGGGTGAATTTCTGTCTGCATGACGTCTCCAAGACGGCGGAATGATCGGTGGGAAACCGACGGATAAGCGTAACTACTTTTTACCAATTTCGGCAAGGAAGTCAGCATTCGTCGCGAATGTGCCTAAACGATCGATAAGCATCTCTAATCCAGCGGTACTTGCATGGCCGCCGTCGGACGATAATCCGACCAGGACACGGCGTAGTTTGTTGATCTGGTTGAGCTCTTTTTTATCGAGAAGGAGCTCGTCGTGGCGAGTCGAGGAGCCATCCACGTCGATGGCGGGGTAGACCCGACGCTCGGCCGCGCTGCGACTAAGGCGGAGTTCCATATTTCCGGTGCCTTTGAACTCTTCGAAGATGACCTCGTCCATGCGAGAGCCGGTATCGACCAACGCCGTAGCCAAGATGGTCAACGATCCACCATCTTCAAGGTTGCGGGCGGCACCAAAGAACTTCTTGGGTGGGTAGAGCGCCGACGCGTCAACGCCACCGGACATCATGCGTCCGGTGCCAGGTGCGGCCAGGTTGTAGGCCCGGGCCAGGCGGGTGATTCCATCGACCAAAAGGACGACGTCGAGACCCGATTCGACCAAACGTTTCGCCCGTTCGATCGCAAGTTCGGCGGCAAAGATATGTTCTTCAGTCGGGCGGTCGAAGGTAGACGAGAGCACTTCGCCATTCTTAAGCCAACGCTCCATGTCGGTGACCTCTTCGGGGCGCTCATCGAGCAACAAGACCACGAGCGTGCACTCGGGGTGATTGGTTTCGATCGACTTGGCAATCTCTTTCATGATGGTGGTCTTGCCCGCCTTGGGTGGCGACACAATCAGACCACGTTGACCCTTACCGATCGGCGCCAACAAGTCGACGATTCGGGTAATCATGTTGTGGGGGTTGTTGGGCCGCTCCAACGTGATTCGCTCATTGGGGAAAATCGGGGTGAGGTCACGGAACTGTGGACGACCTCGGGCATCGTCAGGCGGCCCGCCGTTGACGGTGTCGAGTTGACTTAGCGCCGGGTTCTTCTCGTTGCGGCTGGCCGGACGGGCCAAACCGGTGAGCTTGTCGCCCTTACGTAATCCATGTTGGCGGACCAATTTCAACGAGATGTAGACGTCTTTCTTGGATGGCCGGGCACCATCTACTCGAAGAAAGCCAAATCCTTCTTCGCGTGTATCGAGGTAGCCGTCCACGGGGAGGGGTTCAGCCTCTTCGCCTTCGTGGGTACGTTCACGATCGCGGCCTCGGCGACGTCGACGACGTCGATTGCCGCTTTCGTAGGAGGCATCAGAACCGTCGTCGTTTACGTCATTGCCGCCGTCGCCATTGTCATCTTCGTCAGCGTCGTCGTCGTCGT
>Ga0115000_10001282_pt1 | contig 22487 bp, 8 predicted proteins | sample ArcticOcean_MG_C_6_FD_89690 | JGI IMG/M metagenome (GOLD analysis project Ga0115000, IMG submission 89690) | Marine microbial communities from western Arctic Ocean - ArcticOcean_MG_CB8_128 | ecosystem: Environmental > Aquatic > Marine > Oceanic | place: Arctic Ocean: Canada Basin | collected... | reverse complement strand
CTCAAGGAAGTATTATGAATATGGAACAAATATGATTATGTTTACACATGGAGATAAAGAAAAACCTGCTAATATGCCGCTTATAATGGCGACAGAAGAGCCTATGATGTTTTCAAGAACAACTCATAGAGAGGTACACTGTGGACATGTTCATAAAGAAATGGTAAATGAATACCGTGGTATAAAAGTAAGATTTATTCCATCAATCTGCGGTAATGACGAATGGCACAAAATGATGGGATACGAAGCTAAGCGAACTGGACAAGCGCATATATGGAATAAAAAACGAGGATATGAAGGCTATTTACAAACTAATCTATAAATAAATTATGACATTAGATGAAATTGCATATAATATCTTAAATTTAGTAAGAGGAGGAAAGTCTCATCACGATGAAACAATTTCTTTATCTCAGATTAAATTTAACATTAAATATTACAGAGCGATGTTTCTGCGAAGAGACTTTGCTCGTAATGGTTTAGTAACAAGACATATAGAACAAGATTTAGGGTGCGTCAAACTTATAAAAGTAGACGCCTCTAAATGTTGTAAGTTACCTATTGATTGTCATGTTATGCGAACAGAGGTTAAGATACCTAGAACTGTTAGATTTAATTTTGAGGATGCAATTACATATGTAGGTGCTATAGACGGTATAACTAGAATTCCTATGTCACAGTCGCATATGGTTAAATATTTAATGTGGGATAAATATACAGGTAAAAATACAAAAGCATATATGATAGATGATTATTTATATCTATATGAACCACATGAAATAGGTTTAGTAAATATAAGAGGAGTGTTTGAAAATCCAGAAGAAGTGTCTAAATTTGATTGTGATGATGGAGCTTGTTATGACGATACTCAGGATTTTCCTATACCTGGAGATATGATTCAAGCTATAACTCAGGGTATAGTTCAAGGAGAATTAGGATTACTAGCTTCTACTCCTAGTGATGTAGAGTTAGATAGACATCAAGATAATGCGCCCTCTCCTAATATTCCTAGGCCGCCACAAGGACAACAACAACAACAAGAATAATGGCATATACTTTATCTCATATATATGAAACATATAAAAAGGATGTTAAAGATCCTGTAGACAGCGCAACGTTTAAGAATGTCTGTGGAGATTTTAATATATTTATAATTGATTATATATTAGAAGGTAAAGAATTTAATATGGGATATAATTTATCTACTTTATCTATAATTAGAATGGACAGAGATCCAAGATCTCCTAGGGTAGATTGGGCAGAATCCAATAAGTATAAGCAAGAGTTAAAAGATAGTGGTGAGAAGTTATTTGATAAAGAAACTGGAGAAGGAACTAAATGGCAAATATACTTTACAGATGAACACTACTATAAATATTATTGGAGAAAAGGTAAATGTACGGTTCCAAATAAATCAGTATATAGGTTTGACGCTACAAGAGGATTAAAGGGAAATAAAGAAAGATTAACTAGGACATTAAAAGAAGACGAGTTAGCATATTTAAAATTTAAAAAACATAAATAATATGGCAGTATACAAACAAATATCTAGTAAGAGCATCATAAGAAAGGTGATGCGAGATCTTAGTCTTAGTACAGATAACTGGATTGAAGACGCAATTGAATGGATGGGAGAAGCTTTAGAGCATATTGGAGCCTCAACCCAATTAGAAAAGAAAGTGTGTACTTTAACAGTTGATAATTATACAGCTTGCTTACCTTCTGATTTATATTATATTAATTTAGTAGCTACTAATAAACGTGTGGCAGGAGATATATCTACTGAAATAAAGGTACTCTCAACTAAGATAGGAGAGATAAAAGCTTTATTAGATGCTGATCCTACTCAAAATGTTCTTGTAGAACTTAGAGAATTAAATGCTAGATATGTAGTATTAGAAAGCATGTATTGGGTAAATCCTGATGAATTATCTCCTTTATCATATGCTACTTCTGAATTTCCTTTAGCGTTACATTGTGATGGATGTGTGAATCGTTTAACTAAGTCAAAAGATACATATTTTATAAATGGAGGTAAAATTAAAACTTCTTTTATATCAGGCACAATCTGTTTAAGTTATATGGCGTTCCCAACAGATGAGGACTGTTATCCTATGGTGCCAGACGACGTAAGTTTTAAAGAAGCTATGTTTTGGTTTATTTATAAAAAGCTTTTATTAAGAGATCCTAATGTTAAAAATAATGGTATTACATATGACATCGCAGAACAACAATGGAAGTATTATTGTACACAAGCTAGAAATGCTGCTGTGTATCCTGATATAGATAAATATGAGTCTTTCTTAAATCAATGGGTAAGACTAATACCTAGAATTAGTGAACATGATTCTAACTTTAATACATTAAATACAAGAGAACAATTAGATAGAGATCAATAATGGGAAAATTTTTAAAAGGACTTAGTAGAGACACAAACCCTGTAGATCAGCCTGCAGGAACTTGGCGATATGCTAAAAATATGGTAATACCTCCTGGATCTGGAACTATACAATCAGAGAAAGGAACAGAAGTAGTAGTTTCAATTACTGGGGGTTATCAGCCTTTAGGTACTGTTTTGTTACCTGATGAAACAGTATGTTTATTTTCAACAAATCTGACTACCTTAAATTCTGAAATAGGAATATTTAATCCAGTCTCTGGGGTGTATACTCCAGTATATAATGATACTGGTAATCCAAGGTTTTTAAATTTTCAATTAGAGTTTCCTATTCAAGGAGAGTCTAAGATGGATATTACAGGAAACATGTCTGTATATTGGACGGATGATTTAAACGCTATGCGTTATATAAATTTGTATAATCCTCCAGTTCCTCCACATGATATTGAAGATTTTGATATATTTCCGCAACTTAATGAAGCTCCTTGGATTGACCTAGCTGCAATGCAGTCTGGAGCTTTAACTACGGCTGCCTATTGTTTAACTATAGCTTATGTAGATCATGAAGGAACACCAACTAATAATTTAACTATATCTAGATGGGTTTATATTACATCTGCGAATAGTTCAGAATCGGGCGCAGCAGCAGCACTTGGCCCTAGTAGTGCAGGAGGTTCAATGGGTCTTACATATTCAAATTTAGATCCTCATAACACAACTACTTGGGAGGGGTCGCCACCAGCAGCATCGTCAGGAAGAGGAATTATATTTAGAGTACATAATTTAGATGATAGATATACATTTATAAGACCTACTATATTAAAGAGAGAGGCTGGAGTTGTAACAGCTGTTACGCTTCAAGATGTAGATTATGATGTTCTTATGAGTACTACTATGGATATATCATATACAGGGACTGAATATTCAGAAGCAGCAACAGTAGAGGATGCTTTAATACCCAGAGAAACTTATACTAAAGCAAAAACAGTAGCTCAAGTAGATGATACATTATACTGGGGAAACTTAGAAAAGAATAGAATAGATATTAATTATCAACCTTATGCATGTCAAATACAAATAAATGCTGTACAAGCTAATTCATCATTTAATGCTAGCCAAAGCATAAATGGTACAACAGTTAATATGGAGCTTAATGGTTCTAATGCACAGAATAGTCTTCGCCAGACTACAGATATGTATGACTATGTAGGATATCAAAGGGATGAAGTATATTCTTTTTATATAACATGGCTGACGATGAATGGGGATGAAACTGTAGCTTATCATATACCGGGAAGGAAAGCAATAGCTTTAGGTAGTCATGCAGGGACTCATGCTGGTGCATCTTGTAGTCAATTATCTGATGATTTTCCTACAGGACATGCAGGTACAGATCCTTTATATGAAAATGATCTCGCGGCAATTACAGAGTTTGATCTTCCTTATATGGACGCTCCAGGATTTAGTGGGCAAAGTCAAATAGATCGTATGATAACAGCATCTCCTAAAACACAAATTGGAGATTTAAATACTCGTGGATCTATTTTAGGATCTCACGGTACTGGTATGGGATATTGGGAAAATAAAAATGAATTATACCCTAATGATATTAGTTATCAGTCATTAGATGCTTTTGAAATTGCAGGAGAAGATCTTAGAGGTCAGCCTGTGAGACATCATCATATACCATCTTCCTGTTTAGGAGAAGGAGGAGGGCATATAGCTGGAGGTAATGGTGGTTATGGGGGTAATCAGAAAGTAAATCCAATGACTATTACTGTTACCAATATTCCATTCCCTCAACAGTTGATAGGAACATGTATTGGATATAAAATATATTATGCAAGAAGAACAGAAGGTAATTCTGTATTAATAGATACAGGAATATTTAATGCTATGCCTACAGCTATGAAAGGCCCAGCCAGCAATAGATGGGGATCTACAGAATCAAACTCGTGGAATACTTCTGCTTGGCCTCAAAATGGAATGATGTGTTCAGCACCAACCGGTGTAGGTTCTTGGCCTAATTATGGATACAATGGTACAATGATTACATTATCAGATTATATTATAAATCCTCCTCCAGGAGGTGATGATTATGCGGATCCTGTAGTATGGGGAGGTATAACTGGTGGAGATATAGTTGCATACCCTTTTAGCTGTGTTGCTGCCCCTTATAGTGACGTTGCCTGGGCCACAAATACTCCAGCTGATATAGTAATGAGACAAAGAAAGGATCCAGAAGCTAACTATTTTACTTTTAATGGTTTACATACAAGATTGAATTCCCCTGATACATCTAATGCTACGTTTCTAAAAGTACATAGACATTTACGAATAGGAAGAGCTCAAGCAGCTGGTACTTACGCATTTATGGGGTTCTATTTTATACGACATGATAATTCAGGAAATGCTATTAAACAACAATATCGGATGTCTATAATGCTTGATTGGACTCAATGTGTTGCAGAAGAATATGCTAATACAAGAACATATGGTCTTTTATATAATACTCATGTGGTTGGTAATAGTAACGCTCAAGCTTGTGGAAATCAGTATCCTAATTTTAGAGCTGTTGGAAATTGTAAACTTATACCAGCAGATACTAATCCACCAACAGGAACAGGGTTTGGAGGAACTACTATAAACTATCAGGGATGTCAAACAACTCAAGTATATACTTATAATAATTTAAAGGTACATGATATGTCAATGACTATGTCTTTATATTATGCATATATTGTTTACAAAATTTTAGAAGATAAATCTTCATATAGTAATTCAGGTGGTGGTAACTTTAATTACCCTTACCTAAAGGAGGGGATGCACAATACATTTATAAATCTATATGACCAACTTGGATATAGTTATGGGACTTGGGCTTTTCCAACGATGGCTATACAAAGACATGGGTATTTAAGTGCATGGGCTGGTATAGATGGAGAAGAAAATTGGGAAAATGGATGGACACATTCATTTGATTGTAGATACATTGTAGGTATGGAGCCAGTTATGGATGACCCTGGTACTAGTGATAGTTTTACACAAACCGATACATGGACTAATCAACCTGATGATGTAATACAATATATGTCTTATGGAAGTATACACAGAACGCTGTCTGATTTGTACAACACATTTGATACTCAGAATGATTTAGTGTATACAGGTTATACGGGAGATACTAGTGCTATATCGACACCAACACTTATTACCAATAGTGAACTTATTTTTGGAGGCGATACATATATAGATTATTATATGGAAACAAGGCAGATGAAAGGAGTTACATGGGCGTGGCCAAATGATGGGCCCTTAATGGTAAACACTACGGATCTTGGTTCTGGTTCTTATGCTAACCCTGGTTTGTATAACGGTGATAGAGGGGTTCATTATGTATATGGATTAATGGGATCTATTAGTAGATCTGGTGCTGGTGGTGAACATGAAGATAATGCACAACAATTATATATAACAGAATCTAAAGTTAATATACATATGAGATATTCTGATAATAATCCGAATGAAGGTTATTACCCAGCTTGTCATTTTCAAGATCAAGAGGTAACTACTTGGAATTCTGGACCTAGAATATTTTTGTATAATACTGATCATAGTTCTCAACAGAATCTTAGGCCTATAGTAGCTTTTAATCATTTAAACGTAATTGCCAAACAATCAGATTTTCCTACTAGAATTATAAGAAGTTTACCTCATAATAAATCTCTAGTAAGGGATAACTTTAGAATGTATAATGCAGCACAGTATAGAGATTTACCAAGACATAGAGGGGAATTATGGAATTTAGCTACATTTGATAATGTATTATTACCACAATCTGAACGAACTTTATTAAAAACTAAAGGTAAAGAAACTATTGATTCTACTACTGGAACTGTTGCTGGAGATGTGACTGCAATTTCTATAGGAGATGGTGATTTATTTGTACATGATCCTTCTGAGGTTCTATATACATCACGAGGACATGCAGGTACTACCAGTCAATATGCAGTAGTTGTAACTAAATATGGCCATTTTTCTGTAGACAAACAAGCAGGTAAAGTATTTTTATTAGGTGAGAAATTAGAAGAGATTTCTGCTATAGGTGTAAGAGAGTTCTTATATAGAAGATTAACAACTTGGGGTCTTCTACAGTATGGAATGCCTCCAAATTTAGATATACCAACAGCAGGAGTAGGTATAATAGCTTCATGGGACGCGCAGTATGAAAGATATGTATTAACTAAACTAGACAAGGCTCCTACAGCAACTTTTATAACTGCTTATAATAGTGGTGATATAACATTTGATTCAGTATATAGAAAGTTTAGAGACGATGGTGATATTATTGAGTGGAATGATACTGATTATTACTCTGAATATAAATGGACTATATCCTATTATCCAGCTTTAAAATTCTGGGGATCTGTACATGACTTTACTCCTAGATTATATTTCTATACTAGTGAACAACTCTTTAGTATATCCGGAGCTATACATAAACATAATTATGAAGATCCTGATGTATTATATAATATAGGAGAATACTATGGAATTGACTATGATGTAGTAATTGAATTTATTTCAAACGTTGTTCCAGAAGATAATAAAATATATAGTAATTTCTATTATACAGTAGATGTAGAAGAGCCTCAAAGACTAGAAGAAGGAGCTAGACAGGAAAGACAAGACCCAGGATTTGATGAATTTACAGTTTATAATAGTAGACAACTATCACAAATAACTACATTAATACCACCTGGAGGAGAGTATGGTTTGATACAATCAACAGCAAATGTAAGAAGAAAGGAAAGAACTTGGTATACAAATCATTTTAGAGATGAGGTAACTCAAGCTATAGCGGGTACTGGTACTCTAGATGTAGGCCCTAATACTAGTATATTGGATACCAATCATTTAACAGCAAATGTTAATATAAATACAGGTTCGCTTGATGTAAATAAAACTTGGAATCAAAGGCGTAAATTTGCTGATAAATGGTTAGCTATTAGATTAGTTATGAATAGAGCGAATAATAGTACTACATCTGGAAAATATTTATTAACTTTGCATTCTGCTGATGCAGCGTACAGAACAACCTATAGATAAATTTATTATGGCAAGTAGATATGATATATCAAAAAATGTTAGAAAGTTTCCTGAAGGAGGTTCTGGGTATGGTAATTCTTCTTATGGTACGAATAATTCATATCTACTAGAGGTGAATCAGCAAGTACAAGCTAACTCTAATCTAGCAACTTCAAATTATAATGATAAAGTAGGTGCTATTCAAGGGAACTATCAACAGTTTCTAGAACAATCACAGCAAGAGATATTACAGGATCAGAAGAACTATAATACAGTAAAAGGAGGAATTAACACTCTTCTAGGTAGTCCATCAGGTACATATAATCAATATGGAAAAAGTTTAAGTTATAAACAGAATCTTAATCAAAATATAACTAACTGGGTGACTGGAGATAATAATATTAATAATTCAAATCCACACAAAGGACCCACCGGGAATCTTGGTCGTCCTAATAGATCTGGAAATCCTAACAAAGATTTATCTATACATGACCCTAACTATACTCCTAGTCTCTCTAATACTATGTCCTATGATCAATGGGCGGAATCAGGGCAAATAGGAAATCCAGAGTTTCAGGGCACAAGACAAGACTATAGAGAATATAAGAAAGAAATGGTGAGTAGTAGAGAAATACCTAGAGGCGCAGATGGAATGCCTCTAAAGGGAAATGAGCTGCAACAACATGAGCAGGAGAGTATTAAAAAAGGTTTATTTGAAAAGGGTAATTATAAAATGGTATCATCAGAGGCTTTAGACGTTGCAAAAAGCAGAGGAACTAAAATAGGAAGCGGGTTTTCTACGCCTGATGGGAATACCTATGAAATGACTAAAAAGGGTCTTAAACAAACGGCTTCTGATTATGGGGAGACCGCTACAGATAGTGCAGGTTTCTTATCAACAACTGGTGCTCCAGTTAAAGGAGGCCTGTGGACAACAGCAGTTGATCTGGGACTTCATTATTTAAGTGATGATAATGATCCGGGTACATATACCGCAGGAGAAGTTGGAACAGATATAGCTAGTTTAGCTTTAGATATAGTTACATTTGATTGGATAGGAGCAGTTATGCAAGTCGGAGATATGGTTGCTCAAACGGTAAATATGAAGAAACTTAAGAAAGAAAGGAAGGCAGCAGAAAAGAAGTGGCATACAGAGAAAGAAGAAGCTGAGTCTGAATACATAGATGCTAAACTAGACGCTCGTAAAGTAGGGATAGATAGAAGAGCTGTTTATGGAAAATCATCAGCATATGGAGCACAAGCTAATTTAGGAGGATTTCAATATAACATATAAAAATTAATAATTATGAATTTTAAAGACAGAGTTAGACAAGCATTAAGACAACCTACTAGAATGAATACAGGTGGATTTGTCAGAGACGCTGGAGGCGGTGATCAAGTAGTATATGGGCCTACCCATGAACAAGGCGGAGTTCCTAGAGGCTCAGATGTTGAGTTAGAGGGAGGAGGTTTTGGGCCTGATGGTCAACCTCTTGCTGGAGAAGTTATAACTACTGTTCAAGACGTTAATGGTAACGACCAAGAATTTTATATGTCCCATCAGAATGGTATAGCTCAGAAATACTTACAAGCAAAAGCACAAGCTGGAGGAACTTTACCTCAAGATGTTAAACAAGACTTTGCTAGAATGAATGAGCAAGTTAGTAGTGAAGGTCAACCTCAACAAATAGCTGAACAAGGTGGTATGAAAAGATACTTTGAAAATGGCGGTAAAAAATCAACAGCAGATGCACTTTATGCTAGTGCACATACAGGGAAAAATATGGCTACTAGTATGGCTGCTGGACAATCACAAGATAATCCAAAGGTTACACATTACAAACAATATTTAACGGAATTTTTAACTCCTTTTAATATGTCAGAAGGAGAAATGAATTCTACTATTAATCATATGATAGATAAAGGGAATATATATAATACAAATAAGGAGAGAAATACAGAAATATTTAAATACTTAGATGGAATATCAGGTGAGCAAGGAACAGCAGAACAATTTTATAATGCTAGACAAGCTGATACTGAGTATCGTCGCACGCATCAATCAGAAAGAGCACAAGGTGGTATGGAGGAATATGGTCAAGGAGGGGCTAACTTAGGTATGGGAGCTTTTGATGCTCTTTCATATATGGAGGATGGAGGTATGAAACAGTATATTTCAGGAGGAATGCCTGAACGACCTGTAACACAGGGAAATGCTGGTCAATGGGGTTCTGATTTTGATGCGGGCCCAGAAATGGATCAAGCTATGGCCATGCAAAGAAATAGAACAGGTCAGCACCAAGTGCCTTTACCTTACAGAGGCATGTTAAGGCAGGGAGGGTTTAATACTACTCAATTACAAGTAGGAGATACTGTTAATGGCGTAGCTTATAAAGGTGGGAATCAAGAAGAGTTTATTGGGAGAAATAAAGTAAAGAAATATTTTAATGGAGGTAGAAAACATTATCCACACGGAGGACCACACGAGGAGATCAGTGGGAATTCAAATTTAAACAATACCCAATTTAAATTACCTGAATATCAAGATATACCAGGATTTACTTCTATGTCGGGGGATCATGGACATAGGCCTGAGCAACAACCAAACATCATTCCTGTCGATGAGAATGAGGAAAAAGGATATTATGTAACAGATGGAAATGGTAAAGATGTATGGGTACCAGAGGGACAATCTGTTTTATATCAAGGAAAACCTGAACAAAGTTGGGGAAGTAAAGCTTGGGAGATAGCAACTAATCCTTTTACAGCATTTGGTGAGCATATTAGAACGGGAGAGGTAAGAGATCATTTTTCAAAAAATGAAAATAGTTATAATCCTTTTGATTATGTTTCAAGTTTAGTTAATCCTCTTGCATACATAGATGCTATTGATAAGTTAACTACTAAGATAGATAAGGAGGGTATAACAAACGAAAACAAAGCTTCTTTACTACTCTTTGCTGCTACTAAAGGGAAATTTAAAGGAAGTAATAAAGTCACACAAAAACTATCATCTCTAAATACTAAAGTTAATAAGACTAAAGTAGGGAGAACAGTTAATCCTACACACGGATGGAAGCCGTTCAGAACTGATGTTAAAGTACCTTATGTAGGAACATCAAAGCAATGGCAAATAGGAAGCGCTTTAAAAACAAATACAGGAAATCTTATAAAGAAAGGTTTCGCATATAGCGTGCCTCCAGCTTTATATAGCGGTGGTAAAGCCTTAATTAATGGAGAAAGCGCAGCACCGCCACCAAATGCAAATAATTTAGATTTTACGGATTTAAATTATTCAGTTCATTCACCAGAGACAATAGAGGCAACTGAACAAGCAGAAGAAACGCAAGCTCCAAATACTGCATTCCCTCAAACAGGAGAAATAAGAGTGTATAATGGTGTGAGTTATCAATATATAGGTGACACAAGTGCTGCTGGTCCTACTAATCCAGATATGTGGATAGTTGCTGAAACTCAACAATAAATTAAAAAATTAAAAAATTATGCCACAAGATTTTGTAACAGGTCCTAACGGAGAATTAATTCCAGCTACTACTGTAGTTCCTAATCATAATTCAAGTTTGTTGAATACAGAGGGCGCCTCCCTTACAGAGGATGGTCCTTGGAGTGTAGACTACGATGCACGAGAAACTACGGTTGCCCCTGCTTCTAATGCCCCTGCTTCTAATACTTCTACTGCCTCTTTTTCTGATACAGATGCAGCTAGACAGCAAGACCTAGTTAATAAGGGTTATGATTTAGGAAATTATGGTGTAAATAAAGATGGTGTAGATGGAGATTGGGGAGATAAAAGTAAGAAAGCTTCTGCTTGGGATAATAAGATAAAAACACAAGCGGCTGCAGATTGGGGCATTACTCCAGATGATTTAGAGTGGATTGCAAACCCTAAGCCAGGAGAAGATCAACCAGGGTATGGAAATTCATGGGGGATCTATAAACCTAAACATGGATCTAAAAGTAGTTATGGGGATGTTTATAATTCAGAAACAGGAACATTTGAAGATGAACATTATGCATATGATGCTGAAGGTAATGCGGTATCTTTAGAAGAATTTAATAAATTATATGGGGAAACAGGCGAAGTAAGTGACTCGAATACTAAAAAAGAGAGATTAAAATGGTATCAAAAGATAGGTGTAAATAATATTACTGATCTAATAGAAGTTGCTGCTATTATGAAAACTAATAAGAAAGCTCATGAGAGATTAAACGAGATAAAAAACCTATCAGTACACAGTAAACCGATGACACCTTCAGGAGTTTCTTTACAGCGTGTTGATTATGGATCTTTAAGAAAAGATATAAACCAACAAGGTAATGCAGCCGTAAGAGAAGCTATGGCGGCAGGTAAAAGTATAGCTGAAATACAAGCTTTAAAAGTTGGAACAGCAAGAGAATTAGAAAAAGCAACTTCCGCAGAATCAAATGCAAATATAGAGATACGTAATAAAGAAACCTTAGCAAATCAAACTGCAAGAATGGGAGCTGATGAGTTTAATCTTACTCAAGAGAGAAAAGATCAAACAGAGAATAATGATATTCAAGCTTCTGCACTACAGGGCTCTATAGCTTTATATAACCAAATGAGAGATGCAATTTCTACTAAGATTAAAGATGCAAAACTACTAATGTCAGCAGAGAAACAAATGGCAGTCTTTGCTGAAGCTATTTCTGGAGGAACAGGGCTTGACGAAAGAAAATTACTTCCTGCTATCCAGTATATGTTAGGTAATGGTTTTATAACACAAGAACAAGCTACTACTATGACAACAGATTTACAAACGTTAGATAAAAAAGAATAATATGGGTAAATATGATATAACAGGCGCATTATCTCAGGTTCAATCTACATTTGTAGACCCTGGACTAGCTACTTTTAAGGAAGCAGCAATGATGCATCGAAAGAATTATGATACAAATAAAGATGCTTATAACTTAACTAAAAGAGTTGTGGGTCAAATGCAGTTAATGCCAGGAGATGAAGATTCCGGGTTAAGAGATGAATTTGCAGGTGTTATAGATCAGAGTTTTGAGCAAATTATATCATCAGGAGCTTATGAGGATGCTGATATGGCTGTTCAAAATGCTGTATCATTTATAACCTCAGATAAAACAGTTCTTCAAGCACAGCAAAATGCTGCGGAATACTTACAAGAAGAATCTTTAATAGATCAATATGGCCCTAGCGGTGTGTTGGATTTTAATAAAGATTCAAGAGCAACCTTTACAACTAAGGGGGTTGACCAGGAGGGGAATGAAACTGTAAATGCATATAGAGAGAATATGGAAATGAAAGAAGGATATGCTGCATTTATGACTGATCTAGTTTCCGGTATAGCTAAAGATGGTAGTCCTTGGATGTCTGATAAATATGGTGTAAGTGCTGACCAAGTAGGGCAATACTTATCGTATGGTAGCTCATCAGGAGTAAGTGCTAGCAAGATGGAAAGAATAGTAAACGATTTATATGACACATATAAAGAAGATAAAGTAGGTGACCAAGATTACAGAAGATTAAGAGATATCCATGATATGTCAGAGGCTGATATAAAAAATGATATTATAAACAGAATGAAAGCTATTGGTAGAAAACAAGTAGGTAATGTTTCAACCTTATCTGGCATGAAAGATATGGCTCCATCAGGTCAAAATAAAAAACTACAATCGTTAACTCTTGATAACTGGACAAAAAGTATACTAAATAAAGGTCCTCAAAGAATAGATCCATCAACGTTCCAGTCAATGACAGGTTTAGGGGACGGTAGTGTTCCTAACTCTGTTGCGATATCAGGGCAGAGTGGGATAGTCTTAGATTTCGCATCACAAATGCCAAACAGTACTAAGAACCAAATCGCTACTGCATTAGTAGATGGTGGTATAGCAGGAGATAATAATGAAGCAATGACCATGGTAGGACCTTTATTAAATTTCTTAGTAGCTGAAGAGGCTGGTAAATCAGACTTGTCAGCCGCTCTTGCAACACAATTAGGATTTGATTACTCTGATCCAAATAGTAAGGAAATGCTACGAACAATATCAACACGATTAAAAACTGTAGTTGATCAATCTACCTTAGATAATATGGGTAATATACTAAACGCTACTAACGTAACTGGGTCATTTAGACCTAATATGGGATCTAGTTATAATTCAGAGATGATAGGAGGTTCTTTAATTGTAGATGGTAGATATTTATTTAATGAAGAGGAAATGAATAATATGGCGGATCAAACAGGTGCAGGCCATGTTGGAGCTTGGTTCTTTGGGTGGGATCCATCTGGAGATGATATAGAAAATATGAAAGACGCTAGTGGTAATTCTTTATGGCAATCTGAAGGTGAAATAGATGGTACAGAATACTGGTCAATAGCTGGTAAATCAGCTCCAATAACATATTCAGCTCAAACAGCAGATAAGTGGTGGCTAGAAACACATCCTGAAAGTGACTTTACTGATTGGCAGGTAACTATTAATGAAACACGGGATATGGCTAGAGACATGGATAAAACTAATGTAGCTTATGTTGGTAAGATAACTAGTGATATGGCAGATATTAGTATACCACAAACTATGAGAAAAGAATCTGCTGATCTAGGTAAAGCATATTTATCTCTTATTATGCAGAGAGTAGCTTCTTCCCCTAGCGGTAACTCTGTACAACTGTATAGTCAGATTAGCGCAGGCCTAAGAAAAACTATTTCTGAGGCTGCTGGTACTCCAGGAGCAGACAGAGATTTTGTACAGAAAAAGCTTAATGAATTTTATTACTCAGTATTCCCTCCAACTGAGCCAGAATAATTAGTATATTTGCACATGGATAAAAAATCACTACGTAAGAAATATTTATCTGGAGGTTTGGACGCAAATAACTTGTCTCCTCAAACTACTCCTAGTAATTCATCATTAGATTATTTAAATCAGAATACATCTGGTTTAAGTCCTGAAGAATCTACTAAACTACTAGACTCCAGCCCATCAGGTAGTGCTGCTAGCGGAACCTTAGCGGCTAGTGCTAGAGGCGCGGGCTTAGAGCAAAGGAGCGCAGAAGAAACAGGATATGGGCAACAGGATATGTACCAAAGAGGGTATATGACACCTGAGTTTAGTCCTGAAATGTATAAAACCGTGTATCAAAGTAACATGAAGAACTCGTGGAATACTTTGTTTAATAATATGCGTGAACAAAGAAAGTCTGGTCTTGAGTACGATCTAGGCCAGATTAGAATGAAGTTAGCTGAGTTTGAAAATGCTAAAACAAGAGCTGATGATTTCTATGCGCAAGGTTTAATATCCTCACAAGATCACTCTAAAATTTTACAATCTATTGAGAAGAATGCAATAGGAGATCCTCAACAAGAAGACTTAGTAGGGCAGTTGATAGACGGAGTTATGGACGGCCTGCATACTAATTTAACTGCGGATGACTATACCGCTGCTGTGCAGCGTGCTGAGGATGCAGGGCTATTAAATAAAACTAAATTAGAAAAGTCTTTAAGTGGGCATTCAGATACTTATGCGAGTCTATTAGACGATAAAGAAGATATAAAAACTAAAATAGCGGATAGAGAACAAGAGATTGAAGAAGGAGGATTTGGATCATTATTTGGTATACCTCTGCCTATGTATGGTGGTGGTAAAGTAGGAGAAGATTATAAAATTAGAAGCGCTATTGAAAAGAATATGGGTGCAACAGTACTTAGTTCTATTCCTATTGTAAGTAAAGCAGCTGGCCTTACTGATAAATGGATGGGAGATGAGTACTTTGAGTATAAAGCTTCTGAAGATATAGCTGGTACTATATCTACATTTGAAGGGCAGGTAGCCGCTATTCTTGGGCCTGCACTAGTACAAGTTGCAGAGACGCAGGTTACTGATAAATTACTTAAAGGGGTTAAAAATCCATGGGTTAGAGGGGCATCTGCCTTATTACAATTTGGAGCTATTGTTGCGGGGAATGTATGGAGTAGAAATTTAGAAACTAAGATGGAAGCTGGTGATGCGTATTGGCAAAAAGTTGATATGCTTGAACAGCAATATTCAGAACAGTTAAAGAAGGATGGACATGATAGAGATTTAACACAAGAAGAGAAAAACAATATAGCTATAGTAGCAGGCGAAGGTTTAGATGAATTGTTTGAAAAGAATATGGCTCTTGGAGGATCTGATATAATGCAATTTGCTTTAACATTTATGAAGATTCCTGGATTGTCTAAAGCATTCACAGGAAGTACATTTAGAAATATTGTAGCACGAGAGGCTGGTTCTAGATTCTGGTCTAGAGGATTAGTAAAAGCTGGTACCTTTGCTACAGGAGTAGCAATATCTAGAGAGTTAGAGGGTATGGAGGAAGGGCTGCAATACAGATGGTCTCAGGATTATTTAGGAGGGTATAATCAAGAAAGATCAGGATCCTGGTTAAATAATGTATGGAACAGTACAAAAGATGCTGCAGTTGATGCAGTAGACTACGGTATGAATATGTCAGGCTTACGAAACTCTAATCCTGATATATATGAAAGTTTATCATTTAAACATGCAGTACAGAGCGGTAGAGATATGGCTACAATGATGACGGGTGGTGGTAGAGCTGCATCCAACTGGGGAGGGGCTAGAGGTTTTGTAGAATTACAAAATGCTATAAACTTATTAGGTGAGAATGGGGATGCTTTAAACGCAGAGAATCTGATAGAGCAAAAGAAAGACATGCTATATAAATACTTTGATGAAGGTAAAGAAGGTGATTTATATGATGCTATATATCGTATGGGTAGAAGCAAAAACGGTATGGACGGTTTTACTAAAGCAGATGCTGTTGAAGTTATAAATGAAATTAAACAAGCTAAAACTATATATGATGATGTATTTAATGATAAGTCTCCGTTAGCAATTTCTGCTTTTGGTATAAATTATGATATAGGAAGATCATCGGGGCCTAGAGGGTATACAAAAAGTGATAAAAAACAAGTATTCAAAAATGCTTTAGAGATAGTTAAAAAGCAAAAAATAAATAAAGACTTAGATGAAAAGCAAGAAGCTTATAGAGAAGGTAAAGATCAGTCTTTAGATTTATATACTACCGCTTTAACTCCTGAAGAAAGGGTTGAGTATGATGATCCTAATACAGCTGAAGATAGAAAGAAAGAGTTATCAGAGAAGTTAAAAGATGCGGAACCTTCACATGAACAAAAAGAAAATCTTCGTACGGAGATGAATAAGAGAAATTTGGATACTACTCCATATGACTTAGAGATAATAGAAAATAAAGAAGCAATAGAACACGCTAAAAAAGAAAATGAAGGAATAGCTACTGAAGAGAAAACATTTATTACGGATCCTATTACAGGCTTTGGCGCTTTATGGAATAAAAATGAATATAGGAGATATAAGGATCTAAATAAGTCTATCAGCGATATAGTAAAGAAAGAAGAAATAACAGAAGATGATAAGGTTACGCTTCATGATTTAATATTAGAGAAAAATAAAATATTATATGAACAAGCTTTTGAATATGTAGCTTTACAAAAAGGAAGGCTTAATAATAAAATGAAGCGGGCAGCTGCAATGCACGGTATAGGCTCTATAATGCAGCATATAGAAAAGTATGGTGCTAAAGGGTTAGATAAAATACTTCCTAGTATCCTAGAAAATAATGCTAAGTTAGATCCTCAGACTATAGAGGATATAACAAGACTAAGCGACGAGATTGTTAAACGTAAAACAGATTTAGAGGCTCAACTTGCTGAAATTGAAGATTCCCAAAATAAACTTAAAAAGTCTTTTAATAATGAGACATTAGTACATGATATTCACGAACCTTTAACTAGTGATCAACAAGATGAATTAAAAAGATTACGAAGAGTAGAGGAGGAAACAGGCGAGTTGAGTAGAGACGAGCAAACTATAGTAGATAATCTATCTTCAAAAGGATTAATAGATAAACAACTTAAAGACCTAACTAAAGAGTCTGAAGATATTAAAGCGGAGATAGCTTCAATAGCTGCAACAGCTGCTATGGCTGAGACATTCACTAAAAGGATAGAAGAAAATCCAGCTAGTTTTGAATTAAAAGATGAGCTGTTTGAAAAATTAAGTGACGATAAGATATTAGAAGAAGCGGCTCTTGCTGCTATGGATGGTATGGAGTACATAGCTGATCAATTAGAGCATCTTCCAGAATATGCAGATGTAGCTACGGCAGATAGAGTATATCAAAATATTAAAGGTAGGTTAGAAATATTTAGACGTAAATTAGTAGAAGCTCCTGAGCATAAGAAAGACTATATGCAAAATATAGTAGATAAATTAGAGGCAGCTTCAGGTACTATGAAGGGTATGATCACTATAATTAAAGAAAATGCTGCAGATAGAACCGCAGAGCAGTATGCATTTGAAGAGCGTACATTTAGTAATCTTTTACAATCGTTAGGATTAAAACCTGATTTTACTCTAGACGATAAAAGCATTTTTAAATCTATAGGAACTGAAATATTAAGTCTATTAGGAGATAACGTTAACATACTTAAGAACGCCTTAAAAGTTTTAGAAGAAGGGGAGATATCCGCAGATGGAGTTATAATGGGTATGACTGATAAAGTAGCTGTTGCCTTAGTAGCGGTAGAGCTTATAAAGTCAGAATTAAAAAATCAACCTAAGATACTTACAGAGATAAAAGAAGCATTAGTAGAAATACACAGAGCACAGGCAGATGCAGTTAAAGATATTGTTGCACAAGAGATATCCTCTCCAGAACAAGCAATTTCTACTGAAGAATATATGTCAAATCCAGCTAATGGTATAAGAGGGCTTTTACATCAGATATCCACTCTTGATGCTGATAAAGATTTAAATGATAGAAACTCTGCTTTATGGAAATATGTAGATCATTTAGATACAGGTAAATTAATAGAAGATATAGTTGAAGAGGATAGAGCTGATAGAAAGGTATCTAGTGAGTCACTTATATCGCTATTAGGACATCATACAATAAGTCAGAATGCGGTTAAGTTACATACACTATTAACTTCTAATTTTGATGCTCAGTCTCAATTAATTAATGAAGAGGTTTTAATCAGAACTAAAGCTGAGCAGTATATACCAACTAAGCAGCAGATTAATGCTATTAGAGAAATATCTTTATTTATAAATACTAAATCTGACGTTGCTTTAGATGATAATTTTAATTTAGGTGATGTATCTGCCTTTTTACAAGGAGCTGCTGGAACAGGTAAAAGTAAAATAATTCTACCGTGGGCGCTGCATACTGCTGGTGTAGTTAATAATAAAGTATTTGCTATAGGACATAATGGTAGTTCATCTAAAACTATAAATGAGGCGCTAGGACTAGAAGGAAATACTTTTGAGAGTTTTACAGAATTGAGCGATGCTGATGCTAGTGATTTAAAACTTTTAGTTATAGATGAAGCTCCTAGTTTAAGTGATATTCAGTATCAGGCAATTCAAGATAAGGTATTAAAAATAAATATACAAAGAAAAGAACAAGGAGAGTCCTTCTTAAAGGTTATAATGTTAGGAGACGAAGCGCAGATAACAACTGAGAGTATGACTCCATTACTTTCATTTAATACGTTTGGTAGAATGAATACTACTATTACGCCTGTTACTAGTATATATAGAAGTGATAATCCAGCTATAGCTACATTTCAAGATATATTTAGAAGACGTCGTGAAGATATATCCAATGAGGAAATTATAGTTAAGCTAAATAAACCAAATCCATGGATGCCTGAAGCTATGGGAGTATACGGTGTTAGTGGAGATTTTAAAGAGAGACTTATTTTAAAGTTACAAACACCTGTAGCTTCTGATGTAAGAAGAGCTATAATTACTAATCCAGAAAGAGTAGAGGAATATCAAGCATTTTTGAAAACTAATCAAATAAGTAATGTAGATGTTATGTCATTTATAGACGCACAAGGAGAAACTGTTGATGAAGTCTATATGGATATAGAAAAGGGGAAAATGCAAGATCCTGAATATAATGATGCTTTATATACTGCATCTTCTAGAGCACAATCTTTAATAGTAGCTGCTAATCTTAATCTTAGGAATACTGTTGATGCTGAGATGAATGTTGTACAGGATACATTATCTAAAGAATTTGAAGATAGAAGAGTTGAATTTGAAGAAGAAGTAAAAGAAAATTCTGAACTACTTACTAAATTTGAGGGTTTAGAGGATCCTGAAGACCTTCTTAATGATGAAGAAAGTTTAGAAGAAGATGAAGAAGGTGATGATGATGGTGGTGACGGCCCAACAGTAAATACAGATGATGGGTTACATAGCAGTGCAAAAGATGTTGAGAGAGATGAACACTCTGAAGATGCAACCCCAACAGAAGAAGAAGAAATACTTGAAGAACAGGTAGACGAGCAAGATAAAACAAATAGTTGGGTTACTGAGGGAGAAGATTTAACTGATGCTGAAGATTTTGTGGAAGACGCTGTTGATAGTGATGATGCATCTACAGCGTACAAAGAAGGGGATAATGATATTGAGATGGACACTGAGATTGATGTAAAAGATAAGCATGTATTATATTATCCAGAATACGATGGTTTAAGCGCTACAATATTCGATAATAATACAACAATATTACCTATACAGGATAATACTCCTGTATTTTTTGTAAAAACCCAAACAGTAGGAAGAGATGGTAATTTTATTGAAGGGATAGTAGTACTGCAAGATGCTCGACAAGTTGTAGAAAAGGGACATTCAAGTTTTATGTATGGCGGTAAACAGGTTTATAGACGAGTTGCTGTTATAGGAAGCGATGCGGAAATAGATTCTATGAATTTTCTATCAAAAACAGAGAAAGCAGATCTAAAATATCAACTAGCTAATCAAGCGCCTGTACAATTTACTGAGCTAGCAGAGGCAGGAGATAAAAGTTTATTAGTGGATGATACAGGATACGCTAGACGAAGTAATCTTATTAAAGGCCTTATTATACCTAGAGGAGGTGCTAGACGTCTAACGTATAAATACAAGTCTAGAAAATCTTTACATGAAACTGGCCCTACCGCAGTAAATTTTCAAAAACAGAATAAAGGTTTAATAAAAAGATTGTTAAAGATATTTGTAGAGCAATTCTATGATCAGAAACAAAAGATAAGCCCTGAACAGCAAATCAATATAAAAGAATCTAGAGTTAGGGTATTTAAGAAAAAAGATATTCAAGATTTACGTAAAAAGGGTGAGATACCAACTGGTTTTAATCTTAAATCAGGTATGCCTTATTTAGTTATAAAAGGGGTTGAAGCAGCAGGCTCAAAGTCTAAAACACAATATATAGCATTAACTCCTAGACGTCTATCTATGAACATTAAAGATGATGTTAAACAATATTTTGAGCCTATATCTGAATTTGTAGGTACTGCTATGAAAATAGAAGATTTGACAGGTGGTAATTTACAATTAGGAACAAAACAATTTGTAGACTTTATTAGAGGTACAGATAATGCTGTAAAAAAGATAGCTTTAAATCTAGGTAATCCTAAATTAATAGAACCTTTAATAAATCTTAGAGATAATATAAGAAGTTTAAAATGGGATGTAGTAGAAACTAATGGTTCAGGAAGTTTATCAAGAGAGACTAGAGGCACAGGTAGAGCTCAATTAGCAATGGATAGATTAGCTAAGGCTAATAGTGTGTTTAGAGAGGAGAAGCGTACTATGATTAAGGGTAAAAAGGTGCGTCGAATAGTTTCTAAAAGTTTATTATCTTATCCGGGAACTGCAAAGACTGCTAGAGGGCCTATAACTACAAAAATATTAAATACTGTATTTAATAATCAGGATGATAAAGGTTTTAATCAGATGTTATATTTACCTGTAAAGATGTCAGACTTAAGAGATATTGATTATTCAGGTACTTCTTCCAAGTATAGAAGTGCTGCTGATAACCACAAAGCAGCTGAAAAAACATTAACATCACAGTTAACAGAGATTGAAAGTACTAAGATTATATTGGATAGATCTGAGACTGTTAAAGAAAAAGAAGAAGATGTTATTAAAAGTCACCCAGAAAAAACTATGCCTATTAAGGTAAAGAAACCAAAGAAAAAGAAGAAAAGAGGAGGTAGTACTGGGGGTACAGATTCATTAACAGGTAAAGAGTATAGAAAAGGTAAGGGAAGAAAGAAGGAAGAAAAAGGAGAGTATATTACTAAAGATGATGCTAAAAAACTTCTTAAGAGGTTACTACCAGACTTATTTAATGAGCATAATGATTTAATTCCAGGTAACGTTGTATTTTTAGACGCACTAAGAATGATAGAATTAACTGAGAATAAACATGTACTAGGTAAATTTATAAATCAAAGAATATATCTATTAGAAGAAAGAGATGGTATACTAGATAACGTAATTAGACACGAAGTGTTTCATAAAATAACCGCTTATTATCTTACTAAAAAAGAAAGAGAAATATTATTTAGTACTGCTCGTGTTAAATATAATCTTCCTAAAAGTTTTTCTGATTCTGAAGTTGAAGAAAGATTAGCTAGAGAGTTTATGAAGTTTAGAAGAAATGAGAATAGTGTTCCAGCTATGATAAGACGTATATTTAAAAAGATAGCTAAATTTTTAGGGTTTGTTGATAAAAATGCAGGTAATATAGAAAAGCTTTTTGATAATATAGACTCAGGATATTTTGCAGGTAAAAGAGTAGTTGGGGATCCTATAGATACTAATATGAATTATCAGGATCTTCTAAAAGAATGGGGCTCTATTGAAGTTTATCGAGAGGCTAGAGCAAGATTTGTAGCCGGTATGTCTTCTTTATTAAAAGAATATGATTCAGCAATAATAGATGATAAAATTGTAATGTCAGAAGTAGATATTCAAACTGGTACTATTTCAGCAACACCTTTATCTAGAGATGAGGCTTTAGATTACTTAGTAGAAGAAGTTATTCCGGATGATATGGCAGCGTTTGAAAAAATAGGGCTTGATAAAT
>Ga0115000_10001281_pt1 | contig 22494 bp, 22 predicted proteins | sample ArcticOcean_MG_C_6_FD_89690 | JGI IMG/M metagenome (GOLD analysis project Ga0115000, IMG submission 89690) | Marine microbial communities from western Arctic Ocean - ArcticOcean_MG_CB8_128 | ecosystem: Environmental > Aquatic > Marine > Oceanic | place: Arctic Ocean: Canada Basin | collected... | reverse complement strand
TAGGTGCAGATATGTTTAAAGGAGCAACACTACTAAATATTGACGGAAAGAATAGGTTAGCAATTCCAACAAAATATCGAGAGGAATTATTAACTGGCTCATTAGTATTGACTGCTCACCCTCATGGATGCCTTCTTCTCTATCCATTTGCTGCATGGAGACCTATACAGGAAAAAATAATGCAGCTTTCAAGTTTCGATAAAAAATCAAGCGGATTACAAAGGTTACTAGTTGGCTATGCTGAAGATCTATCATCTGATAATTCTGGAAGATTGTTAATCTCTGCTGAATTAAGAGATTATGCGTCTATTAACAAGACCTTAATGTTTGTAGGACAGGGAAGCCATTTTGAATTGTGGGGTAAAGAGGCATGGATTAAACAAATCAAACAAATAAAGATTAATGACAAAGGCGAACTCCCTTCTGAGTTGGGAGGCTTTTCTTTATGACAATTTATTCTCATATTCCTGTCATGTTAAAAGAGACTATCGATGCTTTATCTATAAAGCCAAACGGTACTTATTTAGACTGTACTTTTGGTAGAGGTGGTCATTCAAGTGAAATTCTGAAGCTACTTAGTGATAAAGGTAGATTGATAGCATTTGATAGGGATCTAGATGCAATCATTGAGGGAAAAAAAATAGTAGATAAAAGATTTCAAATAGAGCACTGTGCATTTTCTGAAATAGACAAAATACTAAAAAAAAAAATATTAAAAAATTGGATGGAATATTAATGGATTTAGGTATTTCCTCCCCCCAGGTAGATGAAGCTAAAAGAGGCTTTAGTTTTAGATTTGATGCAGCTTTAGATATGAGAATGGATCAAACTAAAGGAATAACTGCTGCTGATATTGTCAACACATACGAAGAAAAAGATTTGATATACGCTTTAAAAACTTATGGCGAAGAAAAATTTGCAAAAAAAATTGTTAAGGTAATTATTGAGCATCGCCAAACAAAAGGGCCAATAACAATGACTTTAGAATTGGCCGAATTGATAAAAAATACAGTTCCAAAAAGGGGTTTAAAAAAAGATCCTGCGACAAAAACATTTCAAGCCTTGAGAATATTAGTTAATAAAGAAATAGAAGAATTAGAGAGTGCCCTTCCAATAGTATTTAGTTATTTAAAGCCCAAAGCTCGGCTAGTGGTCATCAGTTTTCATTCATTAGAAGATCGAATTGTAAAAAATTATACTAAACATCAAATAAAGACTGACTTTATACCCAAAAATATTCCAATTAAGGCATCAGAAATAAAATTAGCTCCTTTTAATATTGTTCAGAAAATGATTACGCCTACAACAAAAGAGATTGAGCAAAACCCAAGGTCCAGAAGTGCAAAATTAAGAGTGATTGAAAAATCAATGGGGGCAACATGAAGTTGAATTTAATTTTATTTGTTATTTTGATTATTTGTGCACTAACTACTATTAATTTTAAGCATTTAACTAGAAATAATTTTGCAGAACTAGATGAGCAAAGTAAAAGGACTCTAGATTTAAAAGATCAGCAAACAATGTTGAGAATTGAGGAGTCATCTGCATCAAGAATTGAAATAATCGAGAAAACAGCAAAGCATAAATTAAATATGCACATACCAAATACAAAAGAAAAAAAAGTGATATTTAGATGATTAAAAATAAATCTAGAAAAGAGTACTTTGAATTATCAAGAACTAGAAGGCGAATAGTTTTAATACTTATGCTTGGAATGTTTTTAGTTTTATTTGCACAAGCCATTAAATTGTCAGCTTTTGAAAAAGATAAGTTACAAAAAGAATCTAGGCAAAGACAGCATAGGGAATTAGATTTACTTCCTTATAGGGGAAAAATTTTGGATCGTAATGGATCGCTCTTAGCAGAGAGTACACCAGTTTATTCAATTATGGCTGATGCGGCTTTGGTAAATTTTAAAGATGTTGATCCTATTAACCAAGAAAAGCTGTATAAGAAAAAAAAGCAGTTAGCTAATTTACTTAAATTAAGCACAAGGGATTTAGATAAAAAACTTAAAAATAGAAAAAAGAGAGATGTTTCTCTAAGGAAAAATATTGCACCTGATACTAAAATTAAAATTTTGGAACTTAAAATTTTGGGTATTAGTTCAAATAAAGTATATAAAAGATTTTATCCTGAAAATGGACCAGTCGCGCATGTTGTAGGATTTACTGGTAGTAATGGTATTGGCCAAGAAGGAATAGAAATGTTGATGAACAAAAGCCTTGCTGGAAAAAAAGGAAAAATAATGAAAATAATAGATGGGAAAAGAAAGCCCAGAGTTGTAGGGGAATTTCAGTCTATTAAGTTACCAAAAGATGGAGTAGATATAAAATTAACAATTGATTTACGATTACAAAACGAGGCTTATAATGCGCTTCAAAAAGCAGTAGAGAAACACGAGGCAATATCAGGATCGGCAGTTTTATTAGATGCGAAGACAGGCGAGGTACTTGCTATGACCAATTACCCTTCATTTAATCCTAATGGGTATAATAAAGTTGGAGAATTTATAAAAAATCGCGCTGTGACTGATGTATTTGAGCCTGGATCAACAATGAAGCCTATTAGTCTTGCTGCCGCTTTAGAGAGGAAAATAGTAACTATAAATACTCTCATTGATACGGGAAATGGTGCATATAAATATCAAGGTAAATATATACGTGACACCCATCCACACGGCGTGATACCTGTAAAAGATGTGATTAAAGTTTCATCAAATATAGGTTCGGCTAAAATTAGTGAAAAAATTAGCTCAATGAATTTGGCTGCGATGTATAAAAAATTCGGTTACGGAGTAAAAACAGGTATTAATTTTCCTGGAGAAGTAAGTGGGGTTGTAAGAAAATATACAAAATGGAAGCCAATAGATCATTCTCGTGCAAGTTATGGTTACGGAATGAATTCAACCCTTATTCAATCTGCCCAAGCATATACAGTTTTTGCTAACAAAGGAAAACTAAAGCCAATAAGATTAATTAAAGGCATTGATTCAAAGATAGGTAAAACGGTATTGTCGCCCAAAACAGCAAAACATATGTTGCTCATGTTGGAATCTGTAACCGATAGTGATGGTGGAACTGCACCTAAAGCTAAGGTTTATGGCTATCGAGTAGCTGGAAAAACAGGTACAACTAGAAAATATATAGATGGAGAATATGTTAAAGATAAATATATTGGTACTTTTGTAGGCTTAGGCCCTGTATCAAATCCAAGATTTGTAATGGCAATTATGATTGATGAACCTTTAGTGAAAAAAGGTTATTCAGGAGGTACGTTAGCTGGCCCTGTTTTTAGTCGCGTTATGTCAAAAGCATTCGAATGGTATAGCATTGATGCTGATGGATTAGAACTAGAAAATATACAAAATAAAAAAGAGACCAGTGCCAATAAGACAAAATTATGAGCAATTCACTCAAAAATCTATTAAGTAAATTTAAATATATAGAGCAAAATAGTGTAAATGTTAAAAAAGACTCAATATTTTTAGCTTACCCAGGCGAAAAAAATGATGGAAGAAATTATATCGGAGAGGCTGTAAAGAAAGGAGCTGGAGCAATAATTTATGACCCTTTAGATTTTGAATGGAATAATCAATGGGATGTAGAAAAATTACCAGTAAAAAATTTAAAAGATAATATTTCAAATATTGCAAGTGAGTTTTTTAATAACCCTTCTCAAAAAATAAATTTAATAGGCGTAACTGGAACTAATGGCAAAACTTCAAGTGTATATTGGATAACGCAATGCCTTAATAATCTTAAGAGAAAAGCTGCGATGATTGGTACGATTGGTTATGGGTTTATTGGAAAATTAGAACCAACAGCTAATACAACACCTGAAGCAGTTAAAATTCAAAGCATAATAAATAGTTTTAGTATTGATCAGGTTCAGGATGCATGTATTGAAGTATCTTCTCATGGAATAAAGCAAGGTAGAGTATCCGGGGTTAATTTTGATGTAAGACTATTCACAAACCTTTCTAGAGACCATCTTGATTATCATGACACAATTGAAAGTTACGCAAATATCAAAAAAGATTTTTTATTGGATGCAAAGGAAGAATATTTAGTTGTAAATATAGATGACCCACTAGGTAAAAAAATATTTCAAGAGTCATCATTAGACAGACCTAAAAAAATATCTTTTGGTATAGATAATGCATGCTCACTTCAAGCAAAAAATCTTGTTACAGAAAGCCAAGGAACCAAATTTGATTTAACCTATAAAGATAAAACTGTTGCGGTTTTAGCTTCAGTGGTTGGGAGATATAACGTTTATAACGTATTAGGCGTGGTCGGGGTTCTAATTTCATTAGGCCATCAAATAGAAAACATTCAGCCAATATTAAAAATTTTAAGCCCAGTCCCTGGAAGAGCAGAGTTATTAGAGACAGGGTTAGATAGTTCTCCAAAAGTTATTATAGATTTTGCTCATACTCCAGATGCCCTTAAAAATATCCTGAACTCCTTAAAGTCAACAAAATATAAAAATTTAAATATTGTTTTTGGGTGTGGGGGTGACAGAGACAGGGGTAAGAGGAAAGAAATGGCTACTATTGTTAATCAATATGCAGATTTTGTGATAGTCACCTCTGATAATCCAAGAAATGAAGAACCAAAGAGAATAATTGATGATATTTGTAAAAATATAACTATTCCACATATAGCAATAGAAGATAGAGGAGAGGCAATTAAAGAGGTTTTAAAAAAAGCTAATATTGATGATTTGATTATTATTGCAGGAAAGGGACATGAGACATATCAAGAAATAAAGGGAGTTAGAAAATTTTTTTCAGACAAAGTAATAGCACAAAAATATATAACCAGATACTTTGGAGCAAAAAGTTAATATTACATTAAAGAAGATTATAGAGATTACAAAAGGATCGTATGCTGGGGAATCAAGTGATCTTGACAGCGAGATAAAGTCAATTACGATAAACTCAAGAGACACAGAGCAATGTGACTTATATATTGCAATAATAGGAAAGAATCATGATGGAAATAAATATATAAAAGAAGCGCTAAATAATGGTGCTAAATTTGCAATTGCTTCGAATCACTTGTTTCACACAAAAAAAACTATCTTAGTAGAAAACGGAAAAGAAGCATTAGCGAATATTGCCTTATATCTTAGAGATCAAATTAAACCCAAAATAATTGCGATTACAGGAAGCAACGGAAAAACTTCCACAAAAGAAGTGCTAGTTTCAATTATGAATAATTATTTAAGCCAAGATCAATTATTATTTACTGAAGGTAACTATAATAATGAAATAGGTTTGCCACTTACACTTCTTAACCTTAAGGATACTCACAGTCATGCAGTTTTGGAGTTAGGTATGAATCATGCTGGAGAAATTGCAGAGCTTGCAAATATTGCTAAACCTAATATTGCTTTAATTACAAATATTGGTGAAGCTCATATCCAAAATTTTAGCTCCAAAGATAATATTGCAGAAGCAAAGAAAGAGCTTCTAAATAATTCAGATCAACTTGAAACTTGTATATTACCTAGGGATGATGATTATTATCAATTTTTAGCTAAAGATGTAAAAAGCATAAAACTAATAACTTTTGGCTTTACAAACGAAGCAACCATAAACTGCAAGGTGTTTGATGAAAAAAAAATAACGATTTCTACACCCAATGAAAATTTTGACGTTAAAATAAATTTATTAGGCAAGAGTAATATAAAGAATATTCTTGCGGCATGCGCATGCAGTTATGCGCTAGAGATACCTGTAAGTATAATGAAAAAAGGAATAGAGGCAATTAAGCCATTTCCTGGGAGGCTTGAGAATATAATTAGTTCTAATGGCGTAACGGTAATAAATGATAGTTACAATGCGAATCCGACCTCAATGAAAGAGGCTGTAGACGTATTAGCCAATATGAAAGGCTTAAAAATTCTAGTGATTGGGGATATGGCCGAGCTTGGAAATGATACGAATAAGTACCATAAAGAATTAGGAGAATATATTAAAACATCACAAATAGATTTTACTTTGGCTGTGGGAAGACATACAAAAATAACTATGCAACAATTAGGAAATGAAAAATTATGGTTTGAAACAAAAGAAGCTCTTGTAAATAAACTTTTAAAAATAATGAAACCTAAATCAACTATATTGGTTAAAGGCTCTCGTTTTATGGAAATGGAAGAAGTTGTTAATAAAATTATTTTATAGGGAATAGAAGATGTTATTAGAATTATTTAGATGGTTAGCGACGGATATCCCAGGGTTCAATGTATTTAACTATATCTCTCTAAGAGCTGTATTAGCAGTCATTACTTCTCTATTAATTTCATTTTGTTTTGGCGGTTGGTTTATAAAAAAACTGGGACAATATAGCCTAGGACAATATATTAGGAATGATGGACCAGAAGGGCATCTTATTAAATCTGGAACCCCAACAATGGGAGGAGGATTGATACTAGTTTCAATCATCACCTCAACATTCTTATGGGCTGATCTAAGTAATTCTTATGTGTGGCTTTTACTTTTCGTCACCACTGCTTTTGGTCTTATAGGTTTAATTGATGATCTTAGTAAAATTCAAAAAAAAGAGGCTGATGGACTTTCAGCACTACAAAAATTCATACTACAGTCAATCATTGGTATAGCAGTTGCAAGCTACTTATTTTATTCAGCTGACACCCCTCAAGAAATTGAATTATTAATTCCATTTTTTAAAAACATTAGCATACCGTTGGGAGCATTAACTTTTATTTGTTTAAGTTATTTCGTAATAGTGGGGAGCAGTAATGCAGTTAATTTAACAGATGGTCTTGATGGCTTAGCTATCATGCCAGCGGTAATGGTCATAAGTGCATTAGGAGTTTTCGCGTATGTTGAAGGAAATACAATTTTTGCGAATTATCTTAGTATTCCATACATAGAAGGTGCAGGCGAGTTAACAATATTTTGTGCTGCATTAGCTGGGGCAGGTTTAGGCTTTCTTTGGTTTAATGCATATCCTGCAGAGGTGTTTATGGGTGATTTAGGATCATTGTCTATAGGAGCAGCAATGGGAACGCTGGCAGTGATTGTGAGACAAGAAATTATTTTAATGATAATGGCTGGAATATTTGTAGTTGAAACATTTTCTGTGGTTATCCAAGTGGGTTACTTTAGATATTCAAAGAAAATGTATGGAAAAGGGAAGCGGATTTTCTTAATGGCCCCACTTCATCATCACTATGAAAAAAAAGGCTGGAAAGAAACTCAAGTTGTAGTCAGATTTTGGATTATTACTATGATGCTCGTTCTTATCGGTCTTGCTAGCCTAAAGATTAGATAATGAATGAAAATGTCAATCATGCAATAATTTTGGGTTGCGGACAAACTGGTTTATCTATTGGGAGATACTTAAGTAATAATACAAGAATATCTTTTTATGATGAAAGTCCAATATCATTGGACAATGCTAGAAACTTATTCGGAACAAAAGGCAATTCATATTTTACTGGTGAACTAAAAGAAGAATTTTTTGATACTGTAGATTTTGTTGCAATCAGTCCCGGCGTCGATCCTAGACATCCTATAATTAAGAGAATGATAGAAAAAGACATTCCATTTCACAATGATATTTCATTATTTTTTTTGAAAAATAATTTATTGAGAACAAAAGTGATCGGTGTGACTGGTACAAATGGGAAAACTACCGTTTGCTCAATGATTGAACAAATAGCACTGGAATCGGGATTGAAAGCAAAAGCAGTAGGTAATATAGGATTGCCAATATTAGATATTGATCAAGTAGATATTCTAGATGTTTTAATTATTGAATTATCAAGCTTTCAACTTGAAGTGCTGAAAAATGGCAAAATTGATGTAGGGGTTATTTTAAATATCTCAGATGACCACATGGATAGATATAATTCATTCGCAAACTATTTTCAAACAAAAGAAAAATTATTTGCAATATCAAAAATTAATATTACTAATCGAGATGATGAAAAATTGGATACGTTAAGGCATAAAGCAAATTTATCCTTTGGTATTTCAGCAACCAACAATAAAGAAGATTATATTTTAACAAATAACTATTCTGGTTCTTTTGTTGAGAGAGGTGGTGAGCTAACTGTTGAATTAAAAGACTTAAAGCTAATAGGGGAGCATAATAAATTAAATATTATGGCTGCAATTGCATGCATACAATCTGCTTTTCCAAAATTTAATGATTTCAAAATTAATAATTTGAAAGGTGTTCATCACCGACTGGAATGGATAAAAAATACGAAAGGAATTGATTTTTACAATGACTCGAAAGCAACCAATGTAAATGCAACTATTACGGCTCTGAAAAGTTTCAATAAGAAAAATATATTTTTAGTTGCTGGGGGGGATAGTAAGAATCAAATTTTAAAGCCCTTATCTAAATATTTAAAGCAGAAAGTATCAGCTCTTTACTTAATTGGTCAAGACGCACATATATTTGAAGAAAATTTTAATTTTATAAAATCACTTAAGATTACCAACCATAAGCGAATGAAAGATGCAGTTTTGTCTGCTTATGAAGATGCATCTGTTGGGGACATTGTTTTACTATCTCCTGCATGCGCAAGCTATGATATGTATAAAAATTATAAAGAGCGTGGTAATGAATATGTAGCTATTGTGGAAAAATTATAGCTTATGAAGCTTTTTTCTTCTCAAAAGAGTTACAACCTTCCAATTTATGACTATAGCTTGATATGGGCCACCCTTTTACTTTTAGGGATAGGACTAGTGATGGTTTATTCAGCATCAATTGATGTAGCGGCAGGATCCCAAAAATACCAATATCAACATTATTATTTTTTAGTTAGACAGGCAGCATATCTACTAATAGCATTTATTTGTGGCTATATTACTTTCTTAATACCAGTTTATATTTGGCAACGCTGGGCTCCCTATCTTTTCTTTATAGGTGTAATTCTTTTGATCTTAGTTCTACTTATTGGCCTAGAAAGGAATGGTAGCCAAAGGTGGCTTTCATTGGGGGTATTAAATTTGCAACCAACAGAGCTCGTTAAGCTTTTTACGGTTATGTATGCATCTGATTATGTTTTAAGAAAATCAAAGCAAATGAGAACTATTATTAAAGGATTTTTACCAATATTAGGAGTGATGATTTTTACTGGATCATTGGTTATTTTAGAGCCTGATCTCGGCGCTTTAATTGTGATTACAACAATTGCAATGGGCATACTTTTTTTGGGCGGGTTAACTTTAAGAGTTATCTTAAGTTTAGCTATATTAGCTCCATTTGGAGTCTGGGTAGCAATAATGTCATCTCCATACAGACTTAAAAGAATTCTAGCCTTTAGAGATGCTTGGTCCCCAGAACATAAATTTGATGGAGGCTATCAAATTACACAAGCACAGATGGCTTTTGGTAATGGTGAATTTTTTGGTGTAGGAGTTGGAAACAGTGTTGCAAAACTTTCATTCTTACCTGAGGCACATACAGATTTTCTCATGGCAATTATTGGTGAAGAGTTCGGTTTATTTGGAGTCACAATTGTTATAGGTTTGTTTTCATTTTTAGTAGTAAGGATGTTTGGGATTGCGAAGGAATCAATTCAAAATAATAAACATTTTGCAGCTTTAATGGCGCAAGGAATAGCTATATGGTTTGCAATTCAGTGCACAATTAATATTGCTGTAAATTTGGGATTATTCCCCACGAAAGGTTTAACTCTTCCATTACTATCCTTTGGGGGAAGTAGTGTGTTGGTGAGCATTGTTGCAATTGCAATTGTACTAAGAATCGATCATGAAAATAGAAGAAATTCACGGGGGCAGCATTATAATAAATAAATTCAAGATTATGGTTGTGGCAGCGGGGACAGGTGGACACATATACCCAGGACTTGCAATCGCAGAATATTTTATGGCCAAATCTCATCCTGTTTCATGGGTTGGAACACACAGAGGGATGGAAAACGGGCTAGTAGATAAACATAAGATCCCTTTTTTTTCAATAAATATTTCTGGAATTAGAGGTAAGGGTTTATTCCCATGGCTCAAACTCCCATTTATGCTTTTCATATCAATATTTCAGTCAATAAAGTTAATAAGAGCTGAAAAACCAAATTTTATAATAATAATGGGTGGCTACATAGGTATACCAATGGCAATTGCATCTAAACTACTCGGAATACATTTAATTATTCATGAGCAGAATGCGATACCAGGATTAGCAAATAAAGTAATTTCGATTGTTTCTAATCAGGTATTTTGTGGATTCAAAAATAGTTTAAAAAAAGGAAAAGTAGTAGGTAATCCAATAAGAAAAAAAATATCAAATATAAGGACTCCTAAACAAAGATTTCATGGCAAAAAAGGACCGCTGAAAATTCTTATATTAGGCGGAAGTTTAGGGGCAGGTGCATTTAATAAACTATTGCCACCAATATTAAAGAAATTAAGCCTACAAAATCAAATAAAAGTTATTCATCAGTCGGGTGGAAAACATTATGAAGAATTAGTTAGAACATACAATAATCTCTTATTAAATGATAAAAAATCTTCATGGTTACTAAGTATAGAAAAATTTATTTATAATATTGAGAAAAAATATGAATGGGCTGATATTGTTATTTCTAGATCTGGAGCACTTACTATTTCAGAGTTTATTGAAGCAGGTATTGCATCAATATTAATACCTTTTCCATATGCTGTTGATAATCATCAATATCATAATGGAAAAATATTAGAAGATAAAGAAGCAGCATACATTATTAATGAAAGAGAGCTTGAGAATAAACTTTTAAAAATTCTATTGAAAATAAAAAGAAAGGAATGTTTATTAATGGCTCAAAGAGCACAAAAAAATAAATTAAGTTGGAATGTTACCCATAAAATATATTCATATTGCAAAGAGAAAAGTAATGAAAAATAAAATAAAAAATATTCATTTTGTAGGGATTGGTGGTTCTGGAATGAGTGGAATTGCAGAGGTTATGCATAATTTAAAGTTTAATGTTCAAGGATCAGATCTTGGAAAGTCAGAAATAATTGAACGGCTAAAAAAAATAGGAATAAAAGTTTTTAGTAAGCATTCAAAAAAAAATATTAAGCAAATTGATGTGCTTGTTGTTTCAACTGCAATCTCAAATAAAAACTCTGAAGTAAAAGCTGCAATTGATCAAAAAATTCCAATAATTCAAAGAGCTGAAATGTTGTCTGAATTGATGAGATTTAAAAAAGGTATTGCAGTTGCTGGAACTCATGGAAAAACTACAACAACTAGTTTGATCGCCTCAATACTTACAAAAGGTAAGCTTGACCCCACATATGTGATTGGCGGAAAGCTAAACTCAATGAATAGTAATGCAAAGCTTGGGACAAGTGATTTAATGATTGTTGAAGCTGATGAGTCAGATGCCTCATTCATTCATTTGAGTCCTGTGAACGCAATAATTACCAACATTGACAATGATCATTTAGGGACATACCAAAACAAATTTGAGAATCTAAAGCAAGCATATATAGAATTTGCACACCAAGTACCATTTTATGGAACGATCTTTATATGCGCAGATGATCGGCATGTTAAGAGTATTATTTCAAGAATAGCAAGACCAATAGTCACATATGGCCTATCAAGTAAAGTTGACATTCAAGCGGTAAATATAAAATATGATGGAAATAAGGTAAATTTTAGGGTTATAGACAAGAAATATAATCATAATGAATTTAATATTTCAATCAATTTCCCAGGCGATCATTTTATTAGAAATACCTTGGCAGCAATATCAATAGCTCTAGAATACCGAGTATCAATAGATAATATCCAAAAATCATTAGCTAACTTTGAAGGCGTATCAAGAAGGTATGAGATTTATAATAAGATTTTAGTAAAAGAAAAGACAATCACGGTGATAGATGATTATGGACATCATCCAACAGAAATAGAAGCAGTAATAAAAGCCACAAAAAAAGGATTTAGAAATAAAAAAATAAATTTAGTTTTTCAACCACATCGATTTTCTAGAACTAAAGATTGTTTCGAAGAATTTATAAGAGTTCTTAAGCTTCCAGATAGAATTTTTCTTTTTGATATTTATTCAGCTGGAGAGAGCAAGGTTAAAGATATCTCAACTAAGAGCATAATGAATTCATTAAAGCACCCTGAAATGAATTACTTAGCTGACTTCAAAAATGCAAAAGAAATAATATTAAACCTAATTGAAGACGATTCAATTTTAATAATTATGGGCGCTGGTTCGATTGGTAACTTTGCTCAAGAGATAATTGAGCAGTAAAATATGAACAAAAATACTATTTATAATAATGTAGATTTAAAAAACTTTAATAGTTGGAAGGTTGGTGGAAAAGCAGAGCAATTTTTAATTTGTGATAACAAAGATACTCTAGCTTCTTATATTAAAACTAGAAAAATTAAACCGCCAATTACATTTATTGGGCTCGGGTCTAATTTACTAATTCGGGATGGAGGGGTTAAAGGCACTGTAGTTATTATGCATGGCGGACTAGGCATAATAACTAGAGAAAAAGAATTAATTTATGTGGAAGCAGGTGTTAGTTGCTCAAAATTATCAAAATTTGCAGCTAAAGAAGGATTAAATAACTCAGCTTTTTTTGCAGGAATACCAGGAACGGTTGGTGGGTCATTAGCAATGAATGCAGGTTGTTATGGTTTTGAAACATGGGACCATGTTCACAAAGTATTAATGATTAATTTAAATGGCAATCAAATTATTAGGAATAAATCAGATTTTAAAATTAACTACAGAGATGTAAAACAAGCTAATAGAGATGAAAGTTTTCTTGCAGCATGGTTTAATTTTCCAGAAGGTAATAAAGAAGATGCTGAAAAAAAAATCAAAGATTTATTAGCCCATAGAAAAAATACTCAACCATTAAATTGGCCAACAGCAGGCTCAACTTTTCGAAACCCGAAGGATGATATTGCTGCAAAGTTAATTGATGATTGTGGATTGAAAAATTATCAAATTGGTGGGGCTCAGGTTTCAGAAAAACATGCAAACTTTATAATTAATGTTGGAAATGCTACTGCTTTAGATATTGAGAATATAATAATTTATATTCAAAAAGTTGTTTTTGAAAAGAAAAATATTCAATTATTGAGAGAAATAAAAATAATCGGAGAGCCAATTGGAAGCTAATGAATTTGGAAGCGTAGCAGTATTAATGGGAGGGACATCAAATGAAAGAGATATTTCATTAGAGAGTGGAAAAGCTGTAATAGAGGCGCTCCATAGGAAAAAGATAGTTGCTGTAGCAATTGACCCAAAAATAGATGGATTAAAAAAATTAAAAAATTTTGATAGGGCTTTCATTTGCCTTCATGGACAAGATGGTGAAGATGGAAAAATACAAACTTTTCTTGAGTCCATAAATGTTCCATATACAGGAAGCGGGATACTTCCATCATCTATAGGTATGGACAAATTTAAATGTAAAACAATATGGAAATTAAAGAATATTAATACACCAGATTTTATTCAAGTCAATAATATTAATCAGTTTAAAGAAGCCTCAAATTTATGTGGGATTCCTTTTTTCCTTAAACCTGCTAATTCAGGTTCTAGTATTGGTATTTCAATTGTAAATAATAAGCAAGATTTTATACTTGCTTTTGAAGATGCATTTAAAATTGATAAGATTGTTATTGTTGAATCATTAGTAATTGGGAGAGAATATACACTTCCAATAATTCATAATAAACCATTATCTATCATTGAGATTAAACCCAAAAGAGATTTTTACGATTACGAGGCTAAATATTTAAGAGATGATACTGAGTTTATCTGTCCTGCTGATCTAAGTTTAGGTCTCGTAGAAAATATTAATTCAAAATGTATGGATGCCTTCAATGCAATTGGCTGCGATGGATGGGGCCGAGTAGATTTTATAATGGACCAAGAGAATAAAATTCATATCATTGAAATAAATACTGTTCCTGGAATGACAAATCACAGTCTTGTACCTATGTCTGCAAAAAATATTGGAATTGCATTTGATGATTTAGCAATAATGATTTTAGAGACATCAAATGCTTAATAATCAAGAGTCAATAAAAAAAGTAACAACGATTGTTTACTTATTAATTTTTATAACATCAATAATTTTTAGCTATCTAGTAATGACTAGTTCAAAATTTCCGATAACTGAAATAGGTATAAAGGGTGAGTATGAAAATATTAACAGGAACCAAATCGATTTAATTAAGAATAAATTTATAAAAAAGAATTTTTTTGCAGTAAATCTCCAGGAAACAAGGGAAGCTTTTAAAAAACTTCCATGGATAAGGGATGTAAGTATTAGGAGGGATTGGAATAAATTTGGCTTATTAGTCGAAATTGAATCGCATAAACCAATAGGTAGATGGAATAACCGAGGGCTGGTTAATAGCTTTGGCGAGATATTTAATGCTGCTTATGATGAAAAATTACCATTATTTGTTGGTTCAGATGAGTTTGTTGGTGAAATGTCAGTAAAATATAATCAAATAAATAAAATTCTTGAGAAAGAGTTGATGCAAATTGGTACAATTTCATTATCAAAAAGATTGTCTTGGGAAATTTATACAAATAATCAGATGCGTTTTTTTTTAGGTAAAGAAGATGGTAATAGTATTATTGAACGACTGGATGTATTAATAGAAAATTATCAATTTGTTTTATCTCAATCCAAAAGTAGAATCGAGTATGTAGATTTGAGATACAAGGATGGATTTGCAGTAAAAAAATTGAATGAAAAATTATATAAGATTAAGAAAGTAAAAAAGACCACCCTATGAATAATGTCATACCACCAATATTAAAAAGTAAAAAAGATCAAAGCAATCAAATTGCCTCACTTGATATAGGAACCTCAAAGGTAGTTGTGATTGTGGCTGAAATAGAGCCTGATGGAACATTAAAAATTATTGGTAAAGGTCAGCATGTGTCAAAAGGATTAAAAAAAGGTGTTGTTATTAACATTGAAAATACTAAGCAGGCAATTCAGAGAGCTGTTGAAGAAGCCGAATTAATGGCAGATTGCAAAATAACGGAGGTATATACTGGAATTGCTGGAAGTCACATCAAAAGTATAAACTCTCAAGGTATGGTAAAGATTAAGGATGAAGAAGTAACTCAGATGGATGTAGATCAAGTTCGAGATACTGCTGAAGCAGTTAATCTCCCAACTGACCAAGAAGTTTTGCATGTTATAGACCAAGAATATATTATTGATGATCAAGAAGATATAAAAGAGCCTTTAGAGATGAGTGGAAAGTTACTTAATGTTAAGGTACATATCATTTCTGGCTCAATTTCTGCACGTCAAAATATTATTAAATGTATTAAGCAGTGTGGTTTAGAGGTAATTGATTTAGTTTTTCAGCCTTTAGCATCAAGTGAAGCTGTTTTAACTCAAGATGAGAAAGAATTGGGAGTATGTTTAGTCGACATTGGTGGCGGAACCACGGATATTGCCTTAATTAAGAATGGTGCATTTCAACACACTGCAGTAATCCCAGTTGCTGGAGACCAAATAACTAATGATATTGCTGTTGCTTTTCGAACTACAACACAATCTGCAGGAGATATTAAAGAAAAATATGGGGCTGCTATGCCAAGCCTAGCATCTACGAATGTTATTGAAATACCTCTTGTAGATGGCCAAGAACCAAAAAGAATTACTTCGCAAGCTTTGGCACAGGTTATTGAGCCAAGAATCGAAGAGCTTTTTGAAAATATCCAAAATGAAATAAAAAGAAGCCGAATGGGGAGCACTATTGCATCCGGTATTGTTATTACAGGCGGTTCATCAATGCTAAATGGAATGGTTGAGTTAGGGGAGAAAATATTTGGTATGCCTGTTAGAATCGGAATACCCAGAAATATTGATGGACTCTTACAGGTTGTACAAAATCCAAGATATTCTACCGGTGTGGGCTTATTAATTATGGGTAAGAATGACTTACAAAGAAATATAGATAAATTAGGAAAAAGAAACTCGATTAGTCATATTTTAAAAATAGCAAAAATGTGGTTTCAAGGAAACTTTTAATACGGTATGGGGTAATTTATGTTTGAAGTCGTAGAAGGAAAGAAGCAAAAAGCCATTATTAAGGTTATGGGTGTGGGCGGTTGTGGGGGAAATGCTGTTGACTATATGATTGAGAAGAATGTGATGGGCGTTGAGTTTATCTGTACAAATACCGATCTTCAATCATTAAAGAAAAGCCAAGCAAACACCATTGTTCAGATTGGAGAGATATTGACTCAAGGGTTAGGTGCTGGTGCACGACCAGACAAAGGAAAGCAGGCTGCATTAGATGATAAAGATAAAATAATTGAGGCTCTTGAAGGAGCAGACATGCTATTTATTGCCGCTGGAATGGGTGGCGGAACTGGAACTGGGGCAACTCCTGTTATTGCTCAAATTGCTAAAGAGCTAGGCATTCTGACTGTTGCTGTTGTAACAAAACCCTTTAATTTTGAAGGTAGAAGAGTTCAAGTCGCTAGTGATGGAATTGATGAACTTGTAAATCATGTCGACTCACTTATTACAATACCAAATGAAAAATTAATGGGGGTTTTGGGCTCAGACGTGACTTTTGTAGATGCATTCGGAGCTGCAAATGATGTTCTCTATAGTGCAGTATCAGGTATTGTTGAAATTATAAATAACCCAGGATTAATTAATGTAGATTTTGCAGACGTTAAAACTGTTATGAGTGAGATGGGCATGGCAATGATTGGCTCAGGGACAGCAGAGGGTTCAGATAGAGCAACTATTGCTACAAAACAAGTTGTTGCATGTCCCTTGTTAGAAGATGTTAATCTTAATAATGCAAAAGGAATGCTGGTAAATATTTCTGCAAGCAGTGACTTTAAAATGAAAGAATATCATGAGGTAATGAATATTATTAAACAATACGCTGCAGAAAATGCACATGTGATTGTTGGAAATGTAATAGATGATGCAATGGGTAATCAGATCAGAGTTACTATGGTTGCAACTGGGCTGGCATATTTAAAAGAAGAAGAAAAATTAAATATAACAAACAATTTAGATCAAAATAATAACGAGGTCATACGCGAATTTATTTATAAACCAGATGAAGGGGTTGGGGGCAATGATAAAGAAATCCAAGAAACATTAGAAGGCAATGATGAATATAGCCCAAGTGTATTCGGATCAAACACATCCGATGAAGATAGTCTTAATGAGGCAGTGATGTCAAATGAAGAAGAATACGATATCCCATCTTTTATGAGAAGAAAAAAATAGATGATTTTTCAAAGATCAATAAAGAATAAAGTAAGTGCTGTTGGAGTTGGCCTTCATTCAGGTCAAAAAATTCGGATCGAATTAAAGCCAGCAAAAGAAGATAGTGGAATAATTTTTAAAAGGACCGATATTAAAGTCCCAATAGAAATAAAAGTTGAACCAAAAGCTGTAAAAGAAACTAGGCTATCATCAACAATTGGCAAAGGTAAATTTAAAATTTCTACAGTTGAGCATTTAATGTCTGCTTTGTCTGCCTCAGGGGTAGATAATATTTTAATTGAAGTAGATGGCTCCGAAATACCAATTATGGATGGAAGCTCAATTTCATTCGTGTATTTAATAAAGTCAGCAGTAGTCTGCGAACAAAAAAAATATAAAAAATTTGCTGTAATTAAAGATGAGATTAAAGTTGAAGACGGTGAAAAGTTTGCTAAATTTGAACCCTTCAATGGTTTTTTAGTCGATTTTACAATAGATTTTCCGCACCCAGCTTTCAAAGAGGAAAATAGTCGTGTTGAGATAGATTTCTTTAAAGATTCATATGTCAACAATATTAGTAGGGCAAGGACATTTGGATTTATGCAAGAAGTAGAATATCTAAGATCTAATGGTTTAGCTCGTGGCGGCTCACTAGATAATGCAATTGTTCTAGATGAATATAAGATTTTAAACGATGAGGGATTAAGGTATTCAGATGAGTTTGTTCGGCATAAAATTCTAGATGCAATAGGTGATTTATATATGATTGGCATGCCCATTATTGGTAAATTTGTAGCATACAAATCGGGACACGAGCTCAATAATAAATTACTTAGGTTAATGCTAAAGCAAAAAACAAAGTGGTCAGTAGAGTATTTAGATCTTAAAAATGAAAAAACTGCATCGTTAGCGAGTGATTATACTAAAGATAAAAATGACTTTGATACTAATTATTTAGGAGCACTACAATGATATTTATTAAATTGAGTGTTTTTATTTTGTGTATATTTTTAGTATTGATGATTGGTTTTTTTCTTTTTACAAAAAATAAAAAGTATTTATTTTTAGCAAGAGATGCAATTAAGTATTTAATTTCCTTGGTACTTATCATTGCAATCATTTATTTTTCTCTAAGATATTTGCACCTATAGATTAATGAAAGTAATCTCCATATTTGGTGGCACTGGGTTTATTGGTACTGAATTAATTAATCAGTTATACAAAATACCTGTTGAAATTCGTGTTTTCACACGAAAAAAAAATAAAGCAAATCATTTAAAATTTCTACCCAGAGTTAAAATAATAGAAATTTCTTCAAAAAATTTATTAGTAGATGGCCTTAAAGGCTCAGATATTGTAATAAATCTTGTAGGTATTTTGCATGAAAACAATGCTGTTAAGTTTTCAACGGCACATGAAGATTTTGTTGCTAAACTAATAAATTTAGCTTTAAAACAAAAAGTAAGAAGATTAATTCATCTAAGCGCATTAGGTGCGAGTACAAAATCATTAAGTAGATATTTGAATTCAAAATACCAGACGGAACTCGTTATTAGAAATAAATTTAGTGAATATGATTGGACAATATTAAGACCTTCGATAGTATTTGGACCAAATGATAAATTTATTAATTTATTCAAAAATTTAGTTCGTTTTTTGCCTATAATATTTTTAGTATCACCAAAAGCTGAGTTTCAACCTATTCATGTTAGAGATCTAGTAGATATAATAATAAAATGTACCAGTGATAAAAAAACATATAAGAAGGTTTTTAACTTAGGCGGCCCTAAGAAATTTACTTTTTATGAGATTATTAAATTGATAGCTAAATGTGATAAAAAATACAATATTATTTTTGGTTTAAATAAGACAATGTCATATATATTCGTTAGATTATTAATGCTATCTCCAGTAAAAATTATTACAACAGATAACTTAAAATCAATGCAGACTAGCAACACAGTGAGGGTTAATGATTCATATAGATTTAAGCATTCTCTAAAAGAATTAAGTACTTATTTAATCAATTATAGAAAATATTAATATATGAAAATCTATCTAGTTGGCGGCGCTGTTAGAGATAAAATCTTAGGGATTCTAGTTAATGATAAAGATTATTTGGTTGTGGGAAGCACTCCTGATGAAATGGTTAAATTAGGTTACAAGCCAATTGGAAAAGATTTCCCTGTATTCTTACACCCTAAGACTAAAGAAGAATATGCACTTGCAAGAACAGAGAGAAAAGTTGGTAAGGGCTATCATGGATTTAAATTTTATACATCACCTGATGTAACCCTTGAGGAAGACCTAAAAAGAAGGGATATTACGATAAATGCAATAGCCGAAGATGAGAATGGAAATATTTATGATCCATTCAATGGTAAAGATGATATTAAAAATAAAATAATTCGACATGTTAGTGATGCTTTTATCGAGGACCCTTTGAGGGTTCTAAGAGTATCTAGATTTGCAGCTTTAGACGATCAATTTAAAGTCCAGCCAGAAACATTAACTTTAATGAAAAAAATGGTATCAAGTGGCGAGCTAAAGTCTTTATCTGTGGAGCGAGTAGTAGCAGAAATTACAAAAGGATTAGGAGGTGAAAATCCAGATATTATGCTTCATTACCTTTGTAAATGTGGGGCGCTGAATGAGCTATTACCTGGACTTAACCCTAACCCAGACCTATCCCGAGACTTTGTTAGTTTAGGTTTAGCAATGAAGGGAGCACCAAAATCTTTGAAAGCTGAATCCAAATTTATCATGTTGCTACTGGTTCCATATTTTGGGAAGTATTATTTACCTGAGACACATAAAACCTGGATAGAACAAGAAAAATATTTATTAAAGTATTTAAAGATATCGAGTTTGTATCTTAAGATATTTAATAGTATTAAAAATGAAGAGTTAAATCTTAAAAATTTTTTAAAATTAAGGGCGGAGGATAAATTAGATTGCTTACTGCGACTTGATTTCTTTAGGCGCCCAAATATTATTTCAGAGATTCTAAATATAATCCCATTACTTTATAAAACATTTGAAATAATGAATCCAACATATGAAGATCTTAATAAATTTCTCAATCTTTTTTCTAATGAAGTAAAGCAATTAAAAAGGGAGTTGCATTCGTTAAAAACTGGGGATGAAATTAAGAAGTTTGTTCACCAAGAGAGACTCTCCATACTAAAAAAAATTAGTCAGTGATTAAATCTTTTAGTGTAGATATTTTCTTATCAATATATGGAGGACTTTCTTTTTCATTAGTTAACCATATTGTAGATAATCCAAATTGTTTAGCTGTTTCAAGATTTTCTTTTACATCGTCTACAAAGCAAGCCGATTTAATTTTATATTTCTTTAGGAAAATTTTCATTGAAATTGCGCTTGGTTTTGCTATGAAATTAGAATCTTCTATACTAAAAACATCATCGAAGCACTCTTCGACCCTACATGCCTCAAGCACTTTATTTGTGTAATCTCTGGGAGCATTTGTATAAAGTATTTTTTTCTCATTTATTGATGATAATATTTTAATTAAGTCTTTCATTGGGACGACTAAATTTTCTAAATTTATAAGTGTGTGAGTCTCTTTTAAAAATTCAGTTGGGTCAATATTATGGTGCTTTATTAAACCCTCTAGAGTGGCTCCATAATTGTCCCAATATTTTTGTCTCAGTAAATCGGCTTCTGAAAGATTAATTTTTACTGCTTCACAGATATATTGATTAATTTTTTGATTAATTACAGGAAATATTTTTTTTTGTGCATCATGCAAAGTATTATCAAGATCGAATATCCATGTATTTTCCAAATTATTGGTCCTTAATTAGTGTGCCAACACCTTGATCAGTTAAAATTTCTAGTAGCAATGCGTGCTCAACTCTCCCATCAATAATGTGCACAGTATTAACTTTATGCTTAGCAGCATGAACCGCAGAGTTTATTTTAGGAAGCATTCCTTCGGAGATTGTTCCATCATCTATTAGCTTTTTAATTTCTTTTGGGACTAGACCAGTAATTAGATTATTTTTTTTATCTAAAACACCCTTTATATTTGTCATTAATACTAATTTTTCGGCATTTAGCACCTCTGCAAATTTCGAGGCTACAACATCTGCATTAATATTGTATATTTTTTTATCATTTCCTATCCCTATGGGGGCAATGACTGGAATGATTCCATCATCTGTAAGGTGCTTCATAAAATACGGATCGATACTTACTATTTCACCGACATATCCAAGATCAATTGATTTTTCTTGTGCTTTTAATTTTTTGGCTTTAATAATTCCTATTGTTTCCTTACTGTTATAACTATTGGCGTCGCCACCATTTTTTTTGATTAGCAAAACAATTTCTTTGTTTATGCTATTTAAGACATTTGCAACGATTTCCATAGTTTCTTCATCAGTGACTCTTATCCCCTGCTCAAATAATGGTTTTTTTCCTAATTTATCTAGGGAGTTATTAATCTGAGGCCCTCCACCATGAATCACTACGGGATTCATACCAACTAATTTAAGGAGTACCACATCTTTAGCAAATGATTGCTGAAGTTTTGTATCGATCATAGCATTACCACCAAACTTAATAACTATTGTTTTACCAAAAAATTTTTTAATATATGGAAGCGCCTCGCTTAACACCTTGGATTTTTCGTTTGGAGTCATATTTTATAGCCTCTTGATAAAGTATTTAGAGTTTCGTTCGATAGTATAAGTTTTCTTTCTTTCATCTGGTATAAATTTTCTATCTGTTAAGGAGAAGTTATTCTCAATAAACCAGTGTTCTGATTGAGTTGTGAGTATAAATAAATCCTTTATATTCTTGTTTATGGCTTCTTGCTCACTAAATCTTAATAACTTTTTACCATAACCAAGGTTTTTATAATTATCATGAATTGCAAAGCAAGCTATCTCCATCATTTCTTCATATTGGTACAAAGCAACTGTCCCAATTATATTATGGTCATGCTCAATAACATAAAAAGAGTTTATATCTTTATCTATATTTTTATTTTTTCTAACAACAAGAATCCCTTCTTTTTCCAATGGCTCAATAATATTTATTATCTGATTGATATCTTTTATTTCTGCAGGCCTAATATTTTGAAGAGAATATTCTGTTAAAACTGTCCCAGAGCCCTTGTCAGTAAATATTTCTTCTATTACTGAGCCATTTATATTTCTATTTATTAAGTGTACTTTTTCAATATTATTTTTTATTGCATACAGACTACTTTTGAGAAT
>Ga0115000_10001277_pt1 | contig 22540 bp, 25 predicted proteins | sample ArcticOcean_MG_C_6_FD_89690 | JGI IMG/M metagenome (GOLD analysis project Ga0115000, IMG submission 89690) | Marine microbial communities from western Arctic Ocean - ArcticOcean_MG_CB8_128 | ecosystem: Environmental > Aquatic > Marine > Oceanic | place: Arctic Ocean: Canada Basin | collected... | reverse complement strand
TGTAGTTACTTCTGGAAACACTATTGATGGTGCCACACCTCATGGTATGAGAGAGTTTGCTGGATACACACATACTTTAACTCAGTCTGTAAGTGAAAACCAAATCGGCCGGTTTCATAGCTCATGGCCGATGACTCGTATATATGAAGTTGATAACTTTGGTATGGGTGCGAGTATTATTGATTCAAAGATTGGTTTAAAATTTGTATACACTACCAATACTTACACTGCTACTCTTCAAGCATATATTATGCATGTAAATGGTGGCGTCAACTTATCAGGATATAGATCTCGATGGACAGATAGTCAAACAGGTTACGCTAGCCCATCCCTATTAAGTACTTGGTACAATTTTGGAACTTGGACAACCGGTGGTTCTGTTGGATTTGATCAAATACAACTAAATCGTAGTATTGCTTACTCAGTCAGTGGTTCTGGTGGGTTCGGTGATGGAACTAATACTGACTCTGCTTCTCCTGGACTCACTCGAATGTATGTTGGTACTCCTATTAATATATCGAACGGTTCGACTGTTGCGATGCAGCATGCTTATGTCACAGTGGCGGAATGTTCTGATTGGTTTATGGACGCGACTTCAACTTATTCAATTACATTGAAAAAATCTGGATATTATGATCACACTAGTACAAGTTTTAAACACGTTGCTAGACACTGGCATGACCAGAGTGGAATGTGCTAATGAATATAATTACTAATTATGGGCCAAAAACCTGGACTGAAAATAGAGAAGATGGTGTAATTAAATCCTTGACAGTAAAAATCAGAGGATGGAGAATTATAAATAACAATGATGGTAGTCCGAAAACATATAAAGAATTTAATACAACTCGTGATGCCGGTGATGGATACAAAAAGTTTTATAAGGTATTTGATTTTACCACAATGGCTGAAGTAGAAGAAACACATACCTATACTGTACCTGAAGAGCATCAAACAGATAAAGTATTTTATCTTAATGCTGAACATGTACATGATCACACTCAAGGCGATGATGGTGATATAGAGTATCAAACAAAAGAAAAAGAATGGAGAAAAGACCTCGGAGAAGATTCAGATTTCTTAGCTAAAATAGAATCTGTAAAAACACAATTAGAGGCACTAGGAGAATAATAGAATGGCTAAACCGAATTCAAGAGCAACATTAATAAGTTATTGCAAGAGAGCTTTAGGCCATCCTGTAATTGAAATTAATGTTGATGATGATCAAGTAGACGATAGAATAGACGAAGCTCTACAATTCTATCAAGAATATCATGCAGATGCTATAGAGAAAGTATATTTAAAACATCTAGTACAACCCGCAGATCAAACTAATGGATTTATACCAATCCCAGATTTAGTGACAAACGTTGTTAGGTTATTTCCACTAAGAGATACAGTTAATTCATCCATAGATATGTTTGATGCTAAATATCAAATGCATTTAAATGATATGTTCTCATTAGGATATATGGGTTCACTGATGGAATATGAGATGACACAACAATGGTTATCCATGTTAGATATGATTATCGACAGTAGTGATAAACACATAGATTTTAATAGGCATAGAAATACTCTTAGAATAGATATGGATTGGTCAGAAGAAACAGTTTCTGTAGCAGCCCAGTCGGTTGCCATTACAGTTGCTAGTTCAAAATTCGTATGGGATGGGGATTCAGCTCCACAAAAATCATTAAGCAAAGGCATAGTTTATACCTTTGATGTTTCTGATTCTTCTAATGCATCTCATGTATTAGCATTCTCAGAAACAATCGATGGAACACATACAACCGGTGGAGCAGGATATACCACTGGTGTAGTTAGAACAGGAACTCCTGGCGCAGTAGGTGCTAAGGTTGTTTTCACTATTGCAGAAGATGCTCCGTCTACTTTATATTATTACTGTACAGCTCATGCTAATATGGGTGAAAAACTCTCATTGGCTATTAATTCAACTTACTTGGTTTTAGAATGTTATAGAATTGTTGATCCAGCTACATACACAGATGTATACAATGATTATTTCTTAAAGAAATATTGTACAGCACTTATTAAACAACAATGGGGTCAAAATCTAATTAAATTCGAGGGAATGCAGATGCCAGGTGGAGTCACCTTTAATGGAAGACAAATATATGATGATGCATCAACTGACCTAGAAAAATTAACCGAAGAAGCTAGACTTAATTGGGAAGAACCAATTGATTTTATGTCAGGATAAATAATGGCTAGAAACGTATATTTCTCTCAAGCTGTTAAGTCTGAACAAAATCTTTATGAAGATTTAGTAATAGAATCTCTTAAGATATTCGGACAAGACGTTTACTACTTACCTAGAACAATAGTTACTAGGGATAAAGTACTGGGTGAAGCTACTGGCTCTAAATTCGACGATGCATATATCATTGAAGCTTATATAGAAGATGTAGAAGGATTCGCTGGTTCAGGAGATTTATATTCTAAGTTTGGACTAGAAATTAGAGACGAAGCAACATTCGTAATCTCTAAGAGACAATGGAACAAACTTATTGGGGTTTGGAATAATGATTTAGATTATCCCGTACCCGCTGAAGGAGATATATTATTCCTTCCAATGACAAACAAATTCTTTGAAATTATGTTTGTTGAACACGAACAACCATTTTATCAATTATCTAACTTACCTGTCTATAAACTATCTTGTAGCTTATATGAATATAATGAAGAAGATTTTGAAACAGGTGTTGATGCAATTGACATCACTCAACAAAAATTATCTTATCAAGTTACCCTAGACTATACAACCTCGAGTAATGCACACTATACTGTTGGTGAAACTATTAGTCAGGTAGTTTCATCTGGAGTTACAGTTAAAGGTGAAGTACAGACGGTTGTTAAGACCTCTGCTACAAGAGGGTCAATTACGGTATCTAATATTGGTGTTACTGGAACAACCACTGCAACCGATTATATAGTATCACCCACGATTGGATTAGTAGGTGGTACTTCCGCCGTCACTGCATATATTAGTAAGATATATGATATTGGTGATAACTCAGTTAACGTATTCCCGTCAGATGGTGGAGCTGAGAATATAGCTTTCGAAGTAGCTGCAGATGGCTTCATAGACTTTACCGAAAATAATCCTTTCGGCGACCCCTCGGATAATTACTAATGTTTGGTTCACACTTTTATCACGCAACAATGAGAAAATCCGTAGCGGTTTTCGGTACTATGTTTAATAACATCTCAGTAGTTCGACTAGATGGATCAGGTGGTATATTAAATCAGATTAAAGTACCTCTAGCTTATGGGCCGAAACAAAAATTCTTATCTAGAATAGATCAGGATACTATGGGTGATGCTAGTATGGCAATTAAATTACCCCGTATGTCCTTTGAGATCTCATCACTGTCAGTTGATAGTAATAAGAAAGAGAATAAAAGAAATACAATTACAGCAGATCTTTCTACAGACAATACCAAAAGACAAACTATTAATGCTCAAGTACCATACAATATAGGTATGCAATTAAGTATAATGACGAAGAACCAAGATGATGGGCTTCAAATATTAGAACAAATACTACCTTATTTTCAACCAGATTATACTGTAACTATTAAACCGATTGATGGTTGGACTAATTTTAAACAAGATGTTCCTATTATATTAAACGATGTAAGTATAGATGATCAATATGATGGTGATTATGTTAGTCGAAGAGTATTAACTTATACCATTAACTTTACTATGAAAATGACTTTTTATTCTGGAGCTGGTTCATCTAAGGTTATTAAAAATGTGGATATTGATTGGTTAAATAAATCTAATAATATGTTCTTAGAGGGACAAAACTTTGCAGTTAATCCTACAACAGCAACAGAAGATGATACATTGGTTACAGGAAGTCCTGGATCTGATCAATATGCGATTACCTCAACAATAGATTATTTAAACGTACCATCAACTATGACACTAACACTCTCTAGTGTAAGTGGAACATTCGTAGTAAATGAAATAGTAACTGGTGGAACATCAGGAACTACAGCAAAAGTAACCAGCATAAGTGGAACTACAATGGCAATTGCAGATCCAACTGGATATTTTTATCAAAGTGAAACATTGACCGGGGGAACCAGTACAGCTACAGCAACAATAAATCAAGCTGTATAAATAGTATATTATGACCGATAAAAAAGATGCAATTGCTGAAAGGCTTGAAAAGAACCTACCCGGAACCAAAAGACCCGATTATATCGCTAAGAAAGATATAAAAGATGATTATGAATTCTCGCGAGATACTTATAAAGAACTTATAGCGGTTGGAACCCAATCCATGGATTCCTTAGCCGAGCTCGCCCGCGAGAGTGAGCACCCGCGCGCTTTCGAGGTATTATCCAATCATTTAAAATCCATTTCAGATATTACTGAGAAGCTAATGAAGCTTCAGAAGAGTAAAAAAGAATTAACTGATGATGATGTGAAGAAAGAAATAACAAATAATAACGTATTCGTAGGGAGTACAACAGAACTACAAAGATTGTTATTAAATAAAGATGATGTAATAGATGCCGAACCTGAGGATTAAAAATAACGAATTCGGATATCTTGGTAACCCAAGTGTCAAACGAGATGGGGTTGTTAGTGATTTTAATGCCGAGGAAGTTATAGAATATCAAAAGTGTATGCAGGATCCTATATACTTTGCATGTACCTATATTAAGATTATTTCTTTAGATGAAGGATTAGTACCATTTGATTTATATCCCTATCAAGAGGAGATGTTTAAATCATTTAATACAAATAGATTTTCTATAGTATTAGCATGTAGACAAAGTGGTAAATCTATCAGCTCTGTCGTATACCTTTTATGGTTTGCGTGTTTCCACCCAGAAAAAACAATAGCTATACTCGCGAACAAAGGCGCGGTCGCTCGCGAGATGCTCGCGCGTATCACGCTCGCGCTCGAGAACTTGCCTTTCTTTTTACAACCAGGGTGCAAAGCTTTAAATAAAGGCTCAATAGAGTTTAGTAATAATAGTAAGATAATAGCTTCAGCTACTTCAGGTAGTTCTATAAGGGGTTTATCTATTAACCTATTATTTCTCGATGAGTTTGCCTTTGTAGAAAATGATGCACAGTTTTATACCTCAACCTATCCAGTAGTGTCAGCGGGTAAAGATACACAAATCATAGTATGTTCTACTGCTAATGGTGTTGGTAATGTATACCATAAGCTCTGGGAAGGAGCTACAAATGGAACAAATGAATTCAAACCCTTTAGAGTAGATTGGTGGGATGTCCCAGGTCGAGATAAAAAATGGAAAAATGAAACTGTAGCGAATACTTCGGAATTACAATTTGAACAAGAATTTGGTAATACATTTCACGGTAGAGGAAATACATTAATAAGCGCTAATCATCTATTAGCACAAAAGTCTGTCGATCCTATTCACTATAAAGAGAATGTTTATATATATGCTGAGCCAATAGAAAATCATGATTATTTAATGACGGTGGATGTAGCTAAGGGTAGAGGACAAGATTATTCTACTTTTACTTTAATAGATGTATCAACTAATCCTTTTGAACAAGTAGCAGTATTTAGAGATAATAATATTTCTCCTATGCTATTACCCGATATAATCTATAAGTATGCTAACCTTTATAATGAAGCTTATGTGATAATAGAATCAAATGATGCTGGTATAGTGGTATGTAATGGATTATATTATGACCTAGAATATGAAAATATGTTTGTAGAATCAGCTATTAAAGCTAATGCTATTGGTGTAATGATGACTAAACGGGTAAAAAGAATAGGTTGTTCTACTATAAAAGACCTAATAGAACAGAATAAATTAATAATAAGGGATGCTAATACTATTATAGAACTAGCAACCTTTGTATCTATGGGTAAATCCTTTGCGGCTAAAGCACCAAATCATGATGATTTAATGATGAATTTAGTCCTATTTGGATGGTTTACCACAACAGATATATTCCAATCTATCTCCGATATTGATATGAAAAACTTATTATATCATGAGCAATTAAAAGCAATTCAAGATGATATGTTACCCTTTGGCCTAATAGATGATGGCCAAAATAAAGATAAAGGTGAGGGTGATGGAGAAGGTAATGTGTGGTTTGAGGAAGATACCAAGACCACAGGATTATTTTAATCATAAATAAACATGAATGAAAATAACCATATTATGAATCATATTAAAATATTAACTTATAAACAAACCTTTTTGAGAGGATAAAGCGATGGCATTTCAAGTATCACCAGGCGTTCAAGTCAAGGAAATTGACGCGACTGCCGTAGTACCTGCCGTTTCTACCAGTATTGGTGGATTCGCTGGGTCATTTAACTGGGGTCCAACTAACGAAGTTGTTAGCATTAGTTCTGAACAGAATTTAGCTGATACTTTTGGTAGTCCGGATGACAGTACATTCAAATACTTTCTAACCGCAGCGTCATTTTTAAAATATGGCAACGCATTGAAAGCGGTTCGTGTTACCAGTGGGCATTTAAATGCTACAGCTGATGGCAACGGGCTTTTGATAAAAAATGATACCCATTACGTTGATCAAAATTATAACACTGGCGGCGGATCCGTTGGTCATTGGGGTGCTAAGCATCCTGGTACCAAAGGAAATAGTCTTAAGGTAGCTATAGTTACAGAAGGAGTTAGTTCATGGGCTACAATTACATATCACGGTACTAATAAGTACTCTGATTTGTTTGATGCAGTTCCAGGTAGCTCAACTTATGCTTCTGATCTAGGTAAGGGATCGATCGGTGACGAGCTTCATGTGGTTGTGATAGATGAGGATGGTGTATTTAGTGGTACCGCAGGTACTGTTTTAGAAACATTCGCATTTGCTTCACAAGCAGCTGATGCTAAAAAACCCGATGGAACTTCAAACTACTACGTAAATGTAGTAAATACAGGTTCCGAATACGTGCGATGGATGGATCATCCAACCGCATTAACTAACGCCGGAGGAAATCTCACTGCGCTATCAACTATAGCTGGTTCAACGACCGCTATTGCAGATAGCTTGGCAGGTGGAACGGATGATAATACACCAACTACTGGTGAAATCGAAGTAGGTTACGACCTTCTTGCAGATTCAGAAACAGTAGATGTTGGACTATTATTTGCATATCCAGATGCTAACGGTGCAGAAACAATTGCAGAAAAATTAATTACCGTGGCTAACGCCCGTAAAGATTGTATGGCTTTTGTATCACCTCCAATTGCAGACACACAAGGTTCTGCTGCTCCCGTAACCGATGTTATGGCATTTGCAAATGGACTAAGTTCTAGTTCATATGCTTCATGCGATTCGTCCGCAGTATATGTCTACGACAAGTATAATGATACTTATCGTTGGATAGGCGCAGCTGGACACGTAGCAGGCGTTTGCGCAAGCACAGACAGAGTTGCTGATGCATGGTTTTCACCAGCCGGTGTTAACCGTGGACAACTATTCGGAGTTACTAAACTTGCATGGAACCCAGTCAAGGCTGACAGGGATACATTGTACAAGGGTAGAGTAAATCCACTAGTTTCATTACCCGGTCAAGGGACAATTCTATATGGGGATAAAACCTTATTGAGCAAACCTTCTGCATTCGATCGTATTAACGTACGTCGATTATTCATAGTCTTAGAAAAAGCAATATCAACTGCTGCGAAAGCACAGTTATTCGAATTTAATGATGAGTTCACAAGAGCTCAATTCAAAAATTTGGTAGAGCCATTTTTAAGAGATGTGAAGGGACGTAGAGGACTGAGTGATTTCTCAGTAATTTGCGATACTACTAACAATACGAGTCAAGTAATTGATACTAATAATTTCGTAGCTGACATATACGTCAAGCCTGCTAGATCTATTAACTTTATTACTTTAAACTTTGTAGCAACAAGAACTGGCGTAGAATTTACAGAAATCGCCGGATCTTCAAGTTAAGGGAGGACTGAGACATGGCAATATTAGGCATAGACGATTTTAAATCAAAACTAGCTGGCGGTGGAGCGAGACCTTCTTTATTCAAGGCTACTGTTAATTTTCCATCATATGTTACTTCAGCTAACGTTGAGCTAACATCTTTCTTATGCAAACAAGCATCTATTCCTGGTTCAACAATCGGAACATTTGATGTTGGTTTTAGAGGAAGGAAACTTAAAATGGCTGGCGACAGAACATTTGAGAATCTTTCTTTAACTATCATCAATGATGCAGAATTTGATGTAAGGAAATCATTCGAAGAATGGATGAATGGAATTAATGGTCACCAAGAGAATACTGGTTTAGTAGACTTAAATGATTTTTCTGTTGATGTAGTTGTTGAACAATTACGAAAAGATGGATCGGTATCTAAGAAATATGATTTTAGAGGTTGCTTCCCTATTTCAGTAGCAGCAATTGACCTTAATTATGATTCAGCAGATTCTATCGAAGAATTTACAGTTGAATTAGCGGTTCAGTATTGGGAATCAGACACTACTTCGTAGGTAGTATAAATATATTTGACGAGGGGGATTTATTCCCCTCTGATGATATGAGGAAATAAATTATGGCAGAATTTTTTGGATTTGAAATAAATCGAAAAGGTAAAGGAACCCCTAGACCATCATTCGTACCTGACACAGAGTCAGATGGCGCTGGTGTTATACAATCCGGTGGACATTTTGGAGTTTACTTAGATGTAGATGGCGATAACCAAAAGAATGAAGTAGATCTTATTATGAAATATAGGGATGTATCTTCCCAACCAGAATGTGACGCAGCTATCGAAGATATAGTTAACGAAACTATTATAGGAGATCATGATGAATCTCCTGTTAATATTGTGTTGGACGCTTTAGAAGTATCTGACCAAATCAAAGATGCAATTAAGGTCGAGTTTGATCACATACTTAGGTTAGTTAGTTTTAATCAGTACGCACATGATATATTCAGAAAGTGGTACGTTGATGGAAGATTACCTTACCATGTGATTATAGATGAAGGATCACCTGCAAAAGGAATTAAAGAATTAAGATATATTGACCCTGTTAAATTACGGAAGGTCAAAGAGATCGAAGAGAAAGAAGATCCTAGAACTGGTGCAAAGATCATCACCAAGCAAGAAGAATATTTTATTTTTCAAGATAATGCTATGGAGAAACATAATCAGGGAGTTAAGATTCACCCTGATTCTATAATATATTGTACATCAGGTCAATTAGATCCTGGTCGATCAAGAATATTATCTTATATACACAAAGCAATTAAACCTGTTAACCAACTAAGAATGATGGAAGATTCTTTGGTTATCTACAGAATAAGTAGAGCACCAGAACGTAGAATATTCTATATTGATGTTGGTAACTTACCTAAGGGTAAAGCTGAGGAATACCTCAAGAACATTATGAACCAATATAGAAATAAATTGGTCTATGATGCTAGTACAGGCGAGATCAAAGACGATAAGAAACATATGTCGATGATGGAGGATTTCTTCCTACCCCGAAGAGAAGGTGGAAGAGGTACTGAAATATCTACATTACCAGGTGGAGATAACCTAGGGCAAATAGATGATATCGTTTATTTCCAAAAGAAACTATATAGATCACTTAATGTTCCTATCAATAGATTAGAACAAGAAGCTCAATTTAGTTTAGGTAGATCTACCGAGATATCTAGAGATGAAGTTAAATTTAAGAAATTTATCGATAGATTAAGAAAAAGATTCTCTGACTTGTTTATGCAAGCACTGAAAACACAGTTATTACTTAAGAAGATTATAACTAAACAGGATTGGGAAACTTGGAAAGAAGAGATAGTTTTTGATTTTATCGAAGACAATTACTTTAGTGAATTAAAAGAATCAGAAATGATTAGAGAAAGATTCGAGATGTTAGCCTCGTTAGATGAATATGTAGGCAAATATGTATCAAATGAATGGATCCGTAAGCAGATATTAAGACAATCTGATGAGGATATTAAAGAAATTGATGGACAAATCGAAAAAGAATCCGAAGAAGATGGTGAAGATCTTGATCTTGACATCTAATTTTTTATAAATAGAATATAGAGGAATACTTTATGAGTACGATTGAATTGATAGATACAATTAAAAATGGTGATAATGTTAAAGCTAATAAAGCCTTTGATACCGTAATGGGTCAAAAGCTAAATGATGCATTAGATGCCAGAAAAATTGAGCTAGCTTCTGCGACTGGTAAATCAGAGGTTAAAGAACCAGCTGAAACAGCTACAGAAGAGGAATAAATTATAATGTTATTTAAAGAGCTTAGAGAAAAATTAGAGACGCAACCGATAGCTTTTAAAAAGTATGAGGTTGATGGAACTAGAATAGTTATGTTTAAAGAAGACGATTCTTATACAATTATGATAGATGATACTATGCTCGATGAAAAGTTTGATGATGCTTTAAAAGCTGAAGATGCAATTAAAGAATTCCTACAACTATTAGGTAACGAATAATGAAATTAATATCAGAATACGTAGATAGTCCGTTAGAAGTTTTAATCGAAAGAAAAGACGGAAAGAAAAACCTTTATATAGAAGGCGTATTTATGCAGGCCGAGAAGAAAAATAGAAACGGCCGTATATACGAAAAAAAGATTTTGGAATCTGCAGTTAACAAATATGTTAAAGAGCAGGTTTCGCAAGGTAGAGCAGTTGGAGAATTAAACCATCCAGATGGTCCAACGGTTAACCTTGATAAAGTTTCACATAAGATTACGAACCTGGAATTCCAGGGAAATAATGTTATAGGGAAAGCATCTATACTAAAAACCCCTATGGGACAGATCGTAGAAGGTCTACTTGAAGGTGGTGTTAAGTTGGGTGTTTCAAGTCGTGGTATGGGTACTCTCGAGAACCGACAAGGTGGCATGTATGTGAGGTCTGACTTTATGTTAGCCTCCATTGACATAGTCCAAGATCCCTCCGCTCCATCAGCGTTTGTTAACGGTGTAATGGAAGGAGTTGACTGGATATGGAATAATGGCATATTGGAAGCTCGGGAAATTGAAATAATTGAGACTGAAATAAAACGTGCTCCGTTAAAGGCTTTGCCAGCAATGGAAATTAGGGCGTTTAAACATTTCCTCTCTAAACTATAAACTCACTTTGGGAGACAAAAATGTCTAATTTGACAAATACATATAAAAGTATAGTTGAAGGCGTTTCCGACGAAGACGTTGTTCAAGATGAAACTTTAGAAGTAGCTGTAGAAGCTACCGAAGAAGAAGTAGTTGCAGAGCAATCCGCTGAGTCTGACGAAGTTTCTAAAGAAGTTTCCGAAGAGGAAGTTGATGAAGTAACAAAAGCTAAGGTTAAAGAAGAAGAAGAAGACGATGAAGAAGAAGAGGAAGAAGCAGAAGCTTCAGCCCCAGCCGCTCCATCTATTCCCAAGACTAAAGCTGGTGTTATAAACGCCGCAGTCGAAATGCTGAAGAAGGCTAAAAAGCACGAAGCGCAAGAAATATTCGCAAAGATGGTAAAAAATATTGAAGAGTCTGAAGATGACGGATCAGTAAAGAAAGCAATTAACGCTGTTAAACCAGAAAAAGATAAGTCTATTAAGGCTAAATCATCTGCTGCATCAGCTAAAGCTGAATCTGCTGACTGGAATGAAGACTTGGATCTAATAGTTGCTGAAGAAGCAACACTATCTGATGGATTCCGTGGAAAGGCCGGTGCTATCTTTGAAGCTGCTTACAATACAAAAGTAAGTGCTGAAATCGATAGACTAGAGTCTGAATATGCGCAAAATCTTGAAACAGAAGTTTCTGACGTTCAAACTGAAATCGTAGAAAAAGTAGATAACTACTTGAACTACGTAGTTGAAGGATGGATGAAAGAAAATGAAGTAGCAATTCAACAAGGTCTCAGAACAGAGATCGCTGAAGAATTTATGACTTCATTACAATCTGTGTTCAAGGAACATTATATTGAAGTTCCAGAAGGTAAAGCTAACCTGATCGACGATCTCGCTGATCAAGTTTCTGAACTAGAAGAACAACTCAATAAAACCACAGAAGATAATATACAACTCAGTAATAGTAATCAAGATCACTTGAGAGCTAATATTGTTCGTGGACAATCTTCAGGCTTAGCAGATACAGAAGCTGAAAAACTAGCTGGATTGGTTGAAGATATAGAATTTGAAGATGCCGAAACTTTCGAAATGAAAGTTAAGACTATCAAAGAATCTTACTTCACACAAAATAGCCCAGTAACAGTGGATGAATCTGATGCACTAATTGGAGAAGACGGTACTTCGAAAGAAGGACTTTCTAATGCAATGAACGCATACACTCAAGCCATAACCAAATTGAATAGTCAATAATTGATTATTTATTTTTTAATTTTGCAAACCTTAAATAGGGGAAAAAAATGTTTAATGCAGACCAAAACCTAATCGAAAAATGGGCTCCAGTACTCGATCACGAAAGTGCTCCAGCTATTGACGACCATTATCGTAAATCGGTTACTGCACGTCTTCTTGAAAATCAAGAAGTAGCCCTAAGAGAAGAAAGAAACCAACGATCATTTGGACAAATTGACGAAGCAGCAGCTAACGCTACTGGTAGTTCAATTGATAACTTTGATCCGGTTCTTATTTCTTTAGTTAGACGTGCAATGCCTAACCTAATTGCTTATGATATCGCTGGCGTTCAGCCAATGAGTGGACCTACTGGTCTTATCTTCGCAATGAAATCTAGGTATTCAACTCAAGCCGGTACAGAAGCGTTATTCGACGAAGCTGACACCGACTTTTCAGGCGCAGGAACGCACCAAGCAGATCCAACTGGACTTGCTGGCGTTGTTGATGCTGATACAGATGGATCCATCGCTGATACTGCTGACGTAGTATCTACACATGGTTCCGGTTTACCAACAGCGACCGCGGAAGCCCGTGGAACCTCTGGTGGTGCAGGCGCAGCTTTTGCTGAAATGGCTTTCTCAATCGAGAAATCAACTGTTACAGCGAAATCTAGAGCTCTAAAAGCCGAGTACACAATGGAACTCGCACAAGACCTTAAAGCAATTCATGGTCTTGACGCTGAAGGCGAATTGGCTAATATACTTAGCGCTGAAATCCTAGCGGAAATCAACCGTGAAGTAGTTAGAACAATTCTTGTTAAAGCTAAAATTGGTGCACTCCAATCCTCAACTGCAGTATCTGGTATCTTTGATGTCGGCACTGACAGTGACGGACGTTGGATGGCAGAGAAATTCAAAGGCCTAGTTATGCAACTCGAAAGAGAAGCTAACGTAATTGCTAAAGAAACTCGTAGAGGAAAAGGGAACTTCGTTCTTTGTTCTTCAGACGTAGCTTCTGCTCTAGCAGCTTCAGGCGTTATGGATTATACTCCTGCTCTAGCCACTGGTCTTAATGTTGATGATACTGGTAATACTTTTGCCGGCGTTCTTAACGGAAGACTTAAAGTGTATATCGATCCTTATTCCACTGTTGACTTCGCTTGCGTAGGATACAGAGGTTCAAATCCTTACGATGCTGGTATGTTCTATTGCCCATACGTTCCTTTGACTATGGTCAAAGCCGTTGGCGAAAGCGACTTCCAACCGCGTATCGGGTTCAAAACTAGATATGGAATGGTTACTAACCCATTCGTCGCAGTCGACGGAACAGGTACTGACCGTGCTAATCCATACTTTAGGATCTTTAGAGTTGATGACATAATGGTGTAAACTTACTCACGTAAGTATGCATCCGTTTACGGATTCATTTCAAAAATTAAAAGGGGAACTTCGGTTCCTCTTTTTCTTGGAACCACGTTTTTAAAACATATAAATACTACCATGACACACGAACTAAACTCCTTTTCATCTTTTTGCACTAGAATGTGGTTAGATCATTGCGATGAAAATAACGATCCTTTATCAGCACCAAACAGACTTGATCACGATGCATATGTAGAAAGATGGAATGAATGGTTACTAGAAAAATGGCAGGACAGAAACTATGGCACTGACAGCTAATAAAAACTTTTTAAGCCCAGTAGGGTTTACTTTGAAAATTGATTCAGGTATGGCAAATACTGAGTACTTTTGTACACAGGCTAATATCCCTGGTATCTCTTTATCAAATATAGATACTCCTTATAAAGGTGTTAATCTAGGTATGACCGGCGATAGAATGACATTTGATGATCTCATAATAACATTCAACATCACAGAGAATATGGAAAACTATATTGAAATGTGGAATTGGCTACATAACATTATATCAAAGAAAGATGCTGACGAAAATTATAAATTTGACGCACGACTAATGATCTTGACCTCTCACAATAACGTAGTAAAAGAAATTAAATTCCAAGATATATTTCCAACTAACCTAGGGTCAGTAGAATTTAATTCTCAACTAACCGACATAGAATATGCGCAAGCAACCGTTACATTTAAATATACTTATTATGAAATTGAATAAATAGGTTTACTTTTACCCGAAAGTGTGGTATAATACATATTATGAACATTGAATCAATATTAGAAATGTGGAAGAAAGATGCCTTGATAGACGAAATGGCATTAGATGAATCATCTCGTGACTCCGCTAAGTTACACTCGAAATACTTAGAGCTACATTCTGTAGCTAGACTAAGGCTTAAAAAATTAGAATTAGACTTCAAACCTATACTGAGGGATAAGTTCCTTCATTATGGGGGTAAGTTATCCAAACTAGAATTGGATGATAAAGGATGGGAATACGATCCTTTAAAAGGATTAACCGTATTAAAAAGTGACCTAGATAAATGGTATGATGCTGATCCTCTTATCCAAAATCATCAGCTTAAGATAGCTATGCAAGAAGAAATAGTTAATATCTTAAAAGAGATAATGGATAATATTAAATGGCGACATCAGTCTATTAAGAATATGATTGAATGGAGAAAATTCACTAGTGGCATATAAAATATATGATCATAAGTTTGAATGGAGTGGAAACTTCGGCCACGCGCGAGCGTGTATAGAACAAGCATTGGAACAGATAGATTATCCAGAAGATCTTAATATATTTAATCATACGGATTTAACTCAGATGAATTATTCTAATGTATTATTTGTTAAGCCTACAGCACCTACTTCAAAACATTTTGCAATAGATACCATTGGGTATGCTAATAGCTCTTCTCTAGCTTTCGAAGAACCACATGAACCTGATATAATGTATTCTCATCTAAATCCTAATAACGATATGGATTGGGATAAAATCGTCTCATTAATTGAGCAAAGGTCTAATAAATGGGACGATTCTATCATATTAAAATGGAGAAAAGCTAAAGGTGTACCGAAAGATCATATATTAGTTATTGGACAAATGCCTGAGGATGAAACAGTAAAAGGATTCGGACTAGGTGGACATTTAGAAAAACTTAAATTAATAGTAGAAAGATTAACTGCACAGGTAACAGAATTCCCGATCGTAGTAAAGATTCATCCTAGATTTAAGCTTGATAAAAGAACAAAAAACGAATGGCTATCTCGTGGTGTAGATGTGAGAGAAGGATATGAATCAATACATGATTTCCTCCCGCGCACGCGACTGGCTATAATAGATAATAGTACTGCAGGAATAGAATGTTTAATGCACGAAGTACCTATTATATCACATGGGTTTCCAGAGTATCATTGGGTAACTAAACAGCTACAAAGCTTAACCCAATTACCTGAATTATGTAATAATATAGAATGGCATGAAAAAGATAGAGCCCGAAAGTTCATATATTGGTATATAAATGATTATCTTTGTCACGATGTTACAAGCACAATAAATAGGTTACATGGAATCTTTAATAATTAGAAAAATAGATGAAACATTCTTACAGATAGAATGTGATCAGTCGACTGAAAGAGAGCTATCAGAACACTTTTGTTTCTATGTGCCTGGATATAAATTTATGCCAGCCTATAGGAATCGAATGTGGGATGGAAAGATTCGACTATTTGATATGAGAAAAAAGCTTTTATATTGTGGATTATATACCTATTTACAAGAGTTCTGTGAAGAAAGAGACTATACGATTGTTAATGATGGACCTATTTTACATGAGTATAATAATGAGTTACTTGAAGAAACACTGAAGAAAACATTGCTTCCCACTAATATAAACCCAAGGGGTTACCAATTAGAAGCGCTTAGGCACGCGCTACGGAGCTCTAAATCACTGTTATTATCACCTACTGCATCAGGAAAGAGTTTAATCATATATTTAGCTTGTAGGTACTTTATAGAAGAAGACCCAAGTGAGAAGATATTAATCATTGTACCTACAACATCTTTAGTGGAACAAATGTATTCTGACTTTGGAGAATACTCTAAAAATGATAAATGGTTTAATCACGATGAGTGGATAAATCGTATTCATGGTGGGCATAAACAAGTTCCTTCAATGCATAGAATAGTTATATCTACTTGGCAATCTATTTACAAAAAACCTAAAGAATGGTTTCAACATTTCGGTATGGTTATAGGGGATGAAGCACATCAATTTAAAGCTAAATCCCTTACTTCTATTATGGAAAAAACCTCCAATGCTAGATATAGAATTGGAACAACTGGTACATTAGATGGAACACAAACCCATCAATTAGTACTAGAAGGATTATTTGGTCCAGTATATAAGGTAACTACAACAAAGGCTTTAATGGATAGTGATCAATTAGCTCAATTAGATGTAAAGGTATTATTACTTAAATATAAAGATGAATATTGTCAGGTAGTTTCAAAGCTTAAATATCCACAAGAATTAGATTTTATCGTCTCATACGCTCCCCGCAATAATTTTATAGCTAATTTAGCTCTTGATCAAAAGGGTAATACCTTAATATTATTTAACTATGTAGAGAAACATGGTAAACCTCTGCATGATTTATTAAAAGGTAAAATAGCTAAGAATAGAAAATTATTCTACGTATCTGGTGAAACCCCAGTTGATGCTCGCGAGAAAATAAGAGCTATTACAGAGAAAGAAGATACAGCAATCATTGTTGCTTCTCTTGGAACGTTCTCTACTGGAATTAATATAAAAAGATTACATAACTTAATCTTCGCTTCCCCCTCTAAGAGTCAGATTCGTGTATTACAATCAATTGGGAGAGGACTTAGAGTAAGTGGAGATGGAATAGATACTACTGTATATGATATAGCAGATGATCTACATTGGAAAAATAAAAAGAATTACACGTTAAATCACGCTGGTGAAAGAATCAAAATATACTCAAAGGAAAAATTTAAGTATAAAATATATGAGATAGGGATATAAATGAATATAAATAGTATTAAGATGGAAGATAAAATAAACGTACGACAATTCAAGCTGTTAAATGGCGAAGAGATCATTGCTCTAGTTACACAAAAAGAGACTGGTTCTTATATAATAGAAAGACCTTTCCTTATTCGGTCTAATATCGTTGGTGGGTTTCTATTTTTACCATGGTTTCCATTCTCCTCTCAAAAGGTCTTTAAGATTGCAAGAGAAAACATTTTGCATCACGTAGAGATTGATGAGGATATGAAAACAGAATATATCAGACTTGCTGCTGATTTAAATATGAGACCTAAAATGAATATTAGATCCCCAGATCATAGTGTACTAGATGATCTGACTGACTATATTAATGATACGTATGATGAAGAAGAAAGATTCAATATGGCGCCTGCAGGAGAAGAAGAAGTATTTCCGGATAACGTTCTTCCGTTTATTAAACCTAAGGATACAATTCATTAGGTGTGTCTCTTTCCTCTGGACACTCTATTATTATATCATACTTTCAGGGATTTGTAAACCCCCTATCACAAAATAAATTAGGGGTTTACTTTTAGGCAAAACTATGGTATAATAGACATTACATTATGGAGAAATAATAATGGTTAAACACGCAGAGGCTAAGAAAAAGCCACACTATATTAATAACAGAGACTTCTCAGACGCAGTGACAGATTACGTAACTACCGTACAGGAAGCAAAAGAAAAAGACAATCCAATACCTAAGGTCACTAATTACATCGCGACTTGTTTTATAAAGATAGCGGAAGGATTAAGTCATCGACCTAATTTTGTTCGATATACTTATAGAGAAGAAATGGTTATGGATGGAGTAGAGAATTGTCTTAGAGCAATTAATAACTACAAGATTGAAACCGCAACTCGAACAGGAAAACCTAACGCGTTCTCTTATTTTACTCAGATTGTTTACTTTGCCTTTATCAGAAGGATAACCAAGGAAAAGAAACAACAAGATATCAAAATGCGATTCATCGAAAAGATGGGAATAGAGGATTTTACTTCTATGGGTATGGATGATGCAGGTGCACAACAAACCATGGCATATGTTGATCAATTAAGAAATAGAATGACCTCAGTTAGAAATAAAGATGCTCTTATTAAAGAATTTGCAAAGGAAGAAAAGAAGTTAGAGAAGAAAAAACTCGAACTCTTTATGGGATAATTATGAGAAAAATGAGCACGGCACAAAAGGCTAGTTCAAATAGATTAACCACTAGTCGAACTAGAAGAAAAGCAAAAAGACAAAGCCATTTAAAGGTTTTAAAAGCAGCTGAAGGTAAAATTAATTTAACGAGAAAGCAAATTAGTAGAATGATCTACTTTAGAAATAAATATAATAAACAAAAAACTCCACCAGACGGTTCAACAATTTTATGAAGGTAGCAATCTTAAACGACACCCATTGTGGTGTTAGAAACTCATCTGATATATTTTTACAATACCAAGAACGATTTTATAATGAAGTATTCTTTCCTTATATGAAAGAGCATAACATTAAAAATATACTTCATCTAGGAGATTATTACGAACATAGAAAGTTTGTTAATTTTAAAGCACTTAATGCAAATCGAAAACATTTCCTCGAGCCTATTCGGGATCGTGGTATTACTATGGATATCATTCCTGGTAATCATGATGTGTATTTTAAAAACACTAACCAACTTTGTTCTTTAAAAGAACTACTAGGATACTTTACTTCTAATGTTAATATTATTATGGAACCAACGGTTCTGGATTATGATGGATTAGGTGTAGCAGTTATACCATGGATTAATAATGGAAACTATACAGCATATACAGATTTTGCTTTAAAATGTAAAGCAGATATTCTTGGTGCACATTTAGAATTAAAAGGATTCGATATGATGCCTGGTATTACTAATCCACACGGAATGAATGCAGATATCTTTTCAAGATTCGAAACAGTACTATCAGGGCATTTCCACACTAAATCATCTCAAGGCAATGTACATTATCTAGGAGCTCAAATGGAGTTCACCTGGGCTGATGTAGATGATCCTAAATATTTCCACGTGCTCGACACGGACACTCGCGAGCTCACGCCCGTGCGTAACCCAATTACTATATTCAAGAAATTCATTTATGACGATGAATCAATAGATTATTCTAATATAAATATAAGTGAGTTCGAGAAAAAGTTTGTTAAGATCATTGTACTAAACAAGAATGATCTGTATATGTTTGATAAATTTATCGATCAATTACAAGGTATAGAAACTTATGAACTTAAAATAGCCGAGAACTTCGAAGAATTTCTTGGTGATAGTGTTAAAGATGCAAAGGTCTCATTAGAAGATACTACTGAACTATTAGACTCCTATGTCGATGCAGTAGAAACTGACCTAGATAAAGACCACATTAAAGTGAAATTGCGAGAGCTTTATACCCAAGCTCAGAATCTCGAGGTATTATGATTCAATTTAAAGCATGTAGGTGGAAAAACTTTCTATCTACCGGAAACGAATTTATAGATTTAAACTTAGAAAAATCCCCCACAACTCTTATAGTAGGACCAAATGGTTCCGGTAAATCAACTTTGCTTGATGCATTATCCTTTGGATTGTTCGGCCGTGCACATAGGGATATTAATAAATTACAATTAGTAAATTCTATTAATAAAAAGAACACAGTGGTTGAGGTGGAATTTGAGGTAGGAGGTACACATTTTAAAGTACATCGTGGAATTAAACCGAACAAGTTTGAGATATACAAGAATAATAAACTTATAAATCAGACATCAAACGCAAGAGATTATCAAAAGTTTCTTGAACAAAATATTATTAAACTTAATCATAAGTCCTTCCACCAAGTGGTTGTATTGGGGAGTAGTTCTTTTATTCCTTTTATGCAATTACCAGCTTGGTCAAGACGTGCTGTTATTGAAGATCTTTTAGATATTAATATATTCTCTAAGATGAATCAATTACTTAAAGAAAGAAATTCTAATATAAAGAATCAATTAATAGATATAACCCACAGATTAGAATTAATCAAAACTAAAATGTATAGCCAAAGTAAATACATTAAAGATCTACAGGGTATTAATAAAGATCAGATTAAACAAAAAAGAGATTCAATAAGTATTCATAAAAATGGGATTAAACTTTTATTTGATGAATCATCTAAATTAGGAAAGAACCTTTCGGCTAGTATGGCACAAGAAGAAGATACCTATTCCAGACAAACAGATCAAGTAGCTAATATTAAATCTCATAACCTTAGATTGGATGATGAAATTAAAAAATTAGTATCAGAATCTAAATTCTATGAAGAGAATGATCTTTGCCCAACTTGTGATCAAGATATAAATGAGTTAAAGAAAGTAAGTAAAATTACCCATATAAAAGAATGTGCAAAAAAAGTACAGACAGACAAAGAAGATCTACAGCGTAAGCTATCTATTCTATCAACTACTACTACAGAAATTAATAACAACCTTGCTAGTCTTAGAGAAAAACAAAACAAGATTAATTCTAATAATGATTCTATAGGTATACTACAAAGAGAAGTTGATAAGATTCAAAAAGAGATTAATAATCTATCTGGCCAAACTGGCGATGTAAAAGAAGCTAAGACCTCTCTAGAAACATTGAGAGATGATAAAGACGATCTTACGGAAGATAAGCTTCAGTATACTGAGGAAAGAACTTATAATGAAGTTATAGGAGAAATGTTAAAAGACACTGGAATTAAAACCAAAGTAATCAAACAATACTTACCAGTTATGAATAGGTTAATCAATGAATATTTACAAGTGCTGGACTTCTTTGTTGCATTTCACTTAGATGAAACCTTTAATGAAACCATTAGATCAAGGCATAGAGATACATTTAACTATGCTTCATTCTCAGAAGGAGAAAAACAAAGAATTGATCTATCCTTATTATTCACTTGGCGTCAAATAGCTAAGATGAAAAATAGTGTATCTACCAACCTACTGGTCCTAGACGAAACATTCGATTCGTCTTTAGATGTAGACGGTATAGAAAGCTTAACTAAAATCCTAAGTACACTCGATGCAGATTCAAATGTATTCATTATATCCCATAAGGGTGATGTCCTAGAAAACAAATTTAGGGCTAAAATAGAATTCTGGAAAGATAGGAACTTCTCTAAAATCCGTTAAAATGATGAGACAAGCCGTGTCTCAGCAATTCACCTAGGGGGTTTACATCCTCCTTGTTTTGTGGTATAATAGACATATCAAATCAACAATAAGGAGTTAAAATGATCAAAGAAAAAATAATATTATCAAAAAATGGAGACTTTTCAGTTACTAAACTAATTGAATACTTCCAAAATGTACTAGGGCTATGTTTAAACCCGGTTTCAGGACAACACAATACTTTCTGGCTTTACGCTAGAAAAGTTGATGGAAGAAGACTGGATGTAATCGATGGACCTAAATACTATAAAATCGTATTTGATACTTACGGAATTGAAGTAAGGTGCGGAGGACATTTCAATGCCTTCAGTATGAAAAGCAATATTGTACAATGGATTAAGGAGGAAGTGGCCAGTAGAAAGGCTGCTTAACCCTGTAAAATCGTAACAATTCGTAACTATTTTCAATTATTTTCACCTAGGGGGTTTACAAACCCTTGAAAGTGTGGTATAATGGTACCTATATTAAATAAAAAAGTAAGGAGTTTTATGTATAATCAAACAATAGCCAAGCTACTAGCCAAAGAGGATATCACTATCCAGCACGGCAATTACAATACAGCTTGGTTCGATATTGAAAACCGGGCCCTTGGTCTTCCTATGTGGAAAGATATGGGCAAAGATGTTTATGATCTTTTAATTGGCCACGAAGTTGGTCACGCACTATATACACCTTATGAAGGTTGGCACGATAGCCCAGAAAAATTAGATGGTGCACCTAGATCTTATATCAATGTAATAGAAGATGCTAGGATAGAAAGATTTATCCAATCAGATTACCCAGGATTAGTTGGACCCTTCAAAAGAGGTTACAAATACCTATTAGATAGCGAAACCTTTTTCGTAGGTCTAAAAGAAGCTGATTGGCCTAAAACCAAACTTATCGACAAAATCAATACTAAAGCCAAATTAGGTAATTTAGCAGAAGTTCCTTTTACAGAAGAAGAAATAGTCTTTTATAAAAGAGCAATGGTTACCACAACATTTGACGAGGTAGTTCAGCTTTGCAAAGATATACTAGA
>Ga0115000_10001271_pt1 | contig 22563 bp, 26 predicted proteins | sample ArcticOcean_MG_C_6_FD_89690 | JGI IMG/M metagenome (GOLD analysis project Ga0115000, IMG submission 89690) | Marine microbial communities from western Arctic Ocean - ArcticOcean_MG_CB8_128 | ecosystem: Environmental > Aquatic > Marine > Oceanic | place: Arctic Ocean: Canada Basin | collected... | reverse complement strand
CCATCAAATAAACACAAAATTCAACATAATATTGCAAATAATGGAAAGAATTAAAAAGAATATACCAAACCTAATTACTTTAGGAAATTTGACTTGCGGATTACAATCTATTCTTTTTGCATTTGAAGGGAACTTAGTGCTTGCTGGAACCTTTATTTTTTATGGCGCAATACTCGACTTTTTTGATGGATTTGCTGCCCGATTATTAAAAGTAAACTCAGAGATAGGAAAACAACTAGACAGTATGGCAGATATGGTAACTTTCGGGGTAGCTCCAGGAATTTTGATGTATCAATTAATAGCAATGACTAATGAAAACCCACTGGTTAATCCATCTGGTGGTATAGCTCCTTATGATATAACAGGAATATCACATGAGTTAACAATATCATTAATAGCTTTTTTAATACCTATTTTTTCTGCTATTAGGTTAGCAAAATTTAATATTGACACAAGACAAATCAGCTCTTTTATAGGATTACCAACTCCAGCTGCCGCTATTTTTATTGCATCCTTACCAATTATTGGAGCAAATTACTATACAAATTTTAGCTTAGAATTGTTAATCGTTTCTACAGTAATTTTATCCATACTTTTAGTTGCTGAATTACCACTGTTTTCACTTAAGATTAGTAAGGGTGAAACCTTAAAAAATCAACTAAATATTATCCGAATAGCATTCTTAATAAGTTCCGTGATATTATTATTCATTTTAAAGTTTGCGGCAATTCCTTTTATTGTAATTTTGTATATCTTTTTATCAATCATAAATAATCTAATAAAATGAAATTTAGAGCCGAAATAGACATCATGCCATTAAAAGCTTTGTTAGACCCACAAGGAAAAGCAGTAAGTGCAAGCATGGCTAATGTTGGACTTACTGAAATTACTAATGTAAGAATTGGAAAACATATTACCTTAGAGGTAAATGCAGACAACAAAGAAGTAGCAAACACAAAAGTAACTGAGGCCTGTACTAAATTACTTGCTAATCAGATTATGGAAGGATTTGAATTCACTTTAGAAGAAGCATAAATCACCTCAACTCGAAATTTTTTCCGAGATATAACTTTCTTACCATTTCATCAGAAACTAATTCTTCTGATGTTCCTGATTTTAGGATTTTCCCTTCATAGAGAAGGTATGCCCTATCTGTAATAGAAAGTGTTTCGTGCACATTATGGTCAGTAATTAAAATACCAATATTTCTCTTTTTCAAATCAGAAACAATTTTCTGAATATCTTCTACAGCAATAGGATCCACGCCAGCGAAAGGTTCGTCTAATAAAACAAAACTAGGGTCAGTAGCTAAACACCTTGCTATCTCTGTCCTCCTTCTCTCTCCACCAGAAAGTAATCCCCCCATATTCTTCCTTATTTTCAGAAGTCCAAATTCATTTAACAAATCTTCACATTTTTGTTTTTGTTCTTCTTTAGTTAATTTTGTCATCTCTAAAACAGCAAGAAGATTATCTTCTACAGTCATTTTTCGAAATATAGAAGATTCTTGTGATAAATAACCTATTCCCATCTGAGCTCTTTTATACATTGGAAGTGATGAAATATCTTCTCCATCCAAAAACACCTTACCTTCATTCGGTTTTATAAGCCCTACAATCATATAAAAAGAAGTAGTTTTCCCAGCTCCATTCGGACCTAAAAGACCAACAATTTCTCCTTTATTCACTTCTACTGAAACACCTTTCACTACTCTCTTTTCTCCGTATATTTTAACAATATTTTCTGATCTTAATTTCATTATTTATTTTGATTTTTAAGAACACGAGCGGATATTCTAATACTTATCTCGTATAAAATAATTAAAGGTAAAGAAACTAAAATTTGACTTATAACATCAGGTGGGGTAATAATAGCAGACAAAATTAAAGTAAGAACAATAGCATGTTTCCTGTACTTCTTCATAAATTTAGGAGTAAGTAATCCTATTTTAGTAAGAAAATATACTAACATTGGAAGCTCGAAAATCAATCCATTTGCAAAACTAATAGTAGTAATAGTAGAAACAAAAGAACTTAAGCCTATAGTATTTGACACTTGACTACTCACCTGATATGAACCTAGAAAATTTACAGAAAGTGGAGCTACTAGATAATAACCAAATAACACTCCCACTGAAAATAAAATAGAGGTAAAAAAAACAACACCCCTTGTTATAGAAGTTTCTTTTGAATACAAAGCTGGTTTAACAAATCTCCAAATTTCCCAAAAAACATAAGGAAAAGCAATAAAAAAACCTGCAAACAAAGAGGTGATAATATGAGTAGAAAACTGACCTGACATTGTAAAGGAATGTAAATCCCACTTCTGATCGCCAAAACAAAGCAAATCACCCATACCTAAAAAATCAGAAAGACTACAAAAGAACCTATAAGTAGGAAAGTCAGGATTTTTTGGAGCCAAAAGTACCTGATCAAATACAAAATCTTTATAAATAAAGGCAAGAACAGCAAATACAACAATAGAAGAAACCGCCCTTACTAAGTGCCAACGCAACACCTCTAGATGCTGCAAAAAAGATAGTTCTTTTTCTTCTTTACTCATTATATTCCTTCTTTTATTAAATCATGAATATGTAAAATACCTAAATATTCTGACTTATTCATAACTATCAATTGACTAATATTATTTTGTTCCATTAATTGTAATGCATCTTTAGCCAAAATATCATCTTTTACTGTTTTAGGATTCTCATTCATAATATCAGAAGCGGTAATTAATGAAAGATCTGAATTATCTTCCAACATTCTTCTTAAATCACCATCTGTAATGATACCTTTTATTACAGAAGACTTTACCACAACAGTAGCTCCAACTCTTTTTTGAGATATCTCAACAATTACCTTATTTACACTATCAGATGTTTTCACAATAGCTCTAGAATTATCTGAAACCACATCCGATACTTTTAAATAAAGTTGTTTACCTAAAGTTCCTCCAGGGTGAAAACGAGCAAAATCAGAGCCTGAAAAATTTCTCAATTCTAACAAACATACCGCTAACGCATCCCCTAAAACTAACTGAGCAGTTGTAGAAGAAGTAGGAGCTAAATTATTAGGACAAGCTTCCTTTTCTACTGTACTATCTAGAAAATAATCAGATTCTTTTGCTAAATATGAATTTACATTACCACAAATAGAAATTATCTTATTTCCAAGACCCTTTACCAAAGGGATTAATGACTTTATCTCTTCTGTATTACCACTTTTTGAAATACAGATAAGCACATCATTTTTTTGAATATTACCTAAATCTCCATGTAAAGCATCTGCTGCATGCATAAAAACAGAAGGCTGTCCTGTTGAATTAAAAGTGGCAACTATTTTAGTAGCAATGTTAGCGCTTTTACCTACTCCAGCAACAATCAACCTACCTTCAGAACTTAAAATTAATTCTATTGCATCTGAAAAACAAGAAGTCAACCTACTCTTTAGTTGTGAGATAGATGTAGTTTCTGTGTCGATAACAGATTTTGCAATATTTAAAATACTTTTTTTAGTTGGCATTAAATTTATACGTATATTCGTTTTATAATTCGATACAAAAGTAAACGATTTAGTTTTATTAATATATAAAGATGAGTATTTCTTCAGAAACATTACACAAAAACCTTAAAGAAACCTTTGGATTTAATAGTTTCAAAGGAAAACAAGAACAAATAATCCTTAATTTACTAGAAGGGAATGACTCCATGGTGATTATGCCAACGGGTGGTGGAAAATCAATGTGTTATCAATTACCAGCATTAATGTCAGACGGATTAGCTATTGTAATCTCTCCATTAATAGCACTCATGAAAAATCAGGTAGATGCTATTAGAACTTTTAGTGAAAAAGAAAGTATAGCACATGTATTAAATTCTTCCCTTTCAAAAACACAAATAAATATTGTTAAAGAAGATATTTTATCTGGAGAAACAAGAATGCTTTATGTAGCACCAGAATCTTTAACTAAAGAAGAGTATATTGAATTTTTTCGTTCTGTAAAAATATCCTTTTTTGCAATTGATGAAGCTCATTGTATATCTGAGTGGGGACATGATTTTAGACCAGAATACAGGAGAATTAGAGAAATAATTGAGAACATTGGAAGAAAGCCAATTATTGCACTAACAGCAACAGCAACACCAAAAGTTCGGCACGATATAATGAAGAACTTAAACACTTTAGAAGGTCCTTTATATTTAGATTCTTTTAACAGGAAAAACCTTTTCTACGACATAAGACCAAAACATGATGTAAAAAAAGAAATGATTAAGTTTATCAGGCAACATAGTGGTAAATCTGGAATTGTTTATTGTTTAAGTAGAAAAAAGGTGGAAGAAATTGCTGAAACATTACAAGTAAACGGTATTAACGCTTTGCCTTATCACGCAGGACTCGATCAAAAAACAAGAGTCACAAATCAGGATGCATTTATTATGGATGATTGTGATATTATTGTAGCAACTATTGCATTTGGTATGGGAATAGATAAGCCAGATATTAGATTTGTAATACATCATGATATACCAAAAAGTTTAGAAGGTTTTTATCAAGAAACAGGAAGAGCAGGAAGAGATGATGGAGAAGGTATTTTAGTAACTTTTTATAGCTATAAAGATATTGAAAAACTAGAGAAATTTCTAAGCGGAAAGCCTGTAAGCGAGCAAGAGATAGGCAGACAACTAATAATGGAGACTGTTTCCTTTGCAGAAACGGCAATGTGTAGAAGGAAATATTTATTACATTATTTTGGAGAAGAGTTTAATTCTGAAGATTGTGAAGGAATGTGTGATAATTGTAAAAATCCAAAAGAAACTTTTGAAGGAAAAGAATTTGTACTGAAATTATTAAAAGCAATTGAAGTAAGTAATGAAACCTTTAAAGCTAAAGAAATAGCCAGAATACTTATTGGAGAAGCAAACAGCTTAATAAATCAACACATGAGCAGTATAACAGAAGTGTTTGGCTCAGGAAAAGATAAAGGAATTGAATTTTGGCATGCCGTAATAAGACAAACCTATGTGCAAAAAATAATAACAAAAGAAATTGAAACTTACGGAACTATAAAACTTACCGTAAAAGGTAGAGAATTTATAAAAAACCCAAAAAACTTCACACTTACTGAAGACCATGACTACTCTAAAACATCTGGAAGTTCCGATTCTCAGAAAGGAGGATCTATGGATGAAATGTTATTTAGTATGTTAAAAAAACTCAGAAAGAAAATTGCAAACGAACAAAACTTGCCCCCTGCAATTATTTTTCAAGAATCTTCCTTATTAGACATGTCTAACAATTACCCGGTCACTACAGAAGAGATGGCACAAATACAAGGAGTTGGTGTAGGGAAAGCAAAAAAATATGGAGATCAATTTCTTTTACTTATTGATAAATATGTAAAAGAAAATAACATTGAAAGACCTTCTGATATGGTTATAAAAACTATTGTAAAAAAATCAACAAACAAAGTTTATATCATCCAGAATTTAGATAAAAAACTATCTATTGAAGATATTGCAAGAATGAAGGGACTCTCTTCTGAAGAGTTAATAAAAGAAATAGAAACAATCGTAGAGTCTGGAACAAAGCTAGATCTACAATATATGCTAGACGATATGATGGACGATTACGAACAGGAAGATTTGTTTGAATTCTTTAAAGAATCAAATAATTTTTCTCTTGAAGAAGCAAGAAAAGAATTTGATGAAGATGAGTTTTCTGATGAAGAAGTTAGGATTGCTCGTATTCAATTTATTTCTAAAGTTGGAAATTAGATGAAGACACTTATTATTTCTTCATCTATTTCTAAAAAAAGTAGATCGTTTATTTTATGTAAAGAAGTTTACAGCAGACTAAAACAGAATAATATTGAAGTGGAATTAATAGACGCTAGATCTATGGAACTGAACCTCTGTCATACTGAAAAGTCAGAAAGTATGAATTTACTATCTGAAAAGATAGCAAATTGCGATAACATTATTATTGGAATGGGAGTACACTGCTATAGCATAAATGATAGCTTAAAAATACTTTTAGACAATTGTTTTTCTGAAGCAACTGAAAAATTCTTTGGAATTATTTGTGCGGCAGGTGGAGAGAGAAGTTATCTATCTACAATGCATTTAACACAAATTTGTATGAACGAATGGAGAATGATTCAACTACCTAGAATTGTATACGCAACTGGACAAGACTTTACAGAAGACCAACTGAAAAACAAGAATGTAATAGAAAGGTTAGATGTATTCTCTGAAGAATTTATTACAATTGGAAAGAAATTAATATCATAGAGATACATCTATTTATTTCGAAAAAATCATTTTCAAAGAAACTAATAACATAAGTACACCAAAGATTAATCGGAGCGAATTAATTGGAAGACTTAAAGCTAATTTAGACCCAAAATAACCCCCAACTACAAAGGTAGAAGCTATAATAATTGCATAATCTATCTTTAAATTACCACTATTATAATAATTATAAGTTGCCAAAATTCCAATTGGAGGAAGCATCACCGCCAAAGAAGTTCCTTGTGCAGTAAGCTGATCCATTCCTAAAATCATCATCATTAAAGGAATCATAATTAATCCACCTCCAATTCCAATTACTCCAGAAAGAAGACCAGATAGAAGACCAATAATTACTAATATTACAATTGTAGATAAATCCATAATTAAAATTTGATGACAAAGATACATTTCTTTAACTTTGAAAAAAAAATAACAAATGGAAATAAGTCAAATAACTTTTAATGCCTTTCAGGAAAATACATACATTTTATGGGACAATACTAATGACTGTATTATAATTGACCCGGGATGTTACGAAAAAAAAGAACAAGAACAGCTTGTAAATTTTATTGAAGGAAATAACTTGAATCCGGTAAAGTTAATAAATACACATTGTCATATTGATCATATTTTAGGTAATAAATTTGTGAGTAAAAAATGGGAACTAGAACTTTACATGCATCAACTAGAATTACCATTATTAGAAGGAGCAGGGAGGATTGCTGAAAACTATGGATTTGAATTATATGAAGGAAGTCCTTACCCAAAACACTTTTTGAAGGAGGGAGATATTTTAGAATTTGGAAACAGTAAATTAGAAGTTATTTTCGCACCAGGACATGCACCGGGACACATATGTTTACTTAGCAAACAAGATAATTTTATTGTATCTGGAGATGTATTATTTAACGGGAGTATTGGAAGAACTGATTTACCAGGAGGAAATTTTGATACCTTAATAAATAGTATAAAAAGTAAACTCTTAATATTAAATGATGATATAAAAGTATATTGCGGACACGGCCCCTTCACTACAATTGGAAAAGAAAGAGAGAACAATCCCTTCTTATAGACATTAACTTTTCCTATTTCCTTAAGTTTTATTCTTAGCATTTCTAATGCCAAAAAAGGAGTTTATATTTGTAATATGATAATAAAGGTAATAATAATGTTAGGGTTTTCAGCAGTAATGTATGCTACTAAAGAAGAAAGAAACGGTTAATATTGGAGATGGAGAAAGAACATCTGGACATGTACATTTAATCATGATAGGTTTTGTTATCTTTCTAGTTATTAAACAATACATTTATGTCTTAGGACTCGAAAGGAACACTTATTTTTCGTTTTTTAATAAGTGGGTTTTAAGGGTAGTTGGTTTATTACTTGTTTACCAACTTCCCTCTTTTTTACACACTAAATTCTTCTAACTTTTCTAACAATGTACGAAAAGCAACTACTTTTTTTCCGTATTTATCCGAATGTTTTTTTTGTAATGATGGTGAGTAATTTACTTGATAATTGTGCAAATCTTTCATAGTTGGGCAAGAATATTGAATCGCAAAGGTCGCTCCTTCTTCATGAGAAACTAATACTTTATTCATCTGACATGAAGTAAAAATACCACACTTCATTACTTCTGGAATATGTACTTCTTTCATCCAATTCAACCATTCTTCCGCAATCTGACTCTCAACATTACATGTCACATTATATATTATCATAATTAATTTCCTCTAATTTCTCTATATTTTTTTCGCGATTCAGATGTGTAAATACTTCCAGAGCATTGCATTAACAATGTTTCATAATAATAAAAAGCCTTTTCTACATCTTTTTTATCGTTCTCATATATTTTTGCCAAATAAAATAAAGCATCATCTTCTAAAATATCAAAAGCATAGTCAGAAACAATAGTTTCAAGCATCTCAATAGATTTATCTAAATTATTCATTTTATAGTATATCTCATGTTTTCTAAAATATATTTCATCCATTAAAGTATGTCCTGAATAAATATCAATAATAGAATCTAAAACTACAATAGACTCCTCAAACCTATTCTGAAAATAAAGTAAATCTGCTCGAGCATACATCTCCATTGGTACTGCAGAAGTATCTAAATTTAGATTATCAGTTATTAATAACGATAGATGCAAAGCATCATTAGAAATTAGCTTTGATGTAGAAGATTTTAATATATCCAATTGAGATTGTGCCCACTCAAAGTCACCTTGGTAGTATGATACTTTTGACCTTCTTAGTTTCGACTCATGTCCTAATGGACTTTCTTTATGATCTTTTTCAACTTGCGAGTAATACAGTAAAGCAGTCCATATTTGAGAGGAAAGTAACATAATATCAGCATATACTAACTTACATTCTGCTAAATCAGTTTTACTGATATTAGACATGTTCATAGCCTCTTCTAACATAATTTGTGCTGACGGTAAATCATTTAAAGAAAAGGCTTTAAAGTGTGCATAATTATAAATAAGTAAAACGGTAGTATAGTCTACCCCTACCTCCTCTACTATTTTCTGATATAACTCATCAATTTTTATAAGATTAGCCCCCTCTTTTTTCCCTAAAGCGTATAACATATTAACATGAGCATCAATATAATAATAGTTATCATCCCCTTTCTCTATGATATATTGATAACACTTTATTGCTAAATCAAAATAACTATTATCCAAAAAAGTTTCTGCCAAATCATATAATCGTTCACCATCTTCACTTAATCTTTTATCTAATGATTTAGCTTGCAGGTAAGATAAATTAAAATCATTATTTTGCATAAATAACCAGATTAATATCTCTGAAAAAATATAGGTATCTTTTTCTTTCTGACTGTACTTTAGTAATCCGTTTTTTACAAGAATATAATTCTCTTCATTCTCTATTCCATTATTTTCTAGGTAGCGTTGCAGATAATTAATTACATTAATTTTTTGTGTAGGATTTTTCTCAAGTAAGGAAAGATACTCCTCTACCATCAACTCATCTTTATCCATATACTGATAGAGTTGAGCCTTCTGGATATTATAATCTCTATTATTTGAAGGTATAGCCTTTTCTGCAATTAAATACAGATTTAGAGCTTCTTGGTAAAAGGAATACTTAATAAAAGAATTACAAACACTTACTAATTGAGATTGCTTCTTTTTTATTTCATCCTCAATCTTTTTTAATGTTTTAGAAATTGATTTTTTATCTTCTAATTTTGATTCTACAAAATACAAATCTACTAAATAAATTAGTGAATGTGTGTTTTTTTTACTCATTCGGAGTACTAATTTCTTAGCATCCTTATAGTTTTCTATTCCTAAAAGAGATTGAAAATGAGGGTAGTAATAGGAATTAGAATTATTTCCTTTACTTATATCTTTATAAATATCAATTGCTTTTTCATATTCACCTGACTGATAAAATTGATACGCTATTTGAGAATCATTAGTTTGCGAAAAAGAAAACGAAACAAAAAATAGTAATACAATAGTTAATCTCATCTAGTCAATAATATCAAATCGACAATAAGGCTGAAGCACTTTTGGAATTTTAATTCCCTTTTCTGTTTGATTGTTCTCTATAAGAGAAGCAAAAATTCTAGGTAAGGCAAGTGCAGAACCATTTAAGGTATGACATAACTGAGTTTTACCATTTTCATCCTTATACCTTAATTTCAATCTATTAGATTGATAACTTTCAAAGTTAGAGATAGAACTTACTTCTAACCATCTATCTTGTCCTGCAGAATAAACTTCAAAATCAAAAGTAAGTGCAGAGGTAAAACTTAAATCACCACCACAAAGTCTTAATATTCTGTATGGTAACTCTAATTCATCTAAAATGGAAGCTACATGACTTACCATTACATCTAAAGTGTCGTATGAATCTTTCGGATGTTGTACTTGTACAATTTCTACTTTATCAAATTGATGCAATCTATTTAATCCTCTAACATCTTTTCCATAAGAACCTGCCTCCCTTCTGAAACAAGGAGTATAAGCAGTACATTTTATAGGGAACTCACCTTCCTTTACAATTACATCCCGGAAAAAATTAGTAACGGGAACTTCAGCAGTAGGTATTAAATATAAATTATCTTCTGTTACATGATAAATTTGTCCTTCTTTATCTGGAAGTTGACCTGTACCAAAAGCGGAAGCTTCATTTACTAAATATGGAGGTTGATATTCAACATAACCAGCATCTGTATTTTTATCTAAAAAGTAAGCAATAAGTGCTCTTTGTAATTTAGCTCCTTTATTGGTGTAAACAGGAAAGCCTGCCCCAGTAATTTTATTTCCTAGTACAAAATCAATTAGCTCATACTGAGAACACAAATCCCAATGAGGTTTTTTATTTTCTGAAAGTTGAGGAATTTCACCTACTTCTTTTATAGTAACATTATCTGCATCTGATTTTCCGTTAGGAACAGAAGGATGCGGAACATTCGGGATTTGGACTAGTAATTTCCAGATATCACTTTCAATATCGGAAAGTGTAGTTTGTAAGGATTTTGTTTTTTCTTTAATTTGAGAAGACTCTTCTTTTAAAACATTTGCTTCTGCTCCTTTTCCAGATTTAAAAAGCATTCCTATTTCTTTTGCAATAGAATTTGCTCTTGCAAGCAACTCATCAGATTGTTGTTGAGTAGATTTTCTGTTATCATCTAAAGGAATAATCTGATCAACAATTGTAGAAGCATCAAAGTTTTTAACTTTTAATCTTTCAATAACATTTTGTTTATTCTCTCTTAAAAAATTAAGTTGCAACATAAGGGTTTTTTATTTTTCGGTACAAATGTAAACAAAAAAACTCTTGATTTCTCAAGAGTTTTATAAGTATATTCTGAGAATTTAATTACTCAGTAATAACAGATATATATGATCTGTTGTTTCTTTTTTTAGTAAACTTCACAACACCATGTTCTAATGCAAATAAAGTATGATCTTTCCCCATACCTACATTATCACCTGGATGGTGTACTGTACCTCTTTGACGAACAATAATGTTACCAGCAATAATATGCTGACCACCAAAAATTTTCACACCTAATCGTTTACTTTGCGATTCTCTTCCGTTTTTCGAACTACCAGCTCCTTTTTTATGTGCCATTGTATTATAGTTTTATAAAAGATTACTCTGCCTTAGCAGCAGTCTTTTTGGTTGTTGTTTTTTTAGCAGCTGGTTTTTTAGCTACTGTTTTACTTTCTTTTTTAGGTTCTGATTTTTTTGCAGGAGCTTTTTTAGCTGCTGCTTTTTCATCAATTTTTAAAATTTCAAGTTTTGTTAAATATTGTCTGTGACCATTTTTTACTTTGTATCCTTTTCTTCTTTTCTTCTTGAATACAATTACTTTATCACCTTTTAGGTGTTCTAGTACTTTGGCCGTCACTTTGGCTCCTTTTACAGCTGGGGCGCCAACATTTATCTTTCCACCGTTATCAATCAAAAGAACATTTTCGAAATCCACTTTCGAACCTTCTTCTGCTTCTAACCTGTGTACAAATATTTGCTGATCTTTTTCAACTTTGAATTGTTGCCCTGCTATCTCAACTATTGCGTACATTATTAATTATTTTTAAATTCGGACTGCAAAACTAACAAAATCTGCAAAAACAGAAGATAAAAGAGTAATTATTTTTGAATGAATATCATTATTAATAGAAGATAGGAAAACCGGCACTGAATTTAAATCAGTTATTTCAAACGACTAAACTAACAAATGGAGGATTTACTCATACTATCTTACAAGTTCTAGAATGTTATCATAGTATACCACTCTGATACCACAACATCTCAAAACAGGGTACAAAAAATAGAAATATAAGATATCGTAGCAACAGAATCAACTATTAAATCTAAAAGATCGACTAGAAATGAGTTAACGATAAGAAAATAATTAAAATAATTGATGTATTAATTAGAAGAGTAATAGAAAACACGAAAGAAACTCTTTTCTATATTTAGAAAGCGAAACTTGGAGAAAAGAGTTATCTATGTAAGCATTTAACCGTTGTGTTACAATTAAAGAGGTTTAGTCCAAATCACTAAAGTTGATTATTCCAAATTACGAAAGTTGAGTATTTCATTTTAAAGGTATAGTTATCCTTTATTTTAACACCATCACCACAGCTTATTGCCCCTACTATTGAACCTTTATTTAACATCGCACTATTGTGACCCTTAGATGTTTTCCATGAGTATAGTATTTTATCTGCAATCTTATCTATATCGTCCTCAATACCATTTATTGACACGGCGGATACGTTTTCATTACCAATAATATAACTGTTATCTTGAAATAACATCAATCTATCAGTGAACTTTGGAGTTTCACTATCTTCAGTGTGACTTAACTTACCATCCTTAATCATATACTCTGTATGTATCTGAGTAGATTTGTAAGTTGCGTCGTCCCATTTTAAATTATGAAGACCATTTTCTACTCTGTACTCATTAATTTTTTGGAATACAGCTAACTCTAAATCTGTCTGTGAATACACATTTAACGTCAGTAATGTAAGTAATATAGTTATTAATTTTCTCTTCATATTACAAAGATAATGCAGATTTCTTCTTATTTACCAAATAAACCCCCGATAAAATAACGGATACCGCTAGAAGATGTAATTCTGTAATTTGTTCTCCATCGAAAACACCCCACAAAATAGCAACAATAGGGATAAGATAAGTAACAGAAGAAGCAAATATAGCAGAGGAATTATTAATCAGATTATTAAAAATAATAACTGCTACAGAAGTGCCTACTACAGACAATAAAGCAATATACCCTAAGGCCATATATCCTTTTTCATTAGTATTTGTTATATTTATAAAATCAGTAGAAAACAAATAAACAGCAGCCACAGGACCTATAATAAGGAACGCTAATGATGTAATAGAAGAAGCATTTAAATCGTATAAATATTTTTTTATAATATTAATACTGATGGCATAAAATATAGTAGCCAGAATAACTAAATATATGTAATTATTTATCTCTACACCTCCTTCCATAGTATTAAAAGTAAGAAGTACAGCACCCAAAAGAGCAATCAGTACCCCAACAATATTTGTTTTTGATGGTCTGGATTTGAAAAAATAAACACCTAATAATAAGGTAAATAAAGGAACTAACGCATTTAATATTCCTACCACCGAACTACTAAGTTCAGTTTGAGCCTTTGTAAATAAAAAGGCGGGGATTCCGTTTCCGAAAATAGCCATAATAGCAATAGGAAGATAATGTTTTTTACGAACTGACTTAAAAGCCTTTGGTAAAAAAGGAAGTAACGACAAAAAAGCAATACATATTCTTAACGATCCTACCTGTTTGTAATCGAATACCTCCAACCCTCTTTTCATAAGGATAAAAGAACTACCCCAAATTATTGCCAAAAACAATAAAGTTAAATAATTTTTATAAGTAGAATTCATTTTGCAAATATATCCTTATTCGGAAATATTAGTCCATTTAAAAGAGTTTATAAAATTTAACACCTCCAACTTCATAATAGTATTTTGCACTTCTATTTCATTATTTACAGATCTATTAAACTCCAATCCTCCACTAACAAAATGATTAATACTATCCGTAAAAAAGAATTGAGAAGAAGTAGCTATATTATTCCCTTCTAAAAAACATAGTACACCATACATGTCAGAAAGTGAATCTTTAATAATATTAGCGTTTACATAGGCTCCTTGCTTTTCGTGCACACTAATAGAATTTTCAAAATTGTAAATATCAACATCTAAATCTATGAGATTTTTCACATTAAAAACAATAGAGGAATTATAACTAGGATAGCGTATTTCCATGTTATTTCCTAAAGGATGAATAATTGCAGAATTCGAATATTCGAAAATAAAAATATCTGTTTTGTACATAGAAGTAGAAGATAAGGGCAAATCAATTTTTAGTTTTGCCTTTGGTTTAGGAATATAATATTCTGTATCAACAAAATAATTATAGGCAAAAAAAACAGAGACCATTAAAACTATTATGACAATGTATTTCTTCATCTATCAATAATTACTTTTACCCTTTTAATTTTTCTATCGTCAGCCGATTCTACCACAAATGTATATGGTGCAAATTCAATTCGTTCAGCTATTTTAGGAATTACCGCTATTCTTTCGATTATAAGACCTGCAATAGTTTCGTTATCTCCTTTTACATCATCAAAATAATCTGTTTCTCCATCCGTAATTTTCAGGAAATCATTTAAAGAGGTTTTCGCTTCAAACACATAGGTGTTTTCATCTAACTTTGAATACTGAGGACCATCATCATCATCAAACTCATCATTTATCTCTCCTACAATTTCTTCTAACACATCCTCTAAAGTTACAATTCCGGAAGTACCACCATATTCATCTACTACAATAGCAAGGTGTATCTTTTTATCTTGAAATTCTTTTAATAAATGATTAATTTTCTTTGTTTCTGGCACAAATAAGGCATCATGGCAAAGAGGAATCCAATCGAGACTTTCATCAGAAAGATGAGGAATTAAATCCTTTATATATAGCACTCCTTTTATATCATCAAAAGTATCCTCAAAAACAGGAATCCTGGAAAAAGAAGAAGAAACTATAAGATTTAAAACTTCTTTATAAGGAGTATTTTGATCTACCGCCACCACATCCGTTCTGGCTTTCATTATTTCTTTCACATCAATATTAGAAAACTCTACAATCGATTTTAATATTCTTTTTTCACTATCTAATTCTTTCCCATCAGAAGCTAAATCAATTGCTTGAGATATTTCCTCCATTGAAATATGTGACGATTTTTGTTTTAGCCTTTTATCAATAAAAGAAGTAGCGGAAATTAAGATAGAAGATAAAGGAGAAAATATAATCTCAAAAAAGTGAATAAGAGATATCATCTTTTTACTGAAATTTACGGCATTTTGTTTTGCATAAACCTTTGGAGTAATCTCCCCTAAAAGAACTAAAATAAAAGTAATTAAAATCACCTGAACTACAAACTTTAATACAGGAGAAGAATCAAAATCAAAAATCTGAGAAGTAAGGTAAGAGGTAAGTACAATAATAGCAACATTTATAAAATTATTAGCTATTAATATAGTAGCCAATAACTTATTCGGATCTCTTAATATTTGTCGTATTTGTTTTTCTTTCTTCTCGTCTATCTCCGATAAATCATCCAAATTAGAAGAAGTTAAAGAAAAGAAGGAAACTTCAGATCCGGAAACTAAAGCAGATAAAAATATAAGAATGCAAACAAAAATAATTCCTAGAATTAATCCATTAGAAATTTCGTTTATCTCAATAGATAGAATTGTATTTAACAATAAGGGAAGGGGGTCTTCTTTCAAAATTTAAATATTAAAATGGTAAATCATCATTCCCACTACTTTTTGTAGGTGATGATTCTGCTGGAGAAACTGCAGTTGCTGCAGAGTTAGAGTTGTCTGATTTTGACCCTAACATAGTCATTTTATCAGCAATGATATCAGTCGAATATCTAGTAACTCCTTCTTTATCCTCCCATTTTCTGGTGTTTATTTTCCCTTCTACATATATAGAATTTCCTTTTTTCAAATATTTTTCAGCTACATCTGCAAGTCCTCTCCACAATACAACATTATGCCATTCCGTCTGATTTACTCTCTCACCTTGTTTATTCGTGTACGATTCTGTTGTAGCAAGAGAGAAATTTGCCACTGCAATACCATTGTCTAAATGACGAATTTCAGGGTCTTTTCCTAGGTTCCCTACTAAAATAACTTTATTTACTCCTGCCATAATTTATAATTTTGCACAAATATACATATTTTATTATTTGATTTTTACAGATTTAATATATTTATCAATTAGTGTTGGAAAAGGATAATTATCTAGTTCTTCCCAGCTAATTTTCAGGTAGTTTTTATTGCTAAAGTTTCGCATATTAACATGAATAAAGGTAGCATGTATTAATCTATGAGACAACTTATGTCTTATTTCTTTCGAAATAGAAGTAATATCGTTTTTCTGATCCGAAAACATCTCTGTCCACTGATCATTCTTTTGCAAATCTTCCACATTAACCAATCCTTCTATTAATGGAAATTGATATAAGGACTGCCATATACCCTCCCCTCTTTTTTCTATAAAGGTATTTCCATTAGATGTGATAATTAAATAGTTAAAATATTTATCTATTCCCTTTAAATTTTTACTTTTATTAGGTAAAATAATTACTATTTCTGTTTCGTACGACTGACATGAATTATTTAAAGGGCAGTCATCACAATTAGGAGATTTTGGAGTACACATTAAAGCACCAAACTCCATAATAGCTTGATTATGCGTGTCTGGATTTTTCTTATCTAATAAATCCTGAGCTGTCTTTTTAAATAACTTCTTTCCTTCTGTAGAATCAATTGGGGTTTCAATAGATAAATACCTACTTAAAACTCTACTAACATTACCATCTAAAACAGCATGGGGTAATTTAAAACAAAAAGAAGAAATTGCAGAAGCTGTATAATCCCCAATACCTTTCAAATCTTTTATACTATTAAAATCAGATGGAAAAACAGAGTTGTGCTCATCTCTTATTTTTTTTGCCGTAAAATGCAAGTTTCTCGCACGGGAGTAATAACCTAAACCTTGCCATAAATTTAAAACTTCATCTTCAGTTGCATTAGCCAAATCAGTGACAGTAGGAAATTCGGAAATAAAACGATTGTAATACGGAAGACCCTGAACTACTTTTGTCTGTTGTAAAATAATTTCGGAAATCCATATTTTATAGGGATTTACCGTATTTCTCCAAGGTAATTCTCTCTTATTTTTATTGTACCACTTTATTATTGTTTCTGAAAAAATCATAATTAACTGAAAATTAGTTTTATACAATTAAAAAAAAGAATATTTATAAAGCTTTATTTATTGTAAATTTAATATATTTGCGAATTCAAAAATAGAAACAAAATTTAACAAAAATTAATATTTAGTAAGAAATGACAAAAGCAGAGATAATAAGCAAGATATCTGAAAGAACAGGAGTAGAAAAAACAACAGCTACAGTTGTTGTAGAATCCTTTATGTCCGAAATTAAAGATTCCATCACAAAAGATGAATCTGTATTTTTAAGAGGGTTTGGTACATTTTTGGCTAAAGAAAGAAAAGAAAAGACTGGAAGAAACATCTCCAAGAATACAACAATCATCATTCCAGCACATCACATTCCATCTTTTAAACCAGCAAAGGTTTTTAAAGAGGAAGTAAAGAATAATGTAAAATAATATACTAGAAAATCTAGTACAAAAAATATAATTATGTCAGGAGCAAAGAAGAAAAAAGCAAAAAAGATTTCAACTCATAAACGTAAAAAACGTTTAAGAAAAAACAGACACAAGACTAAGAAATAAACTTTAATTAGTTTATTTAAAGAAATTTCAATCTATGAAATTTGAACTTGTCATTGATTCTCGATCCACTGAAGTTGTTATCGCTCTACTTAACGAAGGGCGCTTAATTGAGTTACATAAAGAAAAACACGATAACAACTACTGTGTAGGAGATATTTACCTAGGAAAAATTAAAAAAATAGTTCCTGGGCTAAATGCTGCTTTCACAGGTGTTGGTCATAATAAAGATGGATTCCTACACTATTTAGATTTAGGAGCTCAAGTGAATTCTTTCAAAAAATTTACAGACAAGACAAGAGACGGAAAACTAAACACTGCTTCCTTAAAGAACTTCAGGAGAGAAAAAGATACCCTAAAAGAAGGGAAGATTAATGAAGTACTTAAGGGTGGAGAACATCTAATGGTACAAGTGTCGAAAGAACCGATATCGTCCAAAGGACCAAGACTTTCTACCGAATTATCTTTTGCAGGTAGATACATGGTTTTAATACCCTTTTCAGATAGGATTTCTATTTCTCAGAAGATAAAAAGCAGAGAAGAACGATCAAGATTAAAAAAATTAATTCAGAGTATAAGACCAAAAGGATTTGGGGTTATAATCAGAACAGTAGCGGACGGAAAAAAAGTTGCGGAACTAGATATGGATTTAAAAAATCTATATAAAAAATGGCAATCTATTTATAAAAACCTGAAAACTGCAAATGTATCTGACAGAATTCATTCTGAACTAAACAGATCCTCTGCAATATTAAGAGATTTACTAAATTCTGAATTTAGTCAGATTCATGTTAATAATGTAGAACTACATAAAGAGTTAAAAGAATTTTTATCTAGAATTTCTCCAGATCAAGAAAAAATTGTAAAACTATATAAAGGAGAAACTCCTATATTTCAGCATATGAATATAACACAACAAGTAAAAAGTTCGTTCGGAAAAACTACTAACATGAAAAACGGTACTTATCTTGTAATTGAACATACGGAAGCACTGCATGTAATTGATGTAAATTCAGGGAAAAAAGTAGATTCGAAAAAAAATCAGGAAGCGAATGCACTTGCTGTAAATGAAATTGCAGTAGAGGAAGTAGCAAGACAACTCCGACTTAGAGATATGGGAGGAATTATTGTAGTAGATTTTATAGATTTACATCATGCTAAAAATAGAAAGATAATATATGACAACATGACGGAAGCTATGAAGTTAGACAAAGCAAAACATCATATATTACCTCTTACTAAGTTTGGATTAATGCAAATAACCAGACAAAGAGTACGACCAGAAATGAAGATTGAGACACAAGAAAAATGCCCAATGTGTACTGGAAACGGGAAAATAGATTCTTCTTTACTATTGATAGAAACTATTGAAAATAAAATAAAAAATCTGGCATCAACTCAAAAAGAAGAAATAAAAATTGCTACACACCCATTTATTGCTTCTCATATTAATAAGGGATTATTTTTCTCTTCAATCAGACACAGTTGGGCAAAAAAACATAACAGAAAAATTACTATTCTTTCTGATGAAAGATTACACCTTTTACAATACAGTGTAGTTAATTAATATTCTTCTTTTCCTTTAAATAATAGTATGTCAGAGAGAAGATGGTTGTCATTACTAAAATCGCCCCAACAAAATAACCCCACCTAATATTATCTTCTTTCAGAAAAAATGGAAGAGTAAATATAATTATCAATAACATGCGAACTAGTACATTAATAGAACTAAATACACTGCCAGCTCTACCAATTAAATTATTTGGAATATTTGAAAACAAAAAGGTAGTACGAATAATTCTCACACCAGCATTTGAAATACCTAACAATAAATGAGTTGCAAAAAATAAAAAAATATTATTAGAAAAACTCATTCCGAAAAAAGAAATGCAAACTAAAGACATTAATATTATAATACTTAAATACTCACTAAAGCTACTAAAAAAACGATAAACTAAAAAACCTGACAAAACTGCTCCAATAGAATAATACACTTCAGCAGAAGCATAAACAGCAGCATCTGCATTCATGTATTTCTCCACATATAATGGAAGTAAAACATGAACTTCAACTAAGGTAAAAGCAAATAACATATAGGTTAATGTACCGAAAGCAAATATATTTGGATTCTCTTTAAGATATTTAAAACCTGCTTTCAATCTAAAAAAAAGGCTACCTTTATGAACATCATGCTTTATAATCGGAGTATATTTAATGAAAATAAATAAAGTAATTCCTATAAAGTAAGTTATTGCATCCATCATAAATACTTTCTGAATAGACCAAGCTTCAATGGTAAAAGGTAAACTAATATTAAAACCAGCTAACGAAAAATCGGTAGAATTAGTTCCTGACAAGAGAAGAGCAGCAAAAGCCCCTGCAAACATTGAGGTAAACTGACCTTGCACCTCAATATAAGAATTAAATTTACCATAATTCTTCTTTTCTGTAATCTCCTGACCAAAAGCATACAAATTAGGATAATGGATGTTATAATTAAAAATAGTTAGTCCAAAAACCAATAAGACTAAGAAATCAGGAACTGTGCCAACCGAAAATCCATAATAGGAAACAAAAGCTATAACAGTACCACAGACCAAATTAGTGTAAATAAATACTTTTTTACGAGAATACCTATCAATAATTGTACCGGCATACAATCCCCAAAAAAGAGTTAGAAAAGTAACTAGTAAGTAGAAAAAAGCAAATACAGATGGCCTTTCCACAACATCAACAAAATACCATGGAATAGCCATCATACTAATTCCCTGAGCAAAGCCAGAAATAATATTAGAAATAAATAAAAGTGTAATTGCTTGTTTGTTTTTCATTCCGGCAAAAATATAATAATAAAGGAATAATATGTACTTTTGAAAAGTGGAAAACAACAAAACATACAATATAAAACAAGCTACCGAGAAAATACAACACTATTGTGCCCTACAAGACAGATGCCAATGGGAAGTAAAAAGAAAGCTACAAGAATATAGATTAGATGATTTTGTAGTAGAGAGTATATTAGTAGATTTAATTTTAGAGAAATTTGTTAACGAACAAAGGTTTTCAGAATCATTTTGTAGAGGGAAATTTAGAATAAAAAAGTGGGGGAGAATAAAAATAAAAAACGAACTGAAATTAAAAAATATATCTGAAAACTGTATTAAAGAAGGATTAAAACAAATTGAAGATATAGAGTACACAAAAGTTTTAGAAAATTTATATAGAAAGAAAAGAGATACCCTAAAAGATAAAAATCAATTTATACGAAAGGGGAAAATTGCAAAATATCTTCAACAAAAAGGATTTGAAAGCAATTTGATTTGGAAGCTAATAAACAAAGATAAATAGCTATTTTTGAAGAATGATTTCCCAAGAACAAATATCAAAAATACAAAATAGACTTTCTGATTTAAATCGTTTTCTATCTATTGAGATAAAAGAAAATGAAATTTTATCATTAGAAAAAATATCTCATGATAATAATTTTTGGGATCATCCAAAAGAAGCAGAAAAAACTCTAAAAAAAATAAGCAAAATAAAGATTTGGGTAAACGCTTATAACACAATAAAAAACCTACTTGATGAATTAATAATTTTAGATGAATTTCTGAAAGAAGGAGAATGCACAGAAGAAGAAATAGAATCTCAACATGAGAAATGTATAAAGTCCTTAGAAGATTTAGAGTTTAAAAACATGTTAAGTGCAGAGGAAGATAATATGTCGGCAGTAATGACTATAAACCCAGGAGCAGGAGGAACAGAAAGTCAGGATTGGGCAGAAATGATAATGAGGATGTACTTAATGTGGGGGGAGAAAAATGGATTCAAAATAAAAGAACTCGACTTTCATAAAGCAGATACTGCAGGAATAAAATCAGTTACATTAGAATTTGAAGGGGATTTTGCATTCGGAAATTTAAAAGGAGAAAATGGAGTTCATAGATTAGTAAGGATCTCTCCATTTGATTCCAACGCAAAAAGACATACTTCTTTTGCTTCTGTATTTGTATATCCATTAGCAGATGATTCTATTGAAATTAAAATTGATCCATCTGACATCAGTTGGGATACTTTTAGAGCTAGTGGAGCAGGAGGACAGGGAGTAAACAAAACCGAATCGGCTGTAAGGTTAAAACACCGACCAACAGGAATTACAATTGAAAATTCTGAATCCCGTTCTCAATTAGAAAATAAAGCTAAAGCACTACAACTTCTGAAATCTCAACTTTACGAATTAGAAATTAGGAAAATTCAGGATGAAAAAGATAAATTAGAGGGGAATAAAAAGAAAATAGAATGGGGTTCTCAAATACGAAACTATGTACTTCACCCCTATAAAATGGTGAAAGATTTAAGAACAAATTTTGAATCTACAAATCCGGATGCTGTGCTAGATGGAGAGTTAAACCCATTTATTAAAAATTACCTAATGGAATTCGGTCAAAAATAGAAAAATGAAAATATACCACAATCCAAGATGTAGTAAAAGTAGAGAAACCCTTACTTTAATAGAAGAAAAAAATAAGGAAATAGAAATTATAGAATACTTAAAGACTCCAGCAACTGTGGAAGAATTAGAATCTATATTAGAAAAACTTGGAATTAAGGCAATTGATTTAGTCCGAAAGAAAGAAAAAATCTGGATAGAAGATTATAAAGGAAGAGATTTAACAGACAAAAAAATTATAGAAGCAATGGTAGAAAATCCGAAAATTATGGAAAGACCAATAGTTATAGTTGGAAATAAAGCTATTATAGGCCGACCACCAGAAAATGTTTTAACTATTATGGACTAGTTTGGGATTTGATCGTCCTCTAATTTCCCTTCTTTAATCCATACAAATATGAAATAAGGAATAACAGAGGCAAGGAATAT
>Ga0115000_10001270_pt1 | contig 22565 bp, 21 predicted proteins | sample ArcticOcean_MG_C_6_FD_89690 | JGI IMG/M metagenome (GOLD analysis project Ga0115000, IMG submission 89690) | Marine microbial communities from western Arctic Ocean - ArcticOcean_MG_CB8_128 | ecosystem: Environmental > Aquatic > Marine > Oceanic | place: Arctic Ocean: Canada Basin | collected... | reverse complement strand
TTGAACATTTTGTCTATTGCTCTAATTACTTACTGGAGCATTCCTTCAGCTGTATTGTTAGTAGCTCTTTCACTTCTTACTTATTTAATTTTACAGCGGTCAGTTAAATTGCTCAATTATTTTGGAATAGCAACTCATGTATTGGCAATATTCTTTTTAAAAACCGAGCTTCTTTGGATTGGCACTGAATCAAGCGAATCAACTTGGTCGCTGATAGGACTATCGTATTTCAGCCTTCAGAACATATCTCTGCTTGTCAATAAACAGAAACTGACATTCCACCAACTCCTACTAGGCAATTCATTTTTCTCGCGATTTGCTTCAGGACCGATATTAACCGCAAAAGATTTTCTCTCTCTTAAGCCCGCAAATAAATTCAACCTAGAAAACATTGCTTCAGGTACCCAAAGAATATTATTTGGATTGGGTAAAAAATTAATCTTGGCAGATCGATTATCGGTGATCACCAATAACATCTTCGAACCTTCTAATCAACAGAACCCGGGAATTTCCATCATTTTCGGAAGCATGATTTTCACCCTGCAAATGTACTTAGACTTCTCCGCTTATTCGGATATCGCAATTGGTTCAGCTAAACTCTTTGGAATTGACTTGAAAGAAAACTTCAAATTACCATTCCAATCGAAGACTGTAAGTGAATATTGGAGGAGAACTCACATTACTTTAATCCATTGGCTCACACAACACTTATACTATCCAATAGTGTACGCTTTAAGAAAAAACACAGTACTTGGAGTTAGTACTGCAATCTTGGTCACTTTAATATTAAGCGGAGCATGGCATGGCAATTACTTAGGGTATTGGATTTGGGGAATAATTAATGCTGGCTACTTAACCCTTGAATACTTAGGTCGAAAGAAATTTAAATACATTCAAAAATCCAAGTTTGGAGTTCTTATCACCTTTGTGTTAATCACTGCTTCTAACTTTTTTTTCTTATCGAAATCGAGCGCTAATATAAATTCTAACTTAGCGACTCTTTTGAACAACAAGTTTCTGCCTTCTGACTGGATGGTAGAATTTGTTGCAATCATTGGAAATGGGGGGCATTTCTTGCAACAATATAATTTAATTGAAACAGCTGTTTTGCTACTATTTTTTTTCACTTTTGAAAGCAAACTAGAAAAGTATTCTCGGCGGGTAAATTTTTCCACAAGGTACCTAGTTAGTGCTCTAATTTTAATTCTATTTTTTGGCTATTTTAACGCTGGAGACGAATTCATATACGTACAATTTTGAACGCCATATCTAAAACAAAAAACACAACTCTGATCAAGGATAAAGCTAAAGAACTGGGCTTTGATCAAGTAGGGATTTCTAAAGCTGAATTTCTATCAGAGGAAGCTCCTAGGCTTGAAAAGTGGCTAAAGGAATCAAAGCACGGAAACATGTCCTACATGGAAAATCATTTTGACAAACGTCTCGACCCCACACTGCTAGTTGAGAATGCTAAAAGCGTCATTTCATTCTCCTTAAATTATTTCCCAGAAGAACATCAAAATCCGGACAGTTACAAGGTTTCAAAATATGCATACGGAGCAGATTATCATCATGTGATAAAGAAGAAATTAAAAACACTCCTACAATACATTCAAGAAGAAATAGGTGAGGTAAGCGGCAGAGGTTTTGTTGATTCTGCACCAGTATTGGACAAAGCATGGGCTAAAAAAAGCGGATTGGGATGGGTTGGGAAAAACAACAATTTAATCAACACTAAAACTGGAAGCTTTTTCTTTATAGCAGAACTCATTGTTGACCTTGACCTTGATCATGATAATGCAACTGCCGACCACTGCGGCACATGCACCAAGTGCATTGACGCTTGTCCAACTGACGCAATTCATGACGCTTATCAAGTGGATGGAAGTAAATGTATTTCCTATTTAACCATTGAACTAAAAGATTCATTGTTGCCCAACAGCTTTAACAATCAAATGGAAGATTGGATGTTCGGATGTGATATCTGTCAAGATGTTTGTCCGTGGAATAAATTTTCAAAACCAACGACAGAAACTGAATTTAAAGGCGATCCCAGAATATTAAACTATTCAAAATCTGACTGGGAAGAAATCACAGAAGATCTATTCTCTGAAATCTTCCAAAAAAGCGCCGTCAAAAGGACTAAATTCACTGGGTTACAAAGAAATATTGAATTCTTATCTAAGAAATAAACCCTATTAATTTTACTCAATACCTAGCAAACAATTACCTCTAATAAACTTGCTTTAACAGATAAATAATGGGTAAATTTGTCCTCTTAAATTTTACCCAGAGATGATTAAAGTATTTACCAATTGTTCAATCTTTGACGGCGACACATTCTTAGGAAATAAAGCTGTGGTTGTAGAGGATAACAAAATTATTGACGTCATCCCAAAAAGTAAAATTGCTGGTTATGATGAGTTAATTGATTGCGATGGAGATATTCTTGCTCCTGGTTTTATCGATTGCCAAGTAAATGGAGGAGGTGGTGCTTTTTACACTCAGAAACCTAACGTAGCTGACTATGCAACAGTGAACTCCGCGCATCGTGAGTTTGGAACTACAAGTTTACTTCCTACAATTATATCAACATCATTAGACAACATCATTGAATCACTCAAGGTTGCAAAGGAAATGATGAAGGATCCAAAAACGGGAGTTTTAGGAATGCATGTCGAAGGACCATTTTTCAATCCAGAAAAAAAAGGCGCGCATTCATTGGACTTTGTACGTGAGGCAACAGATTATGAAATAGATAAGATTATAGAACACGGTGTTGGAATAATCAAGATCCTAACACTAGCACCTGAAATGGTGAGTCCAGCACACATTAAAAAATTAATAGATGCTGGAATACCAGTATCAGCAGGCCACAGTAATACTACTTACGAAAAAGCTATGAAAGGCTTTGAATTAGGGATTACAAAAGTGACACACCTTTACAATGCAATGAGCCAATTTTCAAGTAGAAGCCCAGGGTTAGTTGGCGCTTACTTAGATTCTCCTGACACCGTTTACGCCGGTATAATTGTAGATGGAATCCACTGTGATTACGCCGCCGTTAGAATTGCTCAAAAAGCTAAAAAAGACAGGTTATTTTTAGTTTCTGATGCATCATTTGTTAAGCAACCAGTTGGATCGTTTGAAATTGATGAATTCAAAATATTCTTCAAAGACGGCATGTATTTAACTGAAACAGGAAATTTAGCTGGGTCAGCAATTTCTATGCTGGAAAGTATTCAAAATGCTTTTCAAAACGCCAACATTGAATTAGCAGAGTGTTTTAAAATGTCTTCTAGGTATCCAGCAGAATTCCTTAAAGTTGACGATCAATACGGTTTTATTAAAAAGGGATATTATGCTGACATGATTTTGCTTGAAAGAGCTTCTTTGAAGCTAAAATCAGTTTACAAAAATGGAGAAGAAGTAGAGATCACTGAAGAAGCTGCTCAATAATTATTTTTATTTACAAGCTCTTTGAGCTAACTGACCTGTCAAGTCCTGTTTTCATTTATTTCAAAATTGTTACCTTCCGCCTCGTAAGCAATAAAACTTACTTTGATGATAACAAAATTTAAGCAGTTTTTTAGGACGGAGTTGTGGAATTCAACTGATGAAGGTTATAGTAAGCCTCGACAATTCCTGGTCCAAACAGTCCGAATAATGTCGTTGTCTTTCCGGGGATTTAAAGAAGATGAAGTATTACTTAGGTCTTCTGCTTTAACATTTTACACTTTAATATCTATCGTACCAATTATCGCAATGGCTTTCGGCCTTGCTACTGGTTTTGGGCAGGACGATGCATTCATTGCACAAATTCAAGAGTATTTTTCAACCCAACCAGAAATCAGCGAAAAACTAATTGAGTTTTCGCATTCATCTTTGGAAAACACTAAAGGGGGATTAATTGCTGGTTTTGGTCTTGTTCTTTTATTTTGGTCAGTAATGAAAGTCTTAGGAAACATTGAATTATCCTTCAACGCAGTATGGGGAATTAAAACACCTAGAACAATCCTTAAAAAACTTACCGAGTACATCGCTATTATGTTAATTGGTCCTGTGCTAATGATTGCATCCAGTGCCGTAACCATATTCATATCCTCTGCAGCGAACCATGTTCTTCCTGTCGACAATTCGTTTTATCTATTGGGCTCGGCATTTAAAATCCTCATTGAACTAATACCATACGTCCTTATTTGGTCATTGTTCACTTTTATATACATGGCAATTCCAAATACAAAGGTGAAGTTTAAGCACGCACTGGTGGCTGGAATCATAGCAGGAAGTTGTTTTAATTTTCTTGAATGGGGTTACTTTGCTTTTCAATTCGGAGCGGCAAAAACCAATGCTATTTATGGAAGTTTTGCCGCTGTTCCTTTATTTTTAGTTTGGGTTCAAGGATCTTGGATCATTGTTCTCTTTGGATGTGAAATTGCTTTTTCCAGTCAAAACGTAGACAGGTACATGTATGAAAAAGAAGTTAACTCCATAAGCGCAGCGCACAAACGAAAAATAGGATTAGTGATCTTATTACATTTAAACAGAAAGTTTAATAAAGGACGAAAGCCTTTAAACACAGCTGAACTCTGTGAAATCACCAAACTACCTATTAGGTTAATCAGAACAATTCTTGACGAATTAATTGAAGCTAAATTAATTGCAGAAAGTCTCGACGAAAATAATGATGCTACTTACCTTCCTGCACGTGATTTAAACTCAATGAAATATTCAGAAATTATTGAAGTTATCGATGATGCCGGATCTAGCGATGTCCCTATTAATAATCAGCAGGAATGGGAAGCACTGAACAAAATAATTGTAGATTTGAGGTTGAAAACACTAGAAGATCCCAAGAACAAAAACTGGGGTGAAATTGAAAAAGAACTGGACATAAAATAGTCCACCCCAGTAGTTAATAACACAAAGCCGTTACAATCATTTTTTATCTCATTTTTCTTAATTAAATTCGCGGTCAATCCCAAGAACAAAAATTTAGACTTATGAGTAATCCAGGTTTCGGAAAAACATCAATTGGAAGAAAGGTCACTATGGCACTTTCTGGAATGTTCCTTTTGATTTTCCTCTTACAACACTTAGTAATCAACTTACTTTCAATTATTAATCCTGATGCTTTCAATGCCGCATCTGATTTCATGGGAACTAATCCGATTGTGCAATGGGTTGCACAACCGGTACTTATTACAGGTATATTAGTTCACTATGTAATGGGGATTATTTTAACTATTAAAAATAAAAAAGCTAGGCCAATTGGTTATATAGTCGACAATCAAGCCGCCAATTCTTCATGGGTATCGAGAAACATGATTTTTACTGGTATCATGATTTTTCTATTTCTACTTGTTCACATGGGACAATTTTGGATTCACGAAATAAGTCTCAAGTTCTTCGGAGATCAAAGTTGGGATGTTGTTGGCTTTAGAGAAGGAACTACCGATTTCAGGTACTGGCATGAGCTTCATGAGTTCATGAGAGACCCTCTAAATGCAGGGATTTATACTATCGCGTTTATTTTCCTAGGCTTGCACCTAGCACATGGATTTGCTTCTACATTTCAATCGGTTGGTTTTCGACACAAAAAATACACTCCGGGCTTAGCAAAAGTTGGAAAAGCTTATTCTATAATAGTTCCGTTATTATTCATTGTTATTGCATGGGTTCATGTCATTTGTTTTAGCAATTGTCCTGCTCACTAAAAAAATTAGATATGTCAATATTAGATTCTAAAATACCAGACGGTCCAATTAAAGACAAATGGACTAACCATAAAAATCACATTAACGTAGTTAACCCTGCAAACAAAAGACACATCGATGTTATTGTTGTAGGAACTGGTTTAGCTGGCGGGGCTGCTTCAGCTTCTTTAGCTGAAATGGGATACAACGTAAAAGCATTTTGTTACCAAGATTCTCCAAGAAGAGCACATTCAATTGCTGCACAAGGAGGAATCAACGCGGCAAAAAATTACCAAAATGATGGAGATTCCACTTACAGGTTATTTTATGACACGGTAAAAGGTGGTGATTACAGATCAAGAGAGGCAAACGTTCATCGTTTAGCAGAAGTATCTACTAATATCATTGATCAATGCGTAGCACAAGGGGTTCCTTTTGCACGTGATTATGGTGGATTATTAGATAACCGATCGTTTGGGGGTGTATTAGTTTCAAGAACTTTTTACGCGAAAGGTCAAACAGGACAACAATTATTGTTAGGTGCTTATTCAGCAATGAACAGGCAAATTAACAAAGGAAAAATAGAAATGTTCAACAGGCATGAAATGTTGGACATTGTAAAAGTTGAAGGACAAGCAAGAGGAATTATTGCTAGGAACTTAGTTACTGGAGAAATTGAAAGACATGGTGCTCATGCTGTTGTAGTTGCAACTGGAGGATACGGTAATGTATTTTACTTATCTACCAATGCGATGGGTTCCAACGTAACGGCAGCGTGGAAAATTCACAAAAAAGGAGCTTTCTTTGCTAACCCTTGTTACACGCAAATTCACCCAACATGTATTCCTAGATCTGGAGATCATCAGTCTAAATTGACTTTGATGTCCGAATCATTAAGAAATGATGGTAGAATATGGGTACCGAAGCACTTGAAAGATGTTGAAGCTGTTAGAGCAGGTAAAATGACCGCCGTTGATATTAAAGAAGACGACAGAGATTATTACTTGGAAAGAAGATACCCAGCATTCGGAAACTTAGTACCAAGAGATGTGGCATCTAGGGCAGCAAAAGAAAGGTGTGATGCTGGTTACGGAGTTAACAAAACTGGAGAAGCAGTTTATTTAGATTTTGCTTCAGCCTTTGAAAGATATGGTAAAACAGAGGCGAAAGTCAACGGTTTAGACCAAACCGATCAAGCGCTAATCACAAAATTAGGAAAAAAAGTAGTAGAGAATAAGTATGGTAACCTGTTTCAGATGTATGAAAAAATTACAGATGAAAACCCCTACGAAATGCCAATGAAAATTTATCCGGCGGTACATTACACAATGGGAGGAGTTTGGGTTGATTACAACTTAATGACTACCATTCCTGGATGTTACTGTGCAGGTGAAGCTAACTTCTCTGATCATGGAGCAAACAGATTAGGAGCCTCTGCATTGATGCAAGGTTTAGCTGATGGTTATTTTGTATTACCATATACTATTGGTGATCAATTAGCTAATGAAATCAGAACAGGTAAAATTCCAACTGACACTCCTGAATTTGCAGAAGCAGAAAAAGAAGTAAAAGAAAGAGTTGACTTTTTCATCAACAACAAAGGGACAAAATCCGTTGATTACTTCCACAAGAGATTAGGAAAAGTAATGTGGGACAAAGTTGGAATGGCTAGAAACGCTGAGGGATTAACTCAAGCAATGGCTGAAATCAAAGCTATACGTGAAGAGTTTTACAAAGAAGTATTGGTTCCTGGCAATGCAAGTAGCTTAAACCCTGAATTAGAAAAAGCTGGAAGAGTAGCTGATTTCTTAGAATTAGGAGAGTTATTCGCTAAAGATGCATTGGACAGAAAAGAATCATGTGGAGGTCACTTCCGTGAAGAATCTGTTGAAGTCGGTGGAGAGCAAGATGGTGAAGCATTGAGAGATGATGTAAACTTTAGGCATGTTTCTGCTTGGGAATACAAAGGAGAACCTGCTGATGCTGTTTTGCACAAAGAGCAGCTAGAGTTCAACGACATCGAGTTAAAACAAAGAAGTTACAAATAGGTATTAGCGCAGTATAAAACGTTTATAAAAAAATTAAGTTATGAAATTAACACTTAAGATTTGGAGACAAAAAGATTCAGAAGCTAAAGGAGCTGTTGAAACTCATCAACTTGCAGATGTTAGTCCTGATATGTCTTTTCTTGAAATGTTGGATCTGTTAAACGAACAAATTATAAATAACGGTGAAGAGCCAGTTGCTTTTGATCACGATTGTCGTGAAGGTATTTGCGGAATGTGTTCTTTGTACATTAATGGTGAAGCACACGGACCGGACAGAGCAGTTACTACTTGCCAATTACACATGAGAATGTTTAAGGACGGCGATACAATTACTATAGAACCTTTCAGGTCTGCTGGTTTTCCAGTCGTAAAAGATTTAGTTGTTGACAGAGGTTCTTTCGATAGAATTCAGCAAGCTGGGGGTTATGTTTCAGTAAATACTTCTGGAAACACTCAAGACGCAAACGCATTGCCTGTTCCAAAAGCTGACGCAGACAGAGCTTTTGATGCAGCAACTTGCATTGGCTGTGGAGGATGTGTAGCAACTTGCAAAAATGGTTCAGCTATGTTATTTGTAGCCGCCAAAGTTGCTCAATTTTCACTTTTACCTCAAGGTAAAGTTGAAGCTGACACAAGAGTTCAACAAATGGTTAATCAAATGGACGAAGAAGGTTTTGGTAATTGTACCAATACTGGAGCTTGTGAAGTTGAGTGTCCAAAAGGGATATCTTTAGACAACATCGCTTTAATGAACAGAGATTTCATGAAGTCTTCTCTTATTTCAGAAGCTTAATAGAATATAAATAACAAAAAAAGCCTCGCATTAGCGGGGCTTTTTTATTTTAAATACATCAAACGAATTAAATGGATATTAACATTTTAGATGACGATTTACCTGAAGGAAGGCCTCCTGTTCCGAAATGGCCTTTTATTCTGTTGTACATCCTCGTATTTGTTGGCGCAATATTTAAAGTTATGCATTGGCCTGGAGGATCAGTAATCCTTTTATCAAGTGGCTTGATTTTATCGATCTACTCACTAATTGCTCTTTTTCGCGGATATAAGAAGGATCATCTCCTATTTACCTTGGGTGTATTCGGTGTCGTTCTTATACTATTTATTATCAACAGGATGTTCTTTTGAATATACTGGGTTCAAATTGTCCAATTAATTTCATCTTTCCCTTTTGATTTTAAATACTCATTTACTTGAGAAAAAGGTTTACTTCCTAGGAAACCTCTATGTGCCGAAAATGGTGAAGGATGTGATGATTCTAAAACTAAATGTTTGCTCTTATCAATGACCAATCCTTTCTTTTGAGCATAACTTCCCCACAAAACAAAAACCAACCCTTCATAACTACTCGACAGCTTTTCAATAACCCCATCAGTAAACTCTTCCCAACCTTTATTTTGGTGACTCCCTGGTAACTTTGCACGAACAGTTAATGTTGCGTTTAAGAGCAATACCCCCTGCTTAGCCCAGCCCTCTAAACAATTATTTATTGGAATCCCTTCTTTCAAATCAGTATTTAACTCTTTAAATATATTCCGTAATGACGGAGGAGCTTTAATACCTGGCGGAACTGAAAATGACAACCCATGGGCCTGCCCTTCTCCATGATAAGGATCTTGGCCTAAGATCACTACTTTAACCTTCTTCAATGGTGTCAATCTAAATGCTTCAAAAACTTTTTCGTTTGAGGGATATATTCGATAAGCAGCTCTCTCTACTGCTAAAAAATTTTTTAAATTAAGGTAAGATTTGTTTTGAAATTCTTCGCTTAACAAGTCTTTCCAAGAAGAGTCAAGTGAATTTACCAGTTGCTGATTAACAGACATAATTTATACAATCATCAATTAATACTATTTACGGTTGTAAATTTAAGAATCAATAATACATAACTTTGCCTTACAATAAAACACATATTATGGATTTCATCAATTTAAATCAAGCAGCTCAATTAGACCAGATTAACGAGCAATCAAAGAGCAAAGCTCAAGTGTTGTTTAAACACAGCACAAGGTGCTCTGTGAGTAGTTTTGCTAAGCGTATTTTAACTAGCGAGTTCTCTGATGCTCTTGATGCAAAATTTGATGTGCACTACTTGGATTTAATTGCGCACAGAGATGTAAGCGGAGCAATTGCTGACAAATACAATGTGGAACATGCATCACCTCAAATGCTGGTGATCATCAACGGAACTTGTGTTTACAACGCATCACATTCTGATGTATCCTTGGATAAGGCTGCTCAGATTATTGGTTAATTTCTACGTATACCATTCAATAAAATTGTAATTTTACATTCGTAATAAATTTACAAATGGATAAGGCAACCAAAGAAAACAAAGATCAAAAAGTTAGAGTCAAAAAACCCAAATGGTTGCGGGTTAAATTGCCTATTGGCGAAAGCTATAAGCAAGTTCGGAAATTAGTTGACGATCACAAACTTCATACTATTTGCGAAAGTGGTGGTTGTCCAAACATGGGTGAATGCTGGGGAGCTGGTACGGCTACTTTCATGATCCTTGGTAATACTTGTACTCGTAGTTGTGGATTTTGTGCTGTGAGCACTGGGAAACCTGAAATGGTGGATAAGTTTGAACCAGTGAAGGTTGCAAAATCAATAAAAACCATGAAAATCAAACATGCGGTCATTACTTCGGTAGACCGTGATGATTTAACAGATGGAGGAGCCGATACATGGGTTGAAACAATCAAAGCTATTAGAAGAATTTCCCCTGGAACAACAATGGAAACATTGATCCCAGATTTCGCAGGACAATGGGAAAACCTGAATAAAATTATCGAAGCAGCTCCTGAAGTGGTAAGCCACAACATGGAAACAGTAAGAAGATTAAGTAAAGAAGTTAGGATTCAAGCAAAGTATGATCGTAGTTTAGAATTATTACTTCGTTTGAAAAAAGGTGGTATGAAAACCAAGTCAGGTGTTATGCTTGGCTTAGGTGAAACGGAGGAAGAAGTAATGGAGACGCTAGAGGACTTGGCAGCGGTAAAGGTTGACATTGTGACTTTAGGTCAATACCTACAACCAACTCCCACTCACCTTCCAGTCGATAACTTTGTAACTCCAGAGCAATTTGAAAAATACCGATTAGCCGGTTTGAAAATGGGCTTTCGTCACGTTGAAAGCGCACCACTAGTTAGAAGTAGCTACCACGCTGAAAAGCATATCTTATAGATTGCTTACCTAGACAAATCAAGCAACAACAATCAAGGTTTTAGAGTTATTTTCATAACTGTTCTAATTTAAATTACTCATGGCTAAAAAAATTGCTATTGTTCTATTGTTAACTTTTGGATTCACTCTTTCCAATTCAACAATAAAAGCGGCGGACAACAATACAGATACTGTCACTATTTATTTCGCTTTTGGCTCACCCGAACTCTCTAAAGTTGCCAAAGCTCAAATTAGGCATTTAAGCAATAACTACTCTTTGCAAGATGTTGATTCTGTTTCCTACACTGGTGTTGCTGATAGTGTTGGCTCAATAAAAGCAAACATCAAACTATCGATGAGAAGAGCAAAAGCAGCGAAAAAATATGCTCGGTATTTATTTAGGAAAACACCAGTTAGAACAGCCTGGAGAGGTGAAGGAAAGATTTTAGAGCAGAAAAAAAATCGAAAAGTTGAGATCGTTCTTTATTACAAGTTAAGGGCGGAGGAAAAAGATACTCAAGACGAAGTCGATTCGTCATTCGTTCATCTTGACACTTTAGTCCCTCCACTGTGTTATGATGTTGCATATGATATTCTAGCTAAATGTCACAACAGGACAATTTCTAAAAGAAGAAAAAAATACCAGCTCCTTGAATACTACGATTATTATAACCGAACCCCGAAAGATCTGTATTATGGAATTAAGGTCAATAACAAACTAGTCCTTAAAAAAGTGAAATGGAGGGGAGGGTCAGGATATTTTGAAGCCCACATTCCAAAAACAAGTTTTACCGCTTATAAAATATTTCGAGTTACTGGACAGCCTTGTAGCGAATGTAGCGAATCCTTTGAAAATGAAAATAAAATCTCATTAATTGATACAACAAGACAAGTTGACCACTTGCTAATGCATAACATGCAATATAAAAGATCATTCTTGAGTAAAAAAATTAAACAGATCCGTGTTCCACGAGAATACATCGATCCGCAGGCAAACTACTTTATTGGTTGTGATGTTGCTACCGAATTAATCTGGAAAGAAAAAAAAGGTAGAAAAAAGAAACAATTCCTATACGTGGATCTTAAAACGATGCGCAAGCAGAATAAATATTACAGTAAGAGAAGAGGAATGGACATGTATTTCACCTACGATTACTTCCCGAACATAATGAAGGTCACTAAAAGGTGTTCTGAAAGCTACATGAGATCATGGTGTGAACATCCATTCGTATTCATAGACTACTGCGGCACAAACTGGGGTCACCCGAGGTTTAGTGTCCTGTGGTACAATGAATACAGTCGCTCGTATAATGAAAAGGCTTTTACAGGTTTAGGATTAAGGCTAGAATCAAATTGGTCTTTTGTCGAAGTTCATGCAAACATCCAAAACCCTTCCCCGGCTTATCACATTAAAGGGACTGGCCGGCTGTATTTAATCAACATTCCAATATCCTATCTTAACCCTCTGAAATCATGGCACAGTCTGTCAGAAGGAGGCCACAAGGAAAGATACGTTCGTTTATATGGATCCGTATCTCACATCAAATCTTTTGGTGAAAGTATTGATGATCAAAACGAAATTAGTTTAAACATCGGCTTAGAATGCTTTACTGAAAGACTCAATTTTATGGGTGCCAATTATTACATGGAAATTGGAACAGCTCACAACTTTGCTAATGCTGATCTGTCTGCACTTTATCCAGTGTTTAAAGTAGGAACAGCTTTCCGATTATATAACATCAGGTAATAAGGAGCGCTTCTTTCGAAACAATTATGTAACTTTAATGCCCAATAACTAAAGAGATATTATCATGTTAAACATTGTATTATTCGGCCCTCCGGGTGCTGGAAAAGGAACTCAAGCAGAAACACTAAAATCTAAATATGATTTGGTTCACATCTCAACAGGAGATGTATTCAGAGCCCTAGATCCTACATCTGATTTAGCAAAGTTGGCAAAATCATATGCAGACAAAGGAAACTTAGTTCCTGATGAAATCACGATTAAGATCTTAGAGTCTGAAGTATCAAAGTACCCAGATGCAAAAGGTGTAATTTATGATGGTTTTCCAAGAACAATTGGACAAGCTGAATCTTTAGATAAATTTTTACAAGCAAAAGGAACTGGAATTACAGGAATGATTGCTCTTGAAGTTCAAGAAGATGAACTTAAAACAAGGCTTAAAAAGAGAGCCATTGATAGTGGAAGACCAGATGATGCAGACCCTGCTATAATTCAAAATAGAATCAACGTATACAACGAGCAAACAGCTCCTGTTGCTGACTTTTACAAGGGACAATCAAAATATGCTGGAATAAACGGTGTTGGTTCAATGGAAGAAGTTTTTGATAGAATTTGCACTGCTACTGATTCATTAGCAGTTAAATAACTCATAGAAATAGTGGCTTCCGATAACTTTGTTGATTACGTAAAAATTTGCTGCCGTTCTGGTGACGGAGGGGCAGGTTCCAGTCACATGTTCCGTGATAAAATGAACAGTAATGGTGGTCCCGATGGTGGGAATGGTGGTCGAGGTGGTCACATCATCATGAGGGGCAATTCCCAGTTTTGGACGCTGCTTCACTTAAAATATAGAAAACACATTAGTGCTACCCCTGGTGGTGGAGGAAGTAAGTCTTGCAGCTCTGGTAGAGACGGGCAAGACATGTACATTGACGTACCACTTGGTACAGTTGCAAAAAACGTTGAAACGTTTGAGGTGGAAGCAGAAATTGTTGAAGATGGACAAGAATTTATACTTACCAAAGGAGGACGAGGAGGTAGAGGAAATGCTTTTTTTAAATCGTCAATCAATCAAACGCCTTTAAATGCCCAACCAGGCGAAGAAGGTCTTGAACAGTGGATAGTACTTGAATTAAAAGTACTAGCAGATGTTGGTTTAGTTGGTTTCCCAAATGCTGGAAAATCAACTTTACTAAGTGTTCTTTCTGCTGCAAAACCAGAAATTGCCAACTACGCATTTACTACATTAACTCCGAATTTAGGAATTGTAAGCTACCGTGATCACAAGACGTTTATCATGGCTGATATTCCAGGGATTATTGAAGGAGCTCATACGGGAAAAGGTTTAGGTACTCGTTTCTTACGTCACATTGAAAGAAATTCGGCATTGTTATTTTTAATACCAGCTGATGCAGTTGACATTAAAAAAGAGTACGCTATTTTACTCAACGAATTAACTGAACACAATCCTGATTTACAAAAGAAACAGCGCATTCTAGCAATTTCTAAATCCGATATGTTGGATGACGAATTGAAGGAAGAAATGAAAGCTGAACTACCCGAAGATATCGATGCAATTTTCATATCCTCCGTTGCTCAAAAAGGATTGGTTGAATTAAAAGACATGATCTGGAAAATTCTTAGTGCCAACGCATTCACCGATCATGAATAGAAGTGAAACTGTTTAATCCATGGACGAAATCATCCTACTTGATCGAGAATTATTTCAGTTTCTAAACAGTTTGCACAGTGAGTTTTTTGATACGGTCATGTATTGGGTCAGCTACAAGTTTACATGGATTCCTTTATACGGCTTACTTATATTCGCACTCATTAAGAATTACAAAAAAAAATCTCTCTACATTATAGGAGCAATCATTGTTCTCATTACAGTAACCGATCAAGGTTGCAACCTTTTTAAACACAACCTTAAAAGACCGAGGCCTTGTCAAGAATTGGCCAACTTAAATCCCCAAGCTCGAACACTAGAAGGATACCATTGTAGTAAGTATGGATTTTTTAGCGCACACGCAGCCAATACTTTTGCCGTGGCAGTGTTCATGACATCTCTTCTACTTCCTTTTTATAAAAAAATTGGATGGTTCTTATATACGTGGGCAATTATTACCTCCTATAGCCGAATTTATCTTGGGGTTCACTACCCTCTAGATGTTCTCTGCGGAATCATTTTTGGGGCATTAGTTGCCAGAATAATATTGAAAGGCCTTGGCGCCATCCCGACATTTTCAAGAGTTTAATGTTAATAATAAGTTTGACTGACCTGTAACGTGCTTTGCTCTTATTAGTAACATTACATATCAGTACTTACAATTGAGCCTACTCATGAAATTTCGAGCTATTATAATACTTTATGTATCATTTCTAATTTTATTTAGATGTGGAAATAGCCCCAAAAACTCTACAGAAGCAGCATCTGACATTAACCAATCACTCAATGGGCTATTTGTTCAGGGTGCAGACACCTTAAAAGTTGTAGCTCTATCGGATCAGTTTGGAAAAACAATCGATTTTGATTTAAGGGCAACCAGGAAAGAGTCAGTAATTCATCTTTTTAAGGAAGCAATCTTGATAGATCAAAGCAACAAGATGGAACATTACAGGTTGAAAAATTGGATTACTGGTGACAGCGGCTACGTTGCTTATCAAATGATTGACTTCACGTTTTCAATTGTAAACAACCATTGGACTCTCACTGATACCATTATTGTAACTGATCGTGAAGCGACGCTACCAACTTTTACTGGTTTAGGCGGTCAGTATGAATCCATTCAGTAGTCATTGCCCATTTCTCTGAACCAGGTTGTAAACATTGCCTTTGTGAAACTCTACCTCAATTATAGACTATAAGTTAATCACTTCTTTTTATTTTTATTATCATGGCTGATAGCACTAAAAAACCGCTTATTATGGTGGTTAATGATGACGGAATAACTGCTCCTGGAATTAGAGCTTTAATAAGCTATATGCTTGACATCGGAGATGTATTTGTAGTCGCTCCAAATAAAAGCATGTCAGGAATGGGTCATGCAATCACCATTGATGCCACCTTACGATTTACAAAGCACAATGGAATATTAGGTATCGAAGAATACTCTTGTAGCGGGACTCCGGTGGACTGTGTGAAGTTTGGAACAGAGGTAGTAGCCAACGGCCGAAAAGTTGATCTACTAGTTTCAGGGATCAATCACGGTCAAAACTCTTCCATTAATGTAATTTATTCTGGAACTATGAGCGCTGCAATGGAAGGTGCGATTGAAGGTATTCCATCCATCGGTTTCTCGTTGTGTAATCATTCATTAGACGCTGATTTTACTCCTTGTGAAAAAGTAGTAAAATCGATAGTCCGGAAAACACTTGAAAAAGGTGCACTTAATGGTTATTGCCTAAATGTAAACATCCCTGCAATTCCTACTGAAGAAATAAAGGGAATAAAAATTTGTCGTCAGGCGAAAGCTTATTGGGACAAAGATTTTCAAGAGCGGAAAGATCCAATGGGCAATAGTTATTATTGGCTGGCTGGCAAATTTAACAATCAAGATGAAGGAACCGACACCGACATTTGGGCTCTTGAAAATAACTATGTATCCATAGTTCCTACCATGTTTGACTTGACAGCTCATCAGGCAATAAGTGACCTTAAATCATTCGAATGAAAAATAAAATGATCTCTTTAAAGAAACAGCAGATTAAAAAAGGGATTATACTCGGAGCCCTAGTACCAATAGTTTTTAGCCCTTTAGTCTGTTTAATACTTTATCTCAATTTAGGAAATTCAGGCGGATTTACGTTTTGGGAATTTTATGACACCTTGCTAATTCATGAAACCGAATTACAGACATTCTTGTGTTTATGTGTGCTTTGCAACTTACCCTTTTTCTTCCTATTTCTAAAAAAGAAAAAAGACTGGATTGCAAAAGGGATTCAATTCGGCACTTTTGGATATGTCGTTTTGTATGCTATTGTGAAGCTGTATTATTTTATTTCATGATTATAACTAAGGCAATATAAATGAAGTATTACATCATTGCTGGTGAAAATTCAGGAGACTTACATGGGGCAAACCTCATGAAAAGATTGATCACCCTAGATAACCAAGCGATCTTCAGGTTTTGCGGAGGAGATAAAATGCTTCAGCAAAGTGACAACATTTGCACCCATGTAAAAGACATGAGCTTTATGGGCTTCATCGAAGTATTGATGAACATCAGAACAATTAAAGCCAACATAAATAAAGTTGAGCTAGACATAGAAGAGTTTAAACCTGATGCGGTGATCCTAATCGACTACCCTGGATTCAACCTGAGAATGGCAAAATTTGCTCATGAACTTGGGATTAAAGTTTTCTACTATATATCACCAAAAGTGTGGGCTTGGAAAGAATCCAGGGTGAAAAAAATTAAAGCGTGGGTGGACCAATTGTACTTGATTTTACCATTCGAAGAAGCTTTTTACAACACGCATAATTACCAAGCAAAGTACGTTGGAAACCCTCTATTGGATGCAATCGAGGACTACAAGCTGAGCGAAAAAATTAGTCTTAAAAACTCACAAAATATCTTAGCGCTACTTCCCGGCAGTAGAAAAATGGAAGTTTCAAAAATTCTACCGGTGATGGTGAGTGCTGCAAAGCACATAAACAACATGAAGGTGCTGGTTGCCGGGGTAAGCTCCCTTCCTAAATCAATGTATCAATCAGCTATTGACGCAGGTTTCGAAGTTATTTACGATAATACTTACCAACTACTTAATCAAGCTCACACAGCCTTAGTAACTAGCGGAACAGCTACTTTGGAAACTGCATTGTTTAATGTTCCACAAGTAGTTTGTTATAAAGCTCATCCCGTAACAATATGGATAGCAAAAGCATTTATAAAAATAAAATTCATCAGTTTAGTAAACCTTATCATGGACAAAGAGGTGGTCAAAGAACTTATTCAAAATGATTTAAATGCTCGCAAGGTTCTTGAATACTTGCAACCAATAACCGAAGGCGAATCAAGAACTAAAATGCTAAATCATTACGCAGAGTTACAAAAAATAATGGGTTTGCCTGGAGCATCAAAAAGAGTGGCAGAAGAAATTTATCATGATATCAAAAATTAAAACATTATTCCTTTTCTTACTGATATCATCTATGGCATTTGCTGCCGAGCAAAATGTACGTGTTGGACTTCAGCACAAAGACAAGCTGTATTTTTGTCATTTCAAAGTGAATAGAGGTACCTATAGAATATACGCTGACGGAAAGTTTCTTACCGTCTTAAAAAAAAATGAGAAGGTTCACTTTTCATTTGCGAGCAAAGTCAAATTGCAAATGGGAGACAGCATTTACTACGCTTCCCAGTTCAAGTTAAAAGGTGAAGACTATGTCAACCACTTTGACTTGACCACAAAGTACCATAAAAACCAAGCCTATGATGACGACTTGGAGATCAGTCAAAAAGTCAACAGTTTAAAACTAATTAATGAAGTTAACTTGGAAAACTACGTATCATCAGTTGTTGAAGGGGAAGCTGGATATCGATTGCCTCCAGAATTTTACAAGCTTCAATCAATACTTTCCAGGACTTATGCCTTAAAAAATATTGACCGTCATAGGGAGGAAGGATTTAATGTTTGCGATAAAGTCCATTGTCAGGTATACCATCACAAATGCACTAAAGACGACATTTACGAAACAACTATTGCAACGAATTCCCTGGTGGTAGTGGATGACGAATTGAATTTAATTAACACCATTTTTCATTCAAACTGTGGAGGACAAACATGCAATTCAGAAGATGTCTGGAATAAAAAACTGAGTTATTTACGTTGTATTAAGGATACATTTTGTTTAAAATCTTCTTCTTCACGGTGGGTAAAGTCAATTCCAAAAAATAAGCTCCAATCCTACTTTGAAAGATACAATGGAAAGATGATGGTAAGCAATGACATGTTTTCTTTGTGTCAAGTAGATAAAAGACATGAAACCAATCAATTCTTATCAGTACCACTAACAAAAGTGAGGCGTGACTTGAAACTTCGCTCTACCTATTTTTATATTGAAGAAATAGGTGATACGGCTGTTCTATACGGAAGAGGTTATGGACATGGAGTGGGACTTTGTCAACAAGGCGGAATGGAAATGGCTAATCGAGGATATGGATATGTGGATATATTAAAGCACTACTACAAGGGAATCCATATCATCAACCGAAAAGCACTCAAGTTTTTTCAAGAATAAATTATTTACAAACTTAATTATTTTCGTTAAAATTAATTATTAATCTTTGTTGATTTTCGAAAATCAACATTGGATAATTGTTATAAAATACCGGCTATAAGGTTTCTACTTCCATACATTCTGGGAATTACTTTTTGCTGGTACTTTCCGTCCAATGAAATCCTGGTAATGATAGGTTTAATTCTACTTGTGATGATTGTTCTTTCCATTTGTAAAATTATTCGATGGCAAATCATAGTAGTGCAGATATCCTGTATAATACTTGGTAGCATTTCATTCAGTCAAATACCGAGAACTCCTCTTAAGGAAGGCTCTGTTCGTTGTAAGAATTTGCAAGGACAAATAGTTATTTGCTCATTGAAAAAACAAAACAAAGAGCAGTTAAATTTCATAGCCGTTATAGACGATATAAAATATATGGTGTACTTAAAAAAAAACAATGTTGCGTATTTTCCGGGGGACACACTGCAAGTGAAGAAGTTCAACATTAAATTGATCACCGAAAGCGAAATTATAGATAATGGCTACACCAAATACCTCGTTGAAAATGGAATAAAAGGTCAAATTTTTCTGAATGAAAAAGATATTCAATCGGTAAACGATGGTCACGGCTTGCTGCGTATGGCTTACAAATTACGGCATCGAATCATTCAACAAATACAAAAGGAAAATGTCCTTTCGACCACTGAAGAGGGTGTATTCTATTCTCTATTGCTTGGAGAACGTTCGTATCTCCACAAGGAAACAAGAGAAGACTTCAAAGAATCAGGAATCATTCATGTTCTTGCGATTTCAGGATTACATGTAGGGATTTTGTTTCTTTTTGTAAAGAGCTTACTAAAACTGTTCAGGGTCAACAACAAGCATATTAAGCTCATCATTGTTGTGGTAATTTTACTATTCTATTCTGTTATAGCAGGACTTAGTCCATCGGTTGTTAGAGCGTCATTAATGTGTTCACTGATTCAAATAGGTCTTTTTCTAGAAAATAAAAATGTAACCATGAACATCGTTTTGTCTAGCGCCTTGCTACTCCTCTTATTTAAACCAACGTGGCTCAGGGATCTGGGCTTTCAGCTTTCCTATTTGGCTGTCATTTTCATTGTACTCGTTCTTAACAACAATAATGAATCAATTCAAAAGGTAACTCATCCCATATTGAAAAAAATAGTTCAATTATTACAAGTGAACTTTGCAGCTTTCACAGGCACATTTCCAATTTTAATTTTGAATTTTGGTATTGCATATGCTGGTTCAATAATTTGCAGTATGTTGGTCATCCCGTTAGTTACTTTAAGCGTAACCCTTGGATTAACTACCCTGATTTTTATTCAATTTGAATCAATTTTCAAACTTTTACTTTATCTCAATCAATACTTAATACAGGCGCTTTTAGTTTCGGCAAATTTCATGAGTGATGTAATTTCAATTCCCATCAGTTTTGAAATCAGCATCGTTCAGTGTTTCTTACTTTACTCCTTGTTTCTAATATTATTCATCAATAAAATTAGATTTTTGACCAGAATAAAAGCGTTAGCGGTTATCAGTACTTGTTTTACGATTTCAATGTTTTAACAGATAAAAATCTCATTTGTACACAAGCAGGTCTCTTTATTTTTCATATTTTTAGAGCATGAAAAGAATCTTTGGAAGTGTTTGTTTGATGTCCTTATTGTTTTCCTGTGCGGGAGACAATATTGAAGGAAACGTCAACAGCGGAGATGACACAACAAACGTTGAAGAATCTTTTCAAAACAATACCTTACTAAAAAACGACATCTCGGCATATAAAACTGTTGTAAATGTCATTCGCGAGACTGGTCTTTCTCAAAACTTTGTGATTCTTCCTGGTAATGTAGAGCAGGTAACGGCATACATCAACGATAATGAAAGAATTTTGGAATACAATCCAGAATTTATGCAAAAGCTTGAAGGTGACACCAATTGGCTTGGGATTTCAGTTTTAGCCCGACAAATTGGTCATCATTTGGGTCATCATGAATTAAAAAATGGTGAAGCAACTATTGAGGAAGAATTAGAAGCAGATAAATATGCTGGGTTTGTACTACAAAAAATGGGAGCAAGTCTGGACGAAGCTATTTCAGCTTTAGAAAAGGCAGCCTCTGAAAACTCTTCGAGTAGTTCTTCGCTTAACTCACGCCTAGCATCTCTTTCTACTGGTTGGAATAACGCACAATTATTAAGTAATGACACTACTGCCCTTGTCCCTAGTGTTGATGAAAATCAACAAGTAACTATCTCGATTAAAGAAGCTGCGGGAGTGGCTGAGAACTCAGTTAATAATGACAAACCTAAATATGCTTTCCAAATATTTTTAGCGGTTGATACGAGTTTCTATTTCATCAACGATAAGGACGTTGTTTTTAATGGAAAAATGGTCAATGTCGGAGAGAAAAAAGACAGCAACAAACCTGGTTTTGACTGGATATTCATGAAAGGTGAAGACTCTTACGGGGTTGATGTTAAAGGTCGCTTATGGGCATTCTCCTTTGATGGAAACTTTCATGTTGTTGGTCAAGCAATTAAGTTAGACTAATACAATTTCACAACTACTTTTGAAATGAATAACAAAAACGACATCGCGAATTGCAGTGATGTGAAGTTACTCGTCGACACATTTTACAAGCAAGTAATGACAGATGAATTGATTGAACATTACTTCACGAAAGTTGTTCCCATTGATTTTGAAAAGCACATGCCTACCATGTATTCCTTCTGGGAAAACGTCTTGTTTTACACTGGCGAATACAAAGGCAACCCAATGAGTAAACATGCTTCCATGGACAAGATATCTCCCTTGCAGCAAAGTCATTTTGACAGGTGGGTGCTGCTATGGAAAAACAATGCCGACAAATTGTTTGCAGGCGAAAAAACCGAAGAAGCAAAATCGAAGGCAGATCAAATTGCCAAATTAATGTTGCTAAACATAAAAAAGAGGTAACAAAAAGGGCTGCCGAAGCAACCCTGATTACACCTGGTAAAATGTATTTAGTTTATAATTTTTCTGAGTCTGCTAACTCAACACATAAACAAACAACTTCCATCGCTACAATAATTTCTTTCACAGACGGCAAGGTTGGCGCTAACCTGATATTACAGTCCTTTTGGTCATTCTTGTAAGGAAATGTTGCCCCTGCTGCAGTCAATTTAACACCTGCTTCATTAGCTAATTGAACTACTCTTTTAGCACAACCTTCATTGGTATCTAAGGAAATAAAGTACCCCCCTTTTGGATTAGTCCATGATGCTAAACCTTTACCTCCCAATTTTTCTTCTAAAATTGAAATTACAATGTCAAATTTTGGTTTGATCAACGCAGCATGTTTTTTCATGTGGTTTTGCAAGCCAGCAAAGTTTCCGAAAAACCTAGCATGTCTTACTTGGTTAATTTTATCTGGGCCAATGGTAGATATTGACAAATGCTTGTTTAGCCATTTCATGTTCTCAACTGAACCTCCGATAGCTGCCAATCCTGAGCCTGCAAATGTTATTTTTGAAGTAGAACCTAGAACAAATGTTCTGTTATCATTTCCTTGAGCTTTACATTCTGCGTGCAAGTTCTTGATAACATCAACATCGTCTGACAAATGGTGAACAGCATACGCGTTGTCCCACATTATTCTAAAGTC
>Ga0115000_10001268_pt1 | contig 22571 bp, 23 predicted proteins | sample ArcticOcean_MG_C_6_FD_89690 | JGI IMG/M metagenome (GOLD analysis project Ga0115000, IMG submission 89690) | Marine microbial communities from western Arctic Ocean - ArcticOcean_MG_CB8_128 | ecosystem: Environmental > Aquatic > Marine > Oceanic | place: Arctic Ocean: Canada Basin | collected... | reverse complement strand
CACATGCATGATTTCTCTAAAATGCTTTTCTATTAGCTCTATTTTTAGATCATCATCTTTTTCAAAAGCATCTGGCCTTAAGGGTGTTTCATAAGAAAAAACGCCATGGCAATCATCGTCAGTCAGCGGGGTATTCGACAAAATTTCTTTCGGTTTCATACAATAATATTTTTATTTCGTAACGGTTTTCAATTTTAGATTTTAATATATCATAAATGGTAATAGCAATATTTTCTGCCGTAGGATTCAGGCTCTCAAACTCCTTGACATCTAGATTTAAATTTTTATGATCAAAGCGGTCGAGGATATTTTCCTTAATGATATCACTTAACAATTTCATGTCATAAACATATCCAGTTGTCGCATCCACTTCACCCATTAATTTTACGGTCAGGTCATAATTGTGGCCGTGGTAGTTAGCGTTGTTACACTTACCAAATATTCTGGCATTCTCTGTATCTGACAAACTGGGATTATGCAGTCTGTGAGCTGCATTGAAATGCTCTTTTCTAAAAACCGAAACTTTTTTCATGCTAACCTATTCAGTCGTGCAAATATTAACCTTGCAAGATAGAAATCAAAAAAAAAGAAGATTAGTTCATTATTTAACACAATTATATCGTATTCCCTTTTAATTCACTTAAATAATTGATTCTTTTGCATTTGAGAAAAAAATGGAAATACCTGAAATTAAATCTAAAATAAAAAAATATCAGCAAGCAGGAAAGCGAATATTTACCACCTCTTCATTCCAATCCCATAGTCTGGTCCTCTTGCACATCATCAAGGAAATCAGCCCAAAAATTCCCATCTATTTTATAAATACAGGTTATCTATTTCCTGAAACGGTCAGATTTAAGGATGAAATTGCTGATCTCTTCCAGTTAACTGTGATGGACCTAAAACCGGCGACGCCGAAGTATTTACAAAAAGATCTTAATGGAAAACTCTTATATACCTCAGATCCTGATCATTGCTGTTCAATCAACAAAACACAACCATTGGATGCTGTTTTGGCCACCTATGATGTTTGGATGAATGGGGTTCGCGCAGATCAAAGTGCCATCCGAAGCGCTATGAAGGTCGAACAAGCAGCCCCTTATAATACGGTAAGATTTCATCCCATGCTCGATTGGAATCAAAAAAAAATATTTGACTATCTCAAAGAATACAACATTTCCAAGCATCCACTAGAGCAGCGTGGTTATACAAGTATTGGCTGCGAACCTTGTACTAGAAAAATAGATTTAGAAATGCAAATGCGCGAAGCTCGGTGGTTTGGTTTAAATAAAGTAGAATGTGGCTTGCACACGGAGTTAATTATTAAAGAATGAATGTATTAATTACCGGAGGTGCTGGATATGTAGGAACTGAATTGTTGGCAAAATTGGCCCTCAACAAGGAAATTAGTAAAATCACTATTTATGATAATTTGAGCAAAGGCCATAGAAGCCTTTTTTTAGGAAAAAAATCGTGTTTTTTATCCAAAATAGTGTTCGTTCATGGAGAAATATTAGACTCCCGATTATTAAAGAAACAGTTGACTGATACGGATATACTCATTCATTTAGCTGCCATGGTAACTACACCCTTTGCAAATACGGATCCCCATTTTTTTGAACAAGTAAATCATTGGGGTACCGCAGAAGTCGTCTATGCCGCAGAGGAAAGTGGCGTCTCTAAATTCATCCATCTCAGCAGTACAGCAGTTTATGGTACAGGCGCTGATCTGGCAGATGAATCCACACTGCCCCTACCACAAACTTATTATGGGATATCTAAGCTGAGAGGCGAAACACATGTCAACCGACTGATGGAAAAAAAGAATTCCATCATACTCAGAGGAGGAAATATCTATGGGTTCAGCAAAAGTATGCGTTTTGATGCGGTCATTAATAAATTTATGTTTGATGCCCATTTTACCAACCGAATTCAAATATTCGGAAACGGGAAGCAGACCCGAGCATTTATTCATGTTGAGCACTTAGTAAACACCATAGAGCAATGTGTTTTAAAAGAAGTTCCCACTGGGACTTACAACCTCGTAGACAAAAATTTGCAGATTTTAGAGATTTTAGACGCTTTTAAAGAGTTATACCCTGATTTAGAATTTATTTATGCCAATCAGCACATGAAACTCAGAGAACTCAATGTGAGTCTCAAGAGCAAACTATTTAAATCTATTACCCGGTTTACATCCACCTCTCTATCTGATGAATTGCAAGTATTCAAGTCACAATTTGCCTTCTAAAAAACGAACACTCGCTTCTTTTGGCACCGAATTATCTAGAAATAAGTGTCGTTTATTTGAGTTGTGGTTAGTTTTGCGAAAAATATAAGACTTTAAAAAAACAGAATGGCCCTATCAACCAAATATGATCCCGCTCAAGTAGAAGATAAATGGTACCAATATTGGATGGATAAAGGACATTTCAAAGCCAAAGTAAATCCCAACAAAAAACCTTTCAGCATTATCATCCCCCCACCTAATGTCACTGGAGTACTGCACATGGGCCACATGCTCAATAATACCATTCAAGACATTCTGATAAGAAAAGCAAGGATGCAAGGATTTGAAGCTTGTTGGGTCCCGGGTACAGATCATGCATCGATTGCAACCGAAGCAAAAGTAGTAAAAATGCTGAGAGCAAAAGGGATTAAAAAAAGTGATCTCAGCAGAGAGGCATTTATGGAGCATGCTTGGGAATGGAAAGAAAAATATGGGGGCATCATCCTTGACCAGTTAAAAAAGTTAGGGGCTTCATGTGATTGGGATAGAACAGCCTTTACCATGGATAAAGATTATTATTCATCCGTTATCAAAGTATTTGTCGACCTTTTTAAAAAAGGTTATGTCTATCGAAGTCTTCGTATGGTCAATTGGGATGTAGAGGCCCAAACAGCAGTATCAAATGAAGAAGTTCTCTACAAAGAGGGGGGTGAAATATCGAAACTTTATTCAGTAAAATATCAAATTGAAAATAGTAGCGAATACATCACCATCGCTACACAAAGACCTGAAACGATCATGGGAGATACAGGGATAGCTGTAAACCCAAATGACCGTCGTTATCAACACCTTATTGGAAAGTCAGCCATCATTCCTTTTGTCAATAGGCGAGTGCCCATCATTGCTGATGAATACGTAACGATGGATTTTGGTACGGGTTGTTTGAAAGTAACACCCGCCCATGATACCAACGACTATGAGATTGGGCTGCGTCACGGACTTAAAATCATTGACACCATTGGTTTAGACGGTAAGCTGACTTCGGCCTGCGAAATTGAAAAATATAAGGGTATGGATCGTTTTGAAGTGAGGAAACAGATCGTCAAAGATATGAAAACGATGAGAATCCTCGTAAATGAAGAGGATTTTAATACTAGAATTGGTAGATCAGAAAGGACGGATACGGTCATTGAACCCAAGTTGTCGCTGCAATGGTTCATAAAAATGAAATCCATCTCAAAGACCGCTCATGAAGTAGTTATGAATGACGAAATTCGGCTTTTTCCACCTAAATTTAAGAATACCTATCACCATTGGATGGAAAATGTCCGTGATTGGTGTATTTCTCGACAGCTTTGGTGGGGTCAACGCATTCCTGCCTATTATTTCGGACAAGGAAAAGATGACTTCGTGGTCGCCGTAAATGAATATGAAGCGCTAACATTGGCTCAAAAAAAGTCAGGTAACCCACACTTGAAGCCATCCGATCTTCGTCAAGACGAGGATGTTCTGGATACCTGGGCTTCATCTTGGCTTTTTCCTTTAGCTGTTTTTGACGGGTTTAGTGATCAAGCATTTGATACTGAAACAGGCAAAATATTACCTAAAAAAAATGAAGAATTAGATTATTTCTATCCTACCGATACCTTGGTCACCGCTCCTGAAATTTTGTTTTTCTGGGTGGCTCGAATGGTCATCGCAGGCTATGAATACACCGGGGAAAAACCTTTTAAAAATGTCTATCTCACAGGAATTGTTCGTGATAAACAGAGAAGAAAAATGTCTAAATCATTGGGTAATTCACCCAATCCTTTGGATCTCATAAAAAAGTATGGGGCGGATGGCGTAAGAACCGGTATGCTCTTCAGCTCTCCCGCCGGAAATGACCTCCTTTTTGATGAAAAACTGGTCGAACAAGGTCAGAAATTTTCTAATAAAATCTGGAACGCTTTTCGACTCATTCAAGGTTGGGAAGTTGAAGAAATTGAGCAACCTAGCGAAAATCAATTGGCCATTCGTTGGTTTGAGTCCAATTTTCAAAAAGCATTGTTAGAACTAGAAGATCACTTTTCTAAATTCAGAATGTCTGATGCCTTAATGACCGTCTATAAGCTGATCTGGAATGATTTCTGCAGTTGGTATCTAGAGTGGATCAAGCCTAATTATGGGGCCCCAATAGATACCAAAACCCATCAACAGACCGTTTCTTTTTTGGAACAATTGATGAAGGTGCTGCATCCATTTATGCCCTTTATTACCGAAGAAATATGGCACAGTTTACAAAGAAGAGGCGCTGATGAGGATTTGATTGTCGCTGAATGGCCAATCTCTCAAAAATTCGATGAACCCATTTTAGCTGATACTTCTTTCCTTTTTGAAATTATCGCACAAATAAGAAATATTAGAAATAAAAATCAACTATCGCCAAAAATCAAATTAATCCTAAATATCAACAGCGAGGCCTCCCTTTTTACGACTATCAACGCTTCCTTAATGAAAATGGCCAACTTGGAAAAAATTTCATTTATCAAAGAAAAACCAGCACAGAGTCATGCCTTCTTAATTCATTCAAAGGAATTTTCTATTGTGTCAGCTAAAACCATAGATCTAGATTTTGAACGTGAAACGCTTCAAAAGGAATTGGACTATACCCGCGGATTTCTTGAAAATGTACTCAAAAAAATGAGTAATGAGCGCTTCGTTAATCATGCGCCTCCAAAAGTTTTAGAGATAGAAAAAAAGAAGCAAGCCGACGCAGAAGCTAAAATTGAAACGCTCATGGAAAGCCTTAGAAAACTTTAAAATCGAGCGGCCATCAACAACCTGAGATCCTTAAAAATTAAGTTGTATTTCGTGGCTAAATGTTGGTTAGAAATACTTCCTTTATAGGCATAAACTCCTTTCATGAACCACTGATTTCTTAAAATCATCTCCTCTATTCCTCCAGCTTCACCCATTTGAATCAAAATAGGTGTTAGAATATTCGAAATAGCAATAGATGCCGTTCTTGGAACTCTAGAAGCAATATTAGGCACACAATAATGGACCACATCGTATTTTCGAAACGTCGGTGTATCCAACGTAGTCAAGCGTGAGGTTTCAATGCAGCCTCCTTGATCAATGCTCACATCTATGACCAAAGAATTAGGCTTCATGTTAGCAATCATTTCTTCGCTAACCACCATCCCATTAACCCCATTTTCTGCACGCATCGCACCAATCAAAACATCGGCGGATTCCAATGCTTTTCCCAGTGACGGATGGTCAAAGGTCGACGTATGAACCTGCCAGCCCACTGCATGCTTTAACCTTCTTAATTTATAAATTCTATTATCAAACACTTGTAAATCAACTCCCAAGCCTAGGGATGCTCGTGTTGCATATTCAGCTACCGTTCCCGCTCCAATAATGACCGCCTTAGTCGGGGGCACGCCCGTTACTCCACCTAAAATCACCCCTGATCCACTATTGGTTTTACTCAAAAGTTCTGCTGCAATTAACATCACCGAACTCCCTGCAATTTCACTCATTGATCTTACGATCGGTAGTCCTCCTACCTTATCTTCAATAAACTCAAAGGCCAAACCAATGATTTTCTTTTCCTGAAGCGCTTTCAAATACTCAATAGATTGACTAGCTGGTTGAAGTGCCGATATCAAAGTAGCCCCCGATGGAATGAGACCTATTTCCTCAATAGTGGGAGGTTCAACCTTAAGTATGACATCGGAAGCGTAAACTGTTTTACGATCATAAACTATCTGTGCCCCTACCTCACTATAATCAGTATCTGCATAATTGGCAGAATTACCAGCAGATGCCTCTACATTTACCTGATGACCATTCTGTACAAGTACTTCTACTGATTCAGGCTTTAAGGATATTCTATTTTCTTGCTTCCCCATCTCCAACGGCACACCGATGCTCAATGATTTAGCTTTTTTATCTCTTTTTGACTGCTTTTCTTGTGGGTAGAGGGCAGCAGCCCTCCCTATTTTCTCAAACCCAGATTTATTTTCTTCTGTCATATGATTCGAAACTGATTTCCCTTTGACTCTCAGAGGTTAACTTAATATTAATATTAAGGTATTTTTCGGGTAACAAGGTAGTGATGTTTTCAGACCATTCGATGAAGCATAAATGATTACTGTAAAAATAATCCTCAATGCCCAAATTGACCGCTTCTAAAATATTTGTTATTCTGTAAAAATCAAAATGATACATAGGGGTGTCATCATTACAGTGGTATTCATTGACGATGGCAAAAGTTGGCGAATGGATCGCATCACTTACCCCTAAAAATTCGCCTATTTTTTTGATTAAGGTAGTCTTACCTGCTCCCATATCACCATTGACACAAATGACTTTATGTTCTTCCAAATCATCGATTATTTTACGAGCAACTTTATCAATCTGATCTAAAGAGTAAATCATTGTTTTTGTCGAAGGGTTATAAGAGGAATCATCATCTCTTCCATACTGATACCCCCATGCTGAAAAGTATCCTCATAAAGATTGGCATAATGATTAAAATTATTTTCATAGGCAAAGAATGATTCTCCCAAGGCAAAAATATAGGATGAAGTCAAATTTAATTTAGGTAATTTAAATACTTCAGGTTTATGCATATGAAATACCGATTTGGGATTAAATCCCAAATTCTTCCCTATCTTAAACCTCAAATTATGGTTGGTATTTCTATCTGCCTTGATTTTGTCAGGTTTTTTGACCCGGATCGTACCATGATCGGTGGTGATCATTACTTTAACCTTTTTTGAAGATAGTTTTTTAAGAACTTCGAAAAGTGATGAATGTGCAAACCACGTTTTGGTCAATGCTCTATAAGCCGATTCATCTGGAGCCAATTCGCGGATCATTTGCATGTCTGTCCTGGCATGTGAAAGCATATCGACAAAATTGTAGACCAATACATTGAGAGGTGCTTTAAGGAGCTCATCTAATTTCTGTTCTATCTGTTTGGCTTCCTGAGTTTTAATTATTTTGTGATAATTGTATTTTACTTCTATTTTGTTCCGCTCTAATTGAGCGGCTAACAAGTCCGATTCAAACTTATTTTTAGAGCCTTCCTCGCTTTCTTTTGTCCAAAAATCCGGATACTTCTTTTCAATGTCTGCAGGCATTAAACCTGCAAAAAGTGCATTTCTTGCATAATTGGTAGTGGTTGGCAAAATAGAAAAATAAGTTTCTTTTTTCTCTATTTCAAATAATTGAGCAATCTCTGGCTCAATTATTTCCCATTGATCCCATCTTAAATTATCAATAACAATGAGAAAAATACTACTCTGTGCAAGTGCCGGGAAAACTTTTTCTTTAAAAACCTCATGGGAAAGTAATGGCCCTTCGGATAAATTCATCCAATCTTCATAATCTGATCGAATATAATTCGCGAATCTTTGATTGGCTTCAGCCTTTTGAGTTCGGAGAATTTCTGACATGTCCTTTTCATTGGTTTCATCAATCAATAATTCCCAACGAACCAATTTTCTATATACTTCAATCCAATCTTCATAATCTGTCGCATCGGCTATTTCATAACCAACATCAGTGAAATTTTGCTGATAGCTTAAATTTGTTTTTTCAGATACTATGCGATTTTTATCCAATAACCTTTTTACAGAAAGTAGGATTTGATTTGGATTTAACGGTTTAATCAAATAATCTGCGATATGTGAACCAATGGCCTCTTCCATGATATCTTCTTCCTCATTTTTGGTGATCATGACCACGGGAATATTGGGATGTGATAATTTAATTGCTCTCAAGGTTTCAATCCCAGATATTCCTGGCATATTCTCATCAAGAAAAATAATATCAAAGTACTGCTTTTCGACCTCATCTAAGGCATCATTACCACTATTTACAGGAATGACATGATAGCCTTTAGATTCCAAAAATATAATATGAGGCATTAATAGATCAATCTCATCATCGGCCCATAAAATTTTATATTGCTGCATTTTTACGAAAATCCTTTTGTATGTTCACACTATAATTGACTCGAATATACTTTGAATAAAAAGAAAATATTTAATGATCCTGTTTATGGTTTTATAAACATACCTAATGAACTCATTTTTGATATCATCGAGCATCCCTATTTTCAAAGATTGCGTAGAATCAAGCAACTGGGGCTCTCTGATTATGTATATCCTGGTGCCATTCATACCCGATTTAGTCATGCTTTAGGAGCGATGCATTTGATGAGAAAAACATTAGACAGTCTTCGTGAGAAAGGTCAAATGATTTTTGAAGCTGAATACGAAGGCGCATTAATTGCCATTCTTCTGCACGATATTGGTCATGGTCCTTTTTCGCACACATTGGAATTCAGTCTTTTCAAAAATGTCTCCCATGAAAGCATCACCACTTGGACGCTTGATGCATTGAATAAAGAATTCGCAGGCAAACTGACCTTAGCCATTGAAATATTTAAGGGTACCTATCCTCGTAAATTCCTTACTCAATTGGTTTCTAGCCAACTGGATATGGACCGGCTGGATTACCTAAAAAGAGATTGTTTTTTTACTGGCGTCCAAGAAGGTACGGTTGGAGCTGAACGTATCATAAAAATGCTCAATGTGGTAGATGATGAGCTCGTCGTTGAAGAAAAAGGAATTTATAGTATTGAAAGTTTTATCAGCGCCCGTAGAATTATGTATTGGCAGGTTTATTTACATAAAACTTCTATTTGTAGTGAAAAGATGCTCATTGAACTCATCAAACGGGTAAGCATCTGTTGGGACAAGGATACATCTATGTCCGCTACTCCTGCCCTCAGTCTGTTTCTCAGCAATGATCTTTCAGCCCAAGATTTCAATAAAAATCCAAAATTACTCGAAACATTTATGGAATTAGATGATACTGATATTTGGGGAAGTATCAAACTTTGGTTAAATCATGAAGATCCCGTTATCAATATATTGAGCAACGCTTTAAAAGATCGGAGGTTATTTAAAATTGAGATACTGGAAGAGCCTCTGAAATCAGTTCAACTAACTGATATCAAAAAAGAGGTTGCAAAAAGGTTAAAGTTGCCCCTTGAGATGACTCATAGTTTAGTCACCCACGGCAGTGTTACCAATGCCGCTTATACTGCAAAGAATCAAACTATAAATATTTTAAGAAAAAATGGAAGAGTAGAAGAAATCACGGCTGCTGTTGATTTGCCCAACATCAAAGTGATGAGTAAAATTGTGAAAAAAAATTATCTTTGCTATCCCAAAATACTATATTTACCGAAATATTTATAATTGGTCAATCCAATGACAAAATGAAAAGTTAAATGAACTTTACCTTAGAGCAAATTGCTCATCTTATAGGAGGAAAATTAGACGGATCAAAAGAGACTAAGGTAAATACTATCAGTTCTATTGAAGATGCTGAAGAAGGAAGTATCACTTTTCTATCCAACCCAAAGTATGAGCCCCTTATTTACGAAACCCAAGCGTCAGCAGTTATTGTTGATGAAAAACTTATTCTAAATAAAAAAATAAATACAGCCCTGATCAGGGTTGTAGATCCCTATGCTGCTTTTACCGCTCTGTTAGAAGCATATGATCAGCTGCTTTCCTTCAACAAGACTGGAATTGAAGAACCTAGTTTCATACATAAAACGGCTACGCATGGATCAGACATTTACGTAGGCGCCTTCGCTTATATTGGGAGTAATGTTAAAATAGGTGATCAAGTAAAAATTTATCCCAATACCTATATTGGTGATGATGTCACTATTGGTCATCAAACTATCATTCACCCAGGGGTTAAAATTTATGCCAAAAGTGTGATTGGAAGTCATTGTACCTTACAGGCAGGAGCGGTTGTGGGAAGCGACGGCTTCGGATATGCACCTCTTGAGGATGGCTCTTATAAAAAAATACCTCAATTGGGCAATGTTGTTTTAGAAGATCATGTGGATGTAGGGGCCAATACGGTGATAGATTGTGCCACCTTTAACACAACGCTAATCAAAAAAGGGGTCAAATTAGATAATTTGATTCAAATAGGTCACAACACCCTGATTGGAGAAAATACCGTAATTGCAGCTCAAACAGGCATCGCTGGCTCTGTGAAAATAGGCGAAAATTGTAAAATAGGTGGACAAGTTGGGATTGCTGGACATTTAAAAATAGCTGCTGAAACACAAATACAGGCTCAATCTGGAGTTTCAAAAAATACCAAAGTAGCTCAAACCATCTATGGAACCCCTGCCATTGACTTCAATAATTATCTTAGATCCTACACTGTGTACAAAAAATTACCTGAAGTAATGAAGCAGATTGAAAAAATTGAGGAAAAACTTTTAAATTTGTAGCCCAAAACTCAATGAAATTTAATCAACATACAGTTAGCGGCGAAGCAGCCGTCTCGGGCATAGGCTTGCATACAGGCGTTGTGAGCAATATGACTTTCATCCCTGCCAAAATAAACCATGGAATTAAATTTCAAAGAATAGATTTAGATAATCAGCCCACTATTGACGCCGATGTAGACAATGTGGTAGATTTGTCTCGAGGCACAAGTATTGAGCAAAATGGGGGAAGAATTAATACGGTCGAACACGTCTTATCAGCCTTAGTTGCCTTAGAAATAGATAATGTTTTGATAAAAATTGATGGACCTGAGCCCCCCATTATGGATGGTAGTGCGAGACAATTTATGGATGCCATTCTTGAAATCGGCTTACAAGAACAAGCCGCTCCTAGAAACTTCTTTGAGTTACCTCACAGCGTTTTTTATGAAGACAAAGTACGAGATGTTGAAATTATCGCACTTCCCTTAGATGATTACAGAGTCACTGTAATGGTGGACTATAACTCACCTGTTCTTGGAAGTCAGCATGCCTCATTGAATAAATTAACAGATTTTTATGAGCAAATCAGTGATGCTAGAACTTTTTGCTTTTTACATGAAATTGAAGAGCTGTACAAACAAGACTTGATCAAAGGGGGTGATATTTCTAACGCCATTGTAGTGGTTGATCGGATGGTGAAACCAGGTGAACTAGACCATCTAGCTCATTTACTCAATAAACCCAAAGTTGAAGTCGAGAAAGAGGGTATTCTAAATAACGTAAGTCTTAGGTATAAAAATGAACCTGCCAGACACAAGTTATTAGACATCGTAGGGGATTTAGCATTGGTAGGTAGACCTGTTAAAGCCCAAATAATGGCTGCTCGTCCTGGGCATGCTGCGAATATTGCCTTCGCTAGAAAACTCAAAAAAATAATCCAAAAAACCTCTCATAGTAAAATACCACAATACGATCCTAAAATACCTCCGGTAATGGATATCAATAAAATTGCGAAAATCTTACCCCATAGATATCCATTTTTACTGATTGATAAAATTTTTCATCTGGATGATGAATCGGTGGGGGGTATTAAAAATGTAACCTTCAATGAGCCTTTTTTTCAGGGTCATTTTCCTGGAAACCCCGTAATGCCGGGTGTCTTACAAGTTGAAGCAATGGCCCAAATTGGAGGTATCTTAGCGCTTAATTCGGTACCAGATCCTGAGAATTATTGGACTTACTTCTTAGGTATCGATAATTTTAAATTTAAAAAAATGGTTTTTCCAGGAGATACCCTCATATTTAAATGTGAATTATTAGAACCGATCAGGAGAGGCTTCGTAAAAATGTCAGGAGTTGCTTATATTGGGAACCAATTAGTTTGTGAAGGCAATATGACTGCCGTACTCGTAAAAAAAGAATAATGAATAACTCCTCAGCTTTTGTCCATCCCGATGCCAAAATAGGTCAAAATGTAGTTATTGAGCCTTTTGCCTACATAGACAAGGATACAGAAATAGGTGATGGCTGTTGGATTGGTCCCAACGCTTGCATTTGGGAAGGTTCTAGAATAGGTGATAATTGTAAAATTTTTGCAGGGGCACAAATCTCATCGGTTCCGCAAGATTTAAAATTCGCAGGAGAAAAAACCTTGACGATCATAGGTAAAAACACCACTATTAGAGAATTTGTAACCATTTCACGAGGAACCAGTCATAGAAAGCAAACCGTTATTGGTGAACATAATTTACTGATGGCCTATGTCCATGTTGCGCACGATTGTATTTTAGGAAATCATTGTATTGTATCTAATTCGGTTCAAATAGCAGGCCATGTCTCCTTGGGTGATTATGCCATCATTGGTGGTACAGCAGCCATAAGACAATTTGTGAAAATTGGAGCCCATGTGATGATTGCTGGAGGTTCTCTTGTTCGCAAAGATGTACCCCCCTATGTCTCGGCGGCACGTGAGCCCCTGAGCTACAGTGGCATCAATGCGATTGGTCTGAGGAGAAGAAAGTTTACCACGCAAGAACTTAACAACATTCAAGAGATGTATCGGATTATATATCTGAGTGATTTAAATATTAGTAAAGCGATTAATAAAATTCAAAGTGATTTTGAATCCTCAAAAGAAAAAAATCTCATCATAAAATTCATTCAAGAATCAGAGCGAGGTATCATGAAAGGTATTGAATGAGGGTTAAACTTAACAAAGTTGGGAAGAGGTTCAATAAAGAATGGATTCTTAGAAACTTAAGTTTAGATATTCCATCTCAATCTTCTCTAAGCATCACTGGTGCCAATGGCAGTGGGAAAAGTACATTAATAAAACTGATATCCGCCTACATGGAACCCACATCAGGTAATATTCAATATTTCGAAAATAAGAAAACTTACCCCATTGAAAGCATACCTCAATCGATAGGTTTGGCAGCTCCTTATGTTGATTTGATAGAGGAATTCAGTCTAAGAGAACATGTAGAATTTCATTTCAAATTTAGATCTACCCCTTTCTCCTTAGACGAAATCATAGCAAGAACAAATTTTCAATTTTCCATTGATAAAAAAGTCCAAGATTTTTCTTCTGGAATGAAGCAACGACTCAAACTCGCCCTTGCCATCTTTGCCAAAAATAAATTGCTTATATTGGACGAACCTACATCAAATTTAGATCAGGAAGGTATTGAATGGTATCGTGATCAAATACTTCAAAAAATAGGGACATGCACCATAATCGTAGCCTCAAATCAACGCCATGAATATGATTTTATCTCTAAAAACATCGACCTAAACAATAAGAATACGATCCGCATGAAATCTCTATGAACCATTAGGCCTCATGAATAATTGAAGTGATCATCAGAGCTCTTTTCAACTTCGCTGTTAAGCATTCAATGCCATTTATACCTTGTCTAAGGTCACGGTAGACCCTATCAATCTATCAGTACCCTCTAAGGTAATTCAAGTCACAATATGATGGAAGTCTTTGCAGGCGGTACCTAAAAACAAAAAGATCGGACAAAAAAATAGAGTCGTTTAAATGGATCCTCTTTAATATTTTATTTTAAAAAAGTTCGCGAGATGATTTTAGGCTTTACATCAGTAAAAATAATAACCTTTAAAAGCATTGAATAAATAAAATTATCTTAATTATTTCGATAATGTGATCTGTTTCGCCTGATCATGGAATTTTTGATAATTGAAGTTAAATTAATGTATTCTAACAAAAAAACAATATTTTTAAATGCTCAACGTTTAAATATTATCAAAATAATTATTAATTTTACCAACCATAAAGAAACAATCTTTTTTTTAAAATTTAAGATCACAGTTATGAAAATAATGAAAAGCCTATTCCTCGCATGTACCTGCGCTACCTTGTTAATTTTCGCCAATTGTAGTGGTAGTGGTGGTGATGACCCAGTGGCTGCTCCTACTGCTGCTCAGAAAAATGCAACGCTGCTGGATGGTACTTGGAAACTAAATTCAGTCACAAATGAAGGAAGCCCTAGAGATGAATGGACTGGTTTCACACTGACATTATCATTGGATGACGATTTTAAAGGAGGAAATTATAATACTACAAATATTCCCGATGAGGATACAGAAGGGGTTTGGGCCTCCTCAGGTACATTTACTGCTAGTGAAGATCTTACCATCCTAACAAGAAACGATGGCACGAAAATAACGCTTCAAGTGAGTGCTTCTACTTTAAGTCTCTCTTTCAATATTCCCCAATCTGGTGGTCGAGTTGATGGATTCGCTGGTGATTGGGTATTTAATATGAACCCATCATAAATAATCGAAAGATTAAAAATTTAAATAAAAAGGGCAATTATACAATTGCCCTTTTCTATTATGTGGCGTAAATCATTTGAGTCCGATAAAAATGAGATATTAAGAACGGTTCAATATCAACAAAAAGGTTTTTTGATGCGTCTGACAATATCTAGTGCTATTCGAAATTTCCTCAAAATAGAAAACCCTCTAGCCATTGAAGATGACTTTATTCGTGAATTAAAAAATAAAAGAAATTTTGACGTCTCCTTTCTAAATGAATTCTATAGACTTGCCGCAGATAGCTATCGCTACAGCAGAAGCGACAATCAACTTGAATTTATATGGGATGGCACTCCACACACAGAAATTTACAGAATAGCATGGTATGAGTATTACCAGAAGCTCATAAATGATTTAGCATATCACCCCTTTTTCAATAGACTGATCATTAAAAGTACGGTAATCAATACCCATGAAAATCGAGCCCTAATTAAAACTGCCCTCATTAAAATAATAAAATCTCATTCTGGAGTTAAAGAAACAGCAGTCAAAATCAAAAAAACAGCCTAATCAATTCGATTTATTATTAATGCACAATACCACATACTTTGCATAATTTTCTTTTAGATAAAGGCCTTTTTTTAGGAGGTCTTTTATGACCAAAATAGCTCTTATCTGAATATTGTGGTTTTTTCAATATTTTAACACTCTTTTTTTTATCTTTCACTACCTGCTTCATGCGATCTTCATACTCCTCTTTACCTTCTTTTTGCGTTTTGAAAAAACTATTTTTTCCAGATTTAAAAACCTTGACGCTTTTTTTGTTTTGAGATGAAGTCTCGGCTGAATTATCTACATCACGAGAGTTTTGCGCAAAGATCGAACTCAGAGTAGATATCATCAATAGAATAAAAAAGAATGCTCTTGTCATTAAAAAAATATTTTTAATATAACGCAAATCTATAGCTGATTATTTCAAATACTTCTTTTGAAATAATGTATTATTTTTAAGAATTTATATTTCATCATCCATTAGCCATATTTACTTTATTTTAGCTCCATGAAATTTTTAATAAGTTATTTTTTATTGTTTTCTCTCTTCTGTTCATATGGACAGGTTCCTTCAGAAAGTGAATATTATCGTAGAATGGATTTGGGACAACAGCTCATGATTGCTGGCGACTACCAAGCTGCGCAAATAGAATTTTTGTTCGTACTTGAAAATGTGGAAGTTATCCCAACGGATCTCGCTTATCTCTTTGGAAGAAATAGTTTTCATCTCGCCTCTTACAAACAAAGCGTTAATTGGCTCAATAAATATCTACAATTAAAGGGGACTAAAGGTCAATATTATCAAGAAGCTATTCAATATCTGCAATTTTCTGAAGATAAGTATATGGAGCTTCAACGATCCCTAAACCAAGATCAAAGCAATGCCCTTATCGCCTCAAAATATGATTGTGGTGGTCTGAGCAAGATGATTTGTCCCGTATGTAAAGGCTCAGGAGTTATTTTTAAGCAAGGAATTTTTGATATTCACTATCAAACCTGCCCTTACTCCGAAGGAGAGGGTTATTTAAGTTGTAAAGACTACAATCTTTTCATGATGGGTGTCTTGACCCTTCAGGATAGCTTATCTCGATAATCTTGATAGGTAAAGGTCTTTAAAAGCTCAAATCTATCGTCTGCTCCAATGACTCCAATAGAGGGATGACCAATGCCATTAAACATGGTTGTTTTCACCATGGTATAATGCATCATATCCTGAAAGGTTAGGGTATTTCCAATTTTTAAAGGTTTGGAAAAACTGTAATCAGCTAAAAAATCTCCGGCTAAACAACTGATACCTCCTATATTGTAGCGAAATGGATATTTTTCAGCATGATGAGATCCTTCCATAATTTCAGGCCGATAAGGCATTTCTAAGCAGTCTGGCATATGACAGGTGAATGAAGCATTCATGATGGCCGTTGGACTGCCTTGGTTCTCCACAATATCAATGATTGTTGTCTTTAAAAATCCTGTCTGCCAAGCGATCGCCCCACTGGGTTCGAGAATAATTTCGATTTGATATTTCTCTTTGAAGTACTTTAAGGTATTCACCAGTAGTTCAACATCATAACCATCTTTGGTGATTAAATGTCCGCCTCCCATATTGAGCCATTTAATATTTGGAAGATATTTTTTAAATTTCTTTTCAAAATTCTCTAGTACCTGAACCAAAGCAGCAGCGGATGACTCACAGAGTACATGAAAATGTAGGCCTTCTATATTTGGAGGAAGGATCTCAGGAAGACTTGAACTAATCATACCTAATCTCGAATGGGCATGCGCCGGATTATATAGATCCACAACAACATCTGACCATTCTGGATTCACCCTTAAACCCATAGAAATACGTGATGGGACTCGATCCTGAAATTTATAAAATTGATTTAGGGAATTAAAAGTAACGTGTGAGGAAAGCTTCATCAATTCATCAAACTCATCATCCCTATACCCAACAGCATAAGTATGGGCCAATGCACTGAATTTCTCAACACATAATTTGGCTTCATTCATAGAGCTGGCAGTAGCACTCTTTAAAAATGATTTAACTAATGGGAAACTTGACCACATAGCAAAGCCTTTCAAAGCCAAAATAATACTAATTTGGGCGTTTTTCTGAACTGAATCCAGTCGTTCCAGATTACGCCTTAACTTTTCTTCTTCCAAAACGAAACAAGGTGATGGAATAGCCTCAAATATATCTTGACTCAATGATATTGACATGATGTTTTAGATGACCCACAATTATATAGCCTAACATACTTACTGTAAATTCAAACGGCCCGACCCACCCTTTCGATTGCCATTGCTCCTCTGAAAAAGAAGAAAACATTAAAATAGTGCTTTCTCGAACCGAAAAAAACTCTCTTTTTAATGATTTAAGATCCCTTGAAGACGCCTCACTCCGCATCACGTATTCATCTTGATCCATACTCGGAAGTTTTTGTCTTTCTCCTCTAGAGATACACAGGGCTCGATATGAAAAAACACGTTCGGTATCTATAATATGTAGGAACATTTCTTTTAATGACCACTTCCCCTCTAGATAGCGATAATCAGCCTTTTCCTCAGTTAAACCATCCATAATGACCGATAATTGATGGGTTGATTGGTTGAACTGTTCCATCAGGGGCGTTTGATTGGTACATTTGACATAACCACGATAAAATTCCGGAACGGTATTCAAGTTTGGTTGCATAAATTAATCCATCTCAAGATTTACTTCTTTAATCTCATGCCAAATGAGCCCATTTTTACCCAAGTCTTCCAAGAAAGGATCAGGATCAAAGGCTTCGACATTAAATACGCCAGCTCCCTTCCACTTACCAGTAATCATCATCTTGGCACCCAATGCCGCAGGGACTCCTGTCGTGTAAGAGACGCCCTGAGCTCCGGTCTCCAAATAAGCTGCTCGATGATTACAATTATTGTAAATATAGTACGTTTGGTGACGCCCATTTTTCAGACCGCTTATGCGACAACCGATAGAAGTTTCTCCCTCATAGTTTTCTGCTAAGGAACCTGGATCAGGCAATACCGCTTTTAAAAATTGCAAAGGTATGATTTGATTGCCTTGGAAATCTATGGGCTCAATTGCAGCCATACCAATATTCTGTATGACTCTTAAATGTGTAAGATATTCGTCACCAAAAGTCATCCAGAATCTAGCTCTGCGAATTGTAGGAAAATTTTTAACCAGAGATTCTAGTTCTTCATGATTAATTAAATATGATTTTCTAGGCCCAATATTTGGGTAATTAATCATACGACTAATTTCATGAGGCGCAGTTTCTTTCCAGCTACCTTCCTCGTAAAACTTACCCTTTTGTGTGACTTCTCTGATATTAATTTCAGGATTAAAATTGGTTGCAAAAGTTTTGCCATGATCTCCTCCATTACAATCTACAATATCTAAGTAGTGTAACTCGTCAAAATGATGTTTCGCAGCATGTGCGGTGAAAATACTGGTCACACCCGGATCAAAACCACATCCTAAAACGGCCATAAGTCCTGCCTTTTTAAACCTTTCCTGATAAGCCCACTGCCAGCTATATCCATATTTAGCTTCCTCTAAAGGCTCATAATTAGCTGTATCCAGATAATGTACACCTGTCTTGAGACATGCCTCCATGATGGTCAAATCTTGATACGGCAAGGCTACGTTAATCACCAAAAAAGGGCGATTCGCATCAAATAAATGGATGAGTTGGTCCTCTTCATCCGCATCCACTTGAGTCGTTGAGATTTTTACCTCTTTGTATTTTGCTCTTACGCTTGTTGCAATATCGTCACATTTTTTCAACGTCCTACTGGCCAACACGATTTCAGTAAAAATAGTGCTTAATTGAGCACATTTATGAGTGACTACTCGTCCAACCCCACCTGCACCTATGATAACAATTTTTGACATCTTTCCATTTTGAAAATGCAAGTATAACTTTAAATCTAAAATAAAAAGAATCGATCACATAATTTTGTAGTATCTCGACAAAATGCCTATATTTGTTAGCTAATACTACAAATTATGCATGACATATTGCAGAAAAATGTGAAAGTATCAAGAATCTCTTGGTACAATTTTGGTACACTGGTACTCTTTTGGTACCCTCATACCGTTCCTTTTTTCAAATTCATTTCATGCTTAATTTTTTTTAAACCTTTAAAAAAGTAATTAAGTTATGAAAAAATTCAATGAATATTCAACAAGCATATCCTTCTTTCTAAAAAGCAGATCAAAGAAAAAAGATATAAAAACCAAAAGCGTATACGCTACCATAGCATATCGAGGTACCTCCACAAAACTATCTACAGGATTGATTTGTGAAGACCCAGAAAAGAACTGGAAAGCAGGAGCCTTCGTAGGTAGAAATTTCCAGGATCTTAACGATAAATTAGCAGAACTTAGAAGAGAAATTAAGTCTATAAATCCTGCCTCATGTAAGAATGCGGAAGAGGTCAAACGAGCCTACCTTGGGGAAGAAGAAGAGAAGTTCTCAATGACAGTACTCAACGCTCTAGAATTTGGTTATAACCAGAAGAAATATGAGGTCAAACCGAGTACTCTTTATAACCATCGAATGGCAATACATAAACTTGAAAAATATTTGTATAATCAGCGATATAGAGATTGGTCAATCCTCAGAGATCATCCAAATAGAATGACCAAATTGAAGGTCACTGAATATTATAATTGGATGCTAGATAATGGAGCAAGAGAAAGTGCTAATACCCAAATAGGATGCATTGCTGCATTGTACAAGCAATACTACGACATTCATGAAGATCAAAATGCAGATCTTGTACCCAACCTTTTCTCTAGAATGCAAAAGCAAGGCAATAAACAAGATCGTATTGAAGCAGCTATGTCCAGGAGTATAGATTGGAAATATGTTGAGGAGATCGATAAAGTAAGAAATAAAATCACAAACTGTGTTCTTGATAAAAGAGGTCCTTTGGGATATAAGGAAATAGACGAAAATTCTTATTGGAAATATAAAACCAATAATGAATCGTTTGCCGAAAGAAAAGAAAGGTACCGTATATATGGAATTTTAACAATGTTCATTGCGAATACAGGAATGGCATTTATTGAGTTTGGAAAGCCTGATGTATTTGAAATTACTCATACTATGTCTCTAAAAGGTAATAAATACGTGAAAGGAGAACAGTTAAGCGGAAGAAGAGTAAAACAAGGAATGAAATATCGAATTCCCATATCCCCTACCGTTAAAAAACTAATCAAAGAATTGAAGGGTAATCTACCTTGGAAGCCATATGTTGACAAGTTAAGACAATACAATCCTGCGGTAAGAGCAACTGCTTACTGGCCTTACAAACAGTATCTAATAATACTATCTGAAGTACTTGGCTATGAGGATGGAATTAGAGGGCATAAGTTGAGACATTCTTTCGCTATGAGAATGCTTAATCACTACGGACTTTCAATTCAGACAGTTGCTGAAATGCTTGGTGATACCATCAAAACAACGAGTGAGAATTACGCTAGTTACCTTGACCAAACAGTTCAAGAAAACTACAACGAGGAGATTGCTAGGCATCAAGAAAAACTTGAAAAACTAGAGGGAAAGAATAAGGATAAGAAAAAGAAGGGGTAATTCCCCTTTTTTTTGTTGATATACCCTATTTGACTTGTAATATTTCAACATTGTATATACTTTTACCATAGAACTTGAAAATAATGAAAAAAACGATGACTAGTGAAGCACCAATGAATGTCTCAAAAACTATCAAAAAAGATAAGTCCCCTAATGATAGACTTGAGGAATTTAAGTCTACCCTACAAACTTCCGATATCATAATTTCCCTCCACATGGGACTAGGAGTTTCAAGCGTGACATCTCATATGCCTAGTGGCTCCAACAGAAAGATAAATATCGATTGGCTAAATTTACTTGAGAAAGCATTTCCCTTCATCAATAAAAGCTATATGCTCGATGGAAAAGGAGAACTGCTTCTGAAATGGAGTAGCCAGGAACAGATCAATTTTGTTCACAGTACTGAGTGGTACAAGAGCAAGGAAAAATCTGTTCCAAAAACTAAAGACATATACGCTTCTCAGGATCTTGTAAATAAAGCGTTGAAGAATAAACCATTCTTGGAAATTCTCATCGAAATCTACAAGAAAAAGTTTGGTGCTGGTCTACTCGCAACAGAAGTAAATACGAAAATCTGTAAGCGAATAAGAGCGATAAGAGAATCACAAGAAGGCTTAAGCGGAGGTTCTAAATGTACACAAGAAGATTTTGCCAAGATGTTGAATGTTACCAGGAGCATGATAGTCTCAATTGAATTAGCAAGACAAAGCCCTTCTACCCACTTTATTCAAAGGCTGGGACATGACTTTAGTGATGAGCCTGGCATGGGTTTAAAACTAAATGGTAAGAGCGTTAGGGTTTCCTATGATTGGCTTTTTGATGGTAAGGGAGAGATGTTTCAATTACACGGTATCGATGTAGATGATGATAAGGAAAGCATGAAAGAGGAGATTAGAGTGCTCAAGGAAAGGAACGACAAGCTCGTGGAAAAATTACTAAACCAATAGAAACAACCAGATATGATCGTATTTATTAAAAAATCAACCAGATTCTATGTTACCCAGTCAGACTATGATGGGCTTGTTTCAAACCCAAATGCTGATTTTGTAATTGAATGTACCCCCAAAAAAGGGAATCATCCAAAAGGAACTTACACAATCCCAAATAAGGTTGCTAGACAATTCATAGAGTCAAAGCAGGGTACCCATAATTGGGATGAACATGAGAACTTTAAAGAAGACCAGTTTCCAGTTGGGCTTGAGGAGTTTTTTAGATCTAAAAACTAATCTGTAATGAAGAAACGTTGGACAAAACAAGAAGTTAAGAAAGAGATTAAAGAATGGGTTGTTGGGGGAGTTGCTCTGTTGGTGATTATTTATTGTGGATGGATTAAAAAAACTCCTGAGACACCACACCCCAGGAGTTAGTTCAAATTCAAAAGTTCTTAACCAAAGCTTATTACAGATTAAGTTCCAAAAGTATAGAAGTAAAAAAAACAAAAAGGGCATCACTTTTTTTCCATTTTTAGTTCGGAAATAAAAACTCCCAAGACACCACACCCCAGGAGTTATTTCACAAATCAAACAGCATACCCTCACTTCAACAACTCATGAAATACTTTCCTTTCTAACACCTCAAAATAAGCCTCAAACTCTTCCAATATCACCTCTTTAGAGAAACACTCACAAGTACTGTTAATCTCCTTTAAAACGGCTGTATGCATCCCAGATTTAAGCACTCCAACTGTATAGTAATCCTTAGCCTTATCACTTACTTTTAGCCCAACTAGAAGCAGTAGTTTTCTCTTCACCATCTTGTGGTGTGAGAGGCGCACTGACTACAATCTGGTAGTCAGCCGTCTACTCGATTAGCCTTTCGTTTTTTTCAATCAGTTATATAAAGGTAGTTTTACAAAATATGTATTTAAAAATTAATGCTATACTTTAAAACTGGAATCAAACCATTTTGTTCGCTTTTGGTGGTTACTATTTTGTTGGTTAATTCGTCAAAGAAGTAGTCTAGCTCATTTGTATTTATTCTACTTGTTATATTTTGGATATTGAGACTTAAACTGTGTGTAGTTTTTGTTTTATTCCATTGGTAATTAATGCCCAAATCAAAACGATAATAAGCTTTTATTTTTTCT
>Ga0115000_10001267_pt1 | contig 22577 bp, 19 predicted proteins | sample ArcticOcean_MG_C_6_FD_89690 | JGI IMG/M metagenome (GOLD analysis project Ga0115000, IMG submission 89690) | Marine microbial communities from western Arctic Ocean - ArcticOcean_MG_CB8_128 | ecosystem: Environmental > Aquatic > Marine > Oceanic | place: Arctic Ocean: Canada Basin | collected... | reverse complement strand
TCTTCAAGAACCCATCGACCTTTTGTTTCTACTAATATACCATTAGGTAAAGTAAAATCTATAGTATATGTATGATTGGTTTCTGGCTTTATGTATGAAATTACAGTTGTTTCGTACTCGAATTTAATTTTTGCTTCAGTAAGTTCTTTAGAGACTGTGTGTTCGAATCCGCTTCGATATCCATGCTTAATAGCATTTGCCCTTGCTTTTCAAATTTTTCTTGCCATAACTTATTAATAATAAATAGTAGGATTATATGTCAAACTTAATAATAAACGTCATATCCACGTTTTTTAACTTCTGAATCGGTCTAGCTAATTTACCTATTCCAAGTAATCTACCGTACTCATCATACAACCCGATGGTAGTAACATATGGATTAAAAATTGGATCAGTAGCAAAATCAGCTAGCTCTTGTGTAGACAGCACTTCACTACAAGTGCCTATTACTGTTTTACGTGCAGTTGGATTAGTTGTTAGATTAAAGTCACTAGCTCTAGTATGGCACCGTATCTGCTGTTCATATAATTCACGTGTATTTTTAACTTTCAGCTGAAAATTGTCGCTAAAAAGTGCAGTTGAATCATTACCTATATTTGCAGTACCTGCATGCAGTGAACCAGACCAGTATCTAGGAAAATTGTTATTTGTCATAGTTAGTAATCCGTGTTCATAGAATGCATTACCTACAATGTTCTCTTGATACGCTGTTCCATCAGTATAGCTGTTATCATATAGGGACCATATTTCATTTTTTGATAAACTAGTATCATAAAAACGTATCTCATCTAAAGACCCGCTAAAAGGATTTTCAGGTAGTATAAAGTTTGATGTTACTGCTGGATGATGTTTTGATCCTGTTACCCATGCTGTTCCGTTGTCACCTATAAATACATCAGATATATTATCAGTACATTCTTCAACTGTATTATGTACATTTCTATCTAAAACACCATCTATCCATATCTGGATATCTTGATCTCTCTCTTGGATAACTATATGATGATCTACAAGTGGTGTTAAAGCTGTTTGTGATTCTACAACGAGTATGCGACCTCCTGATTTTTTTCGGAATACTAATGAGTTCAATTGAGATCCTAATGGGGTACCTAATCCAGGGTAAGTGGGATTGTTAGGTTCAGTTTTATATCCATCAAACTCTAGTGAAGTATTTTTTAATTCAATATGATATGGGTAATTGTTTTTCATTGCTTCACCTTGAACAAGTTGTTCGAACGGTAAGGTTGTTGCTGCATTTATCAACTTCTCTGTACCTAACCCAGATTTAGTTATAAGTGTTGCATAATCACGACCTGCTTTTGATCCAGATGTCCAGTAATATGTTGGACCGGGTCCGAAATCTGAAAAGTAGTCTTCATGTGATGGTCCCCAAGGTTGACCTCCTCCTGTTTCATTCCATACTATTTGTCCAGTTAACGTATTCTCTGATGGTATTTGATTTTCTGGAATTTTTATCCAAAAGCTTATTGCAAATCCGTCGTCACCACCTAGATTTAACTTGTCGATATGTGGTATTCTAATACTACCACTATTATTAAACTGAGCTCGCATTCCTGATTTAAGTGTTGATTGATAAAAGTTGATTGCTGCAGCATTCCTATTAGACCCGCTTTGCATAAAAGATGCTATACCCTCCTTGAAACAAACTTTATCTGATACACCGTTATTTTTATAAGTTGAAAAATCCTGTATGCTTGTCTTACCCATACCTTTATGTTGCTTTCTATCTACAGATGCGCTTGTCTGATTCTTTATAGGAAATAATTCATTGAATCCATAATACCCAACTAATGCGCTTTTAGGTGCAAAATGAGTAACTGGTACTAAATTATCAACTAAATTACCATACCCATCATCGGTTATATCAAAAGAGGCAGTTAATGGTGATAGTTTGTCTAGCTGTAAATCTGGTGTTTCATACAACCGTGCAATATGTGTATCTGTTAATACATCTTCATAAAAGCGTACTTCATCTATTGAGCCTGTAAATGCGTTGTATTGAGTCATGGAGGTTGGATGGTTGTTTTGTGCTCCTACTTTAGATGATCCTGATGCGCATATAAAGAGGGCTCTATCATATTGATTTGATGCAGTTACTGCAAAAGTATCTAGATGCCATGGATACGTTGGTGTTATAGATGCAGTTGCATATCCTACTTTTTTAATATATGTATAACCTGTAGCGCTTAATGGATCAGGTCGGCAAATTCGTAATGTAGTTTTAGCTGGGGAGTGTCCCCATGGTGGTAATTCTTCGTGTCTAGAGCCTGATGAACCGTAGTAGCAGTCTGGCCAGAATTCTTGCATTACTGAAACAAGGTTCCAAGAACCTGTCGCTAAACCGAACCCGCTGCTCGCTGCAGCATACGAAGAGGATGTTGTACAGTTACTACCAGTTGCACCCCAGAACATTTGTAATGGAACTAAACCTTTAGGGTTATGAATGCTCTCTGACACAGAACCAGTTAATATATTTAATTCAAAATATGCATTTTTATCCCGTGTCAGTAATGTACTCTCACCAGGAGCTCCTGTTGTGTTGCGAGTCGTTGAATTCCAGTCCATTGGTTTTACCCACATAGTAAGTGTGTAGGATGGCATTCCGTGTTGTATATTTGTTCCTGTACCCTGACCTAAGTTCGTCCACCAGTTAGCGTTAGTACGGCCCTGGAAATCTTGTCCTTTTCTCCATAAGAACCCGTTACCTTTGTTGTACATCTTTCTTCTTCCAGTCATGGGGCCAAACGAGAAGTTTTTCCCATTATGATTATCAACAGCTGCTACCATCATATGTATACTTCCTGTACCTGATGCTGCTGCATTAGGGTCATCTGCTTTACCAGAAGTATTAAAAACCATTTTATATTGAGAAGAGTACTGAGATGCTGCACGTTGAAGGCCTGTGTTCATAGCATCTGACTGTATGTAGGAATTTACCTGTAGGTTTGGATCATCAAAAGACCAATGAGCCTCTAAATTTGGTGCTGTATTCCATACCACAGGTGATTGAAACGGTGAATAATGATTCTCATATCGATGATTATACAAAGAGCTTGATTGATTATAAGGTAAGTTTATGAGGTTTTTTTCTCGATCTAACGGAAGTCTTTGAATGTATTGATCAGTAAATTTTATTGAACCTGATTTTATACGTAAATCAAATATGGTTGAGGGTATGGAAATAACATGTGCTTTTTCACCAAGAATTCTTGTTTCTTTATCTGGGTTATTACCACCAAAGTTTTCAGATGGTTTATCAATTCGTTGATAATATAGGTGATTTATACTATCATGTATAATACCTTTATAAGTTCCATTAGGATTCTGCTCTTCTTCAGTAATAGGAATTCCTTTTAAAGGATCACCGAAAGAATGTGTATAGTGTAATCCTTGAAGTATTTGCACACCATAACTACTACTATAGTTCGTTGAATTTATAGTATAATCCTTATACACATTAAACGGTGTAATTGATATATCTGATGGATCTATTTTCTTAAATACTGACATCTTTCACTTTTCTATTATATATAAAACCCTCTATACTATAATAAATATAAAGGGTCTATATAATATGGTACTATTTCAATAGAATCAATTTAGAAATCTAGCTTAACCTTAATTAATGCCTCTCTATCGAAAGATTTAAGTAACGGTTTACTTAACTTTGCAGTTGCAAGGAGTTCCTGTTTATTATTATACATTCCTACTGTGGTAATGTATGATTTTGGATCTTTTATCATTGATGCATGTTTTAGTGCACCTAGTGAGCCGGTAACAAAAGTTGGATTATTACTAAAATTATAATCTGCGTTTTTTACTCTAATATAATAGAAGGTTGATGTTACCTCTTCTTCATTACGAGCTTGAAATCCATATGTTCCTCCAAAAGTAGGTGATGGTGCTGATGATCCGGATATTGCTCTAAATAATGTTCTGTTATAATGGTTGTTAAAGTTAGATTTGGACATCTCAGTAGTTACATTACCTGCAGGTACCACACCCCGTGTTTTTAATCTTCCTGGATTAAGTATTATAATTCCTAAATCTGGATATACAAGTCCGTAACCACCTTTGAGACCATCATCATCAGCTGTATATTCACCGTCTGCGATAGTACCACTTACAACATTATAAACTCGTTTACCGTCCTGTATGGTTGCATTTGATCCTCCACTATTATCAATAAGTTTAGTTATATTATTACCGATAGCTCCCACGTTAGTAGATCCGTCAGTTGCTTTTACACTCCCACTTAATACTAACTCCCAATTACCTGGATCTAACTTTTCTTTAAGTCGCGAGCGCTGAATATTAATTGCATATATATGATCTTCATTTGCATTATTATCAAAAGTAAATTGTGTATCACCTGGATTTAATAATATATTTCTATACTGGGTATATACTGCTTTTGTAGGGTAATCTGAATTATTTAATTTACTACCACTACCATGTCTGTGACCGTATGCTATTGCAAATTGAGTAGCAGAACCAACTTTATTAGATCCACTATGATATACATCCCAATAATATTTACCTGCATTAGAGCTAGTTTGACTAGATGCGGTATGCATAGTTTTTAACTCTCCTGAGTTATTAGACCATAATCCTGCAGTTACTACTTCTTTTCTATTTGATATAACATCATTACCGGGATCTAATCTTGAATATATTTTTCCAGTAGTTGTTTTTTGAGATAGTGCATCGCGCTCTCTTACGATTTGATTAGCTATCTTTTGAGCTTCTCTTAAGATTGCACCTTGTGCGGAGTCTTTAGTTGAAGGAAGCCCTTCCGATTGCCTCTTTTCTTCTTGAAGCTGATCTTGTATTGCTTTTACTTCACTAATTTCTTTTTCTATTTGAGCTTTTGATTTTCTATTTTGTAATGCCATTTTTTATTCCCTATTGATTACAGAGCACCACCTGATGTAGCGACTTCTTGTTTATTAACAGTAACAGTGACAGTAGCTCTACCTCCCGTCTCATTACCTATAATAGTTAATGTTGCTGTTTTAGCTTCAATTGGTTGATTTTTAGCTATAATACTGAAGCTAAATCCTACTGCAGTTATTGATTGAGCTGACTCATCATCTCCAACAAATGTTGGGACTGTTGCTTGTTGCATTAAAACACTTTTTACTGGTATAGATACGTCTAAGAACGCTACATCACTATTTGATAGTATTGCTGTATACCCTAGTGTAGAATTACCTCCTTCAAAGTTGGATGTATTAGGTCTTACTTCTACTGCATCTCCTCCTGCTATTAATGTTACTGTTGAGTTAGGTACAGTAATAATAGGTATTCGTGTAGTATTCTTACGTAATGTAACTAATTTATACTTCATTGTTTGTGTTTCATCTGGTATAGCTTCTATTAATGGCATATTGTCAATTGCAATTCCATAATAATTTGTACCTAATGAGTGAGCAGGATTCCATAGACTATAATCTATTTCATCGTCTGCTAGAGCAAACTGAGTTATCTTAAACTCATCTGCTCCTTTTGCTAGAATTTCGCGTCCTTTTTTTGTTAAGATAGCGTCTACTGTTATTGAAGTATTATCTAAATATCCCATGTTTTTATTCCTCTCTATTACTTATGTCTTTAATAAATATGATGTAACTATAAAAGTACCTTTATTTTACTCAATACTTAAGTTTCCACCAAAGCCTGCATCAGAGCTTATTAATTTGTTTGGATCACCTATTGTAAATGATACTACTGGCCCGTTATCTGGTGTTGCTTTACTGTTTATATTAAAATCAGCTGCTTCTAATTGTGCGCCTTTGTATCTTAATCTAGATACTCCTTCTGAACCTTTCAGATTATAATCTTGAACTTCGGCCCATTTAAGTGATTGGCTGTATGCCCATATATTAACTGAACCTCCTGTTTCGTATAGTTTACCGCGTGATGCGCTTACGGTACTTGAATAGTAATATGTTGCACCTTTATAAATTTCTGAACGTCTATATGCACATATATGTGATGCAGTTGGTTCTGATCTATAAGTAGGGGTTGAAGCAGTTATATACCCTCCCTGGTGAGTCATAACACCTAATACAGGTACCATTTTCTTTATTAAACTTGTACGTGTATATGGTGTTTTTGTAACACCATCTATATTTGTTAAACTTCTAACATTCATGGTACCACATATCTCTTGTAGATCGAAATCATATAAAACACTACCTGTTCCAACAAACGAAGCTACTCCTGTATGTGATACTACACTGCTCTCGTTATTCTGTATTATTCTAGCTTCGCCTTTACCTACATTCTTAGCTGGTTGTGATGATAGAACTATAATTGGAGCGTCGTGTGTACCAATTACACCGTTTATTGTTGTACTATTTTCTTTCGGTGAATTTCTACCAATAAAATTGGATGTACCTCCTGGTGTATTTTGTTGTGTAGTTGCAGTGAAGCTTTTTAGAATTGAGTTATACTTCGTCTCTATTTGGCTGCTATCTGCAGTAGTAGTAGTACCTTTTTTGGCAGTTGAGGTACCTGTTTTAGTTGGCGGTTTCAATACCTTACCAACTCTACCAGTTATTGTTTGTGGTTGTATATTAAACCCTGTCTGTGTAACTCGAGTCCTATTATTGACAGTCGTTGTAGGATTTTTAAGTTTTATAAATGAAGCTGCTGTAGTTGCAATATTTTGTGTTTTACCATCACCTGTTACTGTAATTTTTCCTCTGCTTGGTAACTTTGAGCGTTCTATAAAATGTGGTTTAATAACAACACCTAATTCTGCATTTGCTCTAGCTGGTAGCATATTCTCTAACATTGTAAATAATGACATATCATATAATTTTAATTGATCTAGATATGCTTGTTTATTTTGAGTGTTATTATATTTTTTCCAATAAGTTCTATTTAATTTTTTTAATTCACTATATGAATCTTCAAATTCTTCTTTTGGATCTCCTAAATAATTATCTAAAGGTACACCTCCTATGTGATCAAATATATCTTTATCAATTTGATCAGTTGGTGAGAAGTATATACCTAGCTTATTACTATCTAGAGAGTATTTATCACTTGCTGGTTTTTCAGCACGTGCAGTTGGACTTAATTGACGTAATAAGTTATTTTGTTCCGATCTAATTTTATTACTCGTATATGAGTTAGGACCAGCTTCAGGTGTATTAGTATAAAATACTTCCTCAGTATATCCATAGTAATCTGATGTGTTTGGATAATTATTTGCTTCAGCTCGTAATTCATATTTAGGTGGTACATTACTCCAGTTTCTGCTACCAGTTCTCTGATCTGGATGGAAGCTTTCAATACCTGTAGAAGAAGACGGGTTTGGATTTAATACACTTCCAGACCAGTGATTTGCTTTGGTATTTAGTTTATAGCGAGCTAATAGATCATCAAATGTTGATGCAGCAGTATTAGATGAGTACATCTCAGGGGATAAGGTATGATCTCTTAGTACTGATTGAGATAAAGGTCGAGCATAATATCTAACTTCTTGCATAGAGCCGCTAAACGGTCTTCCAAAAGCTCCATGACCCCAGCACTGTGGCCATGATAGTGCAGGTGGAATATTATTGGTAATATATCCACCAAAATATGATCTCTTGGCGGTATTCACACTATTGTTATTATGTTCTTCAAGGCTACCTGACCAAGCATCATTTAATGATGATGACCAGCGCGTTCCTCCTACAGTTCCTGAAACGACAAAGCTTGAAGATACAGCTTGATCTATAACTCCGTACTCACTACGCATAGCTACTAATTCATAATTAAAATTACTACTGCTATGATACGCACCATTCTTAACTGGATTAGGATCTGCTTTCCGGTTAACCATTATAGTCCACCAACCATCACCTTGCTCTCTTGTATTAGTTTTTTCAAATATTTTAGCTTTTTGAGTTGATGCTGATACGTATCCTTGCTTAGTGTCGTTTTGTAAAATTGAGCTAGATATTACTATACTGAAATGACCGTAATCTGTGAACCCTTCTGGTTGTCCATTAGGTTTTATTGCAGATGAGTGGCTTCTATGTAGTATAACTCCTACATCATTATTAACTTGCCATAATGATTGGCTATAATTCAAAGTTGTAGGTGATGGCCAAATTCTAAACTCTACTCCATTAGGGGTTATAGCACTACCTGTTACTTTACCTTGTGTCTTGCTGTGAGGGCCCCAATATGTTGATATAGATTGGCTTTGATGAAAATTCAAACAATAATTAAAATTAGCGTTTTCATACAATACACTTTGCTCTGTTTTTTTGCTAGACCCGTATTCATATATCGGTAAAACTGATTCTGGGATACCGTAGCAGTTTATTAACCCTCTTGTACCTATTGTTGTTCCCTTTGATTTTAATAATAATGGTAAATTATTAAGGAGTCGTCTCCAGGTTTCAGATGTACGCTGCTTACTGGTCATAGTCTTTATTGAACCAGTTGGTATGTTTTGGTATATTTTACCATCCGCAGTTTTACCTATCCTGTACTGCCATAAATCTTGATTAGGATCACCTTCTATTAAATCTATACCACTTGCTTTACCTACGTGGTATATTAGATCATCAGATAACCCATTTTTATTTTCATAATTCGTATTATGCTGTCTACTACTTACGTCTGTAAAATGTTTTGTATATGTCCACCAAATATCATGCGCTTGGCCTGTTAGATCTAAAAAGTTTAAATATGTATCATTAGAATCTTTACCTGTATCGTTTATGAATTCAGGAGTGGTTTTTCTTAATATATTAGGGTTTTGTTTATCGTATTTACTAGCTGATGCTATTGATACAGCCTTCCAGTCTGTTGATTTAGAATGAGAAACATTTAATAGTTCATAATTGGGTCCTGGAAGAAATACAGCGTGAACTGCCCAATCAAATAATTGATCAAGATTCCAGTCATAATAATCTTCTGTCCATAGATCATTTCTTAATGAACCAGACAGTTTAGGAAATGGAGTAATTACTGATCTAGACCAATCAAGGCTCCCTCCCTCACGTGAACCGGTTGATGTAATATACTTGCTTTTAGATCCACTCTCAAAATAAAGCCATTTTTCAAAATCATCAAACTCGTTTATTAATTTAACTTTTCTATCTACCCACCTTTTTTGATATTGTTTAACATATTTAGTACCTAGAGATCCTGTGTATTCATAAATGTATATATCCTGTGCAGGGTGATCGCTATAATCAAACTTTCGAGCTTGAGAATCATAACCACTAATAAGTTTTAATTTTTCTACAAAGTTATCAATACGTTTTTCAGCTGAACTAAATCGTATATAGTTTTCAAAACAACTGTAATCTATATTAAGACGTACACCGTCTAAGCTTGAGCTGAAATTATTTAATATTTCTGCACGTACGTCTGAGTCTGTTCCTAATAATTGATCGCGGGATTTGAATCCTGTATCTACTCTGGCGGTGGTATTTAACCTTAAATCAAAGTTTGGACCTGATAGGGAGTTAGCACCTCTTAAGATAGGGACATCTAATAAAACTTTATTTATAACAGGCTGTGTTGCTTCTGCAACTAACCAGCATTTATCTTTAAATTTAATATTATTAGGCAGTGGTTGGTAAAGCTTTAATAGTATTGTGTGTGGTGTATCCGGGTCAGGAGGAAATATATCGTCTACTACCCAAGAAGTTGCTGTGTGTATTTTATTAAACCCAAAATTAATTTGTACTTGAGTCCATATTGGATTGTTAGATATTGCTGCGTGCTTGAAAGGACCTGTACCTGATGATGTATTTTTTAATTTTTCTAATCTACTAACGAACTCATCTAATTCTGGTGTGAGGTCTTCATCTTCAAAAACATCTTCTGTTGGAACTAATCGAACCTCAGTTCTATCTTTACTGATTGAGTGTACTCTAAGCTTAGGGCCTGTTGGCTTTCCTACAGCATCACGGTGAAAATTATATACGGTAATAAATGTTCCGTTTTTAAATCCTAAGTCTGTTAGGTTTTTATAAAATGATAGAGTTACAGTTGGAGTTCCTTCTGAGTCTGCTTTATCAGCTTTCCAGTCATTAACTTCGTGAGTCGAAAATAAGTGGTTATTGTTTAGATCATAAACATGCATTTCCACTCTGTCATACATGCTCTTTCCAAACAAAGGATTTTGCATATACCCGTACGTCATATCTAGATCCTCTAAGTCTACTGTTGTGTAGTACTGAGCTATAGACTGACCGTTAGCAGATAATATCTGCTCTGTATTTGCGTATTGATCTAATGGCATTATAACTTCCCTAACAATTCACTAATTTCTGTGTTAATATGCTTTTTATATTTTTTGTACTTAAATGACTGGCACCTCATAGCTACACCTATTTTTGTATCTTCTTCTGTGGATAATATGATTACACCTGATTTATTTCTTATTAATTCTGTTTTTATTTTTTCTCGATCTCCGTATATGATTACATCTTTTTCTGAAAGTGTTACATTGTCGCTAGCTAACTCACCACCTACTATTTCTCGTATACCTTTTTTATTAGATACCTCTACAGGTTCTTCAGATACAATAATATCACTATCTTCTGTAGAGCTTCTCGTAATACCTTCAACTAAGGTGAGGTCAGCCTCTATCTTTACCTTGCTAGGTAATGTAAACATTGAGGGAGTTCCTGAATTTTCGCTATCCTCTATTAAGGATTTTGGCACTGTAAATAATACTTCACCATGTGAAGACATGAACGGTATATATTCTGGTATATTTAGTACTACAGGTTCATCTGGTTCAGGTTCAGATGTTACTTCTTCTTCTGGTGGTGGTTCATATACACAAGAGCCTTCAACTTGAATCTGAGCTGCTGGATCATAGTTTAGTGCGTCTGGATCAGTACACCCTCCAACTAGCTCAATCTCCTCAGCTATTTCAATGTTTAGATATGATTCTACAGCTATGTCCCCTGCTTGGAAATCTAAATCAACATTAATTTCATTAACTATATTAATAGTAGGTATTATAACATCTTTTTGACACGCTGCTCCGTTTTGTAATACAACTTCAACAGGTGTTATAGGTGCTGGTGGTCTTACTAGATCCTGTGTTATAACAACAGGCTCTCTAACCGGCTCTTGTTTTGACTCTACTTCCTTAACGACTTCTTTAGAGTCTTCTATTATCTTATCTACAACTTTTGATATAATTGATTCAGTTATAGGAGCAGCTAGATCTGGAATTGGAGGTTTTGGGGGTATCTGTGCAATAAATTTAGGGTTAGGGCAAGGAACGGCTTGTGGGGTTGGTATTTTAAGCTGTGGGTTTATCAGCATAACATTCACGTACCAAAAAGGTGGTTCTACAAATACTACTTTACCGCCCTTTATTATTTTGCTATTTTCTCTTAGATCTGCGTTTCTTGCTGCAGCTAAACCCCAATCTCCAGCGCCTGGTGTTCCGCATCCGAATGGCTGTCTCGGTGTAGGTACAGGTTCAGGTATTATTGGTCTAACTGGTAGTACAGGTGATATAGTTGCTCTAGCTTTTTCTATCGGTGTTTTACTTCTAACTGCAATTTCACGAGCTTTTGCAACAGGGTTAGCTATAGGTTTAGATCTAACTACTGGACGTGGTACTACTGGTGCTGGAGCTTTTTGGATAGATTTGTATACTGGAGCTCGTACATCAGTTCCTGTATTCCTCGTTACCGGAGATGTCGCTTGCTTACCTGTATCTCTCATTATGGGAGCTGAGCTTCTATTTGATCTTGATGCTGCCATTATCTATTAACCTTAAAATAAAAGTTCTCGTCATATATTACAACCGATGCGTCAGATTGAGTAACTTGGAAGCATAATTTATAATACCGTTCAGGCATAAATGACCCCATATCCATTTTCATATAATTACCGCTTGAATCACAACTTAATTTAGTTCCAAGGAAGCTATATGGTACTACAAATTCATCTGTTAGTGCATCCTTCACTCCGTAATATGATGATGTTGGTAAATACTTTATTGATTTATAGTTTGATTCAGTAGAGAAGGTTTTTGTTGGGTAACGATCTCTTCCTACTATTCTAATTTTCGGTTCCTCTTTACATGAATATTCATGCTTAAGATTTTTAAGATATACTACACTTTCATCCGAGATTAATTCAGATAAATCTCCAGGTATAAATGATGAGTCGTCATGTACCACTTCAAGTCGTGGTTGGTATACTGTATTAGTTTCTCGTGAGAAGAATTGTAGATTACCATAATTAGTACTGTTTGATTCTTGAGAGCCTGATCGTAGTAAGATAAATCCATCATTCTTTCCATCTGCTTTCATTTTTGAGATACCTGAATATGCACTTCCTGTTCCTATAAGAAAATTAACTACAGGTGTTACATCCATTCGTAAATCTGTAGAATCGTATTCAAAAGATTGAGATGCATAATAATCTGAGTACCAGGTACCTCCACCTGTAACACTCGAGTATATCATCGTTGAATCTGCATTTGGTTTGTTGTTTGCATATAGTGATGCAGACGTCCATTGAGTATCTTTACTTATAAGGTACTCTGTTTCTGGATGTCGTTTATCTCGATACGCCCATGATGAACCTTGCTTGATATATCCATACCTGCTTACTGGATCTATCTTTCTCCCTGCTCCTGCATCCCATGAGTTAGATACTGCAAATGATATTATATTGTATTCTGGTTGCATCTCTATAGCGTTGGATTGGTATAGATTCAAATAATATTTAGGATTTATAATATCTCCAGTTCGAACTGACTCGCTTATACTAGCTAGTGGAAATTTAATTAATATACGAGATGTATATACACCTCTAGATGAAGATACTTTACTTAGCTCTAATGCTGCATCAGCACCAGTATTCATGCTTGATGTTTTTTCGTATATAGTATTATCAACTTCTGCGTAGTAAGATTTAATCATTTATATGCTCCTATATTGATACTACCCTTGCTTTAATATCTGAATCAGGGTATTTTACTTCAAATATGCTTGGGTCAAGTGACGGGTATATTACACCATCACGCGTTGCGTGTTTTACATCATAAACATTTCCAGAGTATCCGTCTTGATCATCCCACAAGTTATATACTTGGAGTTTAATAATACTCTGTATACCTATTAGTGAAGCTAGCTCAGTATATATGTCTGCAAAGATAATAGGTTGATTAATCTGCATTCTATCAATATAAAAGAACTTCCTAATTAGGTCAATACTTTTTAATAATATCTCGTTGCTGTTAAACCCAGGTAAGGTTAATATCTCGAGATCTATACCTATGTTTATTACAAATGCATTTTTAATAGTAACTGAATCTGTTAGTAGTCTATATGGTGATAAATAATTTTTTATGTTAGATTTAGTTGCGTCATTAGTTACTACTAGATTTTTATTAGCATCGTGTGATAAAACGTATAAGTTTATTGCAAATGGGTTTCGTATTCGGCTACTACCTGGTGATACATTTAGTTTTTCATCTTGTGTAACATATACTTTAGCTATTGATCCGTATTGAGATGGCATTGTTAGAGTTCTAATCATATAATCATCTTTACTTACTACCCTACCCTGTGCGTTAAAGAACGCTAATGCATTGTCACGTGTTTCTTCTAATGTCTCAGCTCCTCTACCTCCTTGTGCTGGAGTTGGGTTAGTAGCAGCTAATGAGGCTTTAGTATTATTAAATAAAGAGTTATCTAAACCTTGACCACCACTAATATAATCTACATAAGATATAGCTGTTATGTCTCCTGTTTTAACATTATCTTTATGACCATTACCTATAGTGTATTCTACTGTTAATGTGGTATTAGCAGGTGCTTGACCATATGCTTTAGTATACATAAAGTTTGATGGATCTACAAAAGTTCTACTCATGGGAGTAGCTGATGGGAGAGTTGATCCTACGTTTATAGGATTAGGTATTATTTCTTCATCTGGTTTAGTTGAGGTTCCTGGACCAAATTCGAGTATACGTTTACCGTCTTCACGAATACGTGTTATAAATCGTCTAGACGTCTTTTTAAGTCTTAGTAGATAGGGTGTTTCAGAATTATATTGAGTTAGAGTTGGATCTATATATTGTGTATTTTCTATCTGCTTAAACACTATATCTTGAGCTAAAAAGGGAACTTCATGCCAAATGTTACCTTCAGAGTCTGTTACATTAACTATTTCTATAATATTATCTCTTGCGAGTGCTACTTTAAAAAAAGCTTCTGCTTGACGTACTGTGAATGTTTCTTTTAAGGATGCTCCTGCTTCAAATGACTTTCGCTTACGTAATAAGTAATATGTTGGTTCACCTGTTGTTTAATCAGTTGAAAAAATAGATATTTCTGTTTCGTCAGCTGATCCTGAGATGCTAAAATCAATTGGTAGATTACGTCTAAAGGTTGTTCCTTTTGAACCTTTAACTTTCATACCACCTTTTATTGCTAGTGAATACCTAAAATCTGGTTTATTATTTTCACCAGATCCTACAGCTGGTATGGTTTGAAATATATCTACCTCTACTTGAGCAGCTATTGCTTGTTTAGGATTATACCCTAGTGATTGTGCTAATGCGTTTATATTCTTTCGTTCAGATGCATACGGTAGTAAGGCTTCCTTAAATTGCTTGTCAAGGTAAAAACTTAATAAATCACCTACATACGCTGTTGTTTCAAGGAACATCATACCTGGAGATGCTTCATTAAAATCATTAAACGTAGTTGGGTAGTAGGTTTTAGCAAAATCTACTAAATTCTTACGAATTGTTGGAAAATCCTTTCCAATATATTTTATATCTTTTGATATTTTTTCGTTTATTGTTGCCATATCTTCCTATAAATTTATTACACCTACTTCACCGTTTGACCCAAAATTAAATGTTACTGAGGTAAATTCAGTTATATCATCTTTTACTGAAAAAGTTAAGGTTATATTTATTTTATATTGATTTATATTTTCTATACTTTTGTCTACTGTTATATCTTTAACTTTAACAAATGGTAGCCAAAATTTTATTGTATCCATTATTTCATTTTGCAACTCACCTTCAAGTACTCGATTATTTGGTTGAAATAAAAACCGTCGTAAATTAGTACCAAAATCAGGCTGCATAAATCGCTCACCTTTATGTGTTAGTAATAAGTTTACAATATTAGTTTTAGCTTGATCTAGGGTAGTATAATTTAACTTAAAATCAGACACTCCCGGTCCAAATGGTAGGGCAATTCCTAGTGCTACATCTTCTCTACCAAATAAATTTGCCATAATTATTTCTTAAATTTCTTAACTAATTCACTATAATCTCGTGTTAAAGCTTTTTCAACAGATGGATCAACTTGTGTAGTGTGAGATACACCACCGCTTGTATTTCTTGTAGGAACCATTTCTTGAATTGATGGTGTACCTCCTTGTGCTGTATCACCGTATCCCATCTTTGCAGCTAATGATTTTCTATCAAATGTCGGGGCATTACCTGATGTAAGTGTATTACCTCCCATTGATGGATATTCTACAGTATCACCACTTAATCTACTTGTGTTTCCTGTAGCTATATCTCCTGCAGTTTCGTTGAGAATATCGTTTAACATATTATTCTTAGTATACTGAGTTTGCTTTTTTGGTGCTCTTGCTCTCCGCTCAGCGCCATCCACTAAACCAAGTGCGTGCTTTAAGCCGGTGTTGAATTCGTTTTTTGTAACCTTTGGTTTTCGTTGTTCATTTAATGCTTGTCGAACTTCTTTTCGAACTTCTTCACGAACAATCTTTCTTATAACTTCTGCTAACTTATTTGTTGTTGACATGTCTTCTCCTCTGAATATGATTTATCATATATAAATATAACTTATCCTAACTTATCGGTTGATTTATCTAGGCAACCCCCATCCAGGGTATAGGTGGTCCAGGTACCGGACCAGCTGGTGAAGGGATCATACCCATATATAATCCATTAATCATATTCATGTGTTGTGTGAACCCAGATATAAGAATACCTGCTACAGATGCACAATTTTCTGAATGGAAAGCATCGTTAATCGATGACGCTAAACCTGCTAGTGCGCCCATTCCTGGATCTATTTGCATAACACCTGATGTTGGTAATATGGTTGGTGGATGTGGTGGCATTGGATTATATTGTGCTCCTGCCCAAGCATTTATAGTACCTGTAGCTGCTGCCATCCATACAGGTACTCCGATGTCAATACCTTCTGGTGGAGCTCCAGCTGCTTGCATTTGTTGAGCAAATGAAGCTTCAAAGCCTGATTGCATGGTAGATTTTACCCAACCACTTGTTAACATATTACTATACGGTACTACTGCAGCTGTTTTTATTGCTTTTTCATACTCATCTGCAATTTTCTTTGCTGTTGGTGATCCATCTGTTGTTTCTTCTCCCCCTTCTGCGTCTCCACAAAGAAAGGCTGTAACTGCTGCTTGAAATCCTGGCCATACTGCTGGCATATATTATCTCTCTATTAACCGTTTCTCTGTACCCATACGGTATCACTGTATCCGACCGCTAGTGTACTTTTTAATGTTGCTATATCTGATTGTTGTGTTGCATACTGAGGTGCTTGTATTGGTGGTCCTGACGGTCCAACTGGTGTTGGATGTATTTCTGATTGTAAAGTTGTTAGCATTGCATCTATAATATCACACAAAGTACTTTTCCATAAATCATCTTCATCACCTAGAACTAATGGGTGCCCTTTAGTAGCTTGTGTATCACCTACACCTCCGTCGTCTTCTGACTGCTGAGACATTCCAAGGTAGATAAGTGGTGCTTCTATTTCGAGCTTTTCTGTTGCGTTCAGATATATTGATGGTGAGTCGACTAGAAATTCACTACCTGCATCAAATGTCATATCCGTTTCAGTTGTTAATCCTATACCTCCTCCTCCAAAGATATATGTTCCTGCTTCACGACTATTAAATACTAATCTGTTTGCTGTTAATAATATCTGTCCTTGCCGCTCACCTTCTTCATCTATTAAATCATCTGTAGTTGGAGCTGTTAGATCTTCACCTACTGTATTAGTACCTGCTGTAAATGATAGTGCATCATCTTTAGTAGAGCCAAACGTTAGTGGTACTGTTTGCCCTTTCGTCATCCATATAGATCCAGCTTCTAAATCTGGATCCTCTATTACATGCTCACCACCATCTTCTAGGTCTTGATCTTGACCGTTACGTATAATTAAAATTGGCTCTGCTGGATCATCGGTTGATGGATCCGACCATGTATTTGGTCTTACTGAGTCTACTACTGCAGAACCAAATCGTATCGAATGACCAAATCTTCCCTCGAACGTTAAGTCACCTTCATACGGTTGAATCGGTCTAATTCTTGGCTGTTCTTTAAAAGTTTCACCGTACTCTATGTCACCACCTTCATCTCCAGCTATATTTGGATTACCGAACCCTACAGTTTTATATTCATCTATCTTACTTTTATTCTCTGAAGCTGGGTTAGGTTCTGGTATGCTCAGATGTGGTAGTGCACTATGATGTACAGAGCCCCATATGTTTAATATATCATGATAATAGCACTGTGTAGTTTTTATATCATCTACTGAATGCTTATTAGCATATTCAGATATAAGAACTATTTCGTGCTTTAATGGATATTGTTTAATATTTCTAGTTAATGGGGTAGCCCATCGCAGTGTCTCTACATCTTCTTGATTTTGATCACTGAACAATCTTCGGAATTTTATTTGGCCAATAACCTCATCTGGGTCAGGTATGTCTGCATCATATTTTTCATGATCCTCGTTTAATATAATATCTATGACCTCTGCAGGTTCAACAGTAATTCGTACTTGCTCAACACCTTCTGCAGATGCTATGTCAGCTTTAGTTGCGGGTTCTTGTGCGCCTTGAAGCAGTTCAGGTTGATTACCTTTATTACCTTTATAAAATGTGTGAGGAGCCATTACTCATACCCTTAACTTTATTATCTATCGTTTTATTGGTTTCTTCGATAGCGTTTAATTCGTCTAATAATTGTTTTTTTTCTTCTTCAGAGATACCGAAGTCGCTCTCACCTTGAGTGTTATTACCAAGAAGTCGTTGAACTACTGCTAGTAATTTAGCTAATTGATCATCATTCTTTACACTTACCTCTAGATAATCTTTTATTAAAGGTACAATGATAGTTGCATCACCTATATTTTGTACAAACGGTTTTAGCTCAGATATTAACAAATTTATTTGTGATTCCTTCTTTTTGGATGCACCGTATAAATCTTTTGCTATATCTGAAAAACTCTTTCCTTTGAATATTTCAGTATCTTTGTCCATATATAATAATTAGAAATGTTTAGAGTTTTGACGCTTACCAGGAAAGTTTCCATGTTCTTCATAATCCCTCCACATATCGACATATATCTTGCGCATGATGTTAACTACTTTTGTAATATATTGTGTTTTTACATCTGCCATTTCTCGTATCATAATGTATAATGCTTTTTTATTATATATCTCAATATTCTCACGGCGTCTAAATAGTTCAGCTATAGCAGCTGCTACACGGATATCTTTCTTTCTTGTGAAGATAACGTTTAGGTTATCATCCCAATACTCAACCATTTGATCTGTAAAATCCTTTTTAGCATCCTTAATATCTTGACGTGCTATTTCATTAGTAATATTACGTTTTAGATCGACAGCATCAAGGTTTGTACGCTGTTTCATCTTTTTATAATTTTCGTTATTATTATAAATTAAATAATTTTTAGCTACTATACTAAAATAAGAATATGCTTTAGAGCCTTTGGTTGCATCAAACTTGTCTATTTTTTCTATAAGATATGCTACAACCTCTGACTGAACATCTTGGTATGAATCATCAAAACAATAAAACTTAAATGTATGGATAATGTTATCTGCTAGCTTCATGAACGGTTTATGTATATGTTGAGTGTATACTTTATCTCGTAAGTGTCGACTAGGCTCAAGATTGTATGCTATAATAGCTTTTTCATTTTCTTCAAAAAAGTACCCTCGCCGTTTTTTTTGTTTAGTTGCTTTGCGTTCCTTTTCAAATTCATCATACCATTCATAAAATTCCTGTACTGGTGATAAGCTTGAGCTTACTTGTGATATCATTTATCTTCTCCGAGTGTGTTAAGTTGGGCTATTATTTTTTTCAATTCTTTATAAAAATAACCAACTTCATCATCTGACTCAAACGAGCCTTTATGATCTATTTTTTTAATCTCTTGATTCATATCAGTTATTGTTTTACTAAACTGATTAACCCATGTTTCTAAATTCTCTATATACTCCTCACCTTGCTCATACTTTCGTAAAAGGTTATAAATTATGAATAAAGATCCTAATAATGCGAGTGTTAATATTATAATTGTTATTATCATCCAAATAGCTCGTCAAATAGTTTACTAGTATCAGCTCCAGTGTTTAATTGAGAAGCAGGACTAGGTGTTTTTTTAGGTGAAGGAGGTGGTGTTACTGGTCCGTTTTTTACTACATGCTTCATCATTTTATCTTTAGATACATCTGTTAGTGTACGTACATTTTGTAATCCGTTTTCACCGTGTTTCCATCTCTCCCATTCTACGCGAGATGCCATCATATCAGCTTGATGTAATATTAAAGGAAGATTAGAACGCAATCTAGAGTCTGGATTATAGCTCACTAGATATGGCTTATTTGCTTCTTCGTACATACCGTCGTGTACCCTTATACCAAGAAATTCGTTCCATGTATATTTAATACTAAAGTGCTGTAATAAGAATAAGCTTCTATCTGGTACTAAGCTAAACTCAGTTTTTGGATTAACAGTATATAGAGCTCCCTGATTCTTTCTATGCCATTCAGACTCATTAGGGATGTAGGTATCATTATCCAAATCACCTATTTTACCTAGGTCGTGGTTAAGTGCAGCGAACATTAATTCTTCTACTGTATAGTTTTCTGTGTGTGCTCCTTGCATCATCCATGAGTTGTATAAGTCAAAGGCGCAATCCATTACTCTTAATACGTGGTCTACATAACCACCTACAAAGCAATTATGGTAGTGTTCTCTAGAACTCGCTGGAGCAAACATCATTCTGTCTGCAAAATGATTGTACATTTTAAGGAGGTTTTCTTGTCGCTCTCCACTGAACTGATGATTAATTCTACCTAATAAATCTTCCCAGTTTTGTTTAATTTGTGTTTCGTTTAATTTCATATATTAATGTATTATTCCATCTATTACGCCTAACTTCTGTGCGTCTTTTGCAGATAAGTATAGGTCAGTTTTAGACTGTTCTGACCAGAATTTTTTATCTTTACTTGTAGTGGATCCTAGAATTGAATTAGCCATATCCTCTAAGTGTGCGTTATATTTATGTGCAGCTTTAAGGTCAGAAGATTTACCAGCTTGCATCTATGAGCCTTCATGTATCATAATTGTAGCGCGCTTACTAGCTAGACGTTTACCTGTACCGCTTGCAAGTATCATTGCAGCTGCACTCATTGCTTTACCTCTACAAATAGTGTTAACCTTAATATTACTATTCTTTTCTAAACTCTCAATATAATCTATGATTCCAAACATCTCATAAACATCTCCTCCTATAGAATCTATAATTACATTTATCGGTGATGTATCGTTTTCTTCTCGATTCCGCAAAATCGCTCTACATCTAACCATAAAATCATATAAACCAAAATCCTCTATTTCACCTATAATATAAATAATACTATCATCTACATCTACCGCAAACTCTATCTCTTTATATAAGTGTTTCTTCTCTAAACCATCATCATCATAATATACTTCTTCGTCTGAATTGCCTTGAGAAGCTTTTTCTGGCTCTTCTACATATGAACCGTATATATTTCCTTTTCCTGTCATAACTATCCTTTTAATATTTGTTTTATTTTGTTGATAGGTGTAACCTTATCTTCGAAAGCTTCCTCTACACTACTGCTATCATAACCTAGTGCACAAGCTAATCGCTTACAAACTCTCTTGAAATCATGTATATCTACATTTTCATTAACATCTAATTCAACCTTTTGAATTTCTTTAGAGTACGTACCACGTGTGTAGATTAATTTGTCCATAATATACAATATACGAAAAATAAATTTAGAAACAAACTTATTACAGTTTTAATTTTCTACTAAGTTTTCTAATTTGAACTTCTAAAGATTTTACATCTTTCTTCAATTTAGCTTTTTTTAACCTCTTTTTGAAGTCATATAACTCAGCCATTAACGTCCTCTTTTGAGCTTCTCTATCCCGCTTTGTTAATCGCTTTTTCTTTTTTACTGTTACAACTGTGATGGGCAGTGTACCCTTTATGTCAGGTTGTTCTATACCTTTATGAAATACTGCTCCGTCTTTATCAACAAATTCATTCATCCATTGCCAACCTTTTGGTCTACCTGTAGGTTTGTATCTCGGTGTAAATATTGGTGGTTCAGTTACTTTGTTTACACATTTATGACATAATACTGCAGTAGTGTCATTATTAACTTTATTCCATTCCCCGCAGAAGTTTCCTTTCCAATACGTTCCACCTTCAATACTATTACGACATATCATATACCGCCCATTCTTATCGGTATAACTTTTATAAACTGTTTTATGCTTCTTTGCCATATAATTAAATATACGAAAAAAAAATAAGTTAACCAACTTATGTGGTATATTATCCTCTATACGGGTTAGGATTGTGGCCGTCTCTAAGTGTCCCTCCTAGTGGATTATTCGGATTAGGCTTTCTTATCTTTTTAATACCCCGTCTTCGTTTGCTGCGTTTAGTGCGTTTATCGTTATCGCTATATGTTTTATTCCGCTCTTCACTACCGTGATATAATGTATGTTCGTCAGATGTATCTTCTAACTCCTCTTTTTTCTTCTCCACCCTCCTTTCTACTACATCTTTTTCTTCTTCTTCCATTACCTCAATCATTGTTTCAAGTCCCTTAGCCATCTGCCTCCCCTCATGGATAGGTTCTTCCTTCTTCTCAACTTCAACTATCTTTTCAACAACTTTAACCTCTGGTTCAGGAATAAAATCTTCAAGTTCATCAAATATATGATCTACTGAATAAGATGTATTAAGCTTCTTACCCTCTGGAACAGACATTTTGACTTCCGATTGCTCTTTTTTTAAGTTATCCTGATTTTCTTTTACTCGTTGCTTAAGTGATTCAAATGATTCAGCTTCGTCTACTACAACCTCTTCTGGTTTTCTTATTTGAGCGAATGCCATATTTGATGCAACAACCAATGCTATTGCTAATGGATCGAATACAAATATAATTAATAATAGAAACCAGTTAACTACTTGATTCATATCCTTCCCTGTAGTCTCTGCTAAATATTTTAATGGGCCTAATTCACTCTCCGCTTCATTAGATATTTCCTTCTCTAATAAAGTCATATCTGTTTTACTAATTGAATCTACTACAGCTTCTAATTTTATATTAAGATTATTTCTATCTGTAATTGTAGTCTTAAGTTCACCCTGTAAAGCTCTCCTTGCTGAACTAGATGTTGTTGTAATTACCTGCTCAGCATTTTTATCATACCATGAAACTGAAGTTGG
>Ga0115000_10001264_pt1 | contig 22609 bp, 17 predicted proteins | sample ArcticOcean_MG_C_6_FD_89690 | JGI IMG/M metagenome (GOLD analysis project Ga0115000, IMG submission 89690) | Marine microbial communities from western Arctic Ocean - ArcticOcean_MG_CB8_128 | ecosystem: Environmental > Aquatic > Marine > Oceanic | place: Arctic Ocean: Canada Basin | collected... | reverse complement strand
TTGAATTTAATATGCCAAAAGCTCAGTTGTCCATACCGACAGTTGAAGTTGGCGATCTAGTATCTGCATCATTAGAATTTGCAGCTCACGGATCAGACCTACTAACTGGAGATGAAATTACAGTTAAATACTTAGGAAGTACTTCGCATACCCAAGCTGGGTATTTGAATACTGGTGCTACCGCACTTGATGCCTAAGTCTCATGTCGCATAGTTTTCTCAAGGAGAGTAAGCTATATATAGTTTATGGCGGGAACAAGTATAGAATATATACTACTACCGCCATATCCTTTTCTCAAACATTTGCGGAAGATTCGTACCCAGTAAAGACTTTGCACGATCAATCAAAAATGTTACAAGAATCAACTATAACAAAAGCCAACACGGCTAATTTTAGATTTACAGTTCAATTAACAATAGAAAAAGATGAAAGCATAGTCTTAGACCTATTGAGTGACTTAGTTACAACAGCTGATGCAGGTATTACCACTCAGCAACTAAAATCATTCGATATGTATGTGCAAACAGGAAGCAGTACTTTCAAAGTAGAAAGTGCGGTGATGACAGAAGGTTCTCTATCTTTTCAGCCAGAGAAACCTTTTGATGTTAGTTTAAGTGGAGAAGGAATAAAATTATCAAGAGTTGGTAACGAAAGTTATACCATACCCGGTACGGCTCAATCTGAGTCAGCCACAAGAACACCTCTTATAGTTTTCCCCGTAGTAACGTTAGATTCCCTAAATATGAACAGTTTTTTAGGCTGTACTTTAAGGATATCTAATGATATACAATGGACACCTTTTCAAACTCTACAGAACAGCTTAGCAGTAACTAATTCTAGTAATGCTATGTATCCAAGCACTTACACGGTACAAGGTCGAACAGTTTCGGGAGAACTTCGACAGTACCAAACAGATAATAATATAACACAATTTGATGACTTTAATACTAGTAGTAATTTAACTATAAAAGCAGTACAAGTAGGCAAAGCGTCTAGTGATAGTGGATTTTTTAAAATAAATATAAATCCTGTTTCTTATACAGCAAGAATGAAAACAGGAGCTGTTTATTTACAAAGCTATGACTTTACGTCAACTGACAATACGGCAATAGGAACAAGAATCACACAATATTCTTAGGAGAATAACAAAAATGGAACTAAAAAGTTTATTAGTGGATAGTAAAACCACTTGGGTTGAATTTCCCGGACTAGACGGCTTCGAAGTCGAACTAGCAAATTTATCCCGAAAAGAACTCGTTGCACTACGAAAAAAGTGTACACAAAACAAATTTAACAGAAAGACTAGAGCTTTTGAAGAATCTTTAGATGATGAAAAGTTCATAATAGAATTTACTCAATCCACTGTAAAAGGCTGGAAAGGATTTCAATTAGGATATCTCGAAGACTTACTTCTTGTAGATTTAAAAGGACAAGATCCAAAGACAGAGTTAGAATTTACGGAAGAAAATGCTCAACAATTAGTAGAAAATTCAACTGAATTTGATAACTGGCTCAATGAGGTAGTCTTTGATTTAGAAAACTTTCGTACAAGAGTCAAAGGAAAGGATAAAGAAAAAACTGAAGATATTTCTGGATCATAATTCAATAGGAATGAATAAAGACCAGTATCTACGAATGATAGAGCAGACTGGCGAAGAAATAGATTGGGACAAATGCCCTCCAGATGCAGAGGACTTCCCCGAAAGTGTATCTACGGCAATACGCATGTATAATACATTGGGGGATCATGTATACTCAGATGTTGGGTTTATAGGAAAAGATTTCACAATGCTGGAACTTTTATTTTCATCTCATGGATTAGTTGATCAGTCTGAAAAAGACTGGGCATTAGAACTATTAATTTTTATGCAGAATATCTCAATAGAGGATTCGCAAAGACAAATAAAAGCTGCACACGACAAAGCAAAAAGATAAAACACTATGGCAGATAATAAAGTACTAATTGAATTACAGGTAGTCCAAAAAGGAGACAGCCTGTCTATTATTCAAAAAGATACAGACAAATTAGCAAAATCTCAAAATAAGTTAGATAAGAATCAAAAGAATGTTGGTAAATCTTCTGAGCAAGTAATAAAAGGCCAGAAGGGCATCCATCAAGCTAACTTATCTTCTTCTAAAGGTTTTTCAAAGATGAATCAGATGCTAAGCGGAGGCGGAGGATCCTCTTCGCTTGTTGCTGCCTACGCCACACTAGCAGCTAATGTATTTGCCGCAACAGCGGCTTTCAATGCATTTAGAGGTGCAGCCGCCTTCGAACAATTAGCCGAAGGTTTTACATTCATGGCTAACCAAGCAGGTAGAACCATGGACTTAGTAGTCGAAAGACTAAAAGAAGTTTCTGGAGAAGCCCTTTCTACAGAACAAGCTCTACAAGGTGCTTCCCTAGCTATTTCAGCAGGCTTCAGTACCGATGATTTAGAAAAACTCACAAAAGTTGCAAAAGGAGCGTCTCTGGCTCTTGGTAGAAACTTGTCTGATGCTTTTGATAGATTAACAAGAGGTGCTATTAAACTTGAGCCAGAAATTTTGGATGAATTAGGTATTATGGTACGTCTTGATGACGCTACTGAAGCTTACGCAGCAACCATTGGTAAAACAGCTAATGAACTAACTCAGTTTCAAAGACAGACAGCTTTTATTAATGCAATTAACGAACAAGGTATAGAAAAGTACGGTGAACTTGCAGATGCTGTAGACGTGAATCCCTATGATAAACTTGCTGCATCTTTTGGAGATCTAACAAAAGTAGGATTAGGTCTTTTAAATGTAGTACTTATTCCATTTGCAAACTTATTCGCAGGATCAAATGCTGCTATGATTGGTGGTCTAATAGTATTTGGTAGTACAATTGTAACTACTATGATTCCTGCACTTGGAAACATGGCAAAAAATGCTGCTGAAGCAGCAATTGGAGCACAAAAATTAGCTACAGCATCTGTAGAGGCTATAGATACTCAGATATCTGGTAATATGGCAATCTTAAACTCTAATGAAAAACAATCAAAAACTGTTAAAAAATTAATCAAAACAGTACAAGAAGGTGGAGATGTAGAAAAACAAGCAAAGACAACAAAAATAAATTTAACAAAACAACTACAAACTGCACAAACACAACAAGCGGCAGCAAAGCTGAGTAAAGATCCTGTATTAATGGCGGCAGCAGAGGCAAGAGTAAGCCAAGTTAAACGAGAGATAGCTTCAACAATAGTTTTAGGAACTGTGGATACTGTTAGACTTGCAACAAAATTAGAAGCAGAAGCAGCAATCTTAGCAGCAACACAATCTAGAATAATTGCAGAAGGAACAGCAACTATAGGACAGGTGGGTGCTATAGCAGGCTTTAAAGTAGCAACAGCAGCTATAAGAGAGTATACAGCAGCAACAGTAGCAGCAACGGTAGCTACAACAGGTTTTTCAGGCGTAATAGCAAGAGTAGGGATGTTTGCAGGAATAGCAGCTGTAGCAGTTAGACTTTTAGGTACTGCTTTCATAGGCTTTTTACTAACAGCAGGTCAAGCTTTATTAGTGATAGGATTACTAGTAGCAGCTGCAGTGGCTGTTGCTAAACACTTTATAGTGCAATCTACAGCAACAAAAACGCTTGGAAAAGTTACAGAGACTCTGAATGAAAAATTTACTCAACTAAATACAACCATTAATAATATGGGTAAATCAGCATCTGCTGGGGATACCAGAATAAGACAGTTAAAGATGAGTGCAGGAATACTTTTAGAAGTAGCAGGTGGAATAGAAGCTATTAATAAAGAAGCAGAAGCTGCATCAAAGCTAAAAATTGAAGGCTTAGCAGGTATAGATTTTGGACCTAGAAAAGCGGCTAGATTACAAGGTGCAGATGCCTTAGATGTCTTTGATAAAGCCAAAGGAAAAGAAGCTTCTGACGCAATAAAAGAAGAAAGTTTTAGCGCACTACAAGAAGCTGTCCAAGAAATTGCAAATGATACTTCATTAGCTTCAAAACAGTTAAGAGACCAATTAGTAAAAGAAATGGACGCAGCATTTGGAGCTGGTGCAGTAGAGAAGGAAGGTGGATTTGCAGCATTTGTAAAAAGTTTAAAACCTAAAGATTTTGATAATACAGCTAATGCAATACAAAATGCTTCAACTAAAACTACAGACTGGTCTACTTCTTTAACAAATTTAAAAAAGGGATTAACAGAATCTGAACAAGTATTTTCTAAATTTTTTGCAGGTATATCACAAACAACACCTTTTGATGGCTTAGTTAAAACATTCGAGTCTTTAAGTACCGAAATAGAAAATCTTGCAGATCAACCAAAGGCACTAGCAAAAACTTTTGAGGGTATGGGTGCTCAAATGAAAAAATTCAGACAGAGAACTTTCGATAAAGACGGAAAACTTCTTTCAGAAGAATCAATAGAAGACTTCATGAAAAGAGTTCCTGTATTAGGAGCAGCTTTCAAAAGAATTCAAGTAGGTACTAGAACTTTACAAGTAGATTTAAAGAAATTAAATGTAGAGTCTAAAGCTTTAAAAGATCTTGCAGAAAATACAGGTATGGGAAAGAGGGCTTTTCTAGAAAGCCAAAATGCTATAGTAGAAAAACAAAAAGAATTAAATAAACTAGAAATTGACGAGCTTGAAGGAATAGTAAAACCATCCCAAGAAGTACTAGATAAAATAGTCAAACTAAAAACAGATCAGCTACAATTAGAGCAAAAAATAAAAGGCGAAAGCGAAATTGCTCTTAAAGTACTAAAAACAAAACTTGATATTGAATTAAAAGTTCTCAATTTAAAAAGAACAGCTGCAAAACTTGCAGAAAAAGATGCTCAATCTGAAGCAAGAATACAACAACTTAGAAAATTTGGAAATACAAACATAAATCCAGCAGCACTTCAACGATCTAAAGTTAAAGATGCAAAAGCTGCAACTGCTTTTGCTATAGAAGAAGCTAGAATTAATACAGAGCGGCTCAACAATACTACGCTTATGCAAGATGCAATTAATGAAAAGAAAAGAAAAGACAACACTATAGATTTTGCTTTATATGAAGCAAACCACATAGCATTAGGTGAAACATTAAAATTGGAACAAGCCATTATTGACGCAAAACTAGCTGGAATAAAACAAGAAGAACGAGCTACTATTGCGCAAGGAATGGGTTCCGGTGATATGATGACAATCGCTGAAACAATTAACCTTATGGAAGACGACACAGTAGGTCTTGCAGAAGCGTCACTACTAGCTAATTCAGCACTACAACCTCTAGTTGCAAGCTTCAAAGAGCTAGGACCCGAAGGAATGGCAATAGCAAATGCTATGGAGCATATGATGACATTCACCCATGGTATTGCTACTATGGCAGAGCAAATAGACATCCTAACAGCTTCGATTAACAAGTTAGGTGGATTACCTGATGTTATGACAAATATGGGCATAACATCAGAGAATTTTGCTAGCGCGATAGTTGGAGCTCAAATGCTAGGTAATGCACTTAATGCACTTGGAGCAGCAATGGCAGCAAGTTCTGCAAATAGAGTTGCAATAGTCGATAGAGAAATTGCTGCAGAGAAAAAACTAAGAGGAAACTCTAAAGAAGGGCAAGCAAAAATAGAAGCTCTTGAAAAAAGAAAAACACAAATACAGAAGAAAGCTTTTGAAACAGATAAGAAAATGAAAATTGCAAGTACGCTTATTGCTACGGCTACTTCAGCAGCTATAGCTTTTGCAGTTTTTACTGCAATGGCAGGTCCAGTTGTGGGAGCAGCAATGGCAGGAGCTATTATAGCAATGGGAGCTAAACAAATTTCTCTAATTTCAGGATTAACTTTTGATGGAGGAGGAGCAGGTAATCTAGGCGGTCCTCCACAATCAATAGGTATAGGTAGCAGAGGCAATTCTGTTGATGTATCACAAGGTGTAACGGGCGGAGAAACTGGGTACCTACGAGGTGAACAAGGAATCGGCTCAAATGCAAATACTTTCAAGCCCGGTGGAGCAGCAGGTATGAGAAATGGATACCAATCAGGTGGAGAAATACTAGTAGGAGAACAAGGCCCCGAGGTAATACGAGCACCAGCTGGATCTTCAGTAATACCAAATGAGGGTATGAGCGGTGGAGTAACAAACGCAAACTTTACAATCAATGCAGTAGATGCAGCAGGGGTAGAAGACGTTCTAATAGCACAAAGAGGAAACATAATTAACATGATAAGAGAAGCAGCCCATGAGCATGGCGAAGAATTTATAGAAGCTGTACAGACTAATGTTTACGCAGGTGGAGATACATAATGGCAAATTTTACTAGTTTTTCAGATATATTACCTGATCCGTCTAATCCTATTGGTATTGGAGGTCAGGCATTAGCAACAGCAAGTGGCGGTACAAACGGTCCTGGATTTGCTTCTATAGCTTTTACATCTAAAGCTCCTATACAACTTTCAACAACGAATAGTGGTCGTGTAATTACACGATCTATAGCAGGACATAAATGGAGTATAAGCATAACTTATAATCCAATGACACGAGATCAGTTTGAGCCCATCTTTAGTTTTTTATTAGAAAAGAATGGTAGATTAAATCCCTTTTTTGTAAAACTTCCGCAGCAAGCTACCTCTAGGAATGCAGCATTTACATCCTATCAAGGTAGTAATGCAATAGATACTGCTGCTGCTTTAACTGCAGGTGTAGGTTTTATGTACCAAGATGGACATTCTACTACTGAAGCAACCCAACCACAGCCGGGTGATATGTTCACTCTTACAGATACAAACGATAGTTTACATACTAAGGCTTATAGAGTTACTCGTGTAATGAGTAATGGAGCTTACAATACAGCTGTACATGACTCAGCTCCTTCAACATCTCAAAGAATAATATATTTTACACCTAACCTACAAAGAGCAGTACCTCAAAATGTTGTTGTTGATTACACTCCTTTAGTTCGTGTACTGTTAACTACTGATGTACAACAATACTCTTTAAGTACTAATAATCTTTTTCAATTCTCCCTAAAATTAGAGGAGGCGCAAGCGTAATGGCTGAAAGACCGATAGGTACAGCTACTCGAAAAAAGCTTATAAATAATGAGCCCTTTGCGTATGCCCACCTAATAAAATTCGAACGACCTAGTTCTACTCTCAAGAATGGTAACTATAGTACTGATGCAAAACGATACGCATACTTTACTGATGCATCTCATAATGTTTCTTTTGACGACCAAAGTACAAATACAGCAGGCGGAGATAATGGTCAACAAATATATATAGCAGGAAAACTCCTTGAAGTAGGTACATACTCAGAAACTGTTCAAGCAAGAGCTTCGGGTATGACTATAACATTAGCTGCCGAAAGTCTAAACAATACCATAACTTCTAGTGCTATTACTATGACTTCTTCTACAATAACTGTACCTGTAAGTACAGATTTAGTGAAAGAAGGTTTTAGAGAGGGAGACAAAGTATTTATTTCAGGAGGAAGTAACTCTGGACAATATGTAAATGTAACAGGCATAAAAACAAATAATACAGTTCTACTAGTTTCAAATATTGATAGTACACTTGGTACTCAGAATAGTGGAACAGCAATTACGCTTTCAATCGTTACTGATGAGCTACAAGGTCCACTTGGAGAAACAAATCTTTCAACAGTGAAATCTTACGCAAACAGAGACGTATGGGTATATAAAGCATTTTTAAATCCAGAGACAGGAGTAATACTTGATAGTACTCCTGTTCTTATATTTAAAGGAATAATAACAAAGGCTGATATAGTCGAAGATCCAAGCGGTTCTGTAAAAGCAAAATGGAATCTTACAAGTCACTGGGGAGATTTTGCTGCAGTTAAGGGACGACCTACAAATGACTCTATTCACAGAGCATTAGACAATAATAATAGAGGACAACCTCTAGTATCTTTAAGACCAGAATACGCGAAAGATTTAGGCTTTCTCCACGCAGAAGAAACTCTAAATATCTTAGCAACCTATACTTCAATAGAACAAGAAACAAAGTTTAAAATGAAGAAGAAGTGGTACGGCAAAGTAAAAATGAAAGAAGTTGTAGAGGACATCGAAGTAGAAAATGATGTTGATCTAAGTTTTTCACTTTCATCTAAATACTTGCCTGTAATTTATGGAGTTCAAAGAGCCGCAGGTATACCCTTTTTTGTAGATACAAAAGCAAATGATCCCAATAACGTTTACTTAGCTTATGCTATTTCAGAAGGAGAAATTGGTGGAATATATGATTTATATATAGAAGGTAATCCTCTTATATGTACAAACAAACCAGATTTTGATGATCGTAATACTTCAAGTGGAACTCAGTTAGAACAAATTGAAGTTCACTGTCGTGGAAGATCAGATTTAGGAAACACACTAGGAGGTGTTAAACTTTCTGGTGATGAAGTATCAGGCTCAACATCAGAGGACTATAACTATGGTAACTCCCATGTTGGGTATGGGGAGTATGGTTGGATCTATGAAAGAGATTTTATCCCAGCAGATCTTGCTCGATATCATACAACAAATGAGTCTTTAAAAAGTACTACTATTGCTACTACTGACGGTACGGGCGTACAGCATGGAGAAACAATTTCTTTAACAGCTCCAAATACTATGGATATTACTATTCATACAGGTAAAATAGATCAAAAAGCAGATGACTTACTTGTAGAGATAGCAAGTGCTTCTTCAGGAAGTAACTTCAAAAGACAAAATGACTACTATACTGGAGACGAAGAATATTGGGGACCCAATCATAGAGTACTAGATACTGCGTATACAGTAATGAATGTAGAAATCGGAGAAGATGCTACAACAGTTCCAGAAGTAGAATATGTGGTAAGAGGTAAACTATGCTCAAGTTATAACTACGATTATAGTTACGCTCACTCACCTTCAGGTTCAGGAGAAAATCATGCTCATTTTAGTGTAGGAGATAAAGTTGTTCTACATAATTCAGCGGGTGACGGAGTAATTAATAGTAGTGTACTAATTATAGACAAATGGTCTTTTGCAGACCCAGATGGAAATTTACAGTATAGATTCAGATATAGCACAGCTCCAACCCTAGGATATTCTGATGGCTATGCAACTATAAAAGAGTTCTATATGAAAAATAGCTCAAATCAAGTATGGACTATGTCTACTTGGGACTATACTGATAGATCTCATGGAGCAGGAACTGTTCCTAGTACTAACTCTTCAAGCGTTACTGTTAATAATAATGGAACAAGTCCAGGCACTATAACAATTCCTAGCAACATAGATTATATAGCGGAAGCTGGCGGAGTAGAAGGACATACTGACTATGTTAGTGTTGCAATTACAGATACAGCTGAAGCTTATGCTTCTGTAAGTGCTTATTGGAAAAAACTTAATGCAACAACACTGCAACAAGCAGGAACAGGAGGAACTTCTCAAGGATTAACTGCAGGTACAAAAACTATAATATCAGCAAACACTATAAAACTAGCAAGTGGAGCTAGTAGTACGGATAATGCATATAATAATTTCGATATTGAACTTATAAAAACTTCAACAGCAGAAGACGGAAGCTCACAAACTCAAAGCTGGACTAGAACAATAACAGACTATGATGGTGGTACAAAAATAGCAACTGTGAACACTCCGTGGGACGGAACTTTTGAACCTGCAGCAAATGATACATATAAATTACTTGCAAAAATTAAAAATGGAAGAACTGATGATAAACGTGTTAGTATCAATCCAACTATTCAGTTACTAGATTATTTAACTGGACGATATGGAAAAGATTTAAACTTAGATACTGATATATCATTAGCAGACTTCTTACTCGCTGCCAGAACATGCGATGATAGAGGTACTCAAACTTTACAAGGAACAGATATTGGATCAGGAAATGTAGGCGAAAGATACGTTCTCACTTCTAATGGCACAACTTCTGGAACTGTACTAGCCATGGGATTAGTAAAATCTCGAGGTACCTCTAACAGTGTAGGATACACAGAATTTCAACAAGTTTTTGGAAAGTTTACTAAAAAATTCATGAAGAACTCATACTCTTACTTAGTAGGAGACATGATTTATACTAGCTCTGGATACTATAGAGTTACTTCAGCAGGACAAAAAGCAACAGAACCAAGTGGTACTAACCCTACGGGATTTACTGGTCCACATACTACGGTGTCTTTATACGCGCTTAATAGCAGTACAGGAGCTGTTAGCGGTAGCGCAATAGCTTTTACAAGAGTAGCTAATAGTAAATACTACAATCCTTGTGCAATATATAATACTGCTACTAACGGTTACGATACAGGATATAGTTTATACGATTCTGATCATGTTAAGTATTGGAGATACTACGGGTGGGACGATAAGCATCAAAGATTTGCAACTAGACATCAAACACAGGGTACTGTAAGTACTGCTGATTCCGTATTTGCAAACGTAAATGGCTTCTTAGGAAATTTCAATGGCTTACTTAGTTTTGAAGGTGGAAAGTATGCACTCAGAATAGAAACACAATCTGATACTATAACATCAACCGTAATAACTTCTTCTAATTCAGGAAGCTATAGTGGCTACACTAAAGGAGTAGAACATAATCCAAGAGTATTTACAAATGATGATATAATAGGAACTATCTCAATAAAAGATAGAGGCACATCAAAATCTTACAATACAGTTAGTACCTCTATTATGGATCCAGCTAACTTATTTAAAGGACGTGCTGTAAGTTTCTATGACTCAAATTATTTAAGAGCAGATAAGAATGTTGTAAAATCAGGAAACATAAATATTGCTTCCGTTTCAAATTATTATAATGCTAGGATAAATGTCGAAAACTTTTTACGAAAATCTAGATATGGTTTAAGTATAAGCTTTAAGACTGGTCCAAAATCATTAATGCTTCTGGCTGGAGATACCATTAGCATAACAAATCAAAAATTTGGCTTTGCAGAAAAATATTTTCGTATTCAAAATATAAATTATAATAAAGACTGTACCGCAACAATTAGTGCTGACGAGTATGATGATTCTTTTTACTCTATCTCTCCTCCTTCACTTCCAAGTGTAGTAAGTCAGGATCAAAGACAGGGTCTTCAGTCTACTCCTGCTGCCCCTAGTAGTTTAAGTGCATCCGTAGCGAACAATACTTTAGGTGGAATTGATTTAGCATGGACAAATGGAGCAGGATTAACAGCAGCAAACTGTTGGATAGAGGTTTACTCTGGTCCAGACAATGCAGTAGCTAATAGAACTCTATTAACAAAAGTGGCTTTTCCAGCAAAAACTTATGTAGATCAATTAGGTAAAAAAGACGTAGCAAGAAACTATTGGATAAGAACAGGAAAAACAGTAACTTTAACTTCTGGTGGACAAAACAAAGTAAAAGAATTATACTCTGCGTACGTCGGTCCTGCGGCAGCAACTACAGTAGCTCCTATATCAGCATATGGTATAGTACTAGGCGGACCTACTACTTTCTCAGTAGCTACTAATGGTGATGCTACTCCTACTTCCATAAATCTAACCGCTGCTAGAACTAACTTAAGTGGTAATATAACTTGGGCAGCAGTAGAAGAAGATGGCGGAAGTATAACTTTAACAAGTACAAGTAACACAAATGCAACACTAACATATGCAAACTTTGGGGCAAGTAATAAATATGTAACCATTACAGCAACAGTAACAAGCACTAGTGCAGAAAGAACTGCAGGTGCAGCTAATACATATTCTTCTACTTGGGTAATCACTAAAGTCCAACAAGGAGCTGTCGGAGCTGACGGAGACGATGGTGCTGCAGGTCCAGCAGGGGTTCGTGGTGGTAGTGAATTCTCTTTTGAAGAATCTTCAACAAGTGGACTCAGTGCAGCAAATGTTACTAGCTGGGTTGGAACACTAGACAATACAAATGCAAATGCTATTGCAACAGTTGTTATGGCAGCAGCAGCAGATAATACAATAAGACCTAATGATAGAATAACTGTTACTGATAATAGCGCTCAAAAAGCTGGCACTAGAGTATATACTGCAGCAGCAACTACAACTGCAGCAGAAGCAGATGCAGCTGATTTCAGTTCGCTAGTAGTTCAACATTTTGATGGTTCAGTAATTGTTGATGGTACACTAAGTGCTGACAAAATTACTTCTAATACAAACTTTACAAATAATTTAAGTGTATCAAGTGCACTAACACTTGGTTCTACTGGTGGAACAGGTGTACTAAAGACTCCTGGCAAAGATAGTTTTACAGATAATACAAACGGCTTTTATTTAGATACTAGTGGTAACTTCTTTTTAGGAGATGCTAGTAACCATTTGAAATATCAAGCAAGTAACGGAGCAGTAACCTTAGCAGGAACACTTAATATTCAAGGTCCTGCAGGTAATAATGGTACTAGTGGTAATAATGGTAATAATGGTGCTCAAGGTGCTCAAGGTGCTCAAGGCGGAACAGGTGCTCAAGGTGGCCAAGGTGCTCAAGGTGCTCAAGGGGCTCAAGGTGCCACAGGTGCTGCAGGTAATAATGGTAATAATGGTAATAATGGGTCAAACGCAGTACAACCTTCTTTCTTTATTATAACAGGAGTTGGTACAAGTGCACCAAGTGATAGTCAATTTAGTGCTGTAGCAGGAAGAACTCCTTTGAATCATGATGTTGTAATGATGAAAGATAGTGGAACAAATTCTTTTAGAAGAGAGAGCGGAAATTGGGTAGCAATAACAGCATTTATAGACGGCGATATGGTCGTTTCGGGTTCAATCAATGGCGATAGAATTAATGCCGCATCAACAATTACTGTTGGTGGTGGAAATATTACATTGAATGGTGGAAGTAATTATATATTGATAACAGACTAGTGAAACAAACATTTTTAATTTTTGATGATTTTTATGAAAATCCTTATGCAGTAAGAGATAGAGCCTTACAACAAACCTTTCACAAAACAGCAGATTATTTTCCAGGTAGAAGAACAGAAATAGAAAATCCTGAACAAATGATGCATTTAAAACAAGAACTAGAATCATTGATACACAAAGAAATAACGCAGTTTCCTACTTCTTATAACACAGGGTATCAATACACAATAGAAAGTGATGAGTCATGGATACATCATGATAGTACAGGTTGGGCAGGAGTTTTATTTTTAACTCCTAACGCACCGATAGAAACAGGTACAGGAACATTTAGACATAAAAAAACACAAATAGGAACATGGGATGGAGTAACAGATTCTCCTTCAGATTTTAATAGACAAAGACACTTGAGAGATATGTCGGAGTGGGAAGCAACAAATTTAGCGGGTAATGTCTTTAATAGACTAGTACTTTATAATGGTCATATGTATCATAGAAGTATTGTACCAGGCTTTGGAACAGATAAATATACAGGAAGACTGTTTCAAACATTCTTCTTTGACACGGAGTAATTATGGGAAATAGAGTATTAATGGGAAACAGATCTACAGGCGGGTACGGATTATACGTATCTAAAGCTGGAAGTAATGTTTTAAACTGCGATAAAAAAGAACTTCTTTTTGATGCTTCTCAAAAACGCGCAGGAGAAATATACGCAGGCGGAAACTTAAGTAGTCTTTCTGGCGAACAAAACTTTTTAACCACAAGTAGTAAAGCTAGCTTGGGTTATATTCCTATGGTAGTATGTACAGAAGATAAAAATGGAGAATTTCAAAATGATGGCTGGCAAGCAGGATATGGAACAGCTATATGGCAAAATGAAACTGCTATGATGCAAACTACTCTTACTAGCATAAGACCTGTAAAATTTTCAGTAACAAATAATGATAATCATACTGGCGAATCAGGTATTGCAGCGGGTAGAAGTAATAATGGATCAGCTCCAAATTGTACAAATCTTAAATTTATGGTTTTAAAAATACCACTAGCATATGGCTACATGACATCAGCCAACTTTGACTCATAATGGGAAATCGAGTACTACTTGGAAATAGAAGTTCTGGAGGATATGGACTATATGTATCAAGACCAGGAAACAATGTACTAGACTGTGCAAGCGATAAACTTATGTTTAATACTAATAGTGGAGAAACAGGAAATGACTTTTTCTCAGCAGGGCACTTTCAAGTTGTTCCCACTGCAGGCGGCACAGGTGGAACAGCTCCCACTGTGTCTAGTCAAGTAAGTGTTAGTGCGGGAGCTACAGCTTCCATTTCTTATCAGAACTACGCGGGAAGCTCTATATTTTTATGGGGAGGAAGAACTTTAACTACTGGAGGTTCTGGAGCCGCTTTTACTAATGTATATACTTTTAGTAGTATAGGAGCTACCTCTAGTACTTTAACTAATATATCTGGTGGTACTCAAGTTATTAGAAGTATAGCATTAAAAGTTATGAATACAGCAGCATTATTCTAATGGCAAATCGAGTACTAGCAGGAAATAGAAGCTCTGGGGGTTATGGTCTTTATGTGAGCAAAGCTGGAGAAAATGTATTAGATACTTCTAATCCTCTTCAATTTGATCCAAGAAGTGGTGCTTCTATTATCGTACACTCTTATGGACAAGGAACTATACTATCTGCTGCCACTGTTACTATAACACATAGTTTAGGGTACAAACCCTGCTATGCAGTCCGCTGGTCAGATTCATCAGATATAAGTAGTGGATTAGCAACAGCAGTTTATACTCCTGGAGAATATGATGAAGTTGAGGAAAGTTATGATGGAGAAGAATATTCAGAAAGACAAGTAGGAATAAGATCCACTATTAGTACTTCAACACTAGTCCTGCGAGGTAACTGGTCAGCCGCAGGAGACGCCCGAATATCAGGATCAGGTAACAATAACAGAACAATTTATTATGCTTTCGTGATTTTTCATGAAACAGATTTTACAAACGGAAGGAGCTTATGAGCACAACTTACAATATATTTTACGACTCAAATAAAGAAATTATTTGGGCAAGCACAGCAGACGTTAATGATGCAATTAAAACTGCTGAGGCGGCTAAAGGGTATTCTTATGTATCTTTAAATTCTACTAATACTCCTGTCTCTGAACAATACTATATTAATTCAGATGCAAGCGCAGTATCAACTAAAACACTTTTTGACCCCACGTTCAGCGTGGCAACTGCAGCAGTAGATGCTGTAGTCAATGTAACAGGAGTACCTGCAGGAACTGAAGTGTTTCTAGATGGAACTTCTGTAGGTACTATGTCAGATACAACTTTAACACTAACAGCCCAACAGGGAGGAAAGTACATTATAGTACTTAAAAAAGATAAGTATCAAGATTACTCTGATACTTATACAGTAACGAGGTACGGAGCATGAATGTAAATTTAATAAAAGCAAGTGCTACAGCTATCACTAAACGAGAAGCTTATTATGAAGTTCTAGGAACACAACTAGATAAACTTTACCATGACATAGACTCTGGTAAACTTGGCAATGACGCTAAAACTGGCGACTTCTATGTGGGAAGAAAAGCTGTGAAGGACAAATACCCGAAATAATAAATCTAGCATACCCCACCTAGAAAATATTTCTTGACAGATACCTTAAATTTTGGTATAATTACTTAAATGGAGAAAATAATAAAATGGCTGCAGGAACCTACAATTTCACAATAGAACAAGGAGCGACGTTTAGCCGACTTCTAACCTTAAAAGAGAACGACTCAGTAATGAACTTGAGTGGGTACTCGGCTGCGTCTCAAATGCGATTAAGCCATGATACGAGTACCGTGGCGGGCACAATTACTGCAACCATTAGTAACGCTAGTGCAGGGCAGATAACTCTATCTATGACTTCAACGAATTCAGGAAATGTTGAAGAAGGTATATATGTTTACGATATTGAAATTACAGCAAGCTCTGGATCAATAACCAGAATTTTACAGGGTAAAGTAACTGTTACTCCTCAAGTAACAAGATAATGTCAATCACAGTTACGGTTACTGAAACTCCTACCTATGTAACGGTCAATGAAACCAATAATACTGTTACACTAAATCAAAGTGATAATCCAATTACTGTAACTACTAGTACTGATTTAATAACAGCACTAGGACTAGCAGCAGATGTTACTTATACAGAAGTAAATACTGTATTACCAGGCGGCAATGTGCAGACAGCATTAGCTACCTTAGCAGACCAATTTTATAGGCAATCCTCAACTCCTTCAGGGAGCAATTTAGCAGAGGGCGACCTATGGTACAATACTTCTAGTGAAGAATTATTTGTATATAGACAAGTATCAGGTGGATACGAATGGCACACTATTGCCTCAGCAGGGGATCCTCTCCCACGAGCTTTACCTTAGACGGCGGCTCATTTTAGGATAACAACATGGCAGTAAATGTAATTAAAATTAAAAGAACGACAGGTAGTACCGCACCTAGTTCTTTAAATGCTGGTGAACTAGCGTTCTCAGGAGGAACGGGTACACAAAGCAATCTGGGTCAACGACTATTCATAGGTGATCCAGCAAACTCAAACGCAGTAACAGTAATTGGCGGTAATTACTTTTCTAATCTTTTAGACCATGCTCATGGTACAACTACAGCAAGTTCGGCATTAATTGTAGACGCAAATAAGTCGACTTCAGAGTTAAGAACAGCAGCATTATACATAGGAACAGCAGGTTCAGATACACTCGTAACCTCAACAGCAGCAGAGTTAAACATCTTAGACGGTGTTACATCAACAGCAGCAGAAATAAACTTAATAGATGGTTCATCTCCCGGAACAGTTGTAAATAACAAAGCAGTTATTTATAGTAGCGGGGGAACAGTCATTGGTATACTAGGTACTGCTGCACAACCAAACATAACAAGTCTAGGTACTATCTCAGGATTAACAACATCTGGTGCTATAGACATGAACGCAACAACTTTAGATGTTGATGCAAGTGATGATATTACAATTGATACTAGTGATACTACAGGTGGAATAAAAATTGGAGCAGGTGTTTCAGGAGTTCCAGTAATAGTTGGTCATACAACATCAGAAGTAACAGTTGGAGATAATCTAACAGTTACAGGTAACTTAACAGTAAGTGGTACAACTACTACTGTAAATTCAAGTACAGTATCAATAGCTGATCCAATCTTTGAAATAGGAGAGTCTGGAAGTGATGACAACCTAGATCGCGGTATTAAAATGAAGTATAACTCAGGTGGAGCAAAAACTGCCTTTATGGGTCTTGACGATTCTGATGGCAAATTTTCTTTCATACCAGTCGCTTCAGAAAGTGGAAATACATTTAGTGGAACAGCAGGTGTACTAAAAGCAGCTCTAGAGGGTAATGCAAGTACTGCTACTACTCTATCTACTGCTTCTCATACTGTAGTAACAGCTTTAGCAAATCTAGTAACTACTGGTACTATTAGTACTGGTGTTTGGAACGCTACTGCAATCGCAACAAATAAAGGTGGAACAGGATTAACATCCCACGGGTCTTCAGGACAACTTATGGTATCAACAGGCTCAGGCTTTGTTATGCAATCAATAGACGGGGGAACATATAGCTAATGGCAACTTCAACAGTCTTATTAAAAAGAAACACATCAAACACAACCGTACCTACTACTAGTGACATAGTAGTTGGAGAACTGGCAATAAGCGCAGTAGACGGAAAGATTTATTTAAGAAAAACAAACAACGATATAGTAGCACAAGCTACTGAAGATGATGCAATCGCACTTGCCATTGCACTAGGATAATAATATGGCAAATACATTTAAAAATGCACAAAGCATAGGTGTAGGTACATCTGAAGTCAGCGTGTACACAGCACCTAGTTCTACTACTACAACGATAGTTGGACTATCTTGTGCAAATACAACTTCAACAAGCCCCATTAAAGTTAGTATTAGAGTGAATGATAGTTCAGCGAGCACTCATGCCTATGTAGTAAAGAACGCAGAAATCTTTGAAGGTGGCTCTCTAGTAGCCGTAGGTGGGGATCAAAAATTAGTACTAGAGACAGGTGATATCATCAAAGTAATATCAGATACAGGTAACTCAGTAGACGTTATCGTATCATACATGGAGCAAACATAATGGCATATTTAGGTAAGAGACCACAAGATACTTTCCCAGCTGGGAATGCAGTAAATGCAGCTACTATTGCTGCAAACGCCGTAGGTAGTTCGGAGATAGCTAATAATGCTGTTACTACTCTACAGATAGCTGACTCTGCTGTAACAGGCGTTAAGCTTGCAGCAAATTCTATTGCTGTAACACACATACCTAATGGACTACTTACAGCTACTCAAATGGCTAATAATATTATTGGAACAGATCAATTAGTAAATGGAGTAGTAACTTCAGCAAAAATAGCAGCAGACTCAGTAACAGGAGCTAAAATAGCAGATGACGCAGTAGACTCAGAACACCTAGTAGACGGCTCAATAGATACCGCTCACTTAGGTAATTTACAAGTTACAGGTGCAAAGATAGCAGCAAATACTATTGCCACAGGCAATATTGCTGATAATGCAGTAGACGGAACCAAAATAGCGCAGAACTCGATACTTACCCGACACATTGATGACTCGCAAGTGGGAGCAGCCCAACTTGCTGATGATGCTGTAACTGCAGCTAAATTAGCAAGTGACGCTGTGGTAACCGCAAGTATTACAGATGCAAATGTAACAACTGCAAAGATAGCTGATGCAAATGTAACAACTGCTAAAATAGCAGATGACGCAGTAGCTTTATCAAAAATGGCAGGTCTTGCTAGAGGTAAAATAATAGTAGGAGACTCAAGTGGTAATCCCGTAGCTCTAGCCTTGGGATCAAGTGGACAAGTACTTAAATCAGATGGAACAGACTTAGCCTTTGCAGCAGATTCTGTACTAACAACAGAAGAAGTACAAGATATTGCAGGAGGAATGTTTAGCTCCAATACTGAAACAGGTATAGCAGCAACTTATCAAGATAGTGACGGAACTATTGATTTAGTAATAGGAGATAATGCTATAGCAGCTTCTATGATTGCAGAAAATGTAATCACTACTAGAGAGCTTACTGCAAACGGAGTTACATCAGCACAAATCGCACAGAATTCAATTCTAGCAAGACACATACCTTCTGGTGGAATATCAGCAGATCATCTTGCATCAACATCAGTAACAGCAGCCTCTTATGGTTCAAGTACTGCAATTCCAACTTTTACAGTTGACGCAGACGGACGATTAACAGCGGCAAGTACTGCTGCAATAAGTTCTGCACTAACAGTAGCTGCAGACTCAGGAAGTAATGATACAGTAACAGTTGGTACAGATACATTAACTTTTGAAGGAACTTCAAACGAAATAGTAACAACAGTTTCAAACAATAAGGTTAATTTCGCTCTACCAGATAATGTAACTATCGGTGGAGACTTAACAGTTGCAGGAACAACAACAACAGTTTCTAGCACAACAATCACAGTTGCCGACCCGTTAGTAGCGCTAGCGAGTGGTAACAATTCTGCAGACGCAGTAGACATAGGACTCTATGGTTTATACGACACTAGTGGTTCTCAAGACCTTTACTCAGGATTATTCAGAGATGCTTCCGATAGTGGTAAATGGAAACTTTTTAAAGACACACAAGCAGCACCTACTACTACTGTAAATACAGGCGGTACAGGCTACGCTGTAGGAACACTTGTTGCTGCCCTTGAAGGTAATGTAACAGGTAACTTAACGGGTAATGTAACAGGTAATACTTCTGGAACATCTGGAAGTACAACAGGTAACGCAGCAACAGCAACTACACTAGCTACAGCTAGAACTATTGGTGGAGTATCTTTTAATGGTTCAGCTAATATTAACTTACCTGGAGTAAATTCAGCAGGTAACCAAGCAACATCAGGTTTAGCAGCAACAGCAACAGCACTAGCAACAGGAAGAACAGTAGGAATGACAGGAGATGTTGTATGGACATCAGCTTCTTTCACGGGTGCCGCTAATGTAACAGGAGCTGCAACAATACAAGCAGACGCTGTTGAAACGGCAATGATAGGCAACGATCAAGTAACACTAGCTAAAATGGCTGGACTTGCTCGTGGAAAAATAATATATGGTGATAGTAGTGGTAATCCTGCCGCTTTAGCTCTAGGTTCAAATGGACAGGTTCTTAAATCAGACGGTACAGATATAGCTTGGGCAGCAGATGCAGGATTAAGCACGGAAGAAGTACAAGATATTGCAGGTGGAATGTTCTCAAGTAATACTGAAACAGGTATTACTGCAACTTATCAAGATGCCGATGGCACAATAGACTTAGTAATCGGAGCTAACGGTATCGTTTCTTCTATGATTACAGATGATAACGTAACGCAAGCTAAGATAGCTGACGATGCAGTTGGAGCAGATCAACTTGCTGTCAACTCAGTAGTATCAGCAAGCATAGTAAATGGTAGCATAGTATCAGCAGATATAGCAGCCAACACTATTGCACTAAGTAACATAGCAGATAATGCTGTTGATGGAACTAAGATCGCGTCCAATAGTATTCTTACTAGACATATAGACGATAATCAAATTACAGGAGATCAAATTGCAGACAATATAGTACTTAGTGGTACTGGTGCAATAAGAATGCCTGACGGAACAACGGGTCAAAGACCTGGTTCTGCAGCTGCAGGTATGTTCCGATATAATACTACTGAAGGAAAATTTGAGGGCTATACTGATGCATGGGGAGAAATTGGCGGAGGCGGAGCTAATGGCTTCCTTACCGATATCTTTAATGGATCAAGCACTCCAGCTACGGATGGAAGTAGGACAGCTTTTACTATGTCACAATCAGTTTCTACAGAAAACTTTGTGATGGTATTTGTAGACGGCGTATTCCAAGCCCAATCAGCATACAGCGTAAGTGGCGATGTATTAACAATGGCAGATGCTCCAGTTGCAGGAAGAACTTTAACAGTACATTCAGTATCAGCAACAGTTTCAGGGGATGGACTCAATGTCGATAACTTTAGTGGAGACGGCTCAGACGTCACATTTACACTAAGTTTAAACCCTACTCACGAAAATAACACACAAGTTTATATAGACGGTGTATATCAGTTTAAAAACACATACTCTGTCTCAGGACAAGTTCTAACTTTCTCTAGTGCACCACCAAATGGTACTGCTATAGAAGTTATGATACACAGTCAAACAACAATCAATAATGCATCAGGCTTAGCGGCAGGCGGAATCTCAGGATTAACACAAGTAACCGCTGCTGGAGCCGATCACTTTATGATATTTGATGCTACAGATTCTGCACTTAAGAAAGCATTAGTATCAGACGTACTAGACAACGTAGTACTCACAGACGAACAAGCACAAGATATAGTTGGAGCTATGTTTACGTCTAACACAGAAACAGGAATTACAGCAACCTATCAAGATGCAGACGGCACAGTCGACCTAGTAATAGGTGACAATAGTGTTGTTTCTGGAATGATAGCAGAAAATAATATTACAGCAAGAGAAATAGCAGCAAATGCTATTCTAACTCAGCACATAGATGATAACCAAGTAACAGCAGACCAGATAGCAGCAGCTACTATAACAACAACGCAGATAGCAGCTAATACAATCGCTACAGCCAATGTAGCAGACAACGCAATAGACGGGACTAAGATAGCTTCAAATAGTATACTTACTAGGCACATTGATGATGACCAAATAACAGGAGCTCAATTAGCAGACAATATAGCTATAGTAGGCACATTAGCTGTTGCAGACACTACAACAATTTCAGCAGCCGATGGTGTTGCGGATAATACTCAGGTTTTAGTTGTTGAAAATTTAGAAGCAACTGATGGTAGAAGCTATGGATTAAAAATTAAAGCGGGTAGTACTGCAAACGATGCACCTTTGTTTATACAAGACCATGATGCAGCTAACGACTTAATGATTGTTCGTGGAACTGGCAAAGTAGGCATAGGAACTACTGCTCCTGTAAGGACTCTACACGTTAATTCACCAGACGCAAACATAGCTTCATTTGAAGGACACCAAGGCGAAGGCGTGGTTATATCTAGTTCTACAAATGGGCAAATAGATATAATTGGATATGATGACGGTGCTGAGGGTTACAATGATTTAGTAATAAGAGCCTCCTCTGGGACTGGATTAAACCTTGCTACTTCAGGGATTATAAAAGCTAACGGAGTAAATTTAGGTAAATCCTTTGGTACTAATTCATTTATGATTGGAGACTCAACCACAGGAACTATAGATTCTGCTAATCAGAATACAGGAATAGGAGTAGATGTTTTCGAGGACTTAACGACCGCAGATGACAACACTGCTGTAGGTGGTTATGCCATGAAACAAATGACATCTGGTTCTCAAAATGTTGCGGTTGGATTATACGCACTTGGAAATGATACAGATGCTTCTTTTAATGTGGCTGTTGGGTATGAAGCTTTGAACGTTGCAACAAATCCAGGAAATAACAATACAGCAATTGGTGCTTATGCTCTTGGTGGAGCTGCTTTAACAGGACAAAGAAACACAGCAGTGGGTGGAGATGCAGGAAAAAATATCACTAGCGGGCAAAGAAATACGATTATAGGAGTTTCGGCAGGTGTAGCCACAACAGCCCTAACTACAGGTAGTTACAACGTAATTATTG
>Ga0115000_10001256_pt1 | contig 22698 bp, 27 predicted proteins | sample ArcticOcean_MG_C_6_FD_89690 | JGI IMG/M metagenome (GOLD analysis project Ga0115000, IMG submission 89690) | Marine microbial communities from western Arctic Ocean - ArcticOcean_MG_CB8_128 | ecosystem: Environmental > Aquatic > Marine > Oceanic | place: Arctic Ocean: Canada Basin | collected... | reverse complement strand
TTCTTCCTGTTGATCTTCTTCACAGAGTAACCCCCCTTACGTGGGGGTTACGAAAATCTTTAGTAATTTGGGCACTAGGAGATAGGTACCCTGACGAGGAATTAAACTTTTAACCTACCTATATAATCTAACAATACACCAAAGTCTTTCTCTCTAATATCATTTTGTATTAGATTAAAGTAGGGGGGATAATAATTTCCTGATATAGAAATTCTGAGTTTTCCTGAACAATTACGTGTTGTTAGATGAGGTAGATATGTAGGAAATAATAATAGATTTCCTTCTTTTGGAACAATAGTTTCATAATGCCTCATTTGATCTACTTGTAAAATAGCAGCAAACTTACCTGAGTTTTCTGGAACAGTTACCCAATAAACAAAAGAAAGTCCTGGCATCCCTCCGCGATCATTGGAGTGATTATGCCACATAATTGATTCACCCTCCTCTGAAAAGACTGACCAAGCTTTTCCCTCTTTTTTAAGCTGTCTACACTTAGACTTAATTATTTCATCTATTGTATCTAGCAATAGACCCACGGCAGGTGTGTTGGGTAACTCACATGAGGGCCCTAAAGATTCAGCAAAATACGGATCACATCCGAGTTTTTGGTGACGAGTTATTAAAACATCTTTTGCTATTTGATCATTATCGACCACATCATTTAAGGCATGTATTGAATGACCAACCATAAAAATTGGTTCAAATTTTCCATTTAATACATCTTCTTTCATATCATCCACCAACCTACATGAACACATCTCCATCCTTTAGTTATTACTGTTACTCCATGGGGGCTTTCTTCTTTTATCAAGGCTGTGTCTCCTATTTCTAATTCTAGTAATCTTGGGGCTCTATATGGTAGGTCTACTACAATTAGTGCTCCTCCCTCTAAATCTTCCGATTTATTTAATAGAGTTATTGCTGTTATTACGTCTGGCTCATCTATATGCATCCTAGAGAAAGAACCAACTCTATAATCTAAATAATAATTAGTCTTCAAAGTTCCTGAGCCTATAAATACTTCATTCACACAACAAACCGTTCTATTTTTGGGATATCTATCAGTTAAGTTGAAGAGATTATTTGTAGTTCTTTGATTTTCTTGGATTGATCCTCCATACACCTCTTTAGGTTTTAAAAGTTTATGTTCTTCCCTTAGTAAATTAAGTTGACTTTTACTATATAGTTTTTCTACTTTGGTCATTGGCTTCTCCAAAATTCAGGGTTAGAAAAAGAACTATAAAAGTCACCTAATACATCTTTAGGATCTTCATTATGCTGCTTTTCCAATTTAGGTTTTATATCATGTAGTCCAGCATGCCCATATAACTCATCATCATTTTCTTTAACTGTATGAACCTCAATAGAATTAAAATTATATTCAAAAGTATTTAACCCTAGAAATTTATGGATACGCTTTAACTCTATTTCTGGATTCGCTACAAGGTCTTCGTATTCTACAAACAAAAAACATTCGGGCATTGCTATATAGCCATCATGTAGCCATATATATGATTTTTTAAGAGAGTCTATAAGTAGTCCCGAATATATAAACTCTCCCAAATATTCGGGCTTGGCTACTCTTACAAATGAAGCAGCACAGTCTGGTATTGATCTAACAGTAGCAATAATTTTAAGATCTCGTTCAAGTACTGTGCTCATAATTTCGATTATAAGTGCTACAGCCCATGAACGAGATTTATCTATTATTATAGGTTCAGGGACATCATAAAAATCATTAACGATACCCCGCATTATTCTAACAAGCTTTTTGTTGTCAGGATCGTTTTGATTTAGTACCGGTGTTTTGCCCCAAATAGTTACAAGACTTCCCAATGCATCAACTAGACCAGATGTTGCAGATACGTGTGTTTCTGGATTTTGATTAAGAATAGCAGCAAGTACTGTTGATCCGGAGCGGGGGAGCCCCGCTAAAAAATGAAAAGTTTTTTTCATAAGAATTTCTATTTAAATATATCTTTCCAGTTACCTGTGGTACTGGCTTTAGAATACTCTGTAGCTCTGTTTTCAAAGAAATTGGTATGCTCTACCCCATTTAACATATAATCAAGCCATGTTAAAGGATTAGTCGTGCTTCCAAATATCTTTTTCATACCTAAACCAAGTAAACGTCTATCAGCAATATATCTGATATACTCTTTCACTTCTTCAGGTGTTAGATCAGGTACTTCAGCATCCTTAAAACATAGATCAATAAAAGCGTCTTCCAGTTCTACTGTTCGTTCCGCAGCGCAGTATATTTCATACTTTAACTCATCATTCCATACATACTGGTTTTCTTTAATAAGAGTACGGAATAATTGCGTCATTCCTTCAACATGCAAACTCTCATCTCTAACAGACCAAGTAACTATCTGTCCCATTCCCTTCATTAAATTATGTCTAGGGAAATTCAAAAGTATCGCAAAGCTACTAAATAACTGCACACCTTCTGTAAAAGCAGAATAGATAGCCATAGTCTTTGCTAAGTCTGTGGGATTTTTTGTACCAAAGTGGCTTAGATACTTATGCTTATCTACCATCTCTTTATATTCTAAAAACATTTGATACTCTTCATCTGGAAACCCTAAAGTTTCTAGTAATAGAGAGTATGCTTCTTGATGTACAGCTTCCATAGAAGCAAAAGAAACGAGCATCATACGCACTTCTGGTTGCTTAAATATAGGGAGATAGTGATTAGCATAGCCCGCACACACATCTACATCTGCTTGGGTAAAGAACCTAAAAATCTGAGTAATTAACTTTCGATTTCCTACTGTTAGTTTCTCTTTATAATCCCGTATATCATCAGCTAAATTGACCTCACTAGGAAGCCAATGCATCTGTTGCTGTAGTTTATATTTTTCAAATGCCCATGGGTAATTGAAAGGTTTGTAATAACTTCGTTCGTCTAATAGTCCCATCTTAACCCTCGCACGCTAAACACGCCTCGTCTGAAATTGAATCGAATATATACTGTCTAAGAGCTTCATCAGACACCTTATCTGGACGTTTTATAGCCTCACTTCTACAATAATATAAAGTTTTTACTCCTTTTTTCCACGCCATCATATGTACTGCGTGGAGTTCTTGCTTTGAAACATTGGCTGGAAAGAACAGATTAAGAGATTGACTCTGACAGATATACTCCTGCCTATCAGCAGCAAATTCTATTAGCCATTTCTGATCTAACTCTACTCCAGTTTTGAAAATATCTTTTGTGTCTCGGTCTAAAAAGTCTAGGTGCTGTACTGATCCATCATGTATAATAATGTCTTGCCAAATCTCTTCGGTATTCATACCTAAATCATCTAAACAGTGCTCTAGGTATTCGTTTTTGAGGAGACTACTACCTGTTTTAGTTTTTTGAACAAAAGCATTAGCGCGGTAGGGTTCAATGCTTGGGCTAGTATTACCACAAATAATACTACTGCTAGCGTTAGGAGCGATAGCCAATAAATGGGAATTACGAATACCATACCCAACAGCGTCGGGACATTCTCCCCGCTCTTCTGCCAGTAACTTTGTCGCTGCATATGCTTTCTCCTTTATGCCTCTAAACATAATCCTGTTTTTTGCTTTTGCTATAGCAGACTCAAATGGTATGCTATGCCTCTGCAAATGTGCATGAAATCCCATAGCCCCTAAACCTAAACTTCTTTCTTGTTTAGCACTGTATACTGCTCGGTGCAATTCTTGAGGGGCATTTGCAATAAAATATTCTAATACATTATCAAGCATTCTGATTAAGTCTGGGATAAATAACTCATCATCTTTCCACTCATCATATTCTTCTAGATTTACACTTGATAGACAACATACTGCAGTCCTGTCCACATCTGTGGCTAGTGTAATCTCTGAACATAAATTAGAGTGGTGTACTTCTAAACCTAAATTACGTTGGAACTCTGGAACGCCTTTGTCCACTGTATCTTTAAACATTATATAAGGTTCGCCAGTTTCTACGCGATTTTGTATAAGTTTTACCCAAAGTGTTTTTGCAGATACAGTGCTAACTACCTTATTTGTGTGAGGGTCTATCAGATCCCAATCATCATTAAAGTGTTCTTCTCGTGTTGCGCCTTCAATTAGCCGCATAAAGTCATCGGTAATAACAACAGCGTGATGCAAATTAATAGACCTTCTATTAATGTCGCCTCCAGTTGGCTTACGAATATCAAGAAACTCTTCCACTTCTGGGTGAGATATATCCAAATAAGCTGCATAACTTCCTCTCCTAGTTATTCCTTGAGAAAATGCTAACATTTCCCCATCTACTACTTTTAAAAACGGAATTACTCCCGTACTTTCAGAGCCATTACTGGTTGAAGAGCCTACACCTCTGACTTTGCTCCAGTGGCCTCCAATACCTCCGCCTACTGAGGATAAAAAAGCATTTTCAGTATAATGAGATGTTATACCCCTTCTACTATCCTCTACATGATTTAAAAAACAACTTATAGGCATACCTCGGTCAGTGCCCCCATTAGTTAAAACGGGGGTAGAAAACATAAACCATAACTTACTAGCATAATCATATAGTCTTTGAGCGTGCGCATCGTCATCTGAAAATGCTTTAGCGGCTCGTGCGAAAGCATCTTGAGGGGATTTTTCACCTTCTATCATATATCTATCGGTCAGAGTTTTTATACTAAACTCCGATAAATATTTATCCCTGTTGTAACTAATCTCCATTTATAAGTCTCCGGTCTATCTCTGATATATTATCAGATCCAATTGCGTCATCACAATATGTTACTAAATCCATTAATTGATAATTTGTAAGTAATACCTCACCATTAGCATTTAACTCTTGAATATGTTTATACTTACTGTCCAGGGGCAATACATCGTAAATATCATATGCACTTCCTAGGTCTTTTATAAGGTTAACTGCCCTTTTAGGCCCTATCCCTGTAATTCCTGCAACATTATCTCCTTTATCGCCTACTAAGCACTTATATGAGATGTAGTTTTCTCTATCTACTTCATAATGTTCTGACCAGTTATCTACAGTTACTTCTTTTCTAGTAACAAAAGAGAACCTGGACACACCATCTTGTATTAATAAGTCCCAATCCCTATCACTAGAGATTAGCCATATGTTTCCAAAATTGTACTTATCTCTATATTTAACTAAGTAAGCGGCAATATCATCTGCTTCTACGCCTTGAAATCTTAATACCGGATAATCCTTTTCTAACTGTATTAAAGTTCTTTCGTACTCTTTGAAGAAGTCTTCAAACGCTTGTTTATCCGCGTCTGTCTGATCCTTGTATTTATCTTTTCTATTTTGTTTATAATCAGCACTTATAGCTTTTCTATAGCTAGACGTACCTAAATCTGAAGTAATGATTATATTATCAGTTTTATACGAATTAGCTAGAGATACTACAGTTCTTATATATTCTTCGCAAAAGTCAGTTCTTCCCTGATGTTTCCATCGAAAAGCTAAGTTTAACGAGTCTACTATTAATACTGAATCCGTATCTTTTTCTAATAACTTTGAGAAATTAAACGCCATTTTGTATGAACTCTATTTGTTCTGATTTTAACCAGTCCTCTGCCAATAGTACATAGCAATTTAACCAAGAAATAAACATATACTTACATTTCTTTGGTTCATGCTCCGTTGCTACAAATACTCTAGATCTATTATATTTAAAGAATAGTAGAGGTTGCTGATCTCCCATGTCTGCTTGTAATAGTAGTTTCTTCCACCACCTAATAAGATTATTAGTTTTTTCAGCGGTAAACATTCTATCTGTTAAGGGAGACTCTGAATAGTTTTTTACTTCTATACAGTAATGATTTTTTGCGTGGGGAACATATAGATCCCCTTTTAAATACTCTAGTGCTCCCGAAGAAGGCACTCGCTCAAATTTTAAACCTGTGTATTCACGCAACATATCCCTTACTAGATACTCGCCTCTTGCACCTTTTGCTCTTGAGTCTACCATTATTGTTCTAACCTACTTGTATTTTGATCCTTTACTATTTCTATTTTATTTAGTAGTGGGTGTGTCCATCCATGACTGACCACATAAGTATTTAGGTTTTCTTCCTGAGTTAAAATTTCTACCATCTTCTCTCTACCTAAATCATCTAATACACTAACTACTTCGTCTAAAAATAATACGTTAATTCTTGATTTAGAAATACTACTCATTAATTTACGAATTGCTATCAATGTTGCAGTATTGACTCTAGCCAATTCCCCCGAAGATAATACTAGAATATCTACTATTTTACTATTATCAGTTATTTGTACGTTTAATTTGTCATTTGACACTACAAATTCAAGCGTAAATCTACCATCAGAAAACTCAGCTAAATAAGTATTAACTAATTCTTCTAGTTCTTTAACTAAATTTTCTATTTTATATGCTAGTAACCCGTTTGTACTAAAGGCTTTTTTAAGTATTTCTAAGTTAATAAATACTCTGTCGTGCTTGCTTAACTCTGTTGTGCTTGCTTTGAGTTCTGCCTTGAAACTTTCAGTCTGTTCAAGTATGATCTGTATTCGTGTGTTGTCTCTAGTTCGTTTTTCGTTTCCCTTTGCAATAAGCTCCAATTTTCCTTGAGCCTTTTGAATTCTTGTACGAAGGTCTTCGATGCGAAGACTAAGCTTATCACCGTCCACTTGGAGACTTGGTAAGCTATGGTTGATGCGACTATACAAATCTTCCCAATCTTTTTGGATACTAACTTTAGTGTTGTACTCAATGTTGTTAGCTTTAATTCTTTTGATTTCTCTGGATGCGTTGCCACGTTTTTCTGATGACCTCTCTATGTTATCTAATTCAGCTTGTATCAAATTATCTTTAAATTGAGAATCTACTGTCTGTTCACAGGTGGGGCAACTATCTCCTAATTTTTTCATCTTTTCTAATAGTTTATTAGATCCCGCTATAGAAGCCTTAAAGCTGCCTTCTTCAGTTTGTAAAGTGTCATACGATAGTATTTTACTAGCTTTTAGTGCGTGCGCTTCATTAATATTTATCTGCTTAAATAACTCTTGGTAACTATTATTTTTTCTAATAGTTTTGTTTTTTTCCGAAATATTTTCAAATTCTAATAATAAAGAACGCAAAGACTCTTCGTCTTCATCTGTATCAATTTCTAAATTTAACATTGGCAGTATGGTAGTACTTGCCAATTTATTGTCTCTTAACCATTTTTCAATAGTTGCTATAATTGCATTAATCTCAGTGATTTTAGCATTAGCTTCTCTAGATGCTTCTTTGAATATCTCAAACAATACCACATACTCTTCTAGATGTAGTAAGTCAATTAAGAATTTCTTCCTATTAGTATCCGTAGCAGTTAAGAATTGTAAACTACTATTAGTGTTTTGATAAACTAGTTGACTGAATGTTTTGAAATCTATACCTAAGACATCTTGGAGAGTCTTGTAAGTATTTGTAGCGGTATGGCTGGAGATGTCTTCCCCATCTTTTAATAATTTTACTTTTATATTTGCTTTTCTAATAACAATTACTTCATACAAATTGTCTTCTTTAGTAAAGGTTAGATGAATGTCATAACCCTCATTAATATATCTATTAGGAATATCAGCTTTCTTAATTCCTTTAGAGTTCTTGTTATATAATACTTCTTCAATAATTAATGGGATGGAAGATTTTCCTGTCCCATTTTTACCAATTATTTGTGTAACAGTATTACTATCTAAATCAAGTTCATTGTTACTACCATAGCTAAAGCAGTTATTCCATTTGAGCTTTTTGAGAGTAATCATTAAATGTTCCTATGATTTCGGATACGTTATTTGGGTCTATTTCTAGTATATAATTTAGATATTCAACTAACTCTTCTTCTATAGTCATATCTTTACTTATTAGAAGGGCTGCTTCGGAGTTTCGTTTTACTACTTTTTTATCTAGTAACTCTGAATTTTTAATAGCTGCTAACTGCTGAATGTCTCCTTCTATCTCATATATCGTATGATGATAAGAAGTACCCACCATTTCTTCAGCCTTTTCTACGGTTTTTCTAATCAACTGAGGTAATTTAAAATCACCCCAAGTCCAATCCCAAGTCTTTTCATCAATTAGTAAAAACCCCGTTGAGACTTCAGTTCTATGAAAAGAAGTAGTTAAAGGGCTGCCTGGATAAACGATGTTTCTCTGGGTATTACTATGGGCGTGTAAGTCTCCTGCAAATACAACTGGAAACGGCTTGAATCTATCTAAGTCAACTTCAGGCTTTACATGAGGGGGTATTTCACCCCTCACATGAGTAAATAGAGGTAAATTGAAATTAAGTGCTTCAATGCTATTATCTTTATGAAGGTCTGCATAAGGAAGAATACTAAAACCTAAAGTCTTATCCTCGTAAGAGGTGTCAATAACATTGACTAAGGGGTTTATGCTTTTAGTAACTTCCTTTAGCTGAGTAAAGAATGTTTTATTCTTTCGTGTGGCTTCATGGTTTCCATCATAAATTATGGTGGGCCGTTGAACCTTAGACACAAAAGAAAAATATAATTCTAACTCTACCATAGTAGGCAACCTATCAAATAGGTCACCCCCTATAATGTGCATCTTACACGTTTTCTCTTTCTCTCTTATCGCTTTAAAGAATAACTCATACCGATTTAATGCCCAAGATACAGGGACATTTTTCTGACCTAATTTAAGGTGCCAGTCGGCAGTGAATAAGATCATGCTACATCAAATTCCGCATCTAGAGATTCATCTACTTCGGTGACAGTAACTTTTCTGATACTATCTAAAAGCTCTTTTTGAGCGTCTGGGGTAGGACGAGACATAACATCATCCATAGACTTCAGGTCATCAGCTTTTTCTTGCTCGGCTTCAGTTAGAGGCCTGGACTTGCATTTTAGCACTTGTAGTTGGTACTCAACATTATATGCTAGGGGGCCAGTCTTAACTCGCTTAAAGCAAATATCCCACCCATTAGTAAAATCAGTAGGGTCGCCTAAGTCTTCTGCAGCAATCATAATCTGTTCCCACAGTTTCTTTTTAAGATTTAGAACTTTGATTTTACCATCAGTAGGGTCGATACATTGAGTAGCGTAGCTCCAACCACATTTAAGGTCAGGGAAGTACTCTCGTATCCAATCTTTTTCTTTATTATTAAATCGTTCGGAATCTCTATCAAATGATAGGCATTCGAAAGGAATGTTCTTACCATTAGTTCCTTCGATCCAATAAACATATCGAGCGAGTATGTCGCCTACGATACGAACTTTATTATCTCCATCCTTATAAGTATAACTTAGGATTGAGTTCTTCTGGGCTGCGCCCTTTTGTTGATTAAATGATATAGCCATTAGTGTTTTTCCTTTGGGGCTTCCTCGTAAAGAAAATGAATTTTATTCATATCGTCAATACGAAGTAGACTGTTAGTATTAATATTTGCAACAAGAGTATCTGCAAATGGAACGTGCAGTAATTCTAATGTTGTGGTTTGGTTCGCAATATATTCAGCAATATTTCTAATCGAAGCTGCTGCTAAATAAGTTGCTATTTCTTTATAAGGGTGCTTATATGAGTTATATAACAAAACATCGGGGTGAACTAAAAAGCTGCTGCCTACATAATTATGCTTACTATATTTAAACATAGTATCATATTTGCTTTGGGGTATTTCGCTTTTAGTTATCATCTCAAATATTTTAAATATCTCTACTACATTACCTCTAGACATCTCAAATATTTTATTCCAATTATAAAACAGCATATAGTATATCAACCTTTAAGATAAATGTCAAGAACTATTTTTTATAGCTCTTTTATTTGATAGCCCTGTTTCATATAGTATCCAATTCTATTTGACGCCTGCCTTCTGGCCGTGTCGCCTTTAAGATGAATATCAATAACTACGGGGGTTAATTTACCCTCTACTAATCTAATAATTCTACCTATTAGTTGAGTAAGTAGGGGCTCATTATTAATAGGCGTAGCTAGGATCAAACAACTTAGAATGTTTATAGAAATTCCTTCTGAGAATATTGCCTGTGTTCCATACAATACATTCCTATTTCCTGCTTCAAGCTCGCCTATTAAACTTTCTCTCTCTTCTTGTGGTATCTCACCAGTGACACAGATAGCCTTGTCTCCAGTAAGTTCCGCACATCTTTTTAGAAAAGCCACTCTATCACTAACTACTAAAACTTTGTGACCTCTATGTGCATATGCTGCGGCTAACATAGATACTGAGTGTCTGTACTCTTCGTTACAGGCTAGATTTGTAACTCTATTAGCCCATGGTATTCTAGCCCCATCTAAGAATCTTACTTCAGAATGGTGTATATTTATAACTGGAGCCATAAAATTTTCTTTAGGCGGTTTAAGAACATTAGGGCTGAAGTAGTCTCTAAAGACAACGTGTTTCCCGTCTTTCCGTTCTATAGTGCCTGACAAACCAATTTTATACCTACAATAATTTGCATCTAATATCCTGGAGAAGGTAGGACTACTAACGTGATGCATTTCGTCTAGTATGAGAGTTCCAAATTCTTTACGGATTTTTGATATATTTCTATAAAGAGTTTGAATATTTCCTATCACAATAGGACTATCTGTATTAAATTCTCCACTACCAATAATTCCAGGCTTAAACCCAAATACTTTTTCTACTTCTTTAGCCCATTGATTTCTTAGGTAGACAGTGTGAACAACTACTAATGTTTTCTGCCCTAATTTAGCTGCTATAGCTAGCCCTGTGAAGGTCTTGCCCCAACTAACCCAAGCGTTTATTATACAGTTATCTTCTACAGTATCATGGACTTCTTGCTGACTCTTCCGTAGTTCAAACTTAAACTCTGGAAACTCAGCTGGTTTTTGTACTCGTTTATCTACTATTTCATACCCTTTAGGTATCAAGTCAGTACGTCCTATAGGAATAGTTACTATCCCAGGGCGTATAACTGCCATGTTTTTTATTACTTGTGGAACCAAGTCTTTTGGATTCTTTGGGGGTACTACATATGTAAGCTCGGCGTCCAGTGTCTCTTGGAGTTCGGGAGTTACATCTAAATAAATTCTGTTGCTTAGTACAGCTTTCATACCTTTCTCCAAGTATTCTTTTTTCTATTTTCAGAATACTCGTAAATTATCCAAGGGAATCCTTTCATAAGCAAAATTCCTGCCCATAACATAGATGAATCAGGAGGTCTGGGTATAGTAAAAGGAGCTTTCCAACCCTCTACCCAAAGTATGGAGGCTGTAGTTTTTCTCTCTATTTTTCTTATTCTTCTATATCTTAGCTGAAGTCTTTCTGTTTTTTGGTATATAAAAGGTACTCCATTACTATCTATAAAATAATAATGTTCTTGTTTCAATATACCCACTAAGCTATCTATTGATCTTCTTAAAGTCATTAATCCTTTATGGGGTGTTTGAAGCCTTCTTTGTCCTAATGTCTTCCCTGACATATTCTTATCATCTACCAACTCTCCGTCTAGGTATAACAATCCGTCTGTTAAGTCCCAGTTACTTGATGGTAGGATAAATACTGGAAAAGTAATCTTATGAAGGTTCGGCCACGTCAGTACCATTTAAGTAACTTCCATATTCTTTTTCAAACTTACCCATTGAATAGTCATCTCCAATATCAAAATCACATCCTATAGGAGCACCTGAAATAGAGAGCCCTCTATCTCGCTGTATACATTCTGTAAGCTGCTCTATATACTCATCAATCTCATCATGGGGTACTTCTGCTAAGATGGAGTCGTGGACAAGGGCAAAGATTCTAGCTTTCTTTCCATTAGCTTTTATCCACTGGCTCATTTCTATACCGCCAAGGAGGTTAACATCAGAAGCAGTAGACTGCACCAGAAAGTTAAGACCAGACCTAACTGTATGACCTCTAGTAGCCTTATCTTCACTTTTAACATTTGGTAATCTCCTTTTACGCCCGAAAAAACTATACACAAATCCATTACTTTCTATAAATTTTTGATTCTTTTCTATCCAGCTTTTTAACTTATGGAACTGGTTGAAATAACTTTGTATAACTTCAGAGGCTTCTTGGACGCTGAAATGTTTTCCAGAGTCCTTTGTAACTTGTTGACTAATTTTATGTGGCCCTGCTCCATACATAATTCCAAAAGTTACGGCTTTAGCTGCCTGTCTTTTGTATGGATATAATTCGGCTACCTCTGATGCGGCACAAGGTAACTTAAATACTGTCTTAGCAATAGTACTATGAAAATTTCCGCCTTCTCTAAACACATTCATTAGTGCTTCATCGTTTGCTAACTTAGCAGCGACGTATACTTCTGCGGTTGTTAAGTCCATTGCGACTATCTGCGACCCCGTTGAGGCTCGAATACACCCCTTGACAATAGGATTGTCACGAGGGATTTGTTGCATATTTAACTTACCGCTGCTACTAAGACGACCAGAAGTAGTAGAGTGGAGGTTGAAAGAAGTCCTAAGACGGCTATCCTTATCCAACTGCGGTATGATCTTGTCCAAATAAGTATTCTTAATTTTGGATTTTTGACGGATTGCCAAGATATGTCTGGGAATCTCAGATTTTTCTGCGAGTTCAGTAAGGACTTCTGCGTCTGTGGACTGTTGGCCTGTTCCAGTTTTCTTACCAGTAGGATTAAGCCCAATAAAGTCAAACAAAAGGCTCCGAAGCTGAACAGTGCTGTTAGGGTTAAAAGGTTTACCATTTAGTTTCTCGAATTGTTCTATCTTACCTTCGCTATACAGAGCTTTGATAGCATCATCAATATTCTGTTGCATTAGGTCTTGAGAGATATGTAGCCTCTCTGGATCAAAAGGAACGCCATTCTCTTGAGTACTTAGTAGAAATCTAGTACCTGGAATAAGTAAGTTATCATAAACCCAAAGTAACTTCTCGTTTTGCTTAATTTTTACAAACTTTTCATATACTTTGAAGGTAACTACCGCGTCCATAGCAGCGTATGTTTTCATAGTCTCAAAAGGGATCTCTTCCCAGCGAAACTCATTTTTAAGAATTCTGTGTTCCTTTCTGTAGGCATCGATCCAGTCGTACATAGGCTTTTCGTAATCCCCATAAGGAGTATACTTTAGAGCTAATGACTTCAAACCGTGGTGACCAGGATTCTCGTTGACCAAGTAAGATAGAAGCATAGTATCTTCTATATTTGGAAAGTCAAACTTGAAATGATACTCAAACCATGCCAAGTCGAACTTAGCATTATGGAAAATTACAGTCTTCTTATTAAATAATTCTTGTAGTTTAGATTCTACTACTTCATCTATACAGTTAGTGTCAATGTATGCGCCTCTTTCTCCATCATAACATAAGGATAAACCTAACATATATCCATTTCTAGGATACAGGTTTGATGTCTCGGAGTCAAGAGCTATCATCTTGCCTTCATGTGCTAAGGCTTCATCTATAAACTTCTCTGCTTCTCTAGAATCTGTTATTCCGAAAGCAATACTTTCATCAATTATAACATCTTCAATTTCGCCATTAATATACTTAATGATATTATCCTTTGAAGTCTCCCAAGTCTTTTTAGCTTCGGGCTTAAAGGCAAGCATAGCAGGATTAATTACAGGTAGAAATTTAGATTCCACTTTCTTACCTGAATATTCTGTTACTGAATTAATTTTAGTGAAGTATTTTAGTGATTCACTTCCTACTAAGATAATCCAGTCGTACTGTGATGTGTCTATGTCTATATCACAATTGACTTTTAATACTTTTTTGATTGAGGGATCAGAACATAGTTGATACTGATCGTAGGCAAATGCGCCTCCAAACAGATTATCCCAGTTATTTCTACTATTTTTCGTTTCTATTAATGCAACTTTAGGCATATAATTTACTCTTTAATTTATCAATTTGAGGTTTTGCTAGTGCACCTGGATCGGTATTCTTAAAACATATATTCCTAGAAAGAAGACCCGCCCTCTCACACATAGCTTCTACTTTTACTGCACCTTCTTGTCCGGCATCGTCTCCATCGAAAAAGACATCTATCCCTGATGCGCCTTGTATAGAAAGCATACTTAATTTATCTTCATTAATATTAGATGTGCCAAAACAGCACACAACATTTGTCAATCCTTTATCATGTAGGTTTATCATATCAAATATACCTTCCACTAGGATTATTTTACCACTCTTAGGAGTTACTTTAGGATAAAGAGGCATCTTAGCGCCTCTAGGACTAATTTTATACTTAGGTATTCCATCTGTTAAGTGTCGTCCATTGAAAGCAACTATCTTATCTGACATATCTCTAATAGGGAAATTTATTCTGTTAATAAAATCAGGGTTGGTATGTTGGAATGCTTCAAACTTTCTATAAGTTTCTGGGCGTATACCTCTCCAGTTGCCTAGATAAGGTGTATAGTTAAAGGGAAAGGATAAACCAATACTTTCTGCCCGCTTCTCTATAATTTTTTGTTTTAAAAGCTCCCTGCGTACTTGTAGATGGTTTACCCTTTCATTAAACAATGTGAGAACACTACCTTTATAACCGCAAGAGAAGCAGTTAAAAATACCGGTTACTGAGTCTATCCGCATACTGGGATTAGAATCATCATGCTCAGGGTTCAGACACTTCACTAGATAATCATTACCTTGTAAGGCATATTTTATACCTTTTTTCTCTAAAATGTCATCTATCATGTCTGTACTCTCATTATGGTATATTATACTAAATTTCACTGTAATAGTCAAGAAATATTTTTAGATGTCATCTATTTCTTCCCCAGTTTTTTCACTGTTTGCCTCCTGCTCTTCAGGGGTCAAGGCAGACTCAGGGCCAATTTTTAAACTATCCCAGTTAATTTTGGATGTAAAAGACTCCATAGAAGCTGATCTCATCTTTTGACAAGTAAAGGTAATACAGCCGTCTTCATGAGCATGAGTGTCCATAGAGTATGCAGCATCCGCTGCGTCCAATATACCTTTTGCAAACCTAGCTTCTCCAGTAGCATCAGTTTGATACGGGGCTAATATTGGTGTTTCATATTCTTGTGCCATAGCTTTCAGTGCTTTACTAACTTCTATTTGTTCCGTCCAGTCATATTGACCGCCACGGGAGGGAAGATTTGAGCGTTTTACTTGATTAATATAGTCTACAATAACTATACCAACATCTAACTTTTTGCATTTCTTATCTAAGTCAGCCTTGATTTTACCAATAGTAAGACTAGGCTCGTAAACAATGTCCAGCTGAGTCGGGAGAAGCTCGCTTTCTTTTAACTTAGTATGAAATTCATTAAAGTCTCGATGTTGTTTATACTCTTTCAAACGCTCATTTCCCCGTTCAAATCGATTAGCCCACCATTGAGCAACCGACTCCCACTCTTTAACATTAAGGTTTTTAGTCCTTAAACGAGCAAGAGGAACTCCAGTAGCAATACTACAGCATCGTTGTAAGATAGATCTACTATCCATTTCTATAGTGAAATAGATTGCAGACTTACCAGACTCAACAACGCTATTTGCTATGTTAGAGCAAGTAACAGATTTACCACCACCACGACGGCCTCCGATAAGTATCAAGTCTCTAGGAGAGAACTTCATAAAACTATCGTAAGCATCATTTAAGCCTAGGGATATATATCTGTCAAGTTCTTCATCAGGCTCAAACAAAGAAATATATTGCATACTTTCTTCAGGGTGTTTAAGCTCTACTTTGTCCTCTATACGAAGAACAATTTCATGAAGGTGTGATAGGGTTTCTTCTGCGGTTTCAAACGCAACAGAATTTTCCACATAATTTTCAAGTTCGTTTAATACTTCTTTTTGGGTGTATTCATTCTTTAAATATTGAAGAAGCATTTCGGCTTCCGCCTCTACTTCAATACTTTTTATAGCAAATAGTTTTTCTTTCGTATTGCTATCACGAACGGCATACTTGAGATCATCAAACTTAGGAAGGCTGTGATATTCGTCACAGTGTTTATCTATAACGCTATAGATAGTATGGTATTCGGAAGGTAAATAATGCTTACGCAGGATACTCCAGGTTTCGAAATCCTGTGCATCAAGTATCTGCTTTATTAAAGCACTAGCAATATTCACTTATGTTCCCCCGAACAAAAAAATAAGTGCCAAGAAAATTCCTGACACTTATCAAATAACTAATTAAACAACTGCAGCAGCAGCCTTCTCACGTCTAGCAGCACCATCATAATCAGACGCTGAAATACCACGTCGAGTAAGCATGGTTTTTACACCGCGTACTGTCTTGCCAATTTCAGTAGCAATTGCTTCTACAGTCATTGACTCAACGTCAGCAAGTTCGGCTAGAGGATCAACTCGAGTACCGGCTTTAGTTGTCTCTTGACGGGGAATCGCAACAATAGTTCCTGCACGAAGCAAGCTAAGAGCTTTACCACGAACAGAGTTTACTGAGCGATCAAGTTCAGCAGCGATTGCTTCAACAAACGCGCCTTTGTTTACTAGCTTAATAAATACAGCTTCTTCAGCATCAGAATAAGTCTTAACAGTTTCCGGCTTAGGAGTCGGCTTGATATGACCAGTCAATTCCATAGACAAGATTTTGCCTTGGATTTGCTTTGCTGAAAATTTACCATCTTGAAAGCCACTTGCAACATCTGCGTAAGTATACTGACCACTATTGTCACTTACAAATGACTCTAGGATATCTTCTTGTACGTCAGAAAATGCTTTAGATGTATTTGTAGAAGCTAGTTCTACGTCGTAGCCCATTTTTCTCAGTTTACTAGAAACTGAACGGGTTGATGTCTCAAGGCTTTCAGCAGCTTGAACTACTGTAGCTTGTGAGATGGGTGCTTCTGTACCTACAAACGATTCGAGCTCGCTTGTTCGCTCGTCATTCCACTTAGGAACTGCCATGTATTTCTCCAATATAATCTTTAAGATTAGTTATAATTTTAATGCCCTTTTCAAAGGCTTTTACGGTTTTAGCGGATGATACCCCAGATTCATTAACAAAAAGAGTTACGTCATTAGTTACAGAGTCTTTGACTCTATAACCTAAACTTTTTAATTCTGCGGTGGCATCAGCCTTGGTTTTGTAACTGTTTAGTTTTCCAGATATACAAACTACTCCTTTCGTATCCACACTATTCCGTTGGAAAAGCATATCATGGGGAAGGTGTTCTTTGTAATCTAAAAAATCTGTGTGTAACCAAGCCATCAGATTATCGGTCGTTATTGGTCCGAGTCCTGCCTCTTTGCAAGAGGTTGCAGTTATATCAAAGATACTTCCACATACGGCTGCTAGTTTTACTGATGCAGTTTTACCCACTAAAGGGATACTAAAAGCTGGTAGCAGTAAATTTGCAGGGGCTTTGGTTGAGTTTTCAATCTCTAAAATTAGTTTACTACCTAATTTATCAGAATTAAGAGCTAAAGAAGCACTAACTTCATCTAAGTAATATAAGTCTACTATACTAGCTAAGCCTAATTTTTCTATAGACCTCGGACCAAGTCCTTTGATATATAGGGATTTAGCAAAGTGCTGAATTTTTTTAGCTGATCTAGTGGAACAATTATCATTCTTGCAGAACAATAAATCATTGACCCATTCAAGTATAGAGTTGCACGAAGGGCAGTTACTAGGCACTTGAATTTTTTCCACGTTTTGAATTCCTTTTTGATTGAAGCGTATATTATACTAAAGTTTTGGGGTAAAAGTCAAGAAATATTTTTTTAAAGGTTCTTAACCCCATTGATTCGCCATAGCGTCAGCTATTCCTTGGTGTGTTAACGACCTGTCTTTACCCCTAGTTTTACTTGGGCCCAACTTGTTTTGGCCACTATCAGTTTGGTTCGACCACCTTTGGTAAGTCTTTCCATTCTTTACTACTTTTCTACCTTCAATTAGTTTTGTGAGCTTCAAAGGTTGTAACCCTTTTAGCCATAGACCAGTTTTTTTACTGGCATCTTCCCCGAATTGATACGGCTGTATATACTGAGGCTTAGGCATAAAGTCTAGTCTAGTATTTATACAACCTACGGGATTTTCTAAGCATATTTTAGGTATGCCAGATTTCCACAAGGCTTGTACAAACTTCAAAGAATCTTCTGTCTTTTCAGCTCTACCTTCAATTCTATTATTCCAATGCAGACCACTAGAACATAGATAAGTACACTCAGGATGAGCTATCATCATATCCCAATCACGCCAGAGAATGTCCATAATATTACCTTCATAGTGCTTGCCAGGCCTCTCTGTAGGTAACAGGTCACAACTGGTTACATCATGGCCTTTCGCTTTAAACGCATCTCTCACTCTTCCACTATTCTCACTCGCTATTAGTATTTTCATTTGCCTATATTCTTTACTTGTGACCTTGAAATAACTTGGTATGCTTCCTTATTATATGCTGGAGTAATATTTAATTGTTTAGATACACTTACTTCTATACTTCTATCTTTGTGTGAGTGTACTCCGCCAAAGTCTCTAGAAGGATAGTTCTTTTGATCTTCTCTAGCTTTGATAGCTAAAATGTTCTCTTTAACAACAACTATACCTTCTATAAACTTCTTCCTTCTAGCGGGAGGACTCTTTTTACGTTTCCTTCCGTTAGTAGTATATCTTAACGAACCTATAATTATACTCATTAGCACTCCGAATCAAAGTCTTGCCATTCATCATATTCACTGGGTTCAGCATATCCGTAATCATATCCGCGATCATCATCTACCCGTCTCACTATTCTAGGAATAATCTCTCCGGAGCGGATAACTTCAACTTGACACCCAAGTTCTAAGCCCAACTCATCTATAATACTAATATTATGTAGAGTGGCCCTACTAACTATTGCATCCCCCACCTTTACAGGATCTAAGATTGCAACTGGACTAATTCTTCCACTCTTTCCTACTTGCCAAACTACCTTCTCTAAAGTAGTTACAGCAGTCTCAGTTACTAATGATTTGAGAGCAAATGAACCTCGAGGATGTTGACTAGTAAATCCCTGCAGATGATGACTGCTGAATTTATCCAGTCGATATACTACTCCATCAGTAGGGAACGTATCGGGTTTAATATCTAATACTGTGCAGAAACCGTTGTAGCTATAATAGTTCATTTCAGTTGTCCACCAATGATCGACATTAGGCTCTGCCCCATATAAAACAAACTCTACTTCTCTAGTAGCAAATTCTTCGAGGTTTTTTAAATTTAATGCACCCGCTGCATAGTTTCTTGAGTTCTCTATATATAGAGGAGCTACTACTTCTCCAGTTAGTTGAACTATATTAGGCATTTTGGCTTCTATCTTATTTGGGACAAGTAACTTTAGTTTATCCGTAATATCTCTGCCAACTTTACCGTCACCCCTGGTTAGGGCTTGTTCCAAAACTCCATTTACATATAGCAAAGATACTGCGGCCCCGTCTAACTTAGGACTAGAAACAATATCATTTGTGGCATCGTTATACCACGTAGGAGCATCATATAGATCAAATACTTTCTGTAAAGAACGCATAGGGAAATGATGGGGAACACCATCTGTAATTGTGTGTCCCACTTTATTATAGCCATGTTTCCTTGCAAGAGTATCGAAATCGATATCTTCTAGAATGGGGGTACCTTTGTAATAAAGATCACTAGCTCTGTCTAAAAATTTGTGCATACAAACTCCTATTATTTTATTGTTATATTATAAAATAATTTAAGTAAATAGTCAAGGATTAAATATAGATGTCGTGAATTAAACCTTTAAAATGCTCTTCTATAACTTCTTTGCTCTCAGCTAGAGATAGGATCTCAATCAATGCTCGAAACATTTCCTTAGAGTTTTCTATAGTTAGTGGGAGCGTGACCCCTACATTAGAGGGGCTCCACTCTCCGTTAAAGTCTAAATAGTACTTTCGTACACTAAGGTACTCAACGTACCTAAAAGTATTTACACTTATACGAACCTGTTCTTCTCTATCAGAATCATAAAAGATAGTTTTGGTATATTCTTCGGGGGTTTCATATAGTTCCATGATCACTCCTGATTATTTAATAGAGAGGCTAATGGAACTACACTTGTAACGCTTTCCGGCCTCAAAAGTCTGTAAGAGTCCGTATCCCAACAAAAGAACAGCAAAGTTTCTGCCGTCTCTTTAGCTCTACTTTTCTTGGAGACAATATAAGTTGTGCTAAAATCTAAAGTACATACATTATATTTTAACTTCTTAGAATTCTGACTCCGGTAAGTAATTATCGCATCTCCATATTCAGTAACTAGGGTGCGTAATTCTTCTTTTTTCACTATAAACTCCTTTTAATGTAGGTTGGTAAAATCTTTTACTGTACTATCTAAAAGGTTGTATAGTTTTTGTACTCAAACACTGCTCCTATTATAGATCGATATCCAGGCCATAGCCAATTACGAATTTAATATCGTCATTGTCCAAAGCATCAGGGCCTACATCGTCTAGATTAGTAGAAGTGACCATGAAGGTGAAACCATCTTTACTAACAGAAACAGCGTAGTCCATGTAGCTGCCTGGTACGCCGTTGAATGCTTCAGAGAAGTCACCTTGGTGATGTCCCATGTGGAAGCCTAGGTCTACGCCGTTATCAAGTGTAGTACTATAGTCCGCGTACAGATAAGTTGTCTTACCTATACCGAAATCTTGGCCTTTTATATGTTCTATAGTTATAGCAGGGCCTTCAATGGTGTGTATGCTATAAGCTGCGCTTTCAACTGCTTCAGTATTGGTTAGTACATTCAATCCAAAGGTAAACGGGCCGACACCAATCGAACCATATAACTCACCGAAATCGAACTGGGCTTCTGCATCATAGTTATAGTAAAGATAACCGATATCATAGCTAATGTTTCCATAGCGCCATAGTTCAACTTCGCCTGTATAGCCTCCGTAGATATCATGCTCATAAGAGTATACATCATCGGCAGCGTAGCTTACATTTGAAATCCATGTACCTACATAGAATCCGCCTGCATTAACGTCGAAGCCACCAGAGACAGCAGGAGAGTTTACTGTCTGAGTTAAGCCTCTCCAGATGTAGTTATTAGAGGCTGCGAAATTGGCCGACCATTCATCTGCCTGTGCTACGGGAGCATATAAACTCGTTGAAGCTAGTATTACACCCGCTGTTACGTGATTTATTTTTTTCATTACTTCATCCATAGAGTAACTACACACTAAATGAATCAGTGTGTAGTTATAGGGGGTTAGGGTGCTATAGTGGTTATAATTGTTGCAAAGTATTTTGCAGCTTTTCCAGTTAATTTACTGACGATATCGTCATCAACTGTTTGACCTGCAGAGGTTAGTGCTGCTGAAAGCTCTTCTTGTGCATCGGCTTTTGAGACCCGACCACCAGTGGCTCCTGCGGTACTACCAGTACTTGCGGCTGCAGCAGCTTTACGAATGTAAACTCCTGCTTTTGTTAGAATCATACGAACTCCGTTTGGAGACTCTTCAAATTCTTCTGCTATTTCCTTTACCAGTTCTATACTTGTTTCTGGTGTAGGTTCGGCATCTTTATATGCCTGTATTACTTCTGCTTTCTTCTCGTCCGTCCAAGCCATGCTTGTACTCCTTTTATAATTGTTTCAAAAATACACTATATTATATTAAATTTTTCACATATTTGTCAAGAACTATTTTTCTAACCTTGATATATCTACTCCTAGTTCTATCAAGTGATCTAACTTTCCTACGTCATAGGCATAGCTACAGCTAAAAAAGCCTCCACACTGTACGTTAGGAAAATAACTATTACTGAAATCTCCTTTCTCCAACACATAGATATTATACAGCTTACTACCCTCTCTCTTCTCGTAATCTATAGGACGAAGATACCCAGGTTTTTTCTGTTCTTCTAAAGTTAGTTCTTCTCGTATTTGTGCCAGCCCGTGATGTCTGGCAGACCAAACCATTTCCTTCTTTTTAAAAGTTGTTGATAGCATAACTTCAGGTAGAAAAGCAATTTCATTACTACCCTCTTTAGTTGGGACACTAGGTACTCCTATTCGAGATAGTATTCCTTGTACAAAAGAAGCTGACCTATATAAAGAACTAGCTATTGCAGAGATTGGCTCTTTATTTAAATACATTACTAATGTTTCGCTTATTTCGGAAGCATTAGCAGGTTTGCCGCGATTCTGAGATCGTCTCCTTTCTTGGAACTGTTTTTTATCTACGAACTCGGCTATTATATTAGATAGTCTAGTGGTATTATAAGCTATATTAAGTTTTAGGCACGCTTCCTTTTTTGTAAATTGCGTCCCAGATAACAATACCATCGTCTCCTGTATGTTCGTATCCGAAAGCTTTTCGTACTCTTTCTTCTTTACAGCTCTTATCATCTTTCCTCCGTTTAGCTGATGTGTTCGGCTCTTCAATTCGTTTTATCATTCTTTTTCTCCATTTCTTAGACAATTATACTTTGTTTCACTTGTCTTGTCAAACTTATTTTTACCGACCTAGATTAAATATATCTATTGCCAAAGGTAGAACTAAGGAGGCCATAAATGCATATGCTATAAATGATAGTATAGTGGCAGGAACTGTTAGATAAAATGCTGCTCCACAAATACCTGCAATAGCTAATCCTATTTTAAATTTACTTAGTCTTTTCATCACTATACTCCATATTTGTTTCTATACCATTTATAAAACTCTGGGTCATTTAGAAACTCTTCCCATACTTGGGCTGCGGTTAACTGATCTGATCTTATGCACTGTGCTAATAATTCATACATTAGAATCTGAGAACCTTTT
>Ga0115000_10001253_pt1 | contig 22712 bp, 22 predicted proteins | sample ArcticOcean_MG_C_6_FD_89690 | JGI IMG/M metagenome (GOLD analysis project Ga0115000, IMG submission 89690) | Marine microbial communities from western Arctic Ocean - ArcticOcean_MG_CB8_128 | ecosystem: Environmental > Aquatic > Marine > Oceanic | place: Arctic Ocean: Canada Basin | collected... | reverse complement strand
TAATTCTATAAAATTTTTTAGTAATTTTAATCCTGATTTACCACTTTTTTCTGGATGAAACTGAAAGCCAAAAATGTTTTTATCAATAATAACTGCTGGTATTTCGATTCCTGAAAAGTCAATGAAATATTTGGAATTTTTTTTATTATCAGCCTCAACCATAAATGAGTGCACAAAATAAAAAGTATCTTTTTCTATGATATCTTTAAATAATTTTTTATTCATTTTCATGTCTTTTTTAGAATATAAATTAAACCAGCCTATGTTAGGTATTTTAATTCGATTTTTATAATTAGAAGAAATTTTAATAACTTTTCCTTGAATAAAACCTAACCCTTTTGTCAGGCCAAATTCTTCGCTTTCATTCATTAATAGTTGCATGCCTAAGCAAATTCCCAAAATATAAGAACCTTTATTTTTTGCTTCTATTAAAGGTTTATTTAAATTAAGTTTTTTAATAGCCTCCATCGCATTTGAAAATGCACCAACCCCCGGTAAGATAATGTGGCTAGAATTTTCAATAATTTCTCTTTCTCTAGATATTGTAACTTTTGCTCCTAAATGCTCTAAAGACATTCTTAGACTCAATAAATTACCAACATCATAATCAATTATTGTAATATTTTTCATTATTTATAATTCAATTTGTTATTAAAAAATAATTTTGTAATAATTATTTAAAGTTATAAAAATTAACTCTAAATTACTCATAAAACTCTCTTAAATTAATATTTTTAGATAATGCAAATTCTCTAATATCTTGAATTTTTTTTATATTATAATGTAAAATTGTGGCCATAGATATGGCATCTACATCTGTTTCTTTTACTACTTTGGTAAAATCTTCTAATTGACCCATTCCACCTGATGCTATGATTGGTATATTTGAAACTTCACTAACTTTTTTTAAAAGTGGAATATCAAACCCTTCCTTAGTCCCATCTCTATCCACCGAAGTTATAAGTATTTCTCCAGCTCGAGCTTCAGTGCATTTTGTCACCCAGTCAATAACGTTAATTCCAGTTTTTTCTCTTCCACCTTCCACATAAACTTCCCAACTATTTTCTGATATTTTTTTTGCCTCAATTGAAATAACAATACTTTGTGATCCAAATTTATTTACCAAATCTTTAATTAGCAAAGGATTCTTTACTGCAGCTGTGTTAATCGCAATCTTGTCTGCGCCTGATCTTAAGATCTCAAAAGCATCTTCAATACTTCTGATACCACCACCTACTGTTATTGGTATAAAAACATCTTTAACAGCTTTTTTTATTAAATCCTTTAGATTATTTCTCCCATATAAACTTGCGACTGTATCCATATAAATTAGCTCATCTGCACCATTTTCATAATATCTTCTAGCAAATTCATTTGGGTTTCCAATTATTCGCAAACCTTCTAGCTGCACGCCTTTAATTAAATTTTCACCTTTTATATCTAGTCTTGGAATAAGACGAATTTTTTTCATTAAAAATTATTTCCAAATTGGATTTTTTAGATGCCAATTTTTTTTATCATCCTGAAACCAAATATGCTCTGAACGCCAACTATTAATAATTTGTGTAAATGTTTCATCAGATATAGAGCAATAATCTAAAAATTCTTTATAATATTTTTTAGGAAACTCACCATCATATTTTTTTATTAAAGCTATTCCTTCTTCTCTATCTATTTTTTCATCTCTTATCTCATGTGCTGAGTCAGATGTTGCTCTCCCTATGCCAAATTTTATGTAGGCTAGATAAAAATGAAATCCATCAAATTTATCATCTAAACTAGCATACTTAGAGAAGGTACCCTCATTTCTTTCTGGATTAGGATAAAACCCACATTTTTCTTGTGCATAATAAAAATTTTCTTGGGGATCCCAATATTTATAATAGCTAAAGAAATGTATTTCAGTTTTATTTTTTTTAATCTTGCCTATAGAAGGAGACTCAAAAGGTTTTAATTTTGCTTCGTTAATTCCATATTTTTCCCACTCTTTAGGTGAAACACCTGAAAAATAATGTCTTACTTGGTCCTCAACAGATCTATTTGGGATAAAGGCATTTTTCATATCTCCACCATATTCTACTTCACCATTTTCACCATACATGATTAGGCTTATTTCATTTTGGACAGCTACACTAAGAGGAAAATTATACTGTCCATATATGAATGGTTGGAAAGGGTCTCCTAGGTGACTGAAGCTTAACTCTGTGAGTTTTTTTGTTACCGTTGGGTCTGGTGTGCCCAAGACATGGTTAAAACCTGAGGCTATAAAAGCATTCAAATTTTTCCTACCTATGTCAGTATATCTTAAGGGTGACCAAGTAACAGTCAATGGATTCATCCCATATTCAAATTTCATCTGGTGGGCAACATAAGAACCATCTTTTCCACCACTGCATGGAATAAGTATATCATAGTCACCATTAGATTTTCTAAATTTATCACACAATCTCTTTAATTCATCTTCTCTTGAACTCCAGTTTAATTTTTTTTTAAAATTTGCAAAATTACAGGCAGAACAAACCCCATCTTTGTCAAATCCAATCCTAGGTCTTTGATTAGAAATACAACATTTCTTGCAGTAAACTACTTTTCCAGGAAGGTTATAAAGCTTAAGAACATTTTTTTTTTGTATAGTCATTAAATTAATTCTTTTTTATCTTTTTTAATAAGAAATCTGCATAAAAAAAATCGTCAGTATTATCTATATCAACTGATCTTGAATTATCTATTTCTATGCCTTTAATATTTTTCCAGTTTAATTTTTTTCCTAATAAAATATTCTTTTTAAAAATATATATTGCACCATTTAGAGTGTAAGCTTGTTTTAAATATTGAGAATTTTTAATTTTATTTTTTGATATTTTGTGGAAATTTTTATCCTTATTTTTATAAAAGATCCATTCTAAAGGTTTTGTTTTTGAAAAAGATGTAACATATTCAGCTTTACTTTTGATAAACAGCTCAATTGCTTTATCAATATCTATAAAAGATCTAAGTGGGGATGTAGGCTGCAGCACTACAATAGATGGAATCTTACTATTTTCTTTTTTTTCTATGAAATTTATAGCATGTATAGCTACTTCATGAATCGAGCTATTTGTTTTTGATAGTTTTTTAGGTCTTAAAAAAGGTGCTTCAGCACCAAAAGATTTTGCTAACTGCATTATTTTTTTTGAGTCTGTAGATACTATAACTCTACTAATCATTTTAGATTTTAAGGCGGCTTTAATCGAATAATAAATCAAAGGTTTTTTATTAAGCAACTTGACATTTTTATTAGGTAATCTGGAGGAGTAAGATTTAGCTGGGATTAAAGCAATCATTTTTAGATTAAATTTTCAAGCTCTTTTAAAAAAGTTTGAGCAATAAAATTTTGATTTTCAATATTTATGTGGGTAGTTGGTAAGCTTATTGAGGTTTTAGATAAATACTCAGTATTTGGATATTCTCCATCTGCATATCTTTTAAAAGGTTTCATTTTATGCAGTGCATAAAATCCTGGGCGACATTCAATGCCTAAATTTTGAATTTTAGTTATCAACAGGTCTCTTTTTTTTTCAGTAATATCATTGATAAGCAAAGTATACAACCAGTATGAATTTTCTGACCACTCATTTTTATTTAGTAATGTTAAAAATTTTTTAGTTTTGAATATTTTATCATAATTAGAAAAAATTTTTTTTCTATTAGCTAATAATTTTTTTATAATTTTCATCTGGGCAACACCCATCGCCGCTTGAAGGTTGGTAATTCTAGAATTTGTTCCAGCAAAGTCATGATAGTATCTTTTATTATTTGAAAGGCCTTGATTAATTAATATTCTAGCTTTTTCTGCTATCTCTTTTCTTTTAAAAACTGCCATACCACCTTCTCCAGTTGTAATAGTTTTATTTGCAAAAAAACTAAAACAAGAGCAGTCGTTTTCTAAACCTACAACTTTTTTTTTATAAATTGCACCTACTGCTTCTGCACAGTCATCAACAATCATAAGTTTTTTTTCTTTAGCAAACTTTTTAACCTGATCAATTTCATATGGCTGTCCATAAATATGTACTGGCATGATGGCTTTTGTTTTTTTAGTTAGTTTTTTTTTTATATTCTTTAAATCTAGTGTCCAATTTTTAATATCTACATCTGCAATAACTGGAGTGGCACCAGCGTTAATAATAGCGTTTATACTTCCACCAAATGTAAAGCTTGGAACTATAACCTCATCTCCCTTTTTTATTCCTAATGACATAAGTCCTATTTGTAATGCACATGTGCCGTTTGTTACTGCTACAGCATATCCTCCACCTAAATAACTTTGAAAGTCTTCTTCAAATCTTCTTATATAAGGGCCTCTAGAAGACACCCATCCAGTTTTAATTGCATCAGTAACATTTGATAATTCCTGATATCCTAATGAAGGAGTTGCCAAAGGAAATCTTCTTATCTTTTCTATTGTAGAAATATCTAAGATTTGGTTTTTTTGATCTACCAATGGTAAACATTTTATTTTTTGTTTAGTTTTGTAAGAATTTAATATTTTTAAGATATCCTCAATTTTTGAATCTATTTTTTGTGCTTTTGGGTTTTTATTAATTAATGATGAGCTATTTTTTAATACTGAGTTTAATTTACCACCTTTTAGAAGATATCTTCTGATATCCCCATCAGAAATTGATCCTTTAAGTGTAAAATTTTTATCAACAATAAATATTATACCTTGTTCATTTTTATTAATTTTATTTAATATTTTTGAAATTTCACAGGGAAGTTTTGAAGTAAAATTTGATAGGTAATTTTTTTTCATTACATGCACTTTATTATTAAATTATTTTTTAGAAAAAATTTTTTTATTTATTATTTTTATCTGTTGTCTTAATTTTTTTGGATTTTCATTATAGATTTCAGCACTATAGTAACTTAGGTTTTTTTTGATATATGGAAAAAACCATGAATTACTCTTAAACGGTTTGTTACTATCTATTTTGCCATCATTGTCAGAAAAATGGTAACCCCCGACATATCTGTTCATCTTCATTAAAGATTTAATAGGATCGATCTTTTCTGTTTTTGCACTAACTTTTAGGTGAGCGACATCTATTAGTAAACGCACATTATTTGGCATAAGTTTAAAAAATTTTTCTACCTCCAAATAATTAGTTAATAAGAATGGATTTTCACCAAATCTATCAAAATTTTTTTGTGTACATACATTATTTTCTATTAAAATTTTAATGCCATTTTTTTTAGCAAAATTAGATATTTTTAAAACTTGCTTTGTAAAATTTTTTAAACATTCTTCTCTATTAGTTATTTTAATTTTTTTAAATTTTTTACCTAATAATTTAAAGTTAGGATCAAGCCTAAATCCTGCATGAAAACTATAGTATTCACCTCCAAACTGTTTAGCCAAATTTATGGAATTTTTAATATGAGAAATTGTCTTTTTTAAAATTTTGTCATCATTACTTGCCAAATTTAACACAAAGGGCAACTTAGGTGGTGGAAAGTAGTTATGAACCCTTAGGGACATTTCATGTCTAAGTTTTAATAATTCCTTTAATTGATTATTTGAATATTTACCACCTGACAATTCAATAAAATGAATATCATTTTTTTGTAAAAATTTTGCAGCCTGAAGACCAGTTAAGTCTTTGAAGCCACCAGTTGATATTGATACTGTATTTCTATTTTTCATTTATTTAAAACTGGTTAAATTTTATTAAATCATTTTTATAGACATCCTTTTTTAATTTTTTTCCAATGAACATAGTTATTAAAAAAGGGTTAAGACCATTACCTGGTCTTAAAGATATTATATCACTTGATTTAATTATTGAGTTTTTTTTTTTATTAACTTGAAAATAAAGACTTTTTTTAGATATATTTGACATTTCTTTTTCTTCAGTTTGGATTTTTTTTATCCCATTTCCCATTATAGTTTCAGTTTTTCTAATATCTTTTATAAGTTTTTGTAATTCTTTCGGATTACATGAAGCTTTATGGTCTGGACCAATAAATTTTTTATTTAGTGTAAAATGTTTTTCAATTATTTTCGCTCCATTACTAACAGCCAAGCAAGATGCAAGACTATCAATGCTATGATCTGAATATCCAATACTAAATTTAAGCTTTCTAAGAGTATGAATGCAGTTCAAATTAATAGATTCATAAGAGCAAGGGTAATTAGAAACGCAGTGTAGCAAACAAATGTTATTGTTTTTAAATCTTTTATAAATTTTTAAAGTTTTTAGAATATCATTGACTGTAGACATCCCGGTAGATATTATTACTGGCTTCTTTGTTTTGGCCAAATAACAATGTAAATTGTAATCTATTAAATCAGCAGAAGCTGTTTTAAAAACTTTAACACCCAGGTGAGTAAGAAACTTTGCACTTTGAACATCATAAGGTGTTGACAAAAATTTAATTTTTTTTTTTTTACAGTATCTAAAAAGAACTCTATGATCTGAATAGCTGAGTTCTAATCGTTTAATCATTTGGTAGTGATTTTCTTTGTCTTTATTGTTATTGATTTGATATTTAACCTTTCTTGTTCCTGGAATTACTAGATTTTCAGCTTTAAAAGTTTGGAATTTTACAGCATCCGCACCAGCTAATTTTGCTTCATCAATTAATTTTTTTGCTAATATTAAATTATTGTTATGATTCACACCAATCTCAGCAATTACAAAAGCTCTATCAAATTCATCAAAGAAATTTTTCATAATTTTGCGATTTATTTAATTATAAGTTTATAAATACAATTTAAAATAGTATATTTTTATTGAAAGTTCAATAGTTGAACGCTATTAGTAAAAGAATTATGAAAAATAATCAAGATAACTTGGATCTATTAAGAACGATCAGTAACAGACCCGACACATCACAAAGAAAACTTGCTAATGAATTAGGGTTTAGCCTAGGAAAGTTAAACTATTGCTTGAAAGAATTGAAGATTAAAGGACTAGTAAAAATAAAAAATTTTAAAAAAAACCCATATAAAATTGATTATATTTATCTTCTTACACCAAAGGGTGTAAGTCATAAAACAAAATTGACCATTAATTTTATGAAAAAAAAGATGTTCGAATATGAAGAGCTCAAACGGGAGTTAGAAAAAAAATGATTAAAAAAATTAAGAGATTTATTAAATTATTGAATAATCAAACAAAAAAAAAATTGCTAATTCTAATTTTTTTTGTCTTTTTAGGTTCAATAGTTGAAATTTTTACTTTTGGATCGATTATACCGATCATTGAAATAATTATTAATGAAAAAAATAGTTATTTATCAAATTATGATTTTATAAGAGATTTTATTATAGGTTTTGAAAGTAAGCTTGAACTTCTTTTATATTTAGCTTTTTTTATAACAATAATATTTATTATAAAAAACTTATACCTTATATTTCTTACTTGGTTTAGCGCCGTATTTACAAATAATGTAAGACTATTTTTCAATTCAATATATTTAAATCAAATATTGATTAATCCGTATTCTTATCATTTAAAAAATGATAGTTCAAAAATTATTAGGGATAGTATGGGAGAAATTTCTACTGTTACAAAGTATATATTGTTTCCCACAATTCTAATAATTTTAGACTTATTTACTTTTTTAGGGCTAGGAGTATTGCTTGCATTTACAAATTTTGAAGCCAGTGCATCAATATTTATAACATTATTATTATTTGGTCTTTTTTACATAAACTTTTTTAAAAAAAAATTAGATTTTTTTGGAAAAACTAGAATAGAAAATGACAAAAAAAAAATTAAGACAATTATAGAAAGCTTAAGATTAATAAAGTTTATAAATATAAAAAATAAGATAGATTTTTTTTTAAACAGATATAAAGTAGCAGATCATAAAACAGTTAAAGCTAGTGTTTTTAATACAGTAGTTTTAAATTCAATAAGATTTCTTTTAGAAATTATAATGGTAATTATGTTTCTTTTATTAATATTTTTAGCTTTTATTAATGATTATAACATAAATGATTTATTTGCTTATTTAATATTTTTAGGAGTTTTTTTTTTTAGATTATTGCCATCCTTTAACAAATTTTTAGTTCTTTTAAATAATTATAACTATTACGGGAAATCATTTGACAATATATATAATGACATTTCAGAGTTTGAATTAAAATTAAAAAACATTCAAAATAAACAATTTGTTAAAAAAGAAAATTTTAAAAACTCAATTAAACTGAATAAAGCAAGTTTTAGCTTTGCAGATAAAAAAGTTTTTGAAAATGTAAATGTTAATATAGAAAAAAATAAAGTTACTGTAATTTCAGGTGGAAATGGTACAGGAAAATCGACGTTGATAAATATTATATTAGGATTGCTACCATTAAAATCTGGAGATTATTTAATTGATGATAAAACTATTGAAATTTCGGATTATAATTTATCTCATTTAATTGGATATATGCCTCAAGAAATCAATTTAATTGATAGTAGTATTGCAAATAATATCGCCTTTGGAGAAAATGAGGAAGAGATTGACTACAAGTCCATAGAGGAAATTTCAAAAAATCTACAATTTGATGGGTTATTAATCAATAGACTAAATGATAAAAATTTTATGGTAGGTGAAAATGGACAAAATTTATCTGGAGGACAAAGACAAAAAATTGTTTTATCTAGGGCACTTTATAGAAATCCAGAAATATTAATTATGGACGAACCAACAAGTGAATTTGATGAAGAAAATGTAGAAATATTTTATAAATTAATTTCAAGACTTAAAGGCAATAAAACTTTTATAATTATTACCCATGATGATAAAATTAAAAATTTATCAGATAAAAATTATTTAATTAATAATGGCAACTTACAAAGTGTATAATCAAACTAAAATCTCATTGATATTTAATGCATTCTAGTACATAAATATCTCATTCATGCTTAACAATAAATCTATACTTATAACTGGCGGCACTGGTAGTTTCGGCTCGAAATTTGTATCTGAAGCTTTGAAAAAATATAAAAATATAAAAAGATTGATAATTTTTAGCAGAGATGAATTGAAACAATCAGAAATGGAAAAAATATTTTTTAAAAAAAAATATAAATGCATAAGGTATTTTCTTGGTGACGTAAGAGATGAAGCTAGAGTTGATCTTGCAACAAGAAATGTTGATATAATAATACATACAGCTGCATTAAAACAAGTGCCGGCCACCGAATACAATCCTTTTGAATGCATTAAAACAAATGTTCTTGGAGCTCAAAATATCATTAATTGTGCAATCAAAAATAAAGTAAGCAAAGTTGTTGCGCTATCAACTGACAAAGCAGTTTCACCAATTAATTTATATGGAGCAAGCAAATTATGTGCAGATAAACTTTTTACATCAGCACAAAATTTTTCTGGTTCAAATAAAACTATTTTTTCAGTAGTAAGATACGGGAATGTAATGAATAGTAGAGGTTCAGTAATACCTTTGTTCATTAAACAAAGTAAAGAAAATTTATTAACTATTACCAATAAAGAAATGACAAGATTTAATATAACCCTAAAGGATTCAGTGGATTTAGTTTTTTGGGCTTTAAAGAATACATTGGGAGGTGAAATATTTGTTCCTAAAATTCCAAGCTATAGAGTTTTAGATCTAGCAAGGGCTATTGCACCAAATGCTAAAATAAAATTTATAGGCATTAGGCCGGGAGAAAAAATTCACGAAGAATTAATTACTGCAAATGAAAGTATAAATAGTTTAGATCTAGGTAATTATTATGTAATATTACCAACGATAAGTGAAATTTCACTAAATCAATATTTAAAAAAAAAAGGTGGCAAAAAATTATCTAAAGATTTCAGTTATAATAGTGGAACTAGCAAAAATTTTTTAGATGTTTCTGAAATAAAAAAATTTATAAAAGCAATGTGATGACACCTTATAGTCGACATTATCTTTTTCCAAAAGATATCAAAGAGGTAGTAAAAGTCTTAAAATCTGATTATCTTACACAGGGATCTCAAATCAATAAATTTGAGAAAAAGATAGCCAAAAATTGTAAAAGTAAATACGCAGTTGTTGTAAACAGTGCTACCTCAGCATTACATTTAGCATGTTTAGCTCTTGGGTTAAAAAAAAATGATTATCTTTGGACTGTTCCAATAACATTCGTTGCATCTGCAAATTGTGGGTTATACTGTGGGGCTAAAATAGACCTTGTAGATATCGATAAAGAGTCATTTAATATAAATGTAAGTTCTTTGGAACAAAAACTTATTAAGGCAAAAAAACAAAATAAGTTGCCTAAAATTTTAATTCCAGTTCACTTAGGTGGTAACCCATGTAATTTGGATAAAATTCATTTTTTAGCAAAAAAATATAAATTTAAAATAATTGAAGATGCTTCTCATGCATTTGGATCAAGATATAAGAGTTCGGTAATTGGAGATTGCAAGTATAGTGATGCAGTAGTTTTTAGCTTCCATCCTGTTAAACCAATAACTAGCGGTGAAGGTGGTGCAGTGGCATGTAAAGATCATAAATTATATCAAAAAGTCAAAATATTGAGAGAGCATGGAATTGTAAGAGATAAAAAACTTTTTAAGAATAAAAACAATATACAACCGTGGTATTTTGAACAGCAACACTTAGGTTACAATTATAGAATTTCAGATATTAATGCAGCATTAGGTAGCAGCCAGATTGATCATATAAAAAGATTTTCAAAAAAACGAAATCAAATAGCAAAGATTTATAAAAAAAAAATATCCAATAAATTAGTCAAGTTTCAAAAAGAAGAAAAAAACTCTTTTTCTGCAAAACATTTATTTATAATAAAAGTTGAAAGAAAAAATCACAAAAAACTTTTTAACTATTTAAGAAAAGAAAAAATCTTTGTTCAGTTACACTATATTCCGATTTATAGACATCCATATTACAAAAAAAAATTTAAATTTAATCCAAAAAATTTTCCAAATTCAGAAAATTATTATTCAAGCGCCATGAGTATTCCAATATTTTATTCTCTAAAAAATAAAAAACAAATGGAAGTTATAAACTTGATCAACTCGTTTTTAAGAAACCAATAGAGTGAAAAAAAATAATATATATATTTTAAGCGAATATTTTAAAAGAGAATTTCACAGCAACATTTTAGTTTCTTTGCTGGCTGCTAATAAGAATTTTAATATTTATATAGGTTCAGACAGGGTTTATAAAAAATTGATTAAGCAAAATTTATTATCACCAGGAATATTTCATACAAAAAGTATTTCTCATGGAAAAAAAAAAACGATTTTTAATAAAACTTTATATAAAAAAAAATTTATATTGACAAGTATAGATGAAGAACATGGGGTTCTTGATACAGGAAGTTTTGAAGATCTTTTTATAAAACCAAGAATGAATAAAGAAGATTTAAAATACTTTGATGCCATTTTTTGCTGGGGAAATTATGATTATAAAAAATTTGTTAAATTTTTTAAATTAGATAAAAAATTTTTTTTAACCGGATCTCCAAGGGTTGATCTATGGAAAAAAAATTTTAATTCTATTTGGCATCAAAAAAATGATGATAAAAAAAATATTCTGATTGTTTCAAATTTTAGTTTTAGCAATAATCTTTATTCTTTAAGTGAAATTATTCGACGTAAGGAAAATGAAGGTTATTACAAAAGAAGTCCTAAATTAAAAAAACAAGAATTGAGTTATTATTCTTATCAAAAAAAACTGATTTATAAATTCATAGATCTAATTGCATTTTTATCAAAAGAATTGAGCTCAGAAAAAATACTTTTTAGACCACATCCAACAGAAAATATTAATTTTTGGAAAAAAGAACTTCAAATATTTCAAAACGTAGAGATTTGTGAAAAAGGTGTACTTTCAACATTAATTAGTAAATCAGATATAATTATTCAAAATGGATGCACAAGCTCATTAGAGGCTTTCATATCAGGAAAGAGAGTTATAGATTATCACCCTATTCAAAATACGGGAAACAAATTTGGCGAGTTTACAAAAGAATTTAGTATTAATGCCAAAAATAAAGAACAAGTTATCAAAATAATACTGTCCAAAAATAAAACTGTAAATAAATTAAAACAAAAAAAAGTGAATAATAGAATGATATATCTGGATAAAGTTCTTTCTTCAGAAAAAATTGTAAAGATATGGCGCAAGTTAATTCCAGATGGTTTTAATTATTTTGATAACAACCATTTAAAAATTAGATTGAATTTGTTTTTATTCGATTTTTTCAATTATTATATTACTTTAGTAATACTAATATTAAAACGTAAACAGCATCTAAAAAATATAATTTTCCATAAATTTTCAGGTGCACAGGATTTTGCCATAAATAAATATTTATTAGATTTAAAAAAAATTTTAAAGATAAAAAAAAATATTAAAATTTCTAGACTGGGAAAAGAATTTATAAGCATAACATCTAAATGAAAAAGATAATAATTTTAGGAGCTGGTAAACCACATGCTGGATCAGCACCCACAGTTTTTTTTAAACAAAATAAATATTTTAATAATTTTGATGTAATCAAGAATATTCTATCAAGATATTCAAAAGATATTTCATTAATAACTGGCTATAATCATAGAAAAATAAAAGAAAATATTAAAACTAATATTGTTTATAATCCCAAATGGAGTAAAACAAAAAGTTTATACAGCTTACTTTTAGCTGAATTCGAAAAATATGATGAACTAATAATTGCATATAGTGATATTATTTTCAATGAAAACATTTTAAGTGATTTAATTAAATCCAAAAAAGAACTTTCAATTATAATTAGTACTAAAGATATTAATTTTAAGAAAGGAAAAGAATATTTAAAAGTTAAAAAAAAAAAAATTAAAAAGATTGGGTCTAATTTAAAAAAATACGAGGTTAATGCTGAATTTATAGGCTTAATAAAAATAAAAAAAGAAACAATCAGTTTTTTAAATAAGATTAAAAAGAATAAAAAAAAATTTAATAATTTGCAAATTTCAGATTTAGTTAATTTGCTTTTAAAAAATAATTATAATTATCAAATAATAGATATTAAAAATGATTGGATAGAAATAAAAAATGATTCAGATAAAGTACGAAAGCATATTTTAAGCACGAAAGCAAATACTTTAGATTTTGCAAAAAAATATTTAAAAAGATCAATAATTTTACCTCAAATAACTTTTTCTGTTAATAGTTGGAAAACAAATGAAAAAAAAATTGTTAAAGATATTAAAACATTTTCAGATAAGATTATAATCAGATCTAGCTCTTTAGATGAGGATAATTTTAAAACTTCGGGAGCAGGTAAATTTGTTTCATTTAGCAATGTTTCAACAAAATATAGATTCAATAACAAAATTGATAAAGTAATATCTTCATTTAAGTCGAATAATTTAAAAAATCAAATTTTGATACAACCAAGTGCTAAAGACATAATATGCAATGGTGTAGTGTTTACAAATGATCTAGATAATGATTTCCCTGCATATATTATTAACCTTGATTTTAAAAAAAATAATACCTCAAGTATTACAAGTGGCACTAGTGAAAAACATAAAACTTTTACAGTAAGTAAATATAACTTAAAAATTAATGATATCTCCAACCAATACATAAAAAAAATTATTTTAGCATCCAAGGAAATAGAAGATCTTTTTTTACAAGAATCTCTAGACATTGAATTTGGAATAAATAAAAAAAAACAATTTATTCTTTTTCAAGTTAGACCAATTATAAAGAATAATAAAAAAGAGATAAATCCGAAATTTTATAAAAAAACGTATGAGTCCAATTTTAAAAAATGGGATAAAAATTATAAAAATTTAAAACATAAGAATTATCTAACTCCACTATTAGGTTTAATGCCCGACTGGAATCCTGCTGAAATTATAGGTTTTAAGCCAAAAATATTATCTAGCTCAATGTATGAAGAAGTAATTACAAATAAAATATGGGCTAAGCAAAGAGAGGAGTTTGGGTACAAAATAATTAAGAATTCAAAATTGCTATTAAATTTTTTTGGCACTCTTTATGTGAATGTTAATAAGACATTTAATTCATTTATACCAAAAAAAATTGATAACATTTTAGAAAAAAAACTATTACAATTTTATAACACTTCATTAATAAACAACAAACAACTGCACGATAAAATAGAATTTGCAATAGTACCTACGTGCTTAACATCAAATTTTAAAAATTTAAGAAAAAAATTAAGATATAATAAATTTTCAAATAAAGAAATTAATAGGTTAGAGATTGAATTAAGAAGTATAAATTTTAATACAAAAAAGATATTCAATAAAAATTTAGATCGAATAAATAAATTACAATCAAATTATTCTAATATCGTTAATCAAAAAATTTCTGATATAGATCTGATAAAAAAATTAATTCAGGAATGTAAAAAAAATGGTACTTTACCTTTTGCGCATTTTGCAAGAATTGCGTTTATTTCAATAGCAATTTTAAAAGACGCCAATAGGAATAATATAATTTCAAAAAACAGTCTTGATCAATTTCTTAATAATCTAAATACTATAAATAAAATTATGACTAAAGATGCTGTTTTGTATAGTAAAAAAAAAATTGATAAAAAAATTTTTTTTGAGAAATACCGACATCTAAGGCCTGGTACTTATGACATTTCAACAGAAAATTATGGAGAGAATAATTTCAAGATTCTAAAAGATATAGCTAAAAGTTCAAAAAAATTGAACAAAACCAATTTAGATAGTTGGAATAAAGAAAAGTTTTTTTTATTTAAGCATTTAACAAAAAATAAAATTATAAATTTTAAAAACATAGATGAATTCGAGAATTTTTTATATTGCTCAATAGAACAAAGAGAACTTTCAAAATTTTATTTTACTAGATATATTAATAGGATACTTGAATTAATAACGAAGCTTGCTCTTAAAAATGATATTTCAAGGGAAAACGTAAATTATCTGAATTTATCAGAGATACTTTCTTTAAATAAAATTTCCAAAAAACAAATAATGAAAAAAATTGAAATAAGAAAACTTCAGTATGAAATTGATAAAAATTTTAATTTACCACATGTAATCTCTTCCAAAAAACATTTTTTAAATTTTGAACAGTTAGAAGATATCCCTAATTTTGTCGGAAGAAAAAAAATTATCCAAAATATTAAATATGTCAAAAGTTTTGATTTAGATAGTAAAGGTTTAATGAATAAAATTGCTTTAATAGAGTCAGCAGATCCTGGTTATGATTGGATATTTAGTAAAAAAATTTCTGGGTTAATAACTATGTTTGGTGGAGCAAACTCACATATGGCAATCAGATCAAGTGAATTAAACTTACCTGCAGCGATTGGGGTTGGTAATTTAAAGTTTTCTGAACTAAAAAAAGCAAGCCTTGTAAAATTAGATTCGAACAATAAGATATTAGAGATAATTAAATGAAAAAACATATACTTATAAGTCAAGCCATAATTCATGATAAATCAAGAAATGAGATATCTGATAATCTTGATACTCGATTAGTAGATTTTTTTTTAAAACTTAATTATAATCCATTGACAATAAGTAATTCATATAAGAGTCCAGATAGTTTATTAAAAACTTTGAATCTATCAGCAATAATATTGTCTGGTGGTGCTAATTTTGGTAAATTTCCTAAAAGAGATAATTTAGAGAAAGCTTTAATTAGTTACTCAATAAGAAAAAAAATACCACTGATTGGAATTTGTAGAGGTATGCAAATGATAAATAAATTTTTTAATGGTAAGTTAATCAAAATTGACCATCATGTAAAAAATAATCATTTAATTAGAGATGTAAAAAACAATAGAAAAATCATAGTAAATAGTTATCATAATTATGCAATTAGTGAAAAAAAAATTCATAAAGATTTATTAATACTATTTAGATGTTTAAAAGATAGCTCAATAGAAGCTTTTAAACATCGTAAATATAAAATTCTAGGAATAATGTGGCATCCAGAAAGAGGAAAAAAGTTCAAAAATTATGATAAAAGATTTATAAAAAAATTTTTGAACAATGATTAAACCTTTAATACTAGATATTAGTTCTGGAAATATATTGTCTTTAAAAAATACTATTTTAAAGTTTTCAAAAGAAATTTCTATAAGTTCAGAAGATAGTGAAATTATAAATGCTACACATATTTTTCTTCCTGGTGTAGGAAGCTATAGCAAAGTTATGAAGAATATTGAAAAAAAAATAAATATAAAATTACTTAAACAACAATTAATAGAAAATAAAACTTTGTTTCTTGGAATTTGCGTAGGCATGCAAGTTTTATCTGATTATGGACTTGAAAATAGAAAATCTCAAGGTTTATCATTGATAAATGGCTCTGTTAAAAAATTATCTACAAAAGAAATTCTTCCACACGTTGGTTGGAACTCAATTAATATTTCAAAAAAAACAAAATTATTAAACCAAATACCTGATAAGTCAGATTTTTATTTTACACATTCGTATGCATATGATTTGGAAGAAGATAACCTAGAAATTTCAAATACTAATTATGGGACTACATTTCCAAGTATAATAAATAAATCAAATATTTATGGAACTCAATTTCATCCAGAAAAGAGTCAGAGTAGTGGAATAAAATTAATTAAAAACTTTTTAGAATTAGAAAAATGATTTTAAATGATAAAAAAAAAAGATTAATTCCAGTTATTTTAATCAAAAATGGATGGGTAGTTCAAAGTGTTGGATTTCAAATTTATAAGAATATTGGCCACCCAATACCAACAATTAAAAGATTATCTGATTTTGGTTCTGATGAATTGATTGTTTTAGATATATCGAAGAATGAATTTTATGAGACTAGAAGAAACGATATGAACTATAGTTTTAAGGAAGAGTTTATTGAAATTTTAAGGCAAATATCGGAAGTGTCTTTTATGCCTGTAGCAGTGGGTGGAAAAATTTCAAATATAGACGATGCGGTAAAAAGAATTGAAAATGGTGCAGAAAAAATAATTATTAATACAATGGCTTTTGAAAATAAAAATGAAATTAAGAATATAATTAAAACATTAGGAAGCCAAGCGGTTATTCTATCTGTTGATTACAAAAAAGATGAAAATAATAAATTTAAAGTCATTAAAAAAGGCCAAGAAATTCTAGATTTAGATACTTTGGAACACTGTAAAGAAATAAGTGATTTAGGAATAGGTGAGATATTCTTAAATTCTGTGGATAGGGATGGCAAAAAAAATGGTTATGAAATAGAATTATTAAAAAAAATATCTCAAGAAATTAAAATACCAATTATTGCATGTGGTGGTGCAGGATCTTGGGAGGATATGTATGAAGTATTTAAAAAAACTAAATGTGATGGAATTGCTGCTTCAAATATTTTTCATCATGTTGAACACAGTGTTTTTTTGGCTAAAGAATATTTGCACGATAAATCAAATGAATTTAGATCTCCAAAATTTGAAGCTAATATATAATAAAAAAATATGAACAAAATTAATATCCTTATTTTAGCAGCAGGAAAAGGTACAAGATTAGGAAAAAAAACTAAAAAAAAACCAAAAATACTTTTAAAATATAAAAACAAGTTATTATTCGATTATCATTTAGATGTTTATAAAAATTTTAAAAACGCAACTATAAATGTAGTAAGTGGATACAAATCAAAAGAGATTAAAAGTTTTATAAAAAATAAAGATATTAACCAATTTAATAATCCCTATTATGGAAGTACAAATATGTATTATAGTTTTTTAAAAGCAAAAAGTTTATTAAATGAAAAGAAAGATTTATTAATTGTTTATGGGGATATTATTTTTAAAAAAAAAACAATTGAAAATATTATAAAAAAAAAATCACAGGTAGTAATTTCTGTTGATAAAAAATTTAAAAGTTATTGGTATAAACGAATGAATAATCCTCTAGAGGACCTTGAAACCTTAAAAATAAAAAATGATTTGATTGTAGAAATAGGAAAAAAACCAAAAAGTTATAATGAAATTCATGGACAATATATGGGTATAATTAAGATATCTTACAAATATTTTAAAAATATAAAAAATTTAATCAAAAAATTAAACAGCAAGAATCTTAATTATAAAAATATTTATTTTACTGATTTTATTCAATATTTAATTAATAATAAAACAAAAGTAAGACCAAGCTATAACTATGGTTCTTGGCAAGAGTTTGATAAACACATTGATTTTAGAATTGATAATTTTTAGAATATGACAATGAAAAAAAAAGAAAATATTATTGATAAAATTGAGAAAATAAGATCAAAAAATAATGCAAACTGGATGGACTTATTAAGACTATCTTTTAAAAAAGCACCAAATGAGACTGCTAGGATAATGTCAAAAATTTATCAACACGACGCAAAAATTTCAAAATTAGTTCAAAAATTAATTAAAAATAAATAAAAATTATTTAAATGATATATTGTCAAAGATGCGTAATGCCAGTTAGTGCTGTTGCATCGTCATTTAATGAAAAACAAATTTGTTCAGCTTGTGAATATCACAATGTCTATGAGAGCCTATCTGATAGTGATTGGGCGGATAGAAAAAAAGTCTTTGAAAAAATTCTAAATGAAAACAAATCAAACTCAAATTATGATTGTATTATTCCTGTTAGTGGAGGAAAAGACAGTTACTTTCAAGCACACAAAATTGTTAAAGAATTTAAACTAAAACCATTATTGGTAACCTATGATGGAAATAATTATTTAGAGGAGGGTATATATAACAGAAATAAGATGAGAGAAGCTTTTGATGCTGATCACATAGTTTTTGGCCCAAGTGTTAAAAGTTTAATAAAACTAAATAAACATTGTTTTAAAATTATGGGAGATATGAATTGGCATTCTCATTGTGGAATTTTTACATACCCTTTTCAAATTGCTGAAAAATTTGAAATTCCCCTTTTAATCTGGGGAGAAACATTTTGGGATATAAGTGGAATGTATGATGTTAATGATATGGTTGAATTCACAAACAGAATGCGTGTAGAACATAATTTAAGAGGTTATGAGTGGAATGATCTATTAAAAAATTCAGATCTATCTGAAAAAGATATGTTGTGGGCAAAGTTTCCATCAGACGAAAACGTTAGAAAAAAAAAAATTAGAGGGATTCCATTAGGAAATTATTTTAAGTGGGACCCAAATAAACATACAGAAATGATTATTCAAAGTTATCAATGGAAACCAAAAAATACACCTTTTGAAAGAACATACAGAACAATGTCTAATTTAGATGATAGATATGAAAATGGTGCTCATGATTTATTAAAATTTATTAAGTTTGGATATGGAAGAGCTTCAGATCATGCATCAAAAGATATTAGAACTAATTATATGACTAGAGAAGAGGGTATAGAGATGGTAAAAAAATATGATCATATAGTATCTTCCGATTTAGATTATTGGTTAAAATATGTAGGTATGAAAGAAAGTGAGTTTTGGGAAATTTCAGACACCTTTAGAGATCCAAAAGTTTGGTGGATAGAGGATGGTAAATGGTACAAGGAAAATATATGGAATGAAAAATGTTCATTTGGAAAAGTAAGATTAAATAAAACATTATGGAAAAAATATATTCGATAAATTAAATGAATGTAGCCATAATACCTGCACGAGGTGGAAGTAAAAGGATAGCAAATAAAAATAGAAAAATTTTTTTTGGTAATCCTATCATTTTTTATCCATTAAATACTCTTATAAAATCAAAACTTTTCACTAAAATATTTGTAACTTCTGATGATGAAAAAATTATCAAGTACGTAAATAAAAAATTTCCAAAGATAATTACTATTAAACGAGAAAAAAAATATTCAACTGATAAAGTAAAAACAATTACTGTAATCAAAAATTTTATAAAAAAAAATATAAAAAATATGAAAATTAAAAAAATTTGTTGTGTTTATCCGGCAACACCTTTAATTAATAAAAAAAATTTAAAGACAGGTCTTAGAGTTTGCAACAAATATGGGCGATTTGTAATACCGGTAATAAAATCAAAATCAAAAAATGGTAATTTGATAGAATTAAAAAAAAATTCAATTAAAAAATTACATTTAAAAAATAATAAATCTACTTATTTGTATAAAGACTCGGGCCAATTTTATTGGGGGACGTTAAATAATTGGATAAAAGGTAAATCAATTATTGATAAATCAAGTAAATGTTTTATTTTAAAGGATTATGAGGCAATTGATATAAATTTTATTGAAGATTGGAACAAAGCAAAGATGTTATTTAAAATAATATAATGAAAATTGCTCTTTTTTTTTCTGGAAATTATATTAGACGATACGAGTCTAATGAATTAAAAAATTTGCTGAAAAAAAAAAATCAGTTTATATTTTTTTATTATAAAAAAAAAAAAGAAAACCAAGTAAGTAAAAAATCTTTTTTTTTTAAACATGGTTTTTTTTCACTTATTTTACTCGAGCAAAAGTTTGCTGAGGTTTTGAATCACAAATATTCTTATTCAAAAAAAAGAAAAAAATTATTAGAGAAAATAGAATTAAAAAATATTGTTAAAAATTATTCCAGTTATAAAAAATTTTTTTTCAAAACAATAAAAAAAAGAAAAAAGAATATATTTGATAAATCAACAATAGATTGTATTAAAAAAAAAAGATGTGATTTAATTATTTTTTTAGGATTTAATAAATTAATTGACGCTAAAATGTTGGATCTTGTAAGACATGGAATATTAAGTTTTCATACAGCAAATACAAAAAAATATAGAGGGAGACCATCCAGTTATTATGAATTTATAAATAATGAAAAATTCGGCGGTGTTACCTTACAAAAACTTTCTAATAAAATAGATGCAGGTGAAATAATTAATCTTAAAACAACGAATATTTCAAAATGTAAATCTTTTGAGGAAACGCAATATAAAATGCTAAAAATCAAAAATAATATGCTAGTTAAGGGAATAAATAGCATAAAATCTAAGAAAATTTTTTATATACCAAATAAACTGAACCTAAATATTGAAACTGAGAGTAAAAATTTTATTGTTGTTATGAAATGTATGATTAAAACTTTAAAAAGAAGATATTTTTTTTAAGATGAATTTTAAAACAATTGTTACAATTGGAACTGGATATAGTGGATCTTCAGCAATTTATCAATTTCTAAGGTTATCAGATAGCTTTTATGATCCATTTCCAAATATTGAATTTTCTCTGACTTACGATCCTGGTGGAATTATGGATATTGAACAATGTATCAAAAATAATTTTTCAACAAATAAAACAAAAGTAATTTATGACCAGTTTAAAAAAAATATAAATTTTTATACAAATAAAAATTTTGGGCTTAAGCCAGGAAAGGGCATGTTTATTAAAGATCACAATATAGCAAACTTATTAGCTGAATATATAAAGTCGTTAGTTGAGCTTAAACATGAAGGACAATCATTATACCTAAAATATAATGATACTTTACTTTCTAATCTTTTTTCAAAAATATATCTAAAATTTGATAAAAAAAATACTAAAGAAATGTTGCTATTTTGTAATGAAGATAATTTTCAAAATAAAACAAAAAAATTTTTTGATAATCTTTTTAATATTAACAATCATCAAAAAAAAAATATACTACTAGACCAAGGAGGCTCCATTTGGAATCCTTATTCATCTACAAAATACTATAACGAACCAAGATGTATTTTAATCTATAGAGATCCAAGAGATATCTTTTCAGAATTTAAGGTTAAATCAGCATTCTCATATCCTGGTAATAATGTTAAAATTTTTTGTAATTGGTATAAAAAAATATTATCAAATATTAATTCTAATGAATTAAAAAAATCTAATATTCTAAGTATTAATTTTGAAGATTTTGCTTACAAAGATGAAAAAACCTTACAATTAATTTCAGAACATATTTGTACAGAAATTAATAATAAAAATATTAATTTTGACTTTTCAAGACCCATGAGAAATATTCAAAGATATAAAGAAAATTTATCGGAAAAAGAAATTAATACGATTGAAAAAGATCTAAAAGAATACTTATATCATTAATTTGTGACTAAACTGAAACTCAGAAATTTAAACCAAAATGATAATGATCTATTATTTAAGTGGGCAAATTTAAAATCAGTAATTAAAAATTCAATAAGGAAAAAAAAATTAAAAAAGAAAAACCACAATTATTGGTTTGATAAACAATTAAAATTAACAGAAAATATTACAAAGATAATAACCCTTGAAGATGTTCCCATTGGAGTTGTTAGATTGGATAAAAAAAAAGGAAATTATTATATCAATTATTTGATTGCTCCAAAATTTAGAAAAAAAGGTTATGGATATAGAAGTCTTAAATTTTTTTTATTATTATTGAAAAGAAAAACAAAAAATCTACAAATTATTGCTTTAGTTAAAAAAGACAATGATCCATCTATAAAAATTTTTGACAAATTAAACTTTAAATTTTCTGAGATCAAATCAAAAGTGATTACTTATAAATATATAATAAATTAAAATATCCACTTTCAGTTTTTGTTTATTTCCATATTGGTGGTATGAAATTGTTTTATTGAATATTCAATATTTTTGAAGTAATTATTGTTTTATATAATGAAAAATTTATATCCTACATCACAAATCATTAATAATATTTTTTAATAAAATGAAAATTGGAAATATTGAAATTAGTAGTAAAAAAAAACCAATATTAATTTCTGAAATTTCAGGAAATCATGGTGGCAGTTTATCTAATGCGATTAAGTTAATAAGAG
>Ga0115000_10001250_pt1 | contig 22752 bp, 23 predicted proteins | sample ArcticOcean_MG_C_6_FD_89690 | JGI IMG/M metagenome (GOLD analysis project Ga0115000, IMG submission 89690) | Marine microbial communities from western Arctic Ocean - ArcticOcean_MG_CB8_128 | ecosystem: Environmental > Aquatic > Marine > Oceanic | place: Arctic Ocean: Canada Basin | collected... | reverse complement strand
TGAATGCTTACTTTATAAAACTATTTTAAATAATTCGATAAAAAGTTTATAACTATATGATTTATATAGATATAAATAATTAAATCATCAACATTCCACCATTGATATGAAGTGTTTCACCAGTTATATAACTTGCATTGTCAGAAGCTAAAAAAGCTACTGCATTGGCAATGTCATTTGGACTCCCAAGTTTGCCGAGTGGAATTTTGTTTAATAGTTGTTTTTTATAATCTTCGGGAAGGTTTCGTGTCATATCTGTATCTATAAAACCTGGCGCAACACAATTTACAGTGATTCCACGACTCCCAACCTCTTGAGCAAGAGATTTTGTAAATCCAGACATACCAGCTTTTGCTGCAGTATAGTTCGTTTGCCCTGCATTTCCTGTATGTCCAACTACTGAGGATATATTAATAATACGTCCGTATCTATTTTTCATCATCTTTCTAATTACAGACTGGCTTAATTTGAATACAGATTTTAGATTTGTATTAATAACCTCATCCCAATCTTCGTCTTTCATTTTCATCAAAAGAGTGTCTTTAGTTATACCTGCATTATTGACCAAAATATTAATATCTCCATAAATCTCTTCAATATGCTTTATTAAAGATTCAATTGACTTATTTTCATTAACATTTAAAACCAACCCAACTCCTTTCTGCTGATTGATCTTAAAATTCTCCTCTATCGCTTTAACCCCTGTATCTGAAGTTGCTGTTCCAATAACAAACATATTCCTTGCCAATCCTAATGCGATTGATGCGCCAATACCTCTGCTTGCGCCTGTAACAAGTGCAATCTTACTAGTTTTTTGCTCAGCCATTACATTCATTCCTTAATTTTTAATAAAATTTCATCTATAGCTTCTTCGTTGCTAATTGAGACATGTAAAGCTTCTCTATTAATTCTTTTATTTAAGCCCGTTAAGATTTTACCAGGGCCAGCTTCGATAAATAAGTCTATACCTTCTGATGATAATGATTTAATTGTTTGTGTCCACATCACTGGGTTGAACAGTTGAAACACAAGAGCCAGTTTAACTTTCTCTATTTCATTATAACCAATAGCTTCAAAGTTCTGAATTACTGGAATTTCTGGGAGATTAAAGTTAATTGTATTTAGGTAACTGCCAAACAAAATTGATGCTGGTTGCATTAGCTTACAATGCGAAGGTACACTTACAGGTAGTAGGATTGCTCTCTTAGCTCCTGCATCCTTAAAGATTTGTAATGATTTTTCTAGAATAGATTTTGTTCCAGCGATAACAACTTGTCCTGGAGAATTGAAATTAACCGCCTCTAATACCCCGCTCCCTTGCTCTTGCATACATATTTCTATTACTCTCTCATCTTCTAATCCAATAATTGCAGCCATTGCTCCTTCATTTTCAGGAACCGCGTTTTGCATTAATTCAGCCCTTTTCGTAACTGCCTTTAAAGCATCGTTAAACGTTAATGAGTTAGCAGCTACTAACGCTGTAAACTCTCCCAGACTGTGTCCTGCAATAAAGCTAGGTGAAGCCAAATTGTTTTCTTGAAGATATCTCCAAGTCGCGACTCCAGCTGTGAGCATTAAGGGTTGTGTGTTTACTGTTTGATTTATTTCTTGATTTTCAGATGCAGTCATCGCCCAAAAATCTTTACTCAAAACATCTGAGGCTTCAGTAAAAGTTTTTTTAATAATAGGAATGTTTGCGAGGCCATCCATCATCCCAATTGATTGCGAACCTTGACCAGGAAATGTAATAATATATTTAGCCATTTAATATCTTATTAGCGCTGAGCCCCAAGTAAACCCACCTCCGAAAGCCTCCATCAATAACAGATGGCCTGGCTGAATCTTTCCACTTTGAATGCCATCATTTAATGCTAGAGGGATAGATGCTGCAGAAGTATTTCCATGCCGATCGATCGTAACAATAACCTTATCCATGCTCATTTCTAATTTTTTGGCGGTTGCTTCAAGAATTCGAATATTTGCCTGATGAGGCACAAGCCAATCAATATCTTTTTTTTGTAGTTGATTCTCTATTAATGTTTCGTCAACAATTTTATCTAATGTGTTAACTGCAATTTTAAATACCTGACTACCTTGCATTTCGATCGTTTGTTGAATCTTATTCCCAACATTTCTTTTTGGAACATGAAGTAACTCTTCATGTTGTCCATCAGCATGAATGTGTGTGGATAAAATACCTTGCTCATTTGATGCGGAAATAACAACTGCACCTGCACCATCACCCCAAAGAATTGCATTACTCCTATCAGTATAGTCTGTTATTTTTGACATCGAATCTGCACCAATGATTAGAATATTTTTCGCTGAGTTTGTTTTAATAAATTTATCAGCAACTGACAGCGCGTAAATAAAGCCACTGCATACTGCTTGAATATCAAAGGCAGGACAATTCTTGATTCCAAGTTTTGTTTGAACATTGCAAGCGGTACTTGGGAAAATTTTATCCGGTGTTGTGGTAGCAACAATAATAAGATCAATTTCGTCAGCAGTGATGCTAGCATCACTGATTGCATTTCTAGCCGCCTCAAAAGCTAAGTCGCTAGTGCCCTCGTTTAGGCCGACTATATGCCTCTCTTTAATACCAGTTCTTGAGGTTATCCAGTCATCCGTTGTATCTAGACTTTTTTCGAGGTCTTTATTTGTTAATACTTTTTTTGGGAGGTAGCTTCCAACGCCTATTATTTTGGAAAACATCATTTTTTTCCTAGCTTCAATCAATTAGATTCAATTTTAATTTGTTTTTTTATTTTTTCAAGCACTCTATTTTCTGATTCTTCAATAGCTGTAATTATTGCTGTTTTAAAAGCAAAGATATCAGCACCCCCATGACTTTTAATTACAATTCCATTTAGACCAAGAAAGGATGCTCCATTATATCTTCTTGGGTCAAGCCTTTTCCTAAATGATTTTAAGAGAGATAAAGAGATTAACGCAATAATTTTTGTAATCCAATTTTTCTTATACTCAGCAGTTAGAAAATTACCAAACATTCTAAGTACACCTTCAGTTGTTTTTAATGCAACATTACCGACAAATCCATCACAAACAACAACATCTGTTGTTCCTTTAAATATGTCATCACCTTCTACGTTACCATAAAAATTTAGATGACTTTCCTTAAGAAGGATGAAAGTTTTTTTAACTATCTCATTACCTTTAATATCTTCAGATCCAATATTTAAAAGACCGACTGATGGATTTTTCTTTTTAGTTAAAGCGCTAATTAGCATAGCCCCCATTACAGAAAATTGAAGCAATTGTTCTGGGGTGCTATCTGTATTAGCACCTAAATCCAACACGCAAGTAACTCCCCCACTCCTATTTGGAAAGTTTGAGGCAATAGCTGGTCTCTCAATCCCAGGAAGCATTTTTAGAACAAAACGAGCAGTTGCCATTAAAGCGCCGGTATTACCTGCACTTATGCATGCTGAAGCTTCATTAGTTTTGACTAAATTAATAGCCAATCTCATTGAGGATTTTTTTTTATTTTTTAGAGCAGATTGAGGAGACTCGTCCATTCCAACAGATTCTATTGCGTTAAGAATGCTTAATCGAGGATGGTTATTTACCTTCAATTTAGAAAGAGATTTTTTAATTTCACTCTCGTTTCCAACAAGAATAATATTAATTTCTAAAAACTGCTGAAGAATTTGTATTGATGCTGGAACAGTAATCTTAATTCCATAATCACCGCCCATTACATCAATGGCTATTGTATGTTGCATAATTAAATAGTAATTGTAATGAGTTTATTCACCTTTAGTTGCTATAACTTTTTTACCTTTATAAAAACCAGAAGCGCTAACGTGATGCCTTAAATGCGTTTCACCAGTTGTTTGCTCTATCGCTAAAGCTGGGCTTGTTAAACTATCATGTGAGCGACGCATACCTACTCTTGAGGGTGATTTTTTACTTTTCTGAACAGCCATAATAACTCCTTAATATCATAATGAGCGTTAAAATTCTAACTACTTGGAAGTTAAGAAGTTTTACTCAAAATTTAAAGCGAAATTTTAGCATAAAATCATAAATTCTATAAATAAATCAATCTGATTAATATTTTATTTAATTTATTACAATTTAGTAAGTATGAAAAATGCCTTAACTCACATGATATAATTAAGATAATATAAGAAAATAAAATCAGTAGCGCCAAAGAAATAACTTCAAGGAAATTCTATTTTTGATTGAAAAAATTTTAATAGCTAATCGCGGAGAAATTGCAGTCCGTATAATTCGAGCCTGTAAAGAGATGGGTATAACGAGTGTCGCCATTTACTCGGAAGCGGATCGTCATTCGCTGCATGTTAAAAAAGCAGATGAATCGTATTTTATTGGTTCTGATCCATTATCTGGATATTTAAGTCCATATAGGATTGTTAATCTTGCTGTAACTGCTAGATGTGATGCAATTCATCCCGGATATGGATTCTTATCTGAAAATCCAGAGTTAGCAGAAGTTTGTGAACGAAGGAATATTAAATTTATTGGCCCAGATTCTAATCTAATAAAACGTATGGGAGACAAAATTCAAGCTAGAGAGGCTATGATTAAAGCCGGCATACCAGTTATTCCTGGAAGTGAAGGTAACGTTACCAGCCTGGATGAAGCTATCTCTATCGCAAATAAAATTGGCTACCCAATTATGCTTAAGGCTACAAATGGTGGTGGTGGAAGGGGCATTAGAAGATGTGATGATGATAATGAATTGAATTCGAATTATGACCGAGTTATTTCAGAAGCAACTAAAGCATTTGGGAAGCCAGAAGTGTTTATTGAAAAATGTGTTTTAACGCCAAAACATATAGAAGTGCAAATTCTATCTGATAGCCATAAAAATGCTATCCATCTATTTGAAAGAGATTGCTCAATTCAAAGAAGAAACCAAAAACTTATTGAAATTGCGCCGTCACCTCAACTAAATGAAGACCAAAGAAATTATATTGGTGATTTAGCAGTTAAAGCAGCAAGAGCTGTCGAATATGAAAATGCAGGTACTGTAGAATTTTTATTAGGCACCGATAATAATTTTTATTTTATGGAAATGAACACTAGACTTCAGGTGGAACATACTATTACAGAAACTATTACAGGTATTGATATTGTTCAAGAACAGATAAGAATAGCAAGTGGAGAAAAATTAAGATACAAACAAGAAGAGGTTTCTTATAGAGGGTTTGCAATTGAGTTTAGAGTTAATGCCGAGGACCCGAAGGAAGAATTTTTACCATCTTTTGGTAAGGTAACTAGGTATTATGCTGCTGGTGGTCCAGGAGTTAGAACAGATGCTTCAATATATACTGGATATATCATACCGCCCTATTATGATTCTATGTGTGCAAAACTAACAATATGGGCAATGACTTGGTCTGACACAATTCATAGGGGCAGGAGAGCTTTAGGAGATATTGGATTATTTGGGATTAAAACAACTATCCCTTATTATCTTGAAATACTAAAAAATAAAAATTTTATTGATGCTGATTTCAATACTAGTTTTGTAGATATGCATCCAGAACTTACAGATTATGAAGATGAGCTCCCGCCAGCAATAATTGCCGCAGCTATAGGTGCTGCAATTGCTGCACATGAAGGAATATAAAACATATGAAGAAAATTAATATAACAGAGCTTGTTTTAAGAGATGGGCATCAATGTCATATTGCAACCCGACTTCGAACTGAAGATATGCTACCAGTGTGTCCAATGCTCGATAAATTAAATTTTTGGTCTATTGAGGCATGGGGTGGAGCTACGTTTGATGCATGCGTTCGCTACCTTAAAGAAGACCCATGGGAGCGCTTAACTAAGTTAAGAAAAGCACTGCCAAACAGTAAAATCCAAATGCTACTAAGAGGTCAAAATTTATTAGGGTATCGACATTATTCAGACGACGTTGTAGATATGTTTGTTAAGAAATCAGCTAATAACGGTGTGGATATTTTTAGGATATTTGATGCACTTAATGACATTAGAAATATTGAGGTTTCAGTAAAGGCAGTAAAAAAATACAAAAAGCATGCTCAGGGAACCATTAGTTACACGACATCACCGGTACACAACATCGAATACTTTGTGGCTTTAGCCAAACAAATAGAGGAGCTTGGCTGTGATAGTCTTGCAATTAAAGATATGGCTGGGTTATTAACACCTAATGTGACAAAAGAACTGGTTCAGGCGTTAGTTAAAAATATTAGCCTTCCAATTCATATGCACTGTCATGCAACATCTGGACTCGCTACATTAAACCTTATTACTGCAGTTGATGCCGGGGCAACAACAATTGACACATGTAACTCAAGTTACTCGGAAGGGGCTAGTCATCCAACTACTGAGTCAATAATTGTAGCTCTTGAAGATATGGGATACAAAACCGATATTGATTTATCTAAAATGGATGAGATAACAGAATATTTAAAAGAAAATAGAAAGAAATATTGGCAATTTGAATCTAAATTTACAGGGTTAGATCCTAAAGTGCTAATTAATCAGGTTCCTGGAGGGATGATTTCAAATCTATCTAACCAACTGAAGGATCAAGGTGCATTAGATAGAATGGATGAAGTTTTAAAAGAAATTCCTGAGGTTAGAAAAGATTTAGGGTACCCCCCATTAGTAACACCAACATCTCAAATTGTTGGTACACAGGCAGCATTAAATGTCATTACAGGTGAAAGATACAAAACAATTACAACTGAAGTAAGGAATTATTTCTTAGGTCAGTATGGTATGCCCCCAGGAAAATTAAATAATGATATAAAGATAAAAGCTATTGGAGATCAAAAAGAGATCACATCAAGACCAGCAGATAGCTTAAAACCAGAATTAGCTAACCTTAAAGTTAAATCAGAATCTTTTGCAAGGTCTGAAGAAGATATCTTAACCTATGCGATGTTTCCAGATGTGGGAACAACATTTCTTCAAGAAAGGAATGCTGGCTCTTTAGAGCCAGAAGAATTATTAAATGAAGAAGAAGAAATGCAAAAAGGTGATCACTATGCTCCTACGGAGTTCAATATTACATTGCATGGCGAAACATATCATATTAATTTAACTGGCTCAGGTGACCCAAGCGAAACAGAAAGGCCATTTTATGTGTCAGTGGATGGAATCTCAGAAGAAGTTTTAGTTGAGACATTAGATGAAGTATTAGTTAATAAACCAAACTCATCAAGCCCAAATGAAGCAAAAGTAACTAATAAAAAAAATAGCACAAATGAGAGACCCAAACCAAGCCATAATGGGTGCGTTACAACGGCAATGCCTGGAAAAATTGTTGAAATTAAAATCACTGTTGGCGATAAAATCAAAGCAGGTGATAGCGTTATTGTGATAGAAGCAATGAAAATGGAAAATGAGATTCAGGCTGCAATATCTGGAACAGTTGTTGCAATAAACATCAGTAAGGGTGATGAGGTTTCACCGAATGAAACTTTACTTGAGATTCAACCATAACTAAAAATTAATCATGCCTCAAATTATCCTTGCATCCTCATCTATTTATAGAAAAGAATTACTTGAAAGATTGTTAATAGACTTTAAAGTTGTTAAGCCAGATATGGAGGAAATTAGATTAGAGTTGGAAACAGCATATAATACAGCTGGCAGGCTGGCAGAAGAGAAGACTAAGAAAGTTTCTAGTCAATTTGATGAAGCAATTGTAATTGGATGTGACCAAACAGCAGAATATGGCAATATTCAAATACACAAGCCTCTAAATTACAAAACGGCTGTATCACAATTAATAAAATTAAGCGGGAAAAGAGTTAATTTTCATAGTGCTATTTGTGTCCACCATTGCAAAAAAAATATATTTCAAAAAAAAGTTATTAGTTTTGATGTTAGATATAAAGATTTAAAGTTGACTGAAATTGAGAGTTATTTGCAAAAAGAAAAGCCTTTTAACTGCATAGGTAGCATTAAATCAGAAGGTTTAGGAATATCGCTTTTAGATGAAATCAATAGTAGTGATCCAACTGCTATAATCGGCTTACCCTTAATAACTTTGGTTAATATGCTCCAAAAAATTGGAATAAATATTAATGGAAGGTAAATCTAAAAATTTCGGCGTACTTTTTATCATTCCCTCGTCTATAGAGCAAAATGAAAATGTCAATTTTCTCTTAGACGAACAAAAAGAACTACTGCATAACATAAAATATTTCATTGTTGAAAATGAAAAAATAGCCAGAAAAACAATTAAAGAGTTTGGGCTGAAATCTGATATCCAGTCAGTCACACTATTTAAGTACAGCAATAAAGTAAGAATTAATGATTTAAAAGAGTATTTTGATCCAATATATAATGGAGATGATATGGGCTTACTCTCTGACTCTGGGAGTCCATGTATTGCTGATCCTGGCTCTAAGATAGTTGAGTATGCCCACTTAAACAATATAAAAATAAGGCCTTTAGTTGGGCCTTCATCAATTATATTAAGTCTTATGGCATCTGGATTTAATGGGCAGAAATTTAAATTTCACGGCTATATTCCAATAGATACAAATGATAAAGAACTGTATATAAAAAAAATGATGGGGTCGATAAAAGATGAAGAAGAAACTCAAATATTCATCGAAACACCTTATCGAAATGAACAGCTATTAAAGGATTTATTAAAAATATTAGATAAAAGAAATAGACTTTGTCTAGCTATAAATTTAACAAGTAGCAAGGAAAAAATAATTTGTGACTCAATAGAAAATTGGCGCCGTAAGAAAAACATTAATATTGACAAGCAATTATGTATTTTTCTCGTTAATTAATTTTTTTATTGGTTTAAATGATCGTCGATAAATTTCATTAATGCCATATTGACTCAATAAATTAATATGCTCTTTTGTTGGATAGCCCTTATGTTTTTTTAGATTATATTGTGGGTACTTCTGATCAAGAAGAATCATATGTTTATCACGCTCAACTTTTGCTATAACAGACGCTGCTGAAATAGATTGAATCAAAGAATCACCTCTTACTATTGCTTCCATTGGTAAGTTTTTTATATCTGGACAGTACATTCCATCGATATAAACAAAATCGGGCTTGGTACCAAGAAGATTAAATGCCCTTTTCATGGCTAATAATGATGCTTGTAAAATATTGACTTTATCAATTTCTTCAACTGAAGCTGATGCATATGAATACTCAATAGCCTTTAATTTTATTTCATCGTATAGAATTTTCCTATTTTTTTCAGATAGTTTTTTAGAATCTGTAAGCTTATTGATAATAAGATCAGCATCTAAAATAACTGCAGAAGCAAATACTGGGCCACAAAGAGGTCCCCTTCCTGCCTCATCTATTCCACAAATAAGAGTCATTTTAGGTATTTAATTATTTTCTTATAAATAAGTTCAGAGCTATTTTTTTTAAGACTTATATGGAGCTCTTTAAATTTGGTGTTCAAATATTTTTGAAGTTTTTTATCAGTTAATATTTCAACTGCTTTATTTGAAACATTCTCAGGAGTTGCCATATTTTGTAAGAACTCAGGAACTATAAATCTATTTAATAAAATATTAGGTAAACCAATATAAGGGATTAGCAACATTTTTTTTAACATAAGGTAAGATAAGGTGGAGGTTTTATAAACAATTATCATAGGTTTTTTATAAAGAGCGGCCTCAAGGGTTGCTGTTCCTGAAACAGCTATCACCATATTTGCTGAAGAAATTGTGTCATGGGAGTGTCCGATAATAACTTTAATTTTTTTAATTTTATTACTATAAAGATCAAGTACATTTTTTATATAAAAATAATTATCTTTTGAATTGATAGGAATTAAAAATTCTGCCCGATTTAATTTTCTCCAGACTAATTCTTTATTAATTAAGATAGCTGTATTTATCATTAATTCTAAATGATATTTTATTTCACTTGATCTACTTCCAGGTAGTAGCGCAATAATTTTTTTACTTGTATCAAGATTTAATGTTTTGCGACTTTTCTTTGAACTTGGGTTAAGAGGTATTTTGCTAGCTAAAGGGTGTCCAACAAACGTAATCGGCACTTTAGCTTTTTGAAAAATTTTAGATTCATGGGGAAAGACTGCAAATAAATGATTTAAATTTTCTTTAATATCGAGTAATCTACCCTTCCTCCACGCCCATACTGATGGAGCTACATAGTGAAAAGTAGGAATATTATGAAACTTCAATTTTTTTTCTATCCCGAAATTAAAATCTGGAGCATCAATACCAATAAATATATCTGGCTGCTCTTTTAAGAAATAATCTACTATGCTACTTCTTAATGACAATAACCTAAAAATTTTTTTTAATGCATCAAAGTAACCGTGAACACTTAATTCGTTATAATCGAAATATGAAACTAGGCCATTCTTGCCCATTTCCGGCCCACCAACACCAATAAATTCTAAATTTTTTATTTTAGAATTTAAATAAGACATTAAATGACTACCGATTAAATCGCCTGAAGCCTCACCAGCTAAGATAGCAATTTTTGGCATTTATCTTATAAGACCTCTATTTGATTTATTTATAAAATCAATAAAAAGATTAACTTCATTAGTTTTTTTACCAAGATCTAAAAGCATCTTTTTTGCTGTTTCTATAGTATTACCTTCTCTATAGATAACTTTATAGGCTTTTTTAATATCTAATATAGATTGAGCAGAGAAATTTCGTCTTTTTAAGCCTTCAATATTTATACCATTTGGTTTTGCATTGTCTCCAGCTGCCCTTACATATGGCGGTATATCCTTGAGGATTATAGTTCCAACAGCAGTTATAATATGCGCCCCAATCTTACAAAATTGATGTACCAAAGTAAACCCACCGAGTATTGCAAAGTCATCAATTTCGACATGGCCAGCTAACGAGCTATTGTTGGCTAATACAATATCATTTTCTAACTTGCAGTCATGGGCAATATGAACATAAGCCATCAACCAATTATTGTTTCCGACTTGAGTACGCCCTCCACCATCAACCGTACCAACGTTAAAAGTGCAAAACTCACGAATTGTATTCCCATCCCCAATACTTAAATAAGTTTTTTCATTTTTGAATTTTTTATCTTGAGGGGCCTCTCCAAGGGAGCAATAATGGTAAATTTTATTGCCTTTACCAATAATTGTATTTCCTGTTAATGTAACAAAATTTCCAATTTCGGAACCCTCATCGATTTGAACATTCTCTCCTACAACTGAATAGGCCCCAATCTTTACGGTTGGGTGTATTTTTGAATTAGGGTGAATTAACGCAGTTGAATGAATTTTTTGCTGAAATTCCATAAAATTATTTTTTAATTTCTTTTAGAATACACATCATACTGGCCTCTGCAACAACTTCATTATCTACCGTTGCCGTTCCAGAATACTTCCATATACCCTTAAGAACTCTATCTATTTTTACATGCAATATTATTTGATCTCCTGGATTTACAGGCTTTTTAAAACGGGCATTATCAATGCCAGCAAAATAATAAACTGAATCTTCTGTAGGCTTTGTGTCCATTGTTTTAAAAGATAATAATGCGGCGGCTTGAGCAAGAGCTTCAACTATCAATACTCCAGGCATAACGGGGTGATATGAAAAATGGCCAGGAAAATAAGGTTCATTAATAGTGACATTTTTAATTGCTGTTATTTCTTTTCCGAGCTCCATTGATATAACCCTATCGACAAGAATAAAAGGATACCTATGCGGTAAATGATTTAGTATTTCATGTATATCCATCGATAATTTATTAGTAGCCATCTTATTTTTCTTTTCCCCTTAATTTTGTTGCTAGCTTGAGCCATTCTTTATGCTCCATGAAAGGCATGATAGCAGTATATTTATTATTAGATTTATTTAAAGACTTTGTAATCATTGTTCCAGGTGAAATTGTTATATTGTCATTGATTTCAAGATGGCCTAAAATCATTGCTGCTCCACCAATTTTACAATTTTTACCAATTCTAGTGCTACCAGCTATCCCTACACATCCTGCTATTATTGTATTTTCATCAATATAACAATTGTGACCCACTTGGACCTGATTATCAATTTTAACCCCTGAGTTTATGACTGTATTATCTATAGCACCCCTGTCAATAGTGGTATTAGCTCCAATATCAACGTTATTGTGTATAACAACAGAGCCAATTTGAGGTATCTTATTCCATACCTCATTTAAATCTTGTGCATATCCAAAACCATCAGTGCCAATAGAAGCATTTGAAAAAATTTCACAATTCTTGCCAATTACCACATCATTACCAATTGTTACATTTGGGTGTAATTTTGATCCTTCGCCAATGGTGACATTATTACCAATTGAAATGTTTGAAGAAATAAAAACATTATTACCAATGACTGTTTTATTGCCAATTGAATTAAATGGACCAATATAGCAATTCGGGGATATATCAGTATCTAAACCTATATTTGTATTTGAATTTATAGCGGACTTAAAAGTATTCATTTTAAGAAAAAAATTAGCAACCTTGGAGAAAGCTAAATATGGGTCGTCAACCACTATCCAATCACCATTCCTTAAAGAGGTATCTTCTTGCTTTAGGATAACAACTTTAGCTTTAGTATTTTTTAAATCATTAATTAACTTGCGATCAGAAAAGAAGGTTATTGATGATTCATTTGCTGACTTAAGTGAAGAAAAATTATCAATTATAATATTCTTGTTTGAGCATTTTCCATCAATAATAAGTGACAAGTTTTCGGAAGTAATATCCTTCATTGCGTGTAAGGTCTATACCCTCTATTACTTAAGATTACCTAAAGCTTTTATAACAACATCAGTTATATCAACTTTTTTCCCTGCATAAGCTACGCCCTGATAAAGAACTAAGTCATAACCTTGAGCTTTTGCAACATTTTCAACTGCAATATTTACTAACTTTTGAACTTTTGCAATTTCTTCTCTTCTTCTCAAATCAATATCTTCTCTGACTTCTCGTTCAGTTCTTTGAGCATCAATTTTTAATGACTGTATTTCCTTCTGACTTTTTGCTCTATCGTTCTCAGACATAGTCATACTATCTTTTCTAAATTTGCTTTCTTTCTCTTGTATCACCTTAACTGCTTTTTTTAATTTAACAGTTCTTTTTGTAAATTCTTTTTCTAATTTTTTATTTGCTTTTACAGTTTGTGGCGCGTTCTTTAATATTTTCTGAACTTCAACGAAACCAATTTTAACCTCTGCAGTTACAATTGATACATTAAAAATTAAAATTAAAATTACAGCTAAAAAATTTCTCATAAGGCTTCTCCGATCAAAGTTGGTTTAAAAAAGTAAAAATTAAAAAGCGCCACCCATTCCAAATTGTAACGTCTTTAGTTTATCATTTATATCATCATTTAAGGCTTTTGCGTATGTTATCGATAGTGGCCCGAATGGTGAAAGCCATACAGCACCTACCCCAGCAGAAAATCTAGCCAAATCAGCGTCGACACCATTTTTAAAAACTCCACCACCATCAATAAATGTACTCAATCTAAAGCTTTTAACATTTTTTAACCCAGGGGGTGGAAAGAATAATTCAGCGCTGCCTAATAGAGATTTTTTACCACCAGTTGTTTCTAATGCCCCTGTTGAGGCATTAAGTGTTTTTTCGCCAACTGAGGCTTGGTCATATCCTCTTACTGTATTTGTTCCACCCATAAAGAAGTTTTTAAAGAATGGGAATTTTTTATCTCCATAAGAATCTGCAAATCCGACTGTACCTTTTAATTTGAAAGACATTCCACCTTGAAGAGGCCAGTATTTTTCTGCCTTGCCGGATAATACATAATAATTCATATCAAAAACTGGGACTCCAACCTGAGCTGACGCACGAAACACCTGCCCACTAGTTGGGAATTGTGCGTTATTTCTAGTATCTCTTCCATATCCAGCACTAATACTCAGCGAGTCACTATTACAATTATTTGATGATGAATTTCCAGATATACTTGAACAATAATCTTTGTATTCTTGGGTAGCATTAGTGCCCAGCTCAATGTCAGTCAAGTCAAGGGTTGCTCCAAAGGCTATAGAATTATATTCAGTTAGAGGAACATTAAAGTCAACATTTGTTCCATATGAAAAGGTATTATAAGCAGCTGTTGATAAATCACTAGTGTTAACATCTTTTCTATAAGCTCCAAATGTTCTAGCTACACCATCATCTGTCCAATATGGGTCCGTATAGCTTAAAGCATAAGTTTTATTAACCTCACCCGTGCTAATTGAGCTAGTAACAGTGTTACCAGTTCCTAAGAAATTAGATTGGCTAACGGTAAAAGTACCTACTAACCCTTCACCTGAACTAACACCAGCCCCCAACATTAGCTTACCTGTATTTCTTTCATTCACATGAATATTTACATCAATTTGATCAGTTACGCCTGGCACATTTGAAGTTTGCAAGTCAACTTTATCAAAATACTGTGTTTGAGTAAGTCGTGTTTTTGACCTATCTACCTTAGATTTTGAATACCAAGAAGATTCAAACTGTCTTAATTCCCTCCTGATAACGCTGTCTTTTGTTTTTTCATTTCCAAAAAAGTTAATTCGTCGAACGTAAATTTTCTTTCCGGGGTCAATAAAATAATTAAATGCTACTGTTCTTTCTTCTTTGTCAATATCTGGTATTGCATTTGCATTCGAAAAAGCATATCCGTAGTCGCCTAATATTTGATTAAGCCTTGCAGTCGAGTTAGTTACCTCAGACCTACTAAAAACATTTCCTTGGTATGTTCCAATTTGAGCCTTTAGTAGTAATTCAGGAACATTCTCATACTTACCCGAAAGTTTACTTGCAGCAAAAGTATACTTATTACCTTCATCTAGTGATATATCGATATAAACATGTTTTTTATTCTCTGAGATTCTAATTAGCGATGAATTAATCTTAAAATCTAAATAGCCTCTATCCATATAAAAACTTCTTAGGCTCTCTAGATCACCATTTAAAACTTGCCTGGAATATCTATCATCTTTGTTATACCAGGATAAAAGATTCGTTTCCTTGAGATTAAAACCCCCCAATAGTGACTGACTTGTAAAGAGTCTATTCCCAACAATATTAATTTTCTTAATCCTGGAAATACCACCTTCTTCTACATATATATTGACTTGCATTCTATTTCTTTCTAAAGGAATGGCTTCAGCTGTAACGGAAGCAGTATATTTACCAAGGGATAAATATTGCCTGGATATCTCCTGCTCTACTTTTTTTAAATCTGTTTTATCAAAGACGAGCCCGGATGCAACATTCATCTGACTCAGTCCGATTTTTAGATTTTCCTCTTGAAAAGATTTTAGCCCAGTAAAATTTAATTCCGAAATAACAGGTTTTTCATTAACAATAATAATTATTTTACTACCTTCTTGCTCGAGTGAAATGTCCTTGAATTGCCCTGTTTTATATAATAGTTTTATAGTTGCACTAACATCTACATCCTCGACTGAATCATTAAGCTCAAAAGGTATGTTGTTAAAAACCAATCCAGGCTCAACCCTTTGAAGGCCTTCAATTTTAATATCACTAATTAAAACACTTTCTGCTGCACAAACAGTAGAATTAATTAAAACTATAAATATTGTAAGTAAAAAATTTCTCATTAATTCATCATTAAATTAAAAACGTCATTATATACCGCAAACATGAATAAAAGAAATAAAATAAGTACTCCAAGTCTTTGAGATATAATCATATTTTGCTCTTTGAGTGGCCTCCCTAAGCTAGCCTCAATCATGTAAAAAAATAATTGTCCGCCATCCAAAGTTGGTATTGGTAATAAATTCAAAAAGCCTACATTTATATTTAAAAATACTAAAAAGCTTAAATATGTAACCACGCCCATTGATAAAGTCTCTGAGGATAGCTCAGCAATTGCTATTGGGCCAGAAAGTAACCTCCAATCAATATTACCTGTGATGATATTAACAAAGGATATAAATACCATCCTTATACCTTCAAAAACATCATAAAATGATTTACAAATATTTTCTAAATTACTGAATTTAAAGTAATTAATATATTTATCTTTGTTATCAATGTTCTGTTTTATCCTAACACCAATTACGCCAATATTTCTAATATTATCAGTGTTCAGTCTTGGTGTAACTGAAATTGATATGACCTCACCATTTCTAAGCAACTTAATAACTATTGGTTTATTTGCTTTGCTGGTAATTATCCCCACAAAATCTGATGAACTAAAAATGGCTTTATTATTAACACTAATAATCCGATCACTTTTTCTTATATCTGATATTTCTCCAGGTGACCCAGGCAATACATCACTTATTTCTACTGAATTTTCTGAAGACGGAAAAAAATATAATCCATTAGGACTATTTCTATTATGCTTATTCATTTTTAAATCTATACGATCAGAGCTATTAATTTTAATTGAAGTTCTTACATTATTTCTTAACAATTCATATGTTAAATCTTTATTTGCTAATTCAATAAGGATATTATTATGGTCTGTTACTGAATTAATTTTTTTATCATTAATAGAAACAATAACATCGTTTATTTCAAAGCCAAGTTTTGCAGCTATACTTTGTGGATTAACGGCAGTAATCTGCGGAGCCACCTTGAATTGCTCACCCTGGTTTAAAAATAACAATAAAAAGAAAGCAAATATAAAGTTAATTAAAGGGCCGGCTAAAACAATAAGAGACTTTTTAAATAAAGAAATATTTTCAAATAAATTCAAATCCTTAGACTTTAACTCCTCATAAAACTTTACAAATCCTCCAAGCGGAATTAGTCTTAAGCTAAATTCAGTTAAGCCTATTTGTTTTCTATACAGAACCTTACCGAATCCAACTGAAAACTTTTCAACGCTAACTTTAAACATTTTTGCTACTATAAAATGTCCGAATTCATGAACAATAACAACTAGAGAGATCGTAAATATAAAAGATAAAATACTATGCAAATTTTATCCCTTTTAGTAATTGCATGGCCTTAGTCCGTGCCTGGCTATCAACTGCCAATATATCCTCAATACTTTTAACATTTGAGCTTTTAGACCCATTAAGAGCTGTTTCAATTAACTCTGATATTTGAATAAATTTTATTTTTTTATTTAAAAAGGCATCAACTGCTATTTCATTAGTTGCATTAATTTCAATCGGATAACTACCTCCCTGCTCCAAGCAATCATATGCTAACTTAAGACATCTAAATTTATTTAAATCTGGAAGTTCAAATTGTAAATCTTTGGCTGATGAAAGATCAATACCACCTACACCAGAAGGTATTCTTTCTGGGAAGCTAAGTGCATAAGCTATTGGCACTTTCATATCAGGAATTCCAAGCTGGGTAAGACTACTTCCATCAACAAACTCAACCAGTGAATGAATAATACTTTGTGGATGAATAAGTACCTCAATTTTTTTATAGTCAATACTGAATAAAAAAGCAGCCTCTATAACTTCTAGGCCTTTATTCATCATTGTTGCAGAATCTATAGTTACTTTTTTCCCCATATTCCAATTTGGATGATTCAAAGCATCCTTAACGCTTACATTACTCAGATCATCTATTGATGAATTTCTAAAGGGCCCTCCGGAAGCAGTCAAAATTAATTTATTAATTTCATCATGATTATTTTGATCATGAATAACTTGAAAAATAGCATTATGTTCACTATCAACAGGAATAATGAGGCCATTATTTTTTTCAGAAACTTCAGATAAAAGTTTACCTGCCATAACCATTGATTCTTTATTAGCCAAAAGAATTTTCTTACCTTTGGTGGCTGCTTCCATTGTTGAAATTAAACCAGCAGCTCCAGTAATTGCTGCAAGCACTGTAGATACTTTTTCATGCCCTGCTATAAACTTATACCCTTCAGATCCGAATAAAACTTCTACACTTAGGTTTTGATCTTTAAGTAATTTTACCAACCTAGCTTGAGATTGTTCATCTTTAATAACAATATATGACGGTTTAAATTCAACAGCTTGTTTAAATAATAGTTCTAAATTTTCATAGCCAGACAAAGCAAAAATATTGAATTTATCTGGATGAAGCCTTATCACATCTAAGGCGCTACATCCGATGCTTCCAGTTGATCCAAGTATTGAAATTGTTTTCACTTACAAATACTCAAAAGCATTTAGTAAAAAGTATAAAATTGGAATTGTAGGACAAAAACTATCCAGCCTATCTAAAAATCCCCCATGTCCAGGAATGAAATTACTACTATCTTTAATTTTTGCCATTCTTTTTAAAAATGATTCATAGATATCGCCATACAAACTAAGAGCAGTGACCAAAAAGGCAAGTAAAATACCGTCGAATATAATTAAAAATCCATAAATATAAAGAAATGATATAAAAATTAGGTTGGCTAAGAATCCCCCAAAAAGGCCCTCAAAGGTTTTACCTGGACTGATATTTTTTACAATTTTAGTCCTACCAAACCTTTTTCCTGAAAAATATGCACCAATATCAGCAAGCCAAATCATTAATATAATAATTAGTAATATATTTTTATTTGTCACAAAAATAGACATGGTGGAAAGTAACATTGGTGTAATTAGAAATAAGCCATAAAATACTTTAAAAAATATATTAGAAGATAAGTTTTTATACAAAATATCAAAAGGTACAATAAATAACCAAAAAATAAGACTTAAAGAAGCTAGAAATGGAATTGAAAATGATGAAAAATTTGAAATTAATGGATATAAAGTATTCGTGAAATAAAAATATTCAGAAAGGTTGAAGAAATTACCGAAATTTGATGTAAAGGTTGATATAAAATATATAAACAATGGGGTCGATGCTAAAAACCAAAAAAGAGTTAGCCTTAAACTATGCAATTTTAATATCTTACTTAACTCAAATAATAGAAACCCGCCTACAGCTAGAACTAAAAATTCAAAAAAAACATAATCTAAGAAAAAGAAGGTTAGGCTGAATAGGCCAAACATAATTATTGAAGATTGTATTCTTTGTTTAAGCATTATTTATTACCTTTTAAGGTTACCGAATTTTCTTTCAGTTTTTTGGAAAAAGTATAACGCATTCACAAAATCTTTTTCAGAAAAATCTGGCCATAAAGTATCAATAAAATATAGCTCAGAGTATGCGACTTGCCATAAAAGAAAATTACTCAATCTTCTCTGACCGCCTGTTCTAATTAACAAATCAACATCAGGCATATCTCTTGTATAAAGATTTTCAGTTAAATCTTTTTCTAACAAAGCTCCAACTCTCTTCTTAGTAGCTTTATTAACAGCCATTAATATTTCTGATCGAGCACCATAATTTAATGCAATATTTAATTTAAGTCCTGTATTTATAGACGATTTTTTAACTAAAGATTTAATCTCAATCTGGAGTTCCTTTGTAAAAATTCTAATATCACCTAAAATACGCACTCTAATATTATTTTTTATGATTTTATCTGTCTGACTTTTGATTGAGTCAGAAAAAAGAGTCATCAAACCATTTATTTCTTCAGATGGTCGGTTCCAATTCTCAGTGCTAAAAGCATATAAAGTAGCAGTCGAAATATTATAATTAATTGCTAATTTAATTATTACCTGTATGGAATCTAATCCTTTTTTGTGGCCAGCTATTCGTGGAAGCAGTCTTTTGTTTGCCCAACGTCCATTACCATCCATTATAACAGCAAGATGTTTAGGGGTTTTTAATGGATTTAAAAATCTTTTTTTTAAAAAATAAAACAGATTGAAGCCTCAGGCCTATATAGCCAACAAATCTTTTTCTTTTGCATTGATTAGTTTATCAATCTCAATAATAAACTCGTCAGTAATTTTTTGTATTTCTTCCTGCATCCTTCTTTCGTCATCCTCGCTAATTTCCTTTTCTTTTGACATTTTTTTTAATACCTCATTACAGTCGCGACGAATGTTTCTAATTGCAATTTTTGAATTTTCTCCTTCTGATCTTACAACCTTAATTAAGTCTTTTCTTCTTTCTTCAGTTAAAGCCGGCATAGGTATTCGAATTAATTCGCCAGAAGTGGCAGGATTTAAACCAAGCTCACTTTCTCGTATTACTTTTTCAATAGCCTGAATCATAGTTTTTTCATAGGGTTGAATATTTATTGTGGTTGCATCTGCTACGGTAATATTTGCAAGCTGAGTCAATAAAGTTTGTGCTCCGTAATAATCAACTGATAGGTGGTCTAAAATACCAGCATGAGCTCTACCTGTTCTTATTTTTGATAAATCTAATTTTAGAGAATCAACGCTTTTTTGCATTCTTATAACTGCATTTTCTTTAACTTCAATCATCCCAACATCTTCCTTATCTTAATTCATAGTTACTAAAGTGCCCTCTTCTTTATCAAGAAGGAGATTTTTTAGTGCGTCTTGCTTAAAAATATTAAAAACAGCAATTGGAAGCTTTTGATCCCTACAAAGAGTGAATGCTGTTGCATCCATTACTTGAAGATTTTTACTTATTGCTTCGTCAAAAGTAACTCTTTTATACATCTTGGCATCAGGATTTTTTTTTGGGTCATCTGAAAAAATACCATCTACCTTTGTAGCTTTAATCATAATATCAGCGTTGATCTCCATAGCTCTTAATGCTGCAGCAGTATCGGTTGTAAAAAAAGGATTGCCAGTTCCAGCAGCAAATATTACAATTTTTTTATCTTCCAGATATCTTATTGCTTTTCCTCTTATGTAAGGTTCAACTATTTGATCTATATTAATTGCAGATTGAACTCTACTATTAATTCCAGCATGCTTCATTGCATCCTGAAGTGCTAGCGCATTCATAACCGTAGCAAGCATCCCCATATAGTCTGCTGTTGCCCGATCCATTCCAGCAGCACCGAGTGCAACACCTCTAAAAATATTACCACCGCCAATAACAATTGCTATTTCAGTACCTATAGAAATTGCAACTTCGATTTCTTTTACTATTTTATTTATAGTATCCGGATTCACTCCAAAAGCATCATTCCCCATTAAAGCCTCACCAGAAAGCTTAAGAAGGATTCTTTTATATTTTATGTTTTTCATATGTTCTTATTTTAGCTTGTTTTAGCTTAAAAAAAAGGATTGTAATAACAATCCTTTTTATTTAAATTTAATTGCTAGCCTTTAGATGCAGCTGCAACTTCAGCTGCAAAATCTTCCTCTTTCTTTTCAATACCATCACCCACAATATAAATGTAAAAAGAATGTATTGTTGCGTTATTATTCTTTAAAAGTGTTTCAATTGTAACTTTTTCATCTTTAACAAAAGATTGATTGAGTAAAGTAACCTCTTTTAAAAATTTATTAACTGATCCATCAGCAATTTTTGTAAGCATCTCTTCAGGCTTTCCTGCCTCTTTTGCTTTTTCTGTTGCCACCCTTCTTTCTCTTTCTATAAGCTGAGGATCAATGCCAGATTGATCTATAGCTTTTGGTTTTGTTGCAGCTATATGCATGGCTATATCCTTACCTAACTCTTCATTGCCGGACTCTAAATCTAAAATTACTCCAAGCTTTGAGCCATGGATATATGAATATAAAGAGCCTTTAGCGCTGAGATTAATAAATCGTCTTGGGGTGATATTTTCTCCAATTTTTCCGATTAATTGAGTTCTTAATTCCTCTATAGTAGTGTTATCAATTTCTGCTGCACCAAGCTCATCTATAGCTTTAAGTTTTTGTTCAACAATAGTCTGCGCTAATTTATTCGTAAAATTAAGAAATTCTTCATTTTTAGCACAAAAGTCTGTTTCAGAATTAACTTCTAATAATGAGCCGAATTTAGTGTCTTTAGTTATGAATGAACTAACCACACCCTCTGCAGCAATTCTTCCTGCAGCTTTACTTGCTTTGTTACCAAAACGAACTCTGAGGATCTCTTCAGCTCTCGCCATATCAGCGCCTGCTTCAGTTAGGGCTTTCTTACAATCCATCATTGGCGCATCTGTTTGACTTCTTAATGCCATTACCATACTTGCAGTTATTTCAGCCATTATCTATAAGCTCCTATCTGTTCAAATTTAACTAGTTTTTTCGTCTTCTTCTTCTAGAGCTTGCTCGTTAGCTTCCTTTTCATCCGAAACCATTTTAGCAAGGTCATTTATAGCTTTATTTTTTCCATCAAGTATTGAATCTGCCATACCTCTTGCATATAGGCGAATTGCCCTGCTTGAATCATCATTTCCAGGAATGACATAATTAATATTTTCTATTGAATTATTTGTATCAACAATTCCAATAATCGGAATTCCTAATTTTGCAGCTTCCGTGATGGAGCCATTTTCATAACCAACATCTATAACAAAAATAGCATCAGGTAATGAAGCCATATTCTTTATGCCGCCGATAGATTTTTCTAACTTTTCGTACTCTCTTTTAAGATTAAGGCCTTCTTTTTTCGTTAATTTTTCAAGGCTTCCATCTTCCTGCATAGCCTCTAGCTCATGCAATCTCTTGATGGATTGTTTTACAGTTTTAAAATTCGTTAACATTCCACCTAGCCATCTATAGTTAACGTAAGCGCAATCAGCTCTGATTGCCTCCTCTTTCAATATCTCTCTGGCCTGTCTCTTGGTGCCAACAAATAAAATTCGGCCTTTATTAGCAGCGAGTGTTTTTGCATACTTTAGAGCATCATTGAACATAGGTAATGTTTTTTCAAGATTTACTATATGAATTTTATTTCTATCCCCAAAAATATAAGGCGCCATTTTTGGATTCCAGTAACGAGTTTGATGTCCAAAATGAACGCCCGCTTCTAACATTTGTCTCATAGTTATAGACATGTGGTATTTCTCC
>Ga0115000_10001248_pt1 | contig 22772 bp, 22 predicted proteins | sample ArcticOcean_MG_C_6_FD_89690 | JGI IMG/M metagenome (GOLD analysis project Ga0115000, IMG submission 89690) | Marine microbial communities from western Arctic Ocean - ArcticOcean_MG_CB8_128 | ecosystem: Environmental > Aquatic > Marine > Oceanic | place: Arctic Ocean: Canada Basin | collected... | reverse complement strand
GGGTCGTTGTTTTCCTTGTACCCCTTGGGCTTCCTCGATGCTAAGTTATACTGGGGTAGCAGTGCCACCTCCTCCAAGTTTAGGCACTTTTGAACAATGTTATTGTTGAACCACGACGAGCGCGGCGCAGTGTTACGGCCCTTAAGATAAACCCCCGCATTGTCGTCGCGATACATGGACAGGCCAAGGATGGTCTGCTTCATGTTGTTTTGGCAAACCGCCTTTAGCGCTGCATTCTTGGCTTGGGCCAAGGCAGGCAACAGCATCGCCGCAAGGATGGCGATGATGGCGATCACCACCAGCAACTCAATCAGGGTAAATCCACTTTGTTTGTGTTGTTTTTTTATTTTCATAGCACAATCAGCATTGGGAAGACAAAATCTACCGCTTGGCCAAGCGTAGCGCAACCTACAAACCGGCCCCTTTGGTTTAATAAATGGGCCAGTAACTCTCCCAAAGGATTTTCGGGGAATCTACGTCGCCCATGTACCTGAACCCCATTTTTAACAGACTCATTTTCAATTGAACCATGTTTTATCTTACACGATTTTTTGAGCATGATTTATTCTGGCAGTAGATTGAGTCATAATGGCTAGCTTCCAAACAGGAGCGAGGGTCTGCGGCCTCGCAAAGAGATTTCCGCAGGGATTTTGTTAGGGCATTTCTGACTCGTGAAAGGGCTTACAGAGAAGATTAAAAGATCAGTCATCATCGTAAGCACCGCTTGGTGCCCTGAGCTACAAAACAATAAAGATAACGAGAAAAATCATTCAGCAAATAGCATCGCCCTCGCCGCCTCCACTACCATGCTCACCTACCAGCTATCGTCACCTTGCCAAGGAATGCCTACACCTCCCTGAGCAAGCACAATGTACAGTTCAATCATCATAGTCTGAGCTCCGATATGTTTTCACCGATGCCTGGTCATTACTCGCTTCACGGCATACTCGGCCGATTGTTGAATATAAATAGCGTCATGGTTCGGGATAAACCAAATATGCTTCGGGTCTTTCAGCTTCTGGGATTTCCAATTCCCAATTTCGCGCAGACTCCGTTGATCTTGATGTCTGCCTCGTAGCTTTTGCATTTCATACGAAAGTTGTTTGTGCGGCACTTGTTTCCACTTCAGTGGTGCGTATAACAAATGATTACCCCCCCCCTTTTTGCCTTTTGCTTCTCTTTCCCGATTTTGTATAGGCATCAGTCTTTGGATATTCTTATTGCCTCAGAATACTTTTATAGATCATCCCGCATCCACCAGTTTTCCTTCATCCAATTTATTGTTTTCAACAATGGCGAGAAGATGGCTAGAGGAGTTACGAATCCGGTTTTAGCCCCGAAAGCTCCATTTTTAAGAGCTTTGGGCGAGCATGAAACAATTAATAATTACAATCGAAGCTGTGCTTGTTGTTGGCTGACTATCAACTCAGTCAATACTACCATTGATTTTATCAATGACCGGGTCCCATGCGAAAACTGTTAGCATGCCTCCTCTTCGCCGGGGAGAGTAGATGAGAGTATCAAGAGGTTTCTCACCAATTATCGGTAAACCAGCAGACCCGAACCTACTGTTTGCCGATGTAGAGTGTAAGGCGAGAACGAGTGGCGGTGGCGGCGGCGGGTTTATTGGATTGTTCCCAGATTTGAAGTGCCCGTTGGGCAGCGGCGGCAGCGGCATCAAAGTTCTTGTTCGCAGCGTGGGCGATGGAGAGGGTATCAAGGTATTTGGCGTTTTTGTTTTGGGTGATCTTGGAAAGGCGCCCAGCCAATGCAAGAGCTTCGGTCGGGCTTCGTAGCGCTGCATTCGACGTGGTGCTCAGGAGCAGGGAAAGTTGATTGGCGGCATCGAGTTGTTTGGTGTCGTTGCGGAGGGCATCCTGATAGTTGGCGATGGCTTCGGAAATTAGACCTTCGTTACGGAGGGAGTTAGCAAATTGGAAATGGGCCTTTCCAAGGAATCGCTTGAGTTGAACGTCGCCAGCGTTAATCTTGAGGGCAGCATTTAGATGGGTGAGTGCTTCTTCATAGCGGGTCAATTTGATTAGGATGGAACCGAGTTCGCTGAGAATTCGAAAATCCTCTGGATTCATTACCCGTGCTTTCTCTAATGCCTCAAGTGCAGCTTCGGTATTCTTGCGTTCCTGCAGAATGATCCCAATGATAAAATGGATATCGGCCAGTTCCTTTCGACTGGTTCCAGGAACTGTTTCCGCGACTACGACATGTCGCTGGAGATAGTTCAGACCCTCGGCAATCTCGTTGTGATCGACGAACTGGCTGTTGACTCGAAGTGGGTCGACATCTGGAGGAGGCCCAACCCATTGCCCGGGAAACGGCACAGAATGGTCACGCCAAAGTTTCGGGTCGGCATCAAGCAGATCGATATCGGCAAGGAGCTGATCGACACTGACCGGGCCCTTGTAGACAACAGCCACGCGTCCATAGCGATCAAGGAGGAAACTGCCAGGGACCGGCATGGGCAGCCATCGGTCGAGAAGTGAGCGTTGGAAGAGATCAAGGTTTCGAACGGTTTGGGAGGTCGTGATGTCGGCGTCAAAAGGGAATTTTAGTTTGGCCAATGCCCGCCTGGCAGCAACAGTATTATCAGGATCAGCGTGAAGCACGTGTATGCGCAGCCCCTTTGAGCGAATTCTGGACTCGGCCGCTGTCCATTCACGAAGCTCAGAGATGCAAGGGGCACACCAACTCGCCCAGAGGTTGATGAGCAAGGGTCCTTTCAAACGATCAGCCGGGAGTTCGGACACACCGTTTTCGGATTGGATATAGACCGGAGGGGGCGACAACCGTGCCGAAAGCACGATCCGGGCGGAAGGTTCAGGATCGGGAAATACGGGGGGCGAGGGAGTGAGGCTCTTGCGGTTGGACGGCGGACTCCATGATTTTGCGGCGGCGACTCCCTGGGTAACGAGGAAACGCTCGCCCGGTTCGATACCTGAAATTGATTCTTGTGTTCCTCCCGGCCAGCGAACCAGTAACTTTTCTATGCTGGCGTTTGGACCCAGTCCAAAATGAAGCCAGCTGCTGGATTGAGACAGGAACGCATCGCCGGCGCGCACACTCCGAATCAGAGGAACCTGCTGATTCTTGAGGTAGAGTTGGACACGGGCACCCACAGCATCGCGGTTGGTTGTTTCACCATTGCCTGACAACTTGACAGCGACCCAGTCGGCGTTGGTAGCTAAGTCATTTCTCAAAAACCGCAGGCGTGGAGCGGTGCGTGCTGTCATCCACAGGTCGAGATCGCCGTCAAAATCCCAGTCAACAGCCGTGACAGCCCGGGAGTCATCGGGGAAATCAAATCCGGAGGCCGAGGAGATGTCGGCGAAACCGGTGCCTCGGCAATTCAGAAACGCACAATTACGCTCGTTGCCGCTAAAGGAACGATCCTCGTGGAGAAGCCTGTTGAGCGCCTTCCATCCCTGCCGGTAACGCATGGTGTTTTCCGGAGTGATCTTGCCGACCGGTGATTGCGACACGACCTGCCGCCAATAGACACTTCACAAGTCGCCGGTGTCTTCCGTGCTGATAAAGCCGTTGGCAACAACAAGATCCTCCCAGCCGTCGTTGTTAAGGTCCACGAAGCGGGATCCCCACGCCCATCGGCCCATAGTCACACCCTGTTCGACGCTGACGTCGCTGAATCCGCCTCCGTCGAGATCGGCCTGGAAGAGTGAGTTGCCGCGGGCGTGGCGCTGGTATTGGGCAAGCATTGTTTTGGGGGCGCCGGGTTTAAACTGGCGCTGGAAGGTGATGCGATTGCCGGCAGCTGAAAACATGTTGCTGATGTAGATATCAAAGCGACCATCCCTGTTGAAATCCCCCCAACTGGCTGACATTCCGGCAGACATATCCTCGATGCCCAGTTCGGCGGCGACATCAACAAACCTGCCGTTGGTATTCTGATAGAGGTTGTTTCGTCCGTAATCGTTGGAAACATAGAGATCAGGATCGCCGTCGTCGTCGTAATCCTCCCATGCAGCAGCAAAGCTGAACCGGTTGTTGTTATGGCTAAGGCCGACGGTTTCAGTGACGTCGTTGAACTGCCACTCGCCTTCGTTTCGAAGGAGCATGTTTCGTCCGCCGTTTTGGGCGTCGTGGTAGGGGAGCGGTTCACCGAGTGTGCCGGAGCGAACTCGGTCGGCGGATGGGTTGTAGCCGCAGGCGTAGATGTCGAGGTCACCGTCGAGATCGAAATCGGCGGCAGTGATTGAAAAGGTTTGTGCATGAGTGGAGGTGCCGAAGCTGAGTTCGAAGCGGCCGGAACCGTCGTTTTCCATGAGGAGCAGCTTGAAGTCCTGCGAGACAACCAGATCGCGATCACCGTCGTTATCAAGATCGACGATCAGTACACTGGCACAGTAGTCGAGCCAATCGGTGCCGCTTTGGGCGGTGTGATCGGTAAGGGTTCCATCGGGTTTTTGGAGGAAAAGGCGGTTGGGCAGTCCTCCCTGCTGGCAGAGGTATAGATCATCCAGCCCGTCACCGTTCATGTCACCTAACGCAAGTCCGTGGTTGGCAACGACATCAAGCCCAAGATTGACGGGAATGCGTGAGCGCCAGTGGTCGGTGGAACGGAGCAACTGTTCCCGGTAAGCCTGATTGTGCCCAAGGAGATCGGCGGTGCAGTCTTTTAAGAGAGGGGATTTATTTTTGGCAAGTCGGGTTGACTCCTCGTAGGAAAGGAGAGCGATACTCTTGATATGCGGTGTTTCGATGTCTCGTGTCCAATGACAAAGCCACTCGGTGTTGATTTGTATTCGTCCCTCGGCAGATTGGCCGGTGGCGTTAAACAGGACATGACTTGTAAAATCATTTTCGGCCGTATCCACCCTGTAGAGTTTAACTTCGGTTTGAAGAATATTAGTCGATTGAATGCTGGACAGGAGAGACTGGAAAGCAATGACCGGGTCATCATGAAAGGGTGCGGACTCAGGGCCGCCGCGTTGGATATGAAATTCGGCGTCACGGTAGAACTCTGATAATCTGGCAGGCTTAAGTTGCAGATTCAAGGTGGTGTCCTGAGTAAAGAATTTGGCGATGGAATCGTTGGATAGTCTTGAGGGAACGGACAGTTTTTTTGCTAGCAGTTTGAGTTGCTTGGTCGCGGCAGCACTGAATGCTTCACTACCCCAGCCGTCCTCAATCGGATCAATCCGCTTGTAGGCATCCGTGAGAGGGGCGATGAAGGTCGTTTGTTCGAGTCCTGGCGCGGTTTGAATACCCTCAACGACGTCGGGTGATGGCGGAAGGGGGTTGGGCTCTTCCGGAGTCGAAGTTCGGGAGCAACCGGTCCACGAAAGGCAGAGAGCGATAGTGAGAATCCGAAACAATTTGAGGAGCTCGAGCCGGTGGTCACTGTTCTTCCGAGATGCCTTCACGAAGTGAAAATAGTAGATGTCAAAATTCTGATTGTCGACTAGCAAGTAGAATCAACCGGAGCCAGCCGTCGAAAACCACCCGGTAACCTGAAACTTGCCTAATGCATCCGGTCGAGTGAGCCGGGTGGGCGGGGAATCTTCCAGTATGACTCGGCGCCGGGCGGCCATTTTCGCATTTGCAGCAGATCCTTCCCGAACAACCTGAGTGCCAGGCCAAGTGGCAGCAGCACGGTGAAAAAAAGCAGCAGCAAAAACAGCGTGCCGAACACACGTCCCATACAAAAGCCAAGCGTCATCCCCGCCCGGTGAACACGCCGGCCCGCGGCATCCCAAACCAAGCCAACGTACAGCAGCACCGCGACTGATCCCCACGCCACCCAGGCTCCTGGCCAAGCGATGACTGCCCGCCACAAAAACAGTACCCGCGCCGAACGGCCCCATCACCTCGTTGTGCCCGATGTAGAGCACCCAAAAGTCGCCGTCGAGACCGGCGCACTCGCGGGCGATCGGCAGGATAGCGTGGGAATTAATGGCGGTGACGGCGGCGTTGATGATCTCAAAATCACGCCCGGGAAACCGGCCCTCGAGCAGCACCTCCAAAAGTCGCGGCATGCCGAACGCCGGCTCGGGATCGCCCTCCGCCGCCGACTCGCCAAACATGAACACGCGAGTTGTGGCCGACGCCTTTTCGCGGCGCAACAATGTCGGCTGCGATGCCCGCGCGAGTGTCGGCGGCAGGAAGCGCCACGCGAACTTTGCGTTCTCGATCAGCGCGCCGTTTTCGTGGTGGGGCGAGGCGACAAAAAACGAAGTGGGATGCCCGTAACCGGCCAAGCGGAAAGCGCCCTCGGCCAACCCCAGCAGCAGTGCCGGTACACCGAGCATCAGAGCGAGGCGCAACAGCCAAATGCGACTTGGGCTGGGCTTCGGCTTTTTGGATAGCTGAGGCTCCATGCGGTGGCGCGTGGATTACTCCGGTTTCGGCTTGGCCTTGGCCGGCGCGATGGTGCCGAACATGTGGCCGCCCACCTTGCCGTGCGCCCATGTGCCAGCGTATTTGCTGCCGTCGATCACCACGTGCGCGCTGAAGGTACCCAAGCCGGGGAAGGTCAGGTTGTCGAGCGAGATGACTGGCGTGTCGCCGGCCCACTTGACGGGGATCGGCATGGGCAGTGTCACGTCGCGTTTGCCGTACTTGATCCGCGCGGTGAACACCCACAAATCGCCCTGCGACATTTTCCGCACAGAGAGAATGGTGTACGACTCCGTGCTTGGCGGCGCCTCTTTGCCGACGACGGTGAACTGGCCGGTCAGCACGGCGTTGGTCAGCGTCGATTCAAACTGTTTGAACAACCGCGCCTGCCGGGACTCCGGGTTTTCCGGCTTGGCCTTCGGCTCCTCGGCGTTGACCTTGGCCAAGCCGGCGATCAGCGCCGCGACACTCAAGTAACCACGAATTAGATTTGCGCGCATGCGGCGACTTTCCGCCCAGCCAAGCGCCAACGCAAGCCGGAAGGAGAGGGGCGTTTTATTGGTTGCGTGACGGTATTCGAGTGCTATCCTACAGCCATGCCTACACGGTTTTTGTGAATAGCCGGTTTACGCCGGGAGTCTGTTTACTGAAGCCGATTATGGCATCAACCGTCTGGAATCATGAAAGCAAACATTCATACCCTGATGGCTGGCAGCCTGATGCTGACCGTAGCATTGGCCGCCGGATGCGAGCGAGAGTCGAAGAAAGGCCCGCGCGTTTACAATCACCCCCCAGCGACCGTTGGCCCGCCGGCCGACCTTTCGCAGTTTGACGCCCCGCCGCCCCCCGCTCCGGGGAAGGCCAAGCCGATGCCGGTTGCGCAAGTTGCCGCACCAGCACCAGCACCAGCACCAGCACCAGCACCAGCACCGGCAGCCGGTTCGCTAGAGTTGCGCCCGGAGTTGGCCGACGTGGTGGACATGGCCAAGCGCGGAGTCGGTGACGAGGCGCTGTTGGCCTTCGTCGAGCAAAACCCGGTCACCCACCGCATCGCGCCGGAGACGATAATTTTCCTCAACGACTTGGGCGTCCCGGAAAACGTGGTGGCGCTGATGATTCGACAGGGCGACGCCGTGGAGGTACAGAGCGGGAGAGCAGCCAGGGGTGGAGTGCCGATGGAGCCCGCCCCAGTAACGGGACAACCGGTTTCAAGCAGACCGCCGCCAGCGCCGCTGCCCCCGACGAACGCTCCGCCGGTGGTCAATAACCATTATTACGGCGCACTCGATCCTTACGGCGACTGGTTCTACGACGGCTCACACGGCTGGGTGTGGCGGCCAACCGTGGCCGTGGTCGATGTCGGCTGGCGGCCTTACAGCCAGGGCGGGCGGTGGATTTACAGTGACGTCGGCTGGTATTGGAACTCTTACTATAGCTGGGGCTGGGCGCCGTTCCATTACGGGCGCTGGCATCGCTCCACTCTTCACGGCTGGTACTGGGTGCCCGGCTACAAGTGGAGCCCGGCATGGGTCATGTGGCGCTCCAACAACCATTACGCCGGATGGGCGCCGCTGCCGCCGGGGTCCCACTACGTTCACGGCATCGGGTACTCATGGGGAGGTGCACACGTCGGGTTCAGCTTCGGTTTTGGGCTTGGGCACGGCTGGTTCACCTACTGCGATTATGCGCATTTGCGCCATCGCCGGCTGCACCGCCACCGGGTGCCGGATAACCGGGTAGCGATTGTTCACAACGAGACAACTGTCGTTAACAATTACATCACCGAAAACAACACCACAATCGTCAACGCCGGCATTCCACCGGCCGTGATCGCCGAAAAAACACGCGAACCGGTGCAAAAAATGCGTATCCGCGAATTGGACCTCGAAGTCGAAAGCATCGCCCGTGTCGGGCAGATTGATGCCAACGGAAAAACCATGGCGATCTATCGTCCAGAGGTGCCCACCCCGCTAGAAACGCCCGTTGAAAAACCGAGTGGCCGCACACCAGTCACCAAGAATTCGTCACTGGGCGATTCCTCGGCAGACAAACCGGAGGCCGACCAGAAACTATTAAAGCAGTATGGAAACAGCACCTCCGTAGCCAACCGGAGTAAAATCACCGGTAGTCTGGGAGCGGGGAAACTCACGCGGCCGCTTGGCAGAAGTTACACCCTCTCTGGAGACGGCAATAGCCGCTCTCTCAACAGCGGAGCGGCTGCTGTATCACCCAGCCGCACTGGCTCCACCAAGTCCAACCGCAGTGCCAGCACCTCAGCCAAGCCGGACGCGAACGGCAGCCGAACGCTGAAATCCACCTTCAGTACACCGAGCAAAAGCCGAACCACACCCACGAAACCAAGCGCGCGAACGCCGTATAGCCGCTCTTCGCCGGAAGCGAATAGCACTCTCAAACCCGGCCGATCGGCCAGCTCGCGGCTGATAACACCCTCCACCCGAAGCTCGGCCACTCCAAACCGTGCGTGGCAGCAACGACCTTCCCCCTCCTACAGCGCACCTCGCTCGACGGGACGCTCGGTGGCTCCCAAGTCAACCGCGCAGCCCTTACGACTGCCAAGCGCACGCCCAGTCGTTCCGAGCTACAGCCCTCCGGCAGCATCACGCCCGGCTCCTTCACGAGCCACTAGGCCACCGGCACGTTCTACTCCCAGCCGATCCTACTCCGCTCCTTCTCGAGCCACTAGGCCACCGGCACGTTCTACTCCCAGCCGATCCTACTCCGCTCCTTCACGGGCCACTAGGCCACCGGCACGTTCTACTCCCAGCCGATCCTACTCCGCTCCTTCACGGGCCACTAGGCCACCGGCACGTTCTACTCCCAGCCGATCCTACTCGGCACCGTCCAAAAGCTACTCTCCTCCGGCACCGAGTCCTCCCCCGTCGTCCTCGGGTGGAGGTTCCTCCTCGAGATCACCAGTTTCGTCGGGAGGCGGCAGTAAGAATCCGCGCTGATAGGGAGTTGAGCCGCAAACAGGAATGAGGGGGAAAATGAGGCGTACCATTGCCGCCTGTTCGCTGGCGGTATCACTTGGCTTGACGAACGCCACCGCGCTTGGCCAGGCGCGGACGGTGTACTACAGCAGCTTCGAGCCGGGGCAGGATTACGACGCGGAGTTCACCCTCATCGACCAGGATGCCTGGCAGGGGGAAGGCACCGGTGGCAACGGCCTGGTTGAGGATAATTTCGAGAGCCTGGGCCAGCAGGGCTACATCGGGTATTGGCCACCGGAGGAGGACGGCGAGACGTTCACCAGCCTTTGGCGACCGGTCGAGGGGATCGATCCCGAGGAAACAAAGGTTACTTTCACGGTGCTCATGATGATTACCGCCTCCACTAATGACCAGCGGGACGACTTCCGCTGGGCCGTTTACAACAAGAACGAACAGCGATTGGTGACGTTGGACTTCGACAACGAAACGCGAAACATCAACTACGCTCTCGATGACAACATTTTTTTGCCCACGGGATACAACTTTGAAAACGAGGCACTCTACGAGTTGAAATTCGTCATGGACTTCGCCGCCAACAACTGGTCGGCGTACATCGGTGACGAGGTGCTCTTGGACAGCAAGACACTGACCACAACCGGGGCCAGCCTGACCTTCGGTGACCTCGGCCCACTCTGGGTCTATGGCAAACCCGAGACCCCGGGCAACAACTACATGGTCTTCGACGAGTACAAACTCACAGTGGAAACCAGCGACCAGCCGGTCAAGATCCCGCCCACCCTCGCGTGGACCGGCTGGACGGATGACGGCCGCGCCATCCTGCAACTGGGAGGCGACGCCACGACCGACTACACCGTCGAGGTTTCCGGCGACCTGAAAACCTGGACCCCACTCCAGACCTCCCAGCCGGGCGACACGTGGAAGGAAATCGCCGACGCCGAAGCCCCCAACTACGAGCAGCGCTTTTACCGCGCACGCAACGCCAACTGACTTGGCCCGGCGCCGCGCTTGAATACGGCCACTCGGCCATGCGTCCAAGATGGCCTTGGTTGACTTCGGGGGTGGGCTTCAGTAAAACCCCACGCCACTCGCGCTTGCCCCAGCGCGCGCGAAGGGAAACCTAAAAAGAATTTTTACTATGTTGAAACACATTGCCGCACTCATGCTCATTGGTGGGTTTGCCTCATCGCAAAATGCGAACGCCGAACCCGTGGAAATTGATGACCTTACGGCCAATATGGCGGACTTGTCGGCCAAGCTGCCGCCCGCAGCCAAGGCGAAGGTCAGTTACAAGAAGGACATCAAGCCGTTGATTGAAAAATCGTGCCTCAATTGTCACGGAGCAAAGAAGCGGCCCAAGGGCAAGTTCCGCATCGACACCCGCGAATTGGCGCTCAAGGGCGGTTCCGAGGGCGTGGCAATCATCCCCGGCAAAAGCGACAAGAGTCCCCTGACCTACTATATCACCTATCAGGTAGTTGACTACGAGATGCCGCCGGAAGGCAAAAAAGATTATCCGAAGCTAACCAAGGAACAGATTGGCCTTATGCGCGCCTGGATTGACCAGGGTGTCAACTACGACAACTGACCGGCGGCGGCGACTTCACTTTTAACACACCCCGGCCTCGACATTCGGGCCGGGGGTTTTTATTGCACAGCGAGTGGGTATCTCATCGCAACAACTCGCCGCCATGCAGCAGCGCCTCGCCAGCGGCAGCGCCGATACCCAGACCGCACACGCCAAGCCAGGCTCAACCGGCCCACAAATCATCCTCGGTATCGACCCCTCGCTGCGCGGAACCGGCTACGGCGTCATCGACACCGCCCAAGCCACACCGGCCACCCTCATCCAAGGCACCATCCGCTGCCCCGCCAATTGGCAGCTCTCCCGCTGCCTGAGGGAGATCACAGAAACGCTCGAGGATATTCTCCAAAAAACCAAGCCCACCATCGCCGCTGTTGAGGGCCTGTTCTTCGCGCAAAACATCCGTACCGCACTCGTCATGGGCCAGGCACGCGGGGCCGCCTTGGCCGTCTTGGCCAAGGCCGGTTTGGACGTCTTCGAGATCGCTCCGCGCAAGGTCAAGCAAGCTATCGTAGGCTACGGCGCAGCGCAGAAGGAGGCCGTCGCCAAGATGGTGCAAACCCGCCTCGCCTTGCCCGAGATGCCGGAACCGGACGCCGCCGACGCACTTGCCATCGCACTGACCTACGCACAATCCGCCAACTCCCCAATACCAGACCCATCTATCAAGCCGGTGTAGCCACTGCGACTAGCCTAATGCGGGTGGAGTTCTGGAAATCTTTCGAGATTGTCCGGATTGAATAGCCCCTGTAGCTTCCCTCGCCGATGCAACTTAACCACCCAAACCGATCCAACGCAGTGGAATCGATGTATTTCTCGGTTCTGCTCGGCTGCATCTACCTGCTTGGCTGTAGTCCGGCCGAACAGTCCAATGAACAGGCGGCCACGTCGGCGGCACCTCAACCGGAACTGATGGAAACCAAGATGGATGCGGCTCCGGGCCAAGCGGCGCTCCAAACATTGGCCAACGAGCAAGTTCGATTCGACAAAACGGTTTTTCGCCACGAGGTCGATGCCCAAGCTTACGAGAGCGCCTTTGTCGCGCTGTGGGATCGGCTGCGCTCGACAGAGCCGTTTGAGGTGCTGCGTCAATTTCCCTTCATCCGGCTGGAGTTACTTCTGCCCTCGGAGTGGGAACCGCTGCCCTTGGGCATGCCCGGTATCCGGCAGACTTCGCTCGACGGTGAAACGATCCCTCTTGATCATCCCGGTTATCTGGCGCAGTTGAACGAACTGAAGTCGGCCGGGTGGGAGATTATCCAAACCGAGTGGCACCACTCCGAGTTTCGCCCTGGCAAAAACGGCCAAGCGCCACAGTCGGTGGTCTCGTTCGAGATCCATTCCGGAAACACGAGCGAGGAGCGCCGCGCCATCGTCAAGGGCCAACTCGAGGTCACATGGACACCGCACAAGACCAACTCCGGCCTGCGCATCCCCGGGACGATCAAGGTGCGGGATACCACGATCACCGACTACACCGGGAAGCCCGCGTTCACCGAGTTGCTCCAGATCGACCCGAAAAAAGTCGATGCCAAGCTCTACCCGCGCGTGAGCCCGCTTATCGTTTACGACCTGAACCAAGACGGCCTGCCGGAGATCATCCTTGCCGGGTGCAACCTCGTTTACTGGAATCAGGGCAGCGGCCGGTTCCAACACGAACCGATGCTCAGGAATCCCATCATGCCGCTTGGCGCGGCGGGGATTCTTTCCGACTTCAACGGCGACGGCCATGTGGACTTCGTCTCGACCGGAAAAGAAGAAGGCCTGTTGCGACTCTGGACCGGCAGCGCCGGCGGACAGTTCACCTCAAAACCGATCGTCTGTTTTCAGGACAGATACGAAAACCAGCACACGATGACGGCTGCGGACATCGACCTTGACGGCGATCTCGATCTCTTTGTCGGCCAATGGAAACAGCCGTACCTGCGCGGCTCGATGCCGACCCCGTATTACGACGCCAACGACGGTTACCCTGACACGCTGTTACTGAACAACGGCACGGGGCAGTTCACCGACGGCACCGAGGCAGCCGGCCTCTCGGCCAAGCGGAACCGCCGCACCTACAGCGCATCGTTCGCCGACCTCGATGGCGACCACGATCTCGACCTGCTCACTGTTTGCGACTTTTCGGGGATCGACCTTTACCGCAACAACGGCCATGGAGAATTCACAGACATGACAGACCGGTGGGTGAAGCAGCGACACGGCTTCGGGATGTCCCACACCGTGAACGACTTTGATGGGGACGGTGTACTGGACATCTACATGGTCGGCATGAGTTCCACCACGGCACGGCGGCTTGACCAACTGGGGCTGGGTCGAGAGGGCTTTGAAAAACTCGACGCCATGCGTGCGCCAATGACCTACGGTAACCGACTATACATCGGCGGCAAGACCGGCTTCCACCAGCCAGACTTTAGCAGCGATGTCGCCCGCACAGGCTGGTCGTGGGGTTGCAGTTCTGCGGACTTCGACAACGACGGCGACATGGACCTCTACGTCGCCAACGGCCACCTGAGCGGCAACTCCGCCCTCGACTATTGCACCCGCTTTTGGTGCCACGACGTGTACACCGGCACCTCCAAGCCGAACGAAACGCTGGATACCTTTTTCTCCGGTACACTGCAGGGACTCGGCTCAAACTATTCGTGGAACGGATTCGAACACAACCACCTGTTCCTGAACCGCGACAACACCGGCTTCAGCAACGCGGCATTCCTTTTGAGCACGGCATTTGAGTTCGATGCACGGTCGGTGGTGCTCGCCGACGTGGATGTCGACGGACGGACGGATCTGCTCGTCGTCCAGTATGATGCCAAGGCACGACAGCAACGGTTGTTCGTGATGCAAAACCAAATCCAAACCCAAGGCAACTGGGTTGGCCTACATATTCCCGATCGGCCCGGCCTGCCCGCCAACGGGGCAACCGTTCAACTGCACACCCGCAACCGCAACGATGTGCGTCAACTCATCACCGGCGACTCGTTCACCTCGCAGCACCCTGCGACAGCCCACTTCGGCTTGGGTGAAAATCAGATGGTCGACAAATTGGTGATCCGTTGGCCAAGCGGTAAGACCGTCACCCTGACACAGCCGGCCATCGGCCAATATCACCGACTAAAAATTTAGTCCGATGAACCCGCGGCCTCCTGCCGCTTGAGTTCCTCCTCTAAAAAACGGGTGACCTCCTTGAACTTGGGCTCGTTCTCCGGGTTGGCGTCAATGAGGGTCCGGTGTGCCTCCAGACTGCTGCGGGTGAATTCGGTTTTGTCCGGCGCTTCGTCTGCCTCAACCGGCTCAGCAGCCTCCGCTTGGTCTAGCGATTCTGCAGTACTGAATAACTCAAGGATTCCCAGGTTGTCGAGCAGGACTCGAACCTGCTCCGTTGGTCTGTAGAGTGAAACCCCCCCATCCGGTTCATACTGGCGAAGAGTGCGGTTCAGACCAACCAACACCCCTAGAAATGTGCTGTCCATCAGTTGGCAGTCGCTCAAGTCTAACGTGAAAATCCGGCGGCCTCGCTCAATCAGACTGTTGATGACGCGCTTGAAAGGGACGCTGGACAGGCAGTTCGCGCGGCCCGTTATGCGAATCACAGCCCGCTCCCCAAGATCCGCCACATAAATTTTTGCCGGTGTAACTCCCATAACCAACTCCTTCGGCAATCTCCGGCAGATTTCACCACCTGTCAAGAATTGCAAAATGGGGTTGCAAAAAAAGGCCCACCGTCGAATGTTCCGCCAACCACTGAAACAAACCATGAACACTCAACAAAAAAACGGGTCGGGATTCACTCTCATCGAACTACTGGTTGTGATTGCCATCATCGCCATCCTGGCGTCACTGCTGCTGCCAGCTCTCGCAAAGGCCAAGGAACAGGCAATGCGCACTAACTGCATGAACAACTTCCGGCAGATCGGAATCGCGAATGCGATGTATCTGAATGACAACGAGGAATACATGCCGTACCCAGGATGGAGTTCGGGTACGATTGGTTTACCCAACTGGGCGTATACACGACGTGCTAACGGGACACCTGCACGTGATTTGGTTCACGAAAGTCAGCTGTGGAACTACCATAACAATAGCAATATACTGAAATGCTCAATGGACTACATTGTAAAGAACAGAAATGATCCGATGTTTAAAAGAAGAGAGCAGATTGTTAGCAGTTACATAATGAACGGAGCTTTTTGTGAGTACAAAAAAAACCTTGGACGCAAACCAGGCATGTCTTACAAGGCAAGCCGTTTTGAACCTGGAGATGTCGTGTATTGGGAAGCAAGTAGCAACGATTATCCTGCCTATGACAACGCCACCAGCAGGGCAAACGAACCGGTGGCTAAACGCCACAAGGAAGGGTTTGTTGCTGCGTTCCTCGACAGCCACGTTGAATTCGTCAAAATCAAAATCTGGGCGCAGGAAACCAAGTCGCCGCCGAAAGGTGGCAATCGCTGGTGGTGCAGCCCGATTGATCGTCGATAGCATTAACATAGGTTATAGAACCAAATGACACACAGGCTAAATTTTTTAACTATTACCATTTCTCTTGGCTTTCTACTGATTGGCTGCGGTGGCGGCATGGAAGAAGCACTGCAGGCGGATAACGCAGAAGAATCGGCTAACGACCTCATAAAGTTTTTTGAGAAGTCCGATCTCAAACTAAAACAACTGGCAAAGACCGCCAGCGACGCGATCGACCAGGGCAATTATCCATTGGCCATCCAGTCCATCACCCAGCTAAAAGCCAACGGCGCAAAGTTGACCACCGACCAGTTCATGGTGGTCAGTGAAGCGGGTGTGAATGTTCAGGTAGCCATCATCGAAGCCGCTGAGAGTGGTGAAAGAAAAGCTCAAATGATGCTGAACATGCAGGGAGCTGCAAGGCGCAACTAAGGCGCCATCAATCTTTTTTCTTCGCCTTGGCCTCTGGCTTGCCGGCATCCGGCGGCGCTTGGCCGGGGTCCTCCCCCTCAATCACCACGACCGACTTGCGCAGCACCTGCCCCTGGTGGGACAACCCCTGCGCGGCGATGCCGATGATCTTTGCTCCAACTTCCGGTTCCGCCTCGGGGTCGCGCAGTTGATGTTTTCCTGCATCAAAACCCTCCTCCGGTTTCGGCTCGTGGGTGACCACCCCCACCCTGCGGGCCACGTCTCGGCAGGCGGCCTGAAAGTTGTCCAGCTGCCGCACCAGTTTTTCCTGCCCGGACTGGCGCCCAGCCTGGTTGAGGGCGAACACATGGTCCAGCATACCGGTGACCACTTTCACCCAGTCGCCCTGCGCCCGGCCGAGCTTGTCCACCTCGAGCCTCAGATGGTTCTTCTCCGTGTCGTTGGCCTTTTGCAGAAACTCGGTGAACTCGCGCGCCTCGGCGTTGATCTTGCCGGCGATCTCCCGTGAGGCGGCGTTGATCTCGTTGGCCCGGTCCTCCACGTGGAGCCACTGCTCCGTGGCGTTCTCGATCTGCTTCGCAACGGCATCGACCGAGGAGATTTTCTCAACCGAAGCCGCCAGTTCCTTCGCCTCGGTGAGGTCGGCCTGCGCCTGGAATTCCTTGAGGAACGGCAGCACCATGACCCACGCCCCCGCCGCCACGCAGGCAAAACACCAAAACGCCTCCAGCCCGTCAAACGACGCTTCAGAGTGATAATAAACAATCCAAGCCATAATCAGGAGAGCCACGTCTCCAACGATGAAGGGCCATTTCTCGATTTTCGGTGCGCTCGATTCGCTCATCGGTGCGGTTGGTGTATCCCAAACCAAAAGCTTCGACGAGCAAAACCAAACATTGCTTGAATGCACGCCTGGCCTTGTTTAGCGTCCCAGCCGTTAAACCATGTTCAAGTTTCAAACACTCGCCTCCTTGCCCAAGAGCTTGCTCGGCTTGGCCACCAGCTTCGCTTTGACCTCAGCCGCCGAGGCCGCGCGCACTCCGAACTTCGTCCTCATTTTCATGGACGACCAGGGTTACCAAGACGTCGGTGTCTTCGGTTCGAAAACCATCAAGACACCGAACCTGGACAACATGGCAAAGGAAGGAATGAAGTTCACCGACTTTTATTCGCTTGCTCCGGTTTGCTCGCCGTCCCGCGCCGGGTTGATGACTGGCTGCTACCCACCGCGAGTGGGCATCACCGGCGTTTTATTTCCACGCCACAACATCGGCCTGAACCCCGAGGAAACCACCATTGCTGAGATCCTCAAAACCAAGGGCTACGCCACTGCCGCCGTGGGTAAATGGCACATCGGCCACCTCCCGAAATTCTTGCCAACCAACCACGGCTTCGACAGCTACTTTGGCATCCCCTACTCCAACGACATGGACGGTGTGAAGGGCAAAAATCGTAACCTGGACCGTGCTTGGATCGAGCGCGACATCTCCCCGTGGAACGTCCCGCTGCTTCGCAATACCGAAGAGATCGAGCGCCCTGTAAATCAAAACACGATCATCGAACGCTACACCCAAGAGGCGCAGCAATTCATCCGCAGCAACAAAGACAAGCCATTCTTTCTCTATATGCCGCACAGCATGCCGCACATCCCTCTTTTTGTGTCGGACAAGTTTTACACGAAGGATCCAAAGAAAGCATACATCCGCACGATCGAAGAGATTGATTACTCGATCGGCCAAGTTCTAAAAACGCTGAGAGAGACTGGCGTCGATGACAATACGGTCGTCATCTTCACGAGCGACAATGGCCCGTGGCATCTCAAGCTCCGCCATCACGGCGGCTCGGCCTTGCCGTTGCGTGGCGCAAAATTCAGCACATGGGAGGGGGGCATGCGCGTGCCGACCATCATGCGCTGGCCCGGCAAAATCCCAGCAGACTCCGTCTGCAGCGAAGTTGCCGCCGCATGCGACATTCTTCCGACCTTTACCAAGCTTGCCAAAGCCGGACTTCCCGAACGCAAGATCGACGGTAAAAATATCTGGCGATTGATGTCCGGCAAAAAAGGAGCCAAGAGCCCTCACAAACAGTTTTACTACTATCGCGGCAACGGCCTGCGTGCCGTCCGCAGTGGTAATTGGAAACTCCATATTGGCGGTGGAACCAAGAAACAGCAAAAAGAAGGAACCAAACCGGCGCTAACACTTTACAACTTGGCCGAAGACATCGGCGAAACGACGGATGTCGCAGCGGCAAACCAAAAGATCGTTCAACGGATCTACAAACGCGCCTTGGCTTTTGACAAATCCCTCAAGGCCGACGCTCGCCCCGCTGGCGAGGTTAAAGCCGCTGAATAAAAAAGAACTCCCAAGCCAAGTGCTTTCCGGACGAGTTTAACGCTTCAAAAAACCCATGCTCTTTAACCAATCACCGCAAAGTTCCGGCCACGCGGTGACAGGGTCCTTTGACGGACGAAGGCCGTAACCGTGGCCTCCACTTGGAAACACGTGCACCTCGCTTTTTACTCCCTTGCGTCGTAGCTCCTGCCAGAACCGCACGCTTCCTTCCGCTGGAACAGAATCATCACCCGCATGGGCAAAAAAAACTGGGGGCGTGTTTTTTGTAATACGCAACTCCGGCGACAGTTCGGTCTTGGTTTCTTTATCGACGAGGTAGGCTGGATAAATCAATACGCCAAAATCCGGACGGCAACTTGCCTGGTCAATGGCATCAATCGGCTTGTAGTTCCGCCTGTCATGGTTCGTCATCGCAGTCGCGGATAAATGGCCACCCGCCGAAAAGCCGAGAAGACCAATCCGTTTGGGATCAAGCCCCCACTCCTTTGCATGATGCCGGACCAGGCTCACCGCTCGTTGTACATCCTGCAACGGGGCATCGTGTTTTTCGCGGCCTTTGCGACGGGGCACTCTATACTTGAGCACCACGCCGGTGACGCCGATTGAGTTCAGCCACTTCGCCACTTCTGTCCCCTCCAGATCCCACGCCAATATTTGATACCCCCCGCCGGGGCAGATCACCACCGACGCGCCAGTATCCTGTTCCTGCGATGGCCTGAACACTGTCAATGTCGGCTTCGTGACGTTGTTATATTTGAGAATGGGAGCGCCGCGGTGCTTGTGTGTAGTCAGGGTTTCCGAAGGGACATCCCCTTTTTCGCCTGGCACTTTATCAGGCCAAACATCCAGAAGCTTCCAGATTTCCAACTCAGCAGCCGGGAGCTTGGCTAATCCAAACCCCAAAAGCATCACAACAAAAACACGGTTGATCATCGCGGGGAGCATCCAACTAGGTGCACCCGTTGAAAAGAAAAAATTGACCAAGTTCTGGTCTGTCTACTGAGCGGCAAGCCAAATGAAGCGAAGCGCAATGAGTGCCAGAAGCAGCAACTGGAGTTTTTTTGATCAGAAAAAAAGAGCGTTTATTTCTTACTCAAATCGCGGATGCGAATGTTGCGGTACCAAACGGCGTCACCGTGGTCCTGCAACAGGATGTGCCCGGCCAACCTCACGCCGAACTTCTCCAGTTTCCTAAACTTGCTCTTGGCCACCGCCGCCTTTACTTCATCGTTGCCAAGCTCGTAAGTCAGCACGACTTTGCCGTTAAGAAAATGCTTCACCGTCTGCCCCTTCACAAGAATGCGCGACGTGTTGAACTCCCCCACCGGCTTGAGCGGCTTGTCCTTCGCCGGCGCAAGCACGTCGTAAAACGACGCCGTCTGGTGGTTGCCCCTGACTCCATCGGGGTGGTTGATGTCGTCGATCACTTGATACTCGTGCCCCAGGGAACCACGCTCACGGATGATGAAATATTTCACGCCGCTGTTCGCGCCCTTGGCCACCTTCCACTCGAAGCGAAAATCGAACTGCTCGTAGGTGCTCCGTGTAATGATGTCACCGCCGCCGCCCTTGGCCTCGTGTTTGAGGCAGTCGCCCTCGATCGCCCAGCCCTTCCCCGGGAACTTGCCGCTCCTGGCGTTCATCCATTGATCGGTCGTCGTGCCGTCGAACAACGCCACAAACCCCTTCTCCACCTTGGCGCTTTTCTTTTCAGCCGAAAATGGAACCGCCACAACGCCGGCCATCGCGACGGCCGCCAACAAATGCAAATATCGTTTCATTTCAAAATGTGATCCGCGACCGGCAGCTTGGCCAAGCGCCCTCCCGGCGACAACTCAAAACATCAGCCGGCTCGAGCGCTCCGCGAGTTGGTCGCTCCACTTCGACCAAAAACCAAGCCGTTGGCCAAGCGACTCCAGCCGGGCCAGCGGCAGCGCCTCCCCCCGCCCCTCCGCCTGGCCGTCGAGCGCCTCCCACGCTTGGCCAAGCGACTGCAACTCGGCATCCACCTTGGCCAACTCCGACTGCAATCGACCGTGCAACTCCGTGACCTTGTCGTTCAACGCCATGCCCTCGCCCATCAACGCCGCCTGCAACAGCGGCGAATCCTGTGTCTCTTTTTTGGCGAGAAACGCGTCCACCTCGCGGCACACCGCGCCTATCTCCATGAACCATTCCGTCATCTCGCCGGGAATCGATTTCACGTTGCCCGGCGCTCGCCCGAGCTCGATCTCGAGCAAATGCCGCACGCGCGACTTTGCCTCGCGCAGGCATTGATGTGCGGCGTTCACCTCGGCGAATCGCCGCTGCAACTCCGCCTTGACCTCGTCCGTCGCATCGTGCGCCCGGTCGGGATGCACCTCCGTGGACAACTCATGAAAACGCTGCTTCAACGCGTCGACATCGAGCCAAGGGCGTCGGGGGAAATTCATCAGTGCGAAGCAATCGGTCATCGGCGGAACACTTGGCCGCCCCGATCAGGCGCTGAAACTTTCGCCGCAGGAACAGGTGCTCGCAGCGTTGGGGTTGTTCACCTTGAACCCGCCATCCTCCAACTTGTCGGCATAGTCCAACTGGCTACCGGTGACGTAGAGGGCCGTTTTCGGATCGACCACCACACGGATACCGTAGCTCTCGACGAGAATGTCCCGATGCGCCGGCACGTCCTGTAAATCCAGTTTGTACTGCAAGCCGGAACAACCGCCCCCGACGACCGCCACGCGCAGCACTCCCTCGGGACGCCCCTGCCGCTCGAGCAGCGAGCGCACCTTGTTACCGGCCTCTTCGCTCACCTTGAGCAGTCGCTCGTCGCCGACGCGGACCTTGGCTTCCGTGGGCGTTTCCTTCTTGGCAATGCCAGAAATCATCGGCGAAAAGTTTAGCCTAGAAACCGTGAAATGGTCAATTGCCTTGAGTCGTGCTTTGCAAGGCGATACGTTGCGCGTGTCAGGGCCCACGGAGTGCGGACTTACGAACCCCGCCAGGGCCGGAAGGCAGCAACGGCAGTTTGCTTCGTATTTGCCGTGGTCACCCTGGCGTTTCCCGATCCCCAAAACTTGCCTCCAGCCACGCGCTGTGGCTACGCTGCACCCGTGAACCTATCCAAACTCTTTCGCACGACGCTGGTTGCCTTGGCTGCAATCGGCTTGGCCAAGCCGGCCAGCTCGCTCGCCGCCGACAAGCCGAACATCTTAATCATCCTCGTCGACGACCTCGGCTACGGCGATCTCTCCTGCTACGGCGCGAAGGATTTGCAGTCGCCCAACATCGACTCGCTCATGGCCGACGGCATGCGGTTCGACTCGTTTTACGCGAACTGCCCGGTCTGCAGCCCGACTCGCGCCGCGTTGCTGAGCGGCACGTACCCGGATCTCGTCGGCGTGCCGGGTGTGATCCGCACTCACCCCGAAAACAACTGGGGCTGGCTCTCACAGAAAGCGACGCTTCTGCCCCGGACGCTCAAGGGCGCTGGCTATCACACGTCGCTCATCGGCAAATGGCACCTTGGTCTTGAGGAGCCGAACACGCCGAACGGGCGCGGTTTCGATCATTTCAAGGGCTTCCTCTGCGACATGATCGACGACTATTACAAGCACCGTCGGCACGGTATCAATTATTTCCGCGAGAACCGAAAGGAGATCGATCCTCCCGGCCACGCGACCGACTTGATCACCGAATGGGGTGTCGACTACGTCAATGATCGCAAGGGCAAAGACAGCCCGTTCTTTATGTATCTCGCCTATAACGCACCTCACACACCGATCCAGCCGCCGCAGGATTGGTTTGAAAAAGTGAAGACCCGCGAACCGGGCATCAGCGACAAACGTGCCAAGTTGGTGGCGTTGATCGAGCACATGGATCATGGAATAGGCCAAGTCATAGAGACACTGAAAAGGAACAGCCAATACGAAAATACACTAACCATTTTCACGAGTGATAACGGGGGACAAGTGAGTGTTGCCGGCACGAACGGCAATCATCGCGGCGGCAAACAGGACATGTACGAGGGCGGCTTGAAGGTGCCGACTTGCGCCGTGTGGCCCGGCAAAATCAAGGCCGGCACACGCAGCAACCTCGTCGGCATCACGATGGATTTGTACCCGACCGCCTGCGCCGCCGCCGGGGCCAGCGTGCCAAGCCATGTTCGCGGCAAAAGTCTCCTGCCGACGATGCTAGGCCAGGCGCAGAAGTTCGATCGCGACTTAATCTTCGTCCGCCGAGAGGGCGGCCTGCGCTACAACGGGCAGGACTACCACGCCTTCCGCCGGGGCGACTGGAAGCTCGTTCACAACTCCCCCTTCGAGCCGTACGAACTTTATAACCTGAAAAACGATCCGCTGGAGAAAAACGACCTGTCCGGGAGCAACCGCAAAAAATTCACCGAACTGGCTAACTCCCTCCGCCGTCACTACCAACACGCCGGAAGCACCCCTTGGCAAAAGCCAGCTAAATAATAATCCGTGCCTGGTCAAGCGGCATTTAAAATGACATGAAAAGATTCTTGTCGTCCTATTTATCGTTGCCGGTTTTGTCATCGAAATCCAAGCGGACGGACTGCAAATATTTTACCGCTTATGAACATGGGTACATGTTTAT
>Ga0115000_10001247_pt1 | contig 22774 bp, 19 predicted proteins | sample ArcticOcean_MG_C_6_FD_89690 | JGI IMG/M metagenome (GOLD analysis project Ga0115000, IMG submission 89690) | Marine microbial communities from western Arctic Ocean - ArcticOcean_MG_CB8_128 | ecosystem: Environmental > Aquatic > Marine > Oceanic | place: Arctic Ocean: Canada Basin | collected... | reverse complement strand
CGTCTTCTCCAGCGCCCGCACATCAACGCCGCGCCACTCACGCAAAATCCGGTCACGCGGGCCGAGGCGGCGCGGCCGGCGGCTCTTGAATCGACGTTGGAATGGGGAGAAGGACATGCAGCGAAGCGGCACCCATAAAACGGCTCGTATTGGCCAGAGTCAACCCAGGAATTATTCCGGCGATTCTGCTTGCAAAACAGGAGCCTCTTTCCGATCTTCCACTTCGTTATGACACTCCGGTTCTTTATTTCGGCAATGATACTCGGTGGCCTGCTCACTTCAGCGGTGGCCGCCGACAAACTCGAGAAACGCAAGTCGCCCAAGGGTGCCAAGGCGTACATTATCTACCCCAAGGATGGCAAATCCGTGAATAAAAAATTCACAGTTCGGTTTGGCCTCAAGGGAATGGGCGTCGCCCCGGCCGCCATCGATAAGGAAAACACCGGCCATCATCACCTGTTGATCGACGTGGACAAGCTGCCCAACCTCGATCTGCCACTCGTTGCCAGCGAGAACATCCGGCATTTCGGCGGTGGCCAAACCGAGGTCACGCTCGAGTTGCCGCCCGGCAAGCACACGCTCCAACTCGTGCTTGGCGACTGGATCCATTTGGCCCACGATCCGCCTGTGGTCTCCAAGAAGGTCACCATCACGGTGAAGTGATTCATCACAACGAGTATTTCAAAACCCCGGCCAAGCGCCGGGGTTTTTTTGTACACTTGACCTAATCGGTTCGCCGGCGCACAAAATTCACATGCACTTCCGTTTTATTTTGACGCTTGGCCTAGGCTTGCCGCTTGGCCAGACGGCTCTCGCCAACCACTTGCTGCGGGTCGATGCCGGGCAGCACGAGCGCAGCGGCACACCGGTAACATTTCCGCTGCCGGACGCTGGCCAAGCGCATTGGCAACTCACCGGTCCCAGCGGCAATGCAGTGGCCATCCAGACGGATGGGCTCGGCTCGGCCTCGTTCATCGTCGGCAAACTCGCTGCATTCCAGACTGCCGTTTACAAACTCTCCCCGGCGGCCAAGCCTACCCATTCCAATGTCGTCAGCCTGGTCAAGCAAAACGGCAAGTTGCGGATCACCATCGACGACAAAATCGTTCTGCATTATCAGGCTGAGAAAAGCGGGTTGCCCCGCGACGATCTCGAGCCGATTTACCGCCGGGGCGGCTACATTCACCCGGTCTTGACACCAAGTGGCACGGTTATCACCGCCGACTATCCGCACAACCACAAACATCATCACGGTATTTGGTTCCCTTGGACAAACACGATTTTCGAGGGCCGGAAGCCAGACTTTTGGAACATGGGCAAGGGCACAGGTACGATCGAGTTCACCGGCCTTCACAGCCAATGGAGCGGCCCGGTGCACGCTGGTTTTTCTAGTTCCCATCAGTTCGTCGACCTCATCGCAAAGCCCAAAAAGGTGGCTCTCACGGAAACCTGGCGCATGCAGGTGTACGCCACCGGGCAAGCGTATCACCTCTTTGAACTAGAGTCGGTACAGCGTTGCGCCAGCGGGAGCAAAATCCAGTTCCCTCAATACCGCTACGGAGGCCTAGGCTTTCGTGGCCACGACGATTGGGATGGCAAAGAGAACTGCTTTTACCTCACGGCCAATGGCGAGGCTGACCGCATCAAAGGTCACGCGACACGGGCACGCTGGTGTCACGTCGGCGGACAGACCGGCGGCAAATGGGGCGGCATCGGCGTGTTGTGCCACCCGGGCAACTTCCGTTTCCCTCAACCGATGCGCATTCACCCGAGCGAGCCGTTTTTCAATTTTGCCCCCTCCCAGACCGGCGACTGGGAAATCAAGCCAGGCGAGGATTACGTGTCCCGCTACCGCTTCGTTGTCACTGATGGCAAGCCGGACGCCGGGTTGCTCGAGCGCCAATGGCGTGACTACGCTCACCCGCCGCGAGTCGAGGTGTACGCCGCCGAGTAGGGCTGCTCACTTCAAAAATGTTGCCGCGCCGATTGCGGCTGCGATGAGCAGCAGGATGAGAACAGCGCGAGGCTTTGTCTGGCCACGGCGAACGAGGCGGTGGGAGAAGTGGTTGTTGTCGCCGACCCACACCGCTTTGCCAAGCCGACGGCGGATGAGGATCACCGAGACCAAGTCGGCCAGCGGCACGGCTAACACAAGCAGCGGCGCGAGGACGAGCCACTTTTGCGGGCTGGCCGCCGAGTGAAAGTCAGGGAGGATCGCCAGCACGGCGAGCAGGAAACCGACGACGTGGCTGCCGCCATCTCCGAGGAACACGCCGCCGCGCGGGAAGTTGAACGGCAGGAAACCAACCAGCGCGCCGGTGAACAGGAATGCCAGCGACGCGACGAGGTACTGCCCCTCCAATCCGGCGTGCCACGCAAAAAACCAGCCACCGACCAGCCCCAGTCCGGCACACAGGCCGTTCATGTTGTCCTGAAAATTGACGGCGTTAGTGACGGTCAAAATCCACAGCACAGTGACGGCGTAGCTGAAGAGCGGGCTCTCGACGAAGATCGTCACGCGGATGCCGCTGGCAGCGACTGCGAGCGCGATCAGCACTTGGCCAGCGAACTTCCACTTGGCCGACAGGTTGCACCGGTCGTCGATGATGCCGAGCGCCAGCATGGCCACCCCGCCGCCAAGGATGGCGGCGAGTTGCCAGCCGCGCTTGGCCAAACCGTAAGTGACGACGCGGTCGAACGATTCCGGCAACGGGCCAAGCCAGGCCCACGCGGCGACAGCGAGGATCGGTAGGGCCAAGCCGGTGACCACGGCCAAGCCGCCGGCCAGCGGGACGGGATGTTTGTGAATTTTCCGGTGGCCTGGCTCGTCCAGCAACCCGACATGTTCGCACCAGCGTCTCCACAGCGGCAGCGAGGCCGCGGAAATCACCGCGCCACCGACGAGCGCAAACAGATAGAGTCCGACCGGAAACATGAACTGCCCGGTTGGTTACGAAAAAGCGGCTTGGCCGTCGAGTCTCGATCGCTTTTTTCGAAGATCTGCTGGACATCCAAGCGCAGACGAGTAGCCTCCGCGCCACGCATGAATAAAACAAAGCACACCCAGTCGTTGTGCGTCATCGGCTTGGCGGCGGCAGTTATTTTATCGCCTGCCCAGGCTGCGGATGACGCGAAGTTGATCGCCGACGGCAAGGCGCTCTTTCAGTCTAAAATCTGTTTCACCTGCCATCAGGTGGACGAAAACGTGCCCGCGCCGGCCGGCATCGCCATGAAGGCGCCGAAGTTCATCGGCGGTTTTTGGGGTAAAAAACGCACCGTAACCCTCGGCTACGGCGGCCCGGACGCCACGGTGACGTTCGATGAGGCTTACTTCACCGAGTCGGTCCGCAAGCCAATGGACAAGGTGTCCAAGGAAGCTGCCGCGCCGATGCCACCGCCGCCCGCCGTGAACGACGAGGAGATGAAAGCACTCATCGCCTACGTGCGCTCGCTCAGCGAAGGCGGCAGCGCGGAGGATCCCAACGGCCTCATCGCCAAGGGCAAAATCAATAACTTCACTTACGCCGCCTACAAGGGCAGTTGGGATAAACTGCCGGACTTCTCCAAACTCAAGCCGTTCAAAACCGGCACGGCCAAGAGCGGCACCGCTGATCCCGGCTTGGCTGGCATGAGCGAAAACTTTGGCGTGGAGTTCGAGGGCGACATCGAGATAGCCAAGAAGGGCGACTATACGTTCAACTTGGGCTCCGACGATGGCTCTCGCCTATACATAAACGGCAAGTTGGTAGTGGACAACGACGGCGTTCACGGCATGCAGGCCAAAAAAGGTACGCTCGCCCTTGAGCCAGGAGCCGCCAAACTGAAGTTGGAATACTTTGAAAAAAGTGGCGAGGAGCAACTCGCGCTCGACATGTCCGGCCCGGGTATCAAGCGCCTCCAGTTAGCCAAACAGACCATTAAGCCACAGCGCAGGGGACAAGCCTTCCCGACCGGCAACCCGATCACCATCACCGACGAGGCCCGGATCTATCGCAACTTCATCGAGGGCGCCAGCCCGCGCGGCATCGGCGTCGGCTATCCTGAAAAAGTGAATCTCTGTTTTGATGCCAACACCATGCAGATTGCGATGCTGTGGCACGGCGCATTCATGGATGCTGCCCGTCACTGGAACGGACGCGGCCAGGGATTCCAGCGACCGTCCGGCCACTACCTAATCAACCTCACACGCGACCAACCATTCGCCCAACTTGACAGCGCGGATGCAGCATGGCCAAGGGCCGAGAGTCGCGACACACGTGCCAAGGGCCTCCAGTTTCGTGGTTATCAACTCGTCGAGAAACGACGGCCGGTATTCATGTATGAGATCGGCGAACGGCTCAAGGTAGTCGACTTCACCGTTCCGAGGCAGGGCCCCCTGCCGTCGATTATCCGCATGCTCGGCGTCAACGGCACGGGCGAAGTCTGGTACCTCGCCGCCGCCGCCAAAACCATCACCGAGGAAAACGGCGGCTACAACATCGGCGACTCAATGCTACGCGTGAGCTTCCCCGGCTTGAGTGCCAAGCCAACCATCCGCGACAATGGCGGCCGCCAGGAACTGCTCATCAAGCTCGACGTCGTTGGCAAAGCGAGCATCCAGCAGCAGTACGAATGGAAACTGTAACCCGCCGCCCACGGAGATTTTTTAAAATGATCAAACAACTCACTTATTTCACGCTGCTCACCGGCCTTGCACTTGCCCAAGCGGTCGCCGATCCGGTCGAGTCCGACTACTACAAAATCGACGCCTTTCCGGTTCCCGACGGCATCGTGATGGAGACCAGCGGCATCGAGATGATGCCTGATGGCAAGCTCGCCATCTGCAGCCGGCGCGGCGACATTTACATGCTCAGCAACCCGTACGGCGACCCCGCCAAGATCGAGTGGAGCCTGTACGCCGAGGGCCTGCACGAGCCTCTCAACCTCTCGTTCAACGACGGCTGGCTGTACTGCACCCAGCGCGGCGAGTTGACCCAAATCAAGGACGTGGATGGCGACGGACGCGCCGACCTTTTCCAGACCGCCAATGACGGATGGGGTATCACCGGCGACTACCACGAGTACGCCTTCGGCACCCGGCCCGACGCCAACGGTGACACGTGGATCGTCCTCTGCCTCACCGGCTCGTTCAACAGCAACATCGACTATCGCGGCTGGTGCGTGCGCGTAACCAAGGACGGCGAACTCATCCCGACCTCTAGCGGCATCCGTTCCCCCGGCGGCATCGGCCTCAACCACCTCGGAGAAGTTTTTTACGCAGACAACCAAGGCCCGTGGAACGGCTCAAGCTCGCTCAAGGCGCTCTCTCACGGCTCGTTCCAGGGCCACCCTGGGGGCTTCCGCTGGTATGACACTGCGGCCGCGAAGGCGTCGATGGGCAAGCGCCCCACCCAGCCCAAGACCAACAGCCGCTGGGTGGCCGAGCGGCCCAAGATTCCCGAGTTGGTGCCCTCGGCCATCGTGTTTCCGCACGGCATCCTGGGCAACTCAACCGCCGGTTTTGCCTACGACAGTAACGGTAAATTCGGCCCCTTCAAGAACCAGTTGCTCGTCTGTGACCAAACCTTCTCGGTGGTCAACCGCGCCTTTCTCGAGAAGGTCAACGGCGTTTACCAGGGCGCAGCGTTCTCATTTTTGAAAGGCTTCGGCTCCGGTAATATCGCCGCCCACATGCAACCCAACGGCACGCTCTTTGTCGGCGGCACCGACCGCGGCTGGGGCGCCCGTGGCGGCAGGCGCTTCGCGCTCGACCGCGTCACGTGGACCGGCAAGGTGCCGTTCGAGATACACGAGATGCGCGCGAAGCCGGACGGCTTCGAGCTGACCTTCACCCACGAGATCGATGCCATCACCGCAGCTAATCTCGCCTCCTACAGCATGAGCGCCTACACCTACATTTACCGCGCCGACTACGGCAGCCCGGTCGTCGATAAAACAACGCCCAAGATTATCGGCGCAGAAGTGAAAGGCCCGAAGACCGTGCGCTTGACCGTGGACAAGCTCATCCAGGGGCACGTCCACGAGTTGCGAGCCAAGGGAGTGCGATCGGCCAAGGGCCTTCCGATCCTGCATCCGGTCGGCTACTACACTCTCAACGAAATCCCACCCGGCGACCTTAACTAACCGCTTGGCCCAGGTGGGGTTGGCTACCCAGCCATCCGCGACTGATCAATCACCACACGCGGCGAGGCCAACGCTACCGGGCGCGCTGAGAGCAGCACTCCCTACCGCCCGCTTGATTGAAAAGTTTACTTGCCATTGAAGTCCGACAGGGAAAATGTTGCCATCCCAGTGGGAGTAAAAAAATGAAGCCCAGTCTGAAAAAGGCGTTCACGCTGATTGAGCTGCTGGTCGTCATCGCGACCATCGCCATACTCGCAGCGTTGCTGCTGCCGGCGTTGTCGCGGGCCAAGTGGAAGGCGAAGCAGATCTCCTGCATGAACAACCAAAAACAGATGGGGATCGGCAGCCAATTGTACGCGAACGAAGACCAGCGGGGCGCGCTCTCGGGCGTGGACTGGAACGGCCCCAACTTCAACGCCGCCTGTGACGATGACATGAACTGGCTGTTTCCAGCCTTCCTGCCCAACCTCAAGTCGGTCACCTGTCCCGACACGCAGAACTTCGTGCGCACCCGCGACCGGCGGGGACGCGACCTGGCCGTGCGGATCAACGACCGGCGCTACATCGAGCGACTCCACGGCCGGACGGAAATCTACACCGACCTACAACGGTTCGCCGCAGACCGAGGACAGAAACCGGGGATCAGCTACGAGATTTTTGGCTGCATGAACTGGAACGGGATTCCCAACAAGCGCTACACGAGTGGGTTCCCGTACGTCGGGCCATCCGGCTGCCAGGGCATCCTGAAAACCGAGTCCGTGGTCAGCCGCTACGTTCACGCCAACACCGAGTTCGGACTGAAGGGGCACGTGACCGGCCCGTCCGAGATTTGGCTGATCAAGGAGGCTGATTATTCCTATCCCGGCGCGATGAATAATTACCCGGACGAGGGGGACAACCACGGCGCCGACGGCGAGAACGTGCTATTCGCCGACGCCCACGTGGAGTTCGTCAAGCGGGCAAACTACAGCTACAGCCTGGCACTGGGCAACGACGCCCTGCATTACGGGCCGCGCTGAAGCGCGAGTGGCTTAATTCAAGCTTGGCCAAGCGTGATGCGCGTGGTTGCTGGCCTAGCGGTTCTTGTTCCACACTTCCGGCACGGCTACCCACATGCCTGGGTGCTTGGGGTTGGAGGTGAAATTTTTCTCGATCCAAATCTTCTCCTTGGCCATGCGGGCTGCGTGACCGTCATAAAAGCCGATGATTGATCCCTCGTTGTGGCGATACATAGTTGGCCCTCCAGTGCCTACATTCTTGTATGCCTGAACGCTTCCCGTCTGGCCGAGCTTATCCCAGCCGCTCTTGTAGTTGGCCCCCTTCCAGCGTGACCACCAGTCGTGACCATCGTGAAAAATCAGCTTGTCCGACGGCTCCCGGATCGCGCTGAGCCGATGACCGGCGTGTTCATTGAAAGCAATCGTCCACGACCGGCCGTCGGATGGGAACCAATCTTCGAAATTATAACTGTAGCTGGTCAGAGTACCTGTGTTGGCTTTGTCCGAAAGATTCGGGTTGTTGTCATATGCGTACTTCGATGGCCGCCAGATCTGGGTGTCGGCCGGGCAACGGAAATCAGTTGGCGTCTGCACCATCGAGTTGCCCTTGCTGTCGTAGCCGATCAGTTTGCGGAAAGCCATGTTCGCCATCCAGACGTGCCGCCCACCGGTTCTGCTATCGATCTCAATCAACGGCACGCTTTGGTCGTCGTGGTCGTTCGCGTACAGGGCGTTGGCAATGGTAAATTGCCGGATGTTGTTCAAGCAGGCGGCACCATGCGCGCTGTTCTTGGCCTTGGCCAGAGCCGGCAGCAGCAGCGCGGCCAGGATCGCAATGATCGCGATGACCACTAGCAACTCAATCAGCGTGAATGCCTTTTTCAGGCAGAGCTTCATCTTCTTTGACGACACGATTCAGCACGGTTGATGGCCCCAATCGGTCTCCTTAAGCGACTCTTCGTACCGTGCCATCTGCTCTTCTGCCGACAACTCACCGACTGGCTTGGCTAGAGTAACCATCAGCGGCTCGCGGCACAGTGGGCACAGTGCCTCCTTGCCCGCCTGGGAGTCGTCAAACTGCGGTTGGCCGCCACAGGCGCTACAATTCACGGTGATCACTTCCGAAATAATGTACCTTAACTCTCTGCCTCGTCAACCCCGGGTCAACATGCAAGCCGCCTTTCGAGAAGAGGTTGAGAACAATGAGAATTAATTACTCAACGGTCAGCGGGCCGTCGAAGTGGGTGAGGCTGATCACCTCGGTGTTGGCCTTATGCGGCCCGTGGCGCTCTCCCTTGGGGGCATGAAACAGAGTCCCTTCCGTGTACACTTTTTCAGACTCCTCCCACTCACCGGAAAGAACGTAGGCCCACTCGTTGGCAAGGGGATGCGTGTGCGCCGGGATGGATGCACCCGCTACGAACTTCCGCAGCACCGTCACCGCGCCGGTCGCCTCGTCCTTGTGCAACACCTTCAACTCCACACCGTCGTACGGGCCGGGCTGCCACGGCTTGTCGGCCGCTTGGGCAATATACTGGAACATTACTCGTCTTTCACTGGGTTGGTCAGTTGGCCGATGCGCTCGATCTCGATCGTGATTTCGTCGCCGTCCTTGAGCAGCACCGGCGGCGTGCGGGCGAAGCCGACACCATGCGGCGTGCCGGTGAGGATCACCGTGCCGGCGGCAAGCAGGGTGCTGCCGCTGAGGAACTCGATCAGCGTCGGCACGTCGAAGATCATGTCTTCGGTGTTCCAGTCCTGCATCACCGTCCCGTTGAGGATGGTCTTGATGCCGAGCGCGTTCGGGTTGGGAATCTCGTCGCCCGTCACCAGCGCCGGGCCAAGCGGACAGAATGTGTCGAACGTTTTACCGCGGCACCACTGGCCGCCGCCGCCGCCCTTTTGCCAGTCGCGCGCACTGACGTCGTTGGCGCAAGTGTAGCCAAGCACATAATCGAGTGCGTCGGCCTTGGAGACGTTTTTGCAGTCCTTACCGATGACCACCGCCAACTCGCACTCGTAGTCCACCGCGTCGCTCTTGAGCTTGGTTGGCAGCAAAATCGGGTCGCCGGGGTTTTGTACAGTGCTCGGCATTTTCATGAACAGCACCGGATGTTCCGGGATGTCCGCCCCACCCTCCTCGGCATGTTTACGGTAGTTGAGGCCTATACACAAAACGGCTGTTGGCTGCACCGGCGCAAGCAGTTTTTTCACCGTGGCCGGGTCGCCGGTATCGTGGTGTTCGCTGAAAATACAGCCCTCTATCCGCGTCACCGAGCCGTCTTCGTGTTGAGCCCCAAACTGCGGCTCATCCTTGTCACTGAGAAATCTAACGATCTTCATTGTCCAAATTTCGGATGCGGGAACCTACCAGCCAGCTTGGCCAAGCAACAGGGAAAAGTCGGCGAGAGATCAGTCTCGGGGCTACTTCCTTGGGCGCTTGGTTCTGCGTTGCGGTTTCGTGGCACCCCACTTGGCCAAGCGATCCTTCTCGTGACGGGTGCGCTTGGCATCAAGATATTTCCCGATGCGAACCGGCTCATGTTCCGCTACCGCGAACGCCTTCATTTTGGCCAACAGACCGGGGTACCGCGCCGACACATCGGTCGTCTCGCTGATGTCATTTTTCAAGTCGTACAACGCCCATGGCTGATTCTTTTTGGCCTTGATGGCTTTCCATCGGCCTTTTCGAACTGCGGTTTGACTGCCGAACTCCCAGTAAAGCATTTCGTGTTTTTTCTGTTCTCCGATTCCAATCAATGTCGGGAGAAACGACAAACCATCGATATCTCCCGGAGCCTTCGCGCCAGTGAGTTCAGCGAGGGTCGGCAACACGTCCGGGTGATAAAAAACCAGGTCGCTGACCTGCCCGGCCTTGATCTTGCCGGGCCAACGGACGAGATACGGAATGCGCAGCCCGCCCTCGTACAGGTTGCCTTTGCCGCCGCGAAACTCGACGCCGGTTTTCGGATTCACATTGGGCCCGAAGAAACCGCGGGGTTGTTTGTTGCTTCGAAAGCGATCCTGCCCTCCGTTGTCGCCCGTAAAGAAAACAATTGTGTCGTCCTCAAGTTTCAACTCACGCAACAGGTCGAGCACTTGTCCAACATTGTAATCCACCATGCTCACCATAGCGGCGTAGTTCTTCACGTCCTGCGAAACGCCCGGATCGTCAACCCACTTTTCACCCTTATAAAGTTCCCAGGCTGGATCCTCCCTCGGAACGTCATACATGCCGTGCGGCGGCGTGATCGGGAAGTAGCAAAAGAACGGCTCGTCTTTGTTCGCACGGATGAACTTGAGTCCCTCCTCCATGATACGATAATGCGAGTATGTTTGGCCCGAACGACCGCCGATGTTGCCGTCGAGCTTCACCTCCTCGCTGTTGTGGATGAGGTAAGCCGGATAAAACGAATGCGCGTGCACCTGATCATAGTAGCCGTAAAACTCGTCAAAGCCGTGCTGCTCCGGCACGCCGGTCGAGTCGCGCCCACCGCATCCCCACTTGCCGAAGCCGCCCGTGGAGTAGCCAACTTCCTTGAGCACCGAGGCGATCGTCGGTTCGCCGGCACGCAGCGCTGTTCCACCGTCGTTCGCGCGAACCGAGGCATGCCCTGCGTGCTTGCCGGTCATCAAATTGCAACGCAACGGCGCACAGACCGGCGCCCCCGCCAACGCCGACGTGAACCGAATCCCCTCCGCCGCAAAGCGGTCGATATTCGGTGTCTTGATGTACGGATTCCCCATGTGCGAAAGCTCGTAGTACGCAAGCTCATCGGACATGATGTAAACGATGTTCGGCTTCTTCGCAGCCAACGCCGAGACCGCCGAGACCACCAAAACCGCGGTTGATAAAAAGAAATGGAAACGCATGGCAGGGAGACTCCCCGCCAATCCCTCCTGGGAAAAATGAAAAAAAATTGTTTTCAGCATAAAAAAACTGTTAATTCGATTAGCTCTTTGCAAAAAATCTAATAGTCAAAATAGTGTCGGTTATGTCTTTAACCCTTAAAGACATCCCAAAGGGCTTGCATGAGCGGCTTCCTGTTCCTTCTTGGTATTGCCGCCATGTTTGTGGAGAATGCAATTGGGAGCGTTGCCCAAAAATCAAATTTGAAAAGTTAGTCTTTGTTAGTACTTAACAAATCCAGTCCTTTCTTTCCACCATTGATAATCGAGTTTGCCATTGGAATCAAAACTCGGTGTGCCCCAGCCATATTTCACTGGAACCTTTGTTGTTTTACTAAGCCATTTCCTGATTTCTGAATGACCATCAGCAAATGAAAAAGAACATCCCCCGCTGTGGTGCGATGCAGGAGTATCACCCCATTGACCACGATTTGGGTCGTTAATGAAGTAACCGTCGTTGATGGAGTCCGGATGCTCATCCAGAGTGACCCACGTGTTTCCTGGACTCGGCACATCCGATATCTTCATGAATTGCCGGAACTGCTGAAGCAGGGCATTGCGCCCCTGAATCGTCGGGTCACCCTTGTTCATAGAGTTGAATCGGCCGAAAAAGGCATTCATCACATTACTGCGTAAACGATCAGGGTAACGCCTTTGCTTCTGTGCTGTGCTTAGATATTTGTCCGCAGGGCACTTGTAAATCCCAAACGCGGAGGCGGTGTAGCGGGCCAAAACACCATTTTGTACCCAGGCGCGGTTAGTGACGCTTTGATCCGCAATGCCTCCGCCAGCTCCCCAAGTCATAACGTTATTGACCCAATTATCGTATCGTTTGCTGGAGATTGATTGAATCGTTTCACCGACCCCAAAGTTATTACAAACACGGTCATTGAAGTCTGTTGCGTAGAGATGCCAAGCCTGCATCAATTGGCGACAATTATTTAGGCAAGCAATCCCTTGGCCTTTCGACTTGGCCTTCGCCAAGGCGGGCAGAAGCATTCCGGCCAAAATCGCAATGATTGCGATCACCACCAAAAGCTCAATAAGCGTGAAAGCATTGCTTTTATTTTTTGTTTTCATTCAAAAGTTCAGATGTGCTAAATAAAAAAGTTATTTCACACTTTCATTTAAGTTGAAAGTGTCAACCCGGTGAGCTCAGTTTTCAATGCGTTTTAACTGTTGCCGCCGAAGTGGGTTGGCTATTTCCCTTCAGCTTTCAATTCTTCACCCTTCTTGCCGCCGTGTTTGCGGAGCATGTCGGCGATTTCATCTTCGGCCACATCTAGCGGTGTTTCACCACTATTAGTCTTCGGATTTACCCCCGCACCTTTGGTGATAAGTAATTTTACGACTTCCTTCTGATCTTCACGAACTGCCTCATGCAAAGGAGTCCATCCATTTTCACCCTTCACATTCACATCCGCACCGTTGGCGATTAGCAGTTCAACGATTTCCATGTAATCTTCACCAGCCGCATAATGCATGGGAGTCCAACCCTCATTAGCCTGCACATTCACATCCGCACTTGCGTCTAGTAGCAATCCCACGATTTCCTTGTGCCCCCACAAAGCCGCCTTATGCAAAGGAGTCCACCCAATTTCACTTTTTACATTCACATCCGCACCAGCAACCAAGTGTTTTTTGATGACTACCATGTTGCCTGCTTCGGCAGCTTCGTGAATTGAGATGTCTGGTGCTTTTGGTGTCGGTAGTTCTTGTTCTGCAGCTTCAGCGAGTGGCTCAACTCGTTTCTCTTCTACTGGGGGAGGAGGCGATGGCTGAGCTTGCACTTCGGCAACTGGTTCAGATGGTTTCGCTTCTGTTAAAGCAACCGACTGCTGCGGCTCACGGCATCCCCCCAACAGCACGGCTGCGATTGTTGTGATTAGGAGGTGTTTCATAGCTAGAGAACACTCATCCCGGTAAGCACATTTTTCAAGGCGTTTTACTGTTGTCGCAGAGTTGGCTGGTCTACTTCCCTTCAGCTATCAATCCCTCGCCCGTCTTGCCACCGTTTTTTTGCGGAAGAGGGCGGTAGTTTAGGAGTGCTTATCACTGCGTTTTCTGCTTGAAAATTGGCGGCATCCCCGGGGATGATGCGGCCGTTATCAAGCCGCACGCAAATGAATGATATGAGACTTAGGACTGACCGTATCCTCACCACCCATGTTGGCAGTCTGGCACGGCCACGCAATGTGCTGGATCTGCTTTTCGCCAAGGAACGGCAAGAGGAATATGATGCCGACCTGTTCGAATCCTCCGTGAGTCATGCGGTATCTGACATAGTGAAAGAGCAGGTTGGTGTGGGGATTGATATCGTGTGTGATGGTGAGCAGAGCAAATCCAGCTTCCTAACCTACATTGCCGAACGGTTAAAGGGATTTTCTCCGAGCGAAAAACAGGGCGAGGATTTGTGGGTGGAATCCCGCGAAACCATTGCCTTTCCTGAATTCTACGACGCCCACCGCAAGGCCCGCGAAGGGCTCGTGGCCAAGCCGGTGAAATTGGTCTGCACCGGCCCAGTGACATACGACGGGCACACGGTTCTGCAACGCGACATCTCAAACCTTAAGGCGGCCGCCCATGCCAATGAAGTCGGGGAAGCATTCATGACCGCCGTGTCGCCTTCTGATGTGGAGGGACAGCAGCCAAATGAATTTTACGAGAGTGATGAGGAATACCTGTTTGCTGTTGCTGAGGCGATGCACGAGGAATATCAGGCCATCGTGGATGCAGGATTGATTCTGCAGATCGATGACCCGCGGCTACTCACCTATTACATATCCCGGCCTGAGCTCAGCGTAACCGATTGCCGTCAATGGGCAGAGCTGCGGGTGGAGGCCCTCAACCATGCGCTGAAGGGACTGCCAGAGGATCGCATTCGTTTCCACACCTGTTATGGGATCAACATCGGCCCGCGCGTGCACGAGATGAACCTAGCGGATATCGTCGACATCATGCTCAAGGTTAATGCTGGAGCCTATCTCTTTGAGGCCGGCAATCCGCGCCACGAGCATGAATGGCAGGTGTGGGAAAATGTGAAGGTGCCCGAAGGCAAATCCCTCATCCCCGGCGTCATCTCCCACTCCACCCCACTGGTCGAGCACCCCGAGCTCATCGCCCAGCGCCTGATTCGATTCACTAATGTCGTTGGCAAGGAAAACATCATGGCCGGCAGCGACTGTGGGTTCGCTTCTTTTGCCGCTACCGAGCAGGAAATTCATCCCAGCATTGTCTGGGCGAAGTTCCAGAATTTGGCCGAAGGCGCGCGATTGGCTTCGCAAAAACTCTGGTAACCCCTCATTCTTTCCCCAAGCTATGAAACACATCACCCGCCGTCAATTTCTTGGAACTGCCGCCGCATTGGCCGCTGCTCCCACGCTGACAGCCCGGCCGAAATTCAGGCTCAACTATATTCTCTCCTCCTCCATGTACGGCACACTGCCCTTGAATACCATCCTGCCCGAGGTTTCCAAAACGGGGGCAGACACCATCGATATCTGGCCGCGTGTGCACGGCAACCAACGAGAGCAGATCGAGGAAATGGGCTACGGAAAATTTGCCACACTACTGAAGCAACATCGAACAAGGCTTGGCTGTATCACCCGGTATGACCTTGGCCCCTTTGGATTGCAGAAGGAGATGAAAGTCGCGCAAAAATTTGGCGCCAAGATGCTGGTATGCGGCGGACGCGGGCGCCAAGGGCTCAAGGGAGTTGAACTCAAGGCCGAGGTAAAGAAATTTGCCGAGTTGCTAAAGCCGCATGTTGCGGCGGCTGAGAAGGCGAATGTTACCATTGCCATTGAAAACCATGGCAATAGCCTCATGGACTCTCCTGACTCCATGAAGTGGCTGATTGAATTTTCCTCCACCAAGTATCTTGGTATTGCGCTAGCCCCCTATCACCTGGAAAGCCTCAGGGTAGATGCCGGCGGCCAGGCCAAACTCATCAAGGCACTGGGCAATCGTATCGCCATGTTTTACGCGTGGCAACACGGCATGGGTTGCTCCAAGAAACTACCCAAGGAGCAGGAACTGCTGCAAATGCCCGGGCGTGGAAAGCTCGACTTTGTGCCCATCGTGCGTGCGCTCAAGCAGATCAACTATTCCGGCTTCACCAGCATTTTCATGCACCCGGTTCCCCGCGGCATTCCGATCCTGAAAGATACCACCGCCTGTACTGCTGAGATCAACCTCGCGCGAACCTACTTGGAAAAGTGTCTCGCAGAAGCTTAGTTCCCACATCCGTGAGCGATACCAATAAACCCAAGGTTCTCATCATCATTGGTGATGCCACTGAGACAGTGGACACGATGTACCCCTACTTTCGGTTGATCGAGGGAGGGTATGAGCCCGTGGTAGCTGCTCCAGAAAAGCGCACCTACCAGATGGTGATGCACCAGAACAAACCCGGCTGGACGATTACCAAGGAATGGGAGGGTTACACGATGGATGCGGATATCGCCTTTGCTGACATTAACCCTGAGGACTATCTGGGCATCTTTTTTAGTGGAGGCCGCGCGCCGGAATATATTCGAGAAGACGAAGATTTGCTTCGCATCACCAAATACTTTTTTGAGAAGAATGCGCCTATCGCCAGCGTGTGCCACGGCGTGGAGATCGTGGCCCGCGCCGATTGCGCGAAGGGGCGGCGGATGGCCACGGTGCCGAAGGCGAAGTTTGACTTGGAAATTTGCGGGGGCATTTTTGTCGACGAGCCGTGCGTGATCGATGGCAACCTCATCAGTGGCCGCACCTTTTGGGACCACGGCCACTACATGGGCCCGTGGATGAAGCTCCTTGGCAAGGCCCGCGATGCTCAATCGTAATGCGCTCTGCCGTGATCATCGTTTGTCTGATTCCGCTCCTCGCGGTAGCGCAACCGGCGGTTCCTGGTTTCGAGCGTTTTCCCATTCAAACACCAACTGAACAAGTAGCCGCTGGTGAGGTGCTCATCAACGAGCTAAACTGCATCGGCTGCCACGCTGCGGACAAGTCTCAGAGTCACCGTTTTGAAACGCGCGCGGCTCCAGTGCTCTTCACCACTCACAACTCTGCTTCAGCCAGCTGGCTGCGACATTGGCTGAATGATCCGCATGACTTCAAACCCGGCACTATCATGCCCGACTTACTGCACGGTCTTACCGAGAAGGCCAAGGCGCGCGCAGTCGATGCCCTGCGCCATTATCTGGTGTCCCTTGCTCCGCCACTGGGCAAGACGGTGGTGACAACCGGCCGTGCCAGTGCAGGCAAAAAACTTTATGAAACCATCGGCTGCGCCCAATGCCATGCGCCCGATGCCAAGGACAACGGCAAGGATTTTCCTCTGGGTGAGCTGCAGCAAAAGTACACACAAGAGCAACTCGTCCAGTTCCTACTCAACCCACTGCACAGTCGGCCCGCCGGCCGGATGCCTCGCGTGCCAATGACTCAGAAAGAGGCCTCGCATCTCTCCGTCTTCCTTCGTGACCGCATCCCGGCACGTAAAGACTTTGCCCTGGTTAATGGCCCAGCCGCTCTGAAGCTGCGGGAAGAAGGTAAAGCCCTATCCCTAAAAATGAGATGCGCCAATTGTCATTCCACACCTGGTTCGAACATACCGCCAAATTTATCCAAGCCACTGGCCAAGCTTGATCCTACCCAAGGCTGTCTTTCTACCAAGCCACCAAAAGAGGTGCCCCACTTTTATTTGAAAACTGAACAGATAAAAGCCATCACCGCCGCGCTTAGTGCCAAGCCAGTCGCGTTCACAGCTCAGGAAAAAACGCACCGCCGCATGCGCCAACTTAACTGCACCGCATGCCACGTGCGCGATGGCTTGGGCAAACCCGATCCGGCACGCGACAAGTTCTTTACCACCACCGGCAATGACCTTGGGGATGAGGGGCGTTTGCCACCTCTACTCACCGGCGTGGGGGCCAAGCTGACAGACTCAGCCCTGCACAAGGTGCTGCGTGGCGAGGAAGCCGTGCGCCCCTACATGACCACGCGCATGCCTGATTTTGGCGAGACCCACGCCAAGTTTCTCAACAGACACTTTGCCGCCGCCGACGTTCGCGCCAACGTGAAACCCACGCCGCGGGATGGGAAGGAAAATCAGGTGGGTCGCAACAAGTACGGGCGAGAATTGGTGGGGGTCAAGGGGCTCAACTGCATCACCTGCCATCAACTGGGCGGGCGCAAATCACTGGGCATTCAGGCGATGGATCTGGCCCACTCGCCTGGCCGGCTGCGCCCGGAGTGGTTTCGCGATTATCTAATTAACCCGGCCAGTTTCCGTCCTGGCACCCGGATGCCCTCCTTCTGGCCTGAGGGCGAGGCGGTCAGCAAGATTTCCGGACGAAATACACCAATCCAAATTGATAGCATATGGGTGTACCTAAACGAGCTCGAACAAACTCGCCTGCCTGAAGGACTGGAAATGAAAGGTAATTTTGTACTGAAACCCAGCAAACGGCCGATCGTGTTTCGTACCTTCATGGAGGGCGCGGGCACACACGCCATTGCCGTTGGCTTTCCCCAAGGAATCCACGCGGCCTTTAATTCTGAGCAGGTGGGATGGTCCCTTCTTTGGCGCGGAAAATTTCTTAATGCGGAAAGCACCTGGGATGATCGATTCACTCCACTGGCCGCACCATTGGGAGAGAGTGTAGTAACACTACAAACAGGCCCAGCAGTTGCTCTCCTAAAAAGTCTGGAACAATCGTGGCCCGCGGACGGCCTAAAAATGCGAGGCTATCGCCTGTCCAAGGATGGTATTCCAACCCTTCTCTATTCGCAGGGCACTACAAAAATCACAGATACCCTCACGCCCAGAGGCAAAGGTCTGCGGCGGCAGATGGAGTTTACCGGCGCCAAGGACAACCTGTGGGTTCGGCTGGCAACGGCCAAGGTTTTCCTCTCTGACAAACCCGGGCTGTGGAGCACCAATACCAAGCTTTACATCACCGCCCCCAATTCACAGATACGGAGGATTGAGGGAATGTCCGAACTAATTATGCCGGTAAAATTTGATTCCTCCGGAAAAGCAACCATGGAAATAGAATGGCACTGGCAATAAAGAAACTAGTCATAATCACGCTGCTAGGTGTCGCAGGGGCAACTGCCGCTGAGAATGACTACTACAAGCTCATCTCCGTCCCCTTCCCAAAGGATCTCAAACTTGAAATTAGCGGCATGGCCACCCTGCCCGAGGATCGCATGGCCTTGGCAATTCGCAAAGGTGAGATCTGGATTGCCGAAGGTTTATCGGGAGGCAAACCGGTTTACACAAAATTTGCCAGTGGCCTACATGAACCCCTGGGATTGGCCTATCATAAGGGCGACCTCTACACCGTACAACGCACTGAGCTGACGCGCCTTCGCGATACCGATAACGACGGACGCGCCGATGAATACCTTACCCACGCCAAGGGTTGGGGGGTAACCGGTAATTACCACGAGTACGCCTACGGCCCGGCCATCGATCACGAGGGCAACATGTGGATGGCACTCAACTGCTCCATCGGCAAGGGCTCAAACCCCAACAACCAATGGCGTGGCTGGAGCCTCCGTGTGAAGCCTGATGGATCGTGGACCCCCATGTCCGGTGGCTTCCGTTCGCCCTCAGGTATTGGCACTAATCTCGCCGGCGATGTGTTTGCCACCGATCAACAGGGCAACTGGTTCCCCACCAGCCCGCTAATGCACATAAAGCGTGGCACGTTTCATGGCCATGCCGATTCGCTCCCATTTACCCAATTGCCTGAAGCCACCTTCAAGGTGGATGGTGACCTGCCCAAAAACCTGACTGTCACCCAAGCTGCCAAACGCATTGGCGCTTATCAATTGCCTGCAGTGTGGTTCCCCTACCGCAAGATGGGCATGAGCCCCACCGACATACTGGCCGATAGCACCCAAGGTAAGTTTGGCCCCTTTGCAGGCCAGCTTTTTTGCGGCGAATTCACAATGTCATTTGTATCGCGTGTATTTCTGGAAAAAGTTGAGGGCGAATATCAGGGCGCGTGTTTCCGGTTCCGTGACGGGCTTGACTGCGCGGCGTTGCGCCTGCAGTGGGGCGTGGATGGCTCGATGTATATCGGCCAAAGCAATCGTGGCTGGAATTCGCTGGGCACCAAGAGCTACGGTCTGCAGCGTCTGCAATGGACCGGCAAGGTGCCCTTTGAAATCAAGACGATGTCTGCACGTCCAAATGGGTTTGTGCTGACTTTTACCCGACCGGCTGACCCCAAGACTGCCACCGACCCCAAGAGCTACGTGCTGAGTAGCTATACCTACCCGTATCACTCAAAATATGGGGGCGAAGAAACTGACGTAAAAGCCCTTACCGTGAAATCGGCCACCCTTGATGCCACCAAAAAATTGGTTCTCCTGACAATTGATGGCCTGCGCACTGGCTACGTCCACGAACTGCACGCCAATGGCATAAGAGATCTCAAAGGCCAACCGCTACTTCATAAGGCAGCGTACTATACGCTCAATCGAATTCCGAAGTGAACTAAGGCTGCGATTGTTGTGATTAGGAGATGTTTCATTTAGCAGCAGCTTTCAATTCTTCACCCGTCTTGCCGCCGTGTTTGCGGAGTAGGTCGGCAATTCCCGTATGATCTTGATCAACTGCCCAATCTAATGCTGTCTTGTCTTCTCCACTAGCAGATTCACTCTTCGTATTCACATTTGCACCCTTTGCGATGAGTAATTCAGCGACTTCCTTGTGTCCTTTCATAGCCGCAGCAAGCAAAGGTGACGATCCGTCATTAATCTTCGCATCTATGTCCGCTCCATTTGTAATTAGTAATTCAGCTATTTCCCTGGTTGCAGCATTATGCAAAGGAGTACTTCCATATTTATTCTTGGCAGTTACATCTGCACCGTTGGCGATTAGTAGTTCTACGGAACTTTTGTGACCTCCTGAAGCAGCCGCAGACAAAGGCCCAATCGCACTTGCATCGACGCCAGCAGCAAAGAGCTCCCTCAAAGCGTCAACATCTCCTACTTTAGCAGCAGTGGTAATTGAACCGTATTTACCACCGTGTTTGCGCAGAAGGTTTGCTAATTCGGTCTGTTTGCGCTTGATGGCCTCGTCTAACGGTGTTTGGCCTTTAAATAATCCGGATTCACTCTTTGCATTTACATCTGCACCTTTCTTAATCAGGAGCTCAGCAACTTCCTTGTGCCCTTCACGAGCTGCACGATGCAAAGGAACCCTTCCCATTTTATCCTTTGCGTTGACATCAGCACTATTGGCAATTAGGAATTCGACGGTATCCTTGTGTCCTTCACGAGCGGCACGATGCAAAGGAGTCATTCCCCCTATACCTTTCGTATTCACATCAACGCCAGCAGCCAAGTGTTCATTTACGGCTTCGATATTTCCAGCATTGGCAGCATTATGAATTGAAATCTTTGGGGCTTTGCCTGTCGGCGTTTCTGGTTTCACTTCTGCTAGAGGAACGGACTGTTGCGCCTCCCCACATCCCACCAAAAGTACGGCTGTTATAATTATAATGTGTTTCATGTCGCGCAAAGATCAGTTTTTATTATTATTTTTGCAATAAGTTTCTGATTTCTTATTTTCTGCTTCGATGCGTCGCTTTCAAGCGACAATAAACGCTCATACGGGCGATTCCTAAGGTTTAGTAAATCAATGCATACTTTGGTCTTGGCCTTGAGCGTCTTCATCTGCTCATCTTTCTACTCGATAGTCTTGGAGTATCTGAAAAAACGTTTAACAAGTAACTTTTTTATGTTTACCCATCCTCACACGGTTGGAAGTTTAACTCACGTTAAAACTCTACGATGCTGGCTACCAACTGCCAAAGTAGCTCTTTGCAAGGCGTAGATTTAAGGTGTAGATTGCTCCGTCAAGTCTTACTAAACTAGCACAAGTTTCTATGTATTTTCAGTGAGTTTAAAGAAGTTACACATTGATCTGGCTAAGATGTAATTTTGGTGATCGTCATTACATCACCCATTCGTAGTGCTTTGACAATGCAATGCCGTTCTCTCTTGTCCTTATTTTGCTACTAATCAACTTAGAGTAGACTCGTTTTCGGTTAACATTCTCGAATGATGTTATTTGATTCTATAAGCGACCTTCTTGGCCTGTCGTCCTTGCTTACTCTCGAATATCCTAATCAATCTGAGAGTTTAGTGAGTTCGATCGATTCAACAATAGATAAATATTAATGAATCAGCTAATTGGTTCAATATTTGCGTTGAATCATCAAAAAAGATGTTTAAAGTTCGCGTTCTAACTGAAGTGACTGAAACGTTTAAGGCTGTTGTTACAATAGAAATTAAGATTAGGTCCAGTGAGGATGTGACTGCTTAAAACACCGTATTGGCACTTGTGAGACAGTGCGCTGTTTCTAAATAGCATGACGGAACCAATACCATCAGAATTTAATGAATCGCTTAGTCACTTTGATAACTTGCACCTATGTGCTTTATTTATCTCAGTCTGTTGTATCGTCTTCGTTCCTTGGATAGGAAGAATGCTCCCAAAAAGCAAAAATCACTTTGGGGTTTGGATTTTAGTATCATTTACGATAATCCAGGAAATTTTTGATTATTGTAATCGTGCCAGTTTCAGGGAACTAAGTCTGGCTAGGGATCTGCCACTTAATATATGTAACTTTAGCTTAATCATTGCGGTAGTGTCATTGATAACTCGCAATAAATATTGCTTCGAATTTTCCTATTTTTTAGGTGCAACCGCCGCGCTTCAATCACTCTTAACGCCGGGTTTGCCTTATATCTATAATCTTAGTGACTATATCATGTTCTTCTTCCAACACGCTTTGATAATTATATTGGCTTTATGGAATGTCTTCGTTGATGGAATGATTACTTCAAAATATGCAATCCTTAGAACAATGATTTTTTTAAACTTGATGATTTTGCCTGTCGGTATAATAAACTGGTTAACCGATTCTAATTACATGTATATAAGCCAAAAGCCTCATGTTGAAAGTCCTTTCATTATCGGGGAGTGGCCCTGGTATATTTTGTCCCTAGAGGTTGTCGGTCTTCTAATGATGCTGATAGCAGCTATCCCTATGGCTATAGCAAATAAAGCTAGATCTCGAAATACCCTAAGTTGAACTCTAATAAAGAAGTGTATCTACACTAATTTTTGTGTAAATCGGGTAATCAACTTAATTAATAATTCGTTTAAGACTCTTCAGTTTCTATTTGTTTCGAGACACTTTCCCAATTTCCCCAAGCCAAGACGTAAGTTGCTAAAACCCAATGAAAGAAAATAGGGATACATCCACCGGTCCATCTTTCTTCGGGGTAAATATACATGCGCAAAATATATCTTAGTATCATAGAAAGCAGATATATTGATCCGAAAATGTGCAGGTTCTTAGAAGTACGTTTAGTTGGATTGCTAAATCTTCCAGTGCCTTTAGTAAGATCAGTTGCAACTTTTACCAAAAAAGATATTATTACGATTTGGGAGACAAGTAGTATCGGATATGAGATTATGCCTGAAAACCATTCACTTGATGGCGGTAGAAACGTGACCTCAAAAAATTCTACTAAAATCTGGCCTGTTACTCTGCAGACGAAAAGTACTAAACATATCCACAAGATCCATATTAGTACCAGGCGATAACCCTCTATTGAATTAGTTACTTTCATAACAATTCTATTTTAATGTTCTTACTTTGATTCCCCATCCGTTGCCATTATTAGCGATTGTGGAAGATTCTAGTACTCCATCTTTACCAAAGATT